>Ga0081538_10000260_pt1 | contig 60015 bp, 60 predicted proteins | sample TabmetS5T2R1_FD_71022 | JGI IMG/M metagenome (GOLD analysis project Ga0081538, IMG submission 71022) | Tabebuia heterophylla rhizosphere microbial communities from the University of Puerto Rico - S5T2R1 | ecosystem: Host-associated > Plants > Roots > Rhizosphere ...
AGGATCGCGCCGCCCGGCCGGGCGCGGAGCTGGACGAGCAGCCCCGCCGCCTCGCGCCGGCCGGCCGCCGACAAGGGCCGCTGGTCGTCGGGGCCGTTCCAGGCCCGCTTGTTGCCGGCGTGGGCGTGGCGGAGCAGGTAGAGCATCTCGGCGCTGTTCCTACACCATCCCGGGCCGCCCCTAAACCCGGGATCACAGGATGTTCACGCTCGGCGCTCGCCGGCCGCGAGCGTCGGGTAGCCTGGACACGCCACCGCAGCGCAGCGAAGGATCGCCATGGCCCAGCCCGAGCGGTACGTGTTCGTCTGCCTGAACCAGCGGCCGGCGGGGCACCCGAAGGGGTCGTGCCTGGACCGCGGGGCGGCCGACGTGTTCAACGCGCTGCGCGAGGAGCAGGGCCGCCGGCTGCTCACCACCGTGAAGGTGGTCGCCACCGGCTGCATGGAGGGCTGCCTGGCGGGCCCGGTCCTGCTGGTGGTCCCGGACAACGTGTGGTACGGGGGCGTCACCGAGGCGGACGTGCCGGCGCTGGTCGAGCAGCACCTGGTCGGCGGGGAGCCGGTCGAGATGCTGCGGATCGGACCGGAGGACTTCACTGGCTGACCGGCCGCCCGAGCCGGAGCTGCTGGCCTCGGCCGCCCGCGGCGACCAGGCGGCCTTCGGGCGGCTGGTGGCGGGCTACCGGGACGAGCTGTACGCCCACTGCTACCGGATGCTCGGCTCGGTGCAGGACGCCGAGGACGCGCTCCAGGAGTCGCTGCTGGCAGCCTGGCGCGGCCTGGCCGGGTTCGAGGGCCGCAGCTCGCTGCGCGCGTGGCTGTACCGCGTCAGCACCAACGCCTGCCTGCGGCTGATCGCCCGCCGTCCCCGGCGGATGCTCTCGGTGGACCACGGCCCGCCATGGCGGGACCCCGGCGAGCTCGGCGAGTGGGTGGACGGACCGGTGTGGCTGGAGCCCTGGCCGGACCAGGCGCCGGCGCCCGAACCGGGCGGCGCCGACCCGGCCGCCAGCTACCTGCGGCGCGAGAGCGTGGAGCTCGCCTTCGTCGCGGCGCTGCAGCACCTGCCCGGCACCCAGCGCGCGGTGCTGATCCTGCGGGAGGTGCTGCAGTTCTCCGCCGCCGAGGTGGCGCGCATCCTGGACACCACGCCCGCCGCGGTGAACAGCGCGCTGCAGCGCGCCAGGAAGGCGGTCGACCAGAGGGTGCCGCGGACCAGCCAGCGGGCCGAGCTGGAGGCGCTCGGCGCCGACGGCCGGCGCGAGCTGGTGGACGCCTTCGTGGCCGCCTGGGAGCGGGCCGACGTGCCGGCGATCCTGGAGCTGCTGGCGGAGGACGCCAGGTTCACCATGCCGCCGCTGCCGGCGTGGTTCCTCGGCCGCGAGGACGTGGGCCGGTTCCTCAGCGAGCGGATGTTCGCCACCCCGTGGCGGCTGCTGCCGGTCGGGGCGAACGGGCAGCTGGCGTTCGCCTGCTACCAGGGCGACCCGGGCGACGGCCGCCTCCGCCTCGGCGCGGTCAACGTGCTGAGCCTGCGCGGCCGGCGGATCGTGTGGCTCGCCGGGTTCCTCGACCCTGGCGTGCACCGCCGCTTCGGCCTGCCCGTGGAGCTCCCCGACGGAGTCGATCGTCGCCCGCGGCGATGAGTTCCGGGCCGCCGGCGACTCTCAACCCAGGGAGACTCCTTCACGACCAGGGAGGAACGCGGTGCGCAAGCTGATCGTCTGCAACCTCATGTCGCTGGATGGCCGCTACGTGGAAGGGCCGGACTGGCCGTTCGAGATCATGGACGAGGCCTTCGACGCCTACAACGCCGAGCGGCTGCGCGCCGCCGGGACGCTGCTGCTGGGACGGGTCTCCTACGACGGGTTCAGGGAGTTCTGGCCGCCGGTGGCCGACGATCCCGACCCCCGGTGGACGCCCACCCACCGGGAGATCTCACGGCGCGACGCCGCCATCGACAAGGTGGTCGTCTCGGACAGCCTCACCCCGGAGCAGACCGAGCCGTGGCGGGACAACACCCGCATCGTCGGCCGCGCGGACGCGCACGAGCAGGTCGCCGAGCTCAAGGGCCAGGCCGGCGACGAGATCCTGACCTTCGGCAGCCGCACGCTGTGGACCGACCTGCTCGCCGCCGGCCTGGTCGACGAGCTGCACCTGATGGTCGGCCCGATCGTGCTGGGCGGGGGCACGCCGGCGTTCAACGGCCCGCCGCCGGCGTCGCTCCGGCTGCTCGACACCCGCACCTGGGACGGCTCGGGGAACGTCCTGCTCCGGTACGGGGTCGGCCCCAAGGCTTAACCGGGCTCGAACCTGCGCCAGCGGCTCCGGCAACCTGCGCGCGCCACCATGACCGGCACGGACGGCGCAGTCGACTCGACGAGGTGACCGATGCGAGGACTCGGCAGGCGGACGGGCTGGCTTGGCTGGGCGGTGGCCGGGGTGCTGCTGCTCTCGGCCGGCGGGGCGGCGCTGGCGGCGCAGGGCTCGCCCTCGACGACCCAGGCGCCCGGCGGGACCGCCGACAGGGCCAAGGCGCGGGTGCTCGGCGGCGGTGGCTGGCGGCACGGCCTGGCACGCCGCGCCCTGCACGGCGAGCTGACGGTGCAGACCAACGAGGGCGTCAAGACCGTGGTGATGGCCCGCGGGGAGGTCAGCGCCCTGGCCGACGACAGCATCACCGTCAAGAGCTCCGACGGGGTGTCGACCTCCTTCCGGATCGACGGCGACACCCGGTTCGGGTTCCGGCGCGAGCCCGACCCCAGGGCGGAGCTGAAGGTCGGCGACACCGTCTGGGTGGTCGGCGACAAGTCGGGCGACACCACCACGGCACGCAACGTGGTCGCCGCCAAGGACCTGCCCGGGCGGGCCGGCGGCAAGGGCACCCCGTAGGCGGCGGCCCGTTCAGCTGCCGCCGGAGGCGAGCAGGGCGCCGAGCAGGACCACCAGGAAGAAGCCGAGGGCGAGCCAGGCCGCGCGCAGCGCGTGCCTGGCCACCGGCACCGGGCGCAGCGCCAGCAGCCGCCGCCCGCACTCGCACAGGCCGGGGTCGAACGCGACCCGGTGGCCCTCGCTGCAGGCGAACCTCGGCCGGGCGCGCACGTCGTAGCCGCAGCCGGCGCAGGCGGTGGTGAGCCCGGGGTTCTCGTGGCCGCAGCGCGGGCAGACCCGCAGCGACGCCAGCTCCCAGGCGAGCACGCCGGCACTCAGCGCCGCCAGCCCGCCGAAGATCGCGAAGGTGACCAGCCCGGACCCCACCGTGTCGTGCAGCGCCACGGTGAACAGCGCGCTGGCCAGTGCGGAGGCCAACAGCGCCACCCCCACCGCGAGCAGGGTCGAGCGGACCGCCAGCGGCCGTCGGCTGGCGCTCGGCCTCGGCAGGAAGGACCTCACAGCTCCTCAGGCTACTTCGTCGCCGCTCCGATGGTGAACCGGACGCCTAGTCACTAGCCTGGTGGTGGACGGTGCGGGGGGAGCGGAGGGCGGCATGACGGCGGCGGACGGCGACAAGACCCAGTGGCGGGAGCTGTACCACGAGGTGGTGGCCACCAACGCCTGCACCGGCTGCGCCGCCTGCGTGATGGCCTGCCCGCGCGACGTGCTCGAGTACGACCACGCCGAGACCTACCAGCCGTTCAACGTGGAGCTGTCGACCGCGTTCGACGACTGCGTCCACGGGCAGCGAGGCTGCGACATCTGCACCAGGGCCTGCCCCCGCTTCCGCGACTGGGAGGTCGACTGCGACCAGGCGCTGTTCGGCCGCGCCAGGCGGCCCGACGAGGTGACCGGGATCCGGCGCGGCGTCTTCCTGGCCCGGGCGACCGACCCGGCGGTGCTGGAGGACGGCCAGGACGGCGGGCTGGTCTCGGCCCTGCTGATCTGGGGGCTGGACACCGACCGCGTCGAGGGGGCACTGACCTCGCGGCTGTCGGCCACCCGGCTGTGGGACTGCGAGCCCTTCCTGGCCACCACCAGGGCCGAGGTGCTGGAGGCCGCCGGGTCCCGCTACACCTACGCCGCCAACCCGCTGGCCATGCGGGAGGCGGAGCGGCGCGGGCTCAAGCGCCTGGCGCTGGTCGGCATGAGCTGCCAGGCCTCGATCAACGGGACGCTGCAGGCCCGCCGGCTCAACAAGTACGCGCGCCGCATCGAGCTCACCATCGGCCTGCTCTGCTCCAAGTCGTTCGAGTACGAGGGGATGCGCCGGCTGGTCACCGAGGAGTACGGGGTGCCGCTGGAGGACGTCGCCAAGGTCAACATCAAGGGCAAGTTCCAGGTCTGGCGGCGCTCCACCGGCGAGGAGGTCGACATCCCGCTGAAGCGGATGCAGGAGGCGGCCAGGGCGGGTTGCGCGCTCTGCCCGGACTTCGCGGCCGAGCACGCCGACATCGCCACCGGCGGCCTCGGCCAGACCGACGGCTGGACCCTGGCGGTGGTCCGCACCGAGCGGGGCGAGGAGTGGATGCGGGCGGCCGAGGCGGCGGGGGTGATCGCGGTCCGGCCCGGCGAGGAGGACCCGGCCGCCCTCGCGCTGATGGCGAAGCTCGCGGTCCGCTCGCGGCGGCGCTGGCCGGCCGAGCCCGGCGACGGGCACGGCGCGCCCGGGATGCTGCCGGTGGTGCAGGCGACCTAGTCCCTTCCTTCCACGCCCTCCTGGTGTGGCCGATTTGCAGTGGTCCGGCGTCGCATTGATAAGCTTCCGCCTCGCCCGGGTCGCCCGGGTCGGCGGCCAGCCGGCTTTCGGGGGTAGGGAGGGGGGAAGCCATGGCCACCAATCCTGAGGAAGCCGACGCCGACCAGCAGCGGCGCGAGCTGGAGGAGATCCGGCGCAAGTTCGCCGAGGTCGGCAAGCGCCTCGGCTCGGCCTTCGAGCCCGTCTCCGCCGAGGTCCGCCAGCCGGACGCCCTGCTGGAGTCCGTACCGCCGACGCCGGAACGGCCCACGAGGCCACGCTGGCAGTGGGCGGCCGCGGTGGCGCTGATCTTCGTGCTCGGAACCGGGTTGGGGTTCACGCTGCCGCGCTCGGCTGCGGACGACTCCCCGCCGCCGGCGACGACGCCGGCGCCGGCGACCACCCAGGCCCCGCAGGCGCCGACCGTGCCGACCGTGCCGGAGGTGTGCCTGGAGACTGCCAGGAGGGGCGACCAGTTGATCGCCATGCTCATGAGAGCGAAACGGAACCCAACCCAGCTGACCGAGGCGTACACGGCGTACGTGGCGGCCAGCCAGGCCTGCCGCAAGGAGGCATCCCGCTGATGCGCAGAACGTCGCTCGCCAAGCTCCTGCTCGTCCTGGCCGGGCTCATGGCCCTCGGCGCCGCGCCCGCGCGGGCCGCAGAGTCGCTGGTGCTGACCTGCAAGATCTGCACCGAGGTCATCATCACCGGCAAGGGCCTGCCCGCCAACGAGGAAGTGCGCGTGTCCCTGGTGGACGTGGCGAACGGCCAGGAGGTCCGCAGCCCGGTCGTGACCACCACCGACGCCGACGGCGCCTTCGTCCAGAAGGTCAACGTCGACCTGACCCAGCACCCCTCGCTCAGCTCCGACGTCTGGACCAGCTCCGGCGGCGTGCTGGTGGTGGCCGCCCACACCCGCTTCGACTCGCCGTGCAAGCCGAAGGCGGCCACGCAGCTCCCGCTCACCGGCTCGAACACCACGCTGCTGCTCGGGCTGGGCGCCGCCCTGCTGGCGGCCGGGGCGCTGCTGGTCGGCGGCACGCGCCTGCGCCTCCGCCAGCTGCGCTGAGCACCGCCGGCGGCAACGTCGTGGCCCCGGGAGACTCCCGGGGCCACGCTGCGTCCGGCGGTGCGCCGCTACTCGGTCGGGGTGTAGTTGGCGACGTACTCGGTGTCGCGCACCAGGGCGCCGACCTTGGCGGCCCCGCCCGGCGAGCCCAGCGGGTCCTCCCCCTCGGTGAAGAACGCCGCGTTGGTGGCGGTGAACTCCTTCCACTGGGCGGGGACGTCGTCCTCGTAGAAGATCGCCTCCACCGGGCAGACGGGCTCGCAGGCGCCGCAGTCCACGCACTCGTCGGGGTGGATGTAGAGCATGCGGTCGCCCTCGTAGATGCAGTCGACGGGGCACTCCTCGATGCAGGAACGATCCTTCACGTCGATGCACGGCTCGGTGATGACGTAGGTCATCGGCGGGTATTCCCCCTCCTGGGCGTGTCGTTCAGCATGCTGGATACCACCGGGCTCGCGGCAGCGTCAACGTCGCCGGCCGAGCCCTGTCGCGTCGATCCTACCGCCTCCCGGCCCCCGCCGAGCAGCGGCAGCAGCACCGCGCCCGCCACCACCGCGGCGCCGCCGGCCACGGTGCCGAGCCCCAGCGGGTCGCCGAGCACCACCACCCCGAGGGCGACGGTGCAGACCGGCTCGAACGAGGAGACGATCGAGGCCCACGCCGACCCGACCCTGGTGATGCCGGCGATGAAGGTGCCGAGCGCCACGGCGGTGCCCAGCACGGCCATGGCGCCGGCCGCCAGGTAGCCGCCGGGCCGGGCCGACGCCAGGCCGTCCACGCCGGCGACGCCGGCGGCGACCAGGAACGAGCAGGCCGCCCCGCAGGCCACGTGCGCGCTGGCCACCAGCGGGTCGACCCCGCGCAGCAGGTACTCCGCCACCAGGATGTAGAGGGTGTACCAGCAGGCCGCGGCCAGCCCCAGCGCGACCCCGACCGCATCCGGCCGCTCCCCCGGCAGCCCGAGCACCAGCGCGATGCCGGCGAGCGCGAGGGCCAGCCCCACCACGGTGGCGCGGTCGAGCCGGTGGCGCCCCAGCGCCACCGCGCCCACCGTGACCAGGGCCGGGTACAGGTACAGCAGCAGCCCGGCGAGGCTGGCCGAGATGCGGGTCAGGGCGGTGAAGAACAGCGTGGACTGGACCGCGTAGCCGACCGCGCCGAGGGCGAGCAGCCGCAGCGCGACCGGCCGCCGCAGGCGCAGGCGGCGCCCGCTCGCCGCGGCCAGCGCGAGCAGCAGCGGGCCGGCGATGGCGAAGCGGAGCACCAGCACCTCGACCACCCCGAGCCCGCCGGCGTAGGCCTGCTTGCCGAAGACCGCCAGGCTGCCGAACCCCGCCGCCGACACCAGGCACAGCAGGAGGCCGACCCGCCGGTCCCCGCCACCGCCGGCCGGGGCGGTCACGCGGCCAGGCCGGCCAGGAACGCCTCCGGCCCGAGCGGGCGGCCGGTGGCGTGCACCACCAGGTCCCGCCAGGTCCTGGAGGCGCCGGGGGCGAACACCCGCCCGGCGAGGAAGGCGCCGGCCTCGGGTCGGCCGACGAAGCCGCCGACCGCCTCGCGCACGGCGGCGTCGACCTGGAAGGCCATCAGCTCGCCCAGCAGGTAGCTCTGGTAGTAGACGGGGGTGACCGCCAGGTGGATCTTGCTGGCCCAGTCGGGCGCGGTCCTCCCCTCCGGCCGGCGCAGGCCCTGCAGCGACCCCACCAGGTCCCACCAGGTGGCGACCAGGTCGCGGCCCGGGTCGGCGTACATGGCCTGCTCGAAGCGGACCATCACCAGGCACCAGCGGGCGAACACCAGCTGCCCGGTGCGGAGCACCTCCCGGCTCGGCCCGGCGAGCGCGGCCGCCGCGGCCGGGTCGGCGCCGAGCACCGCGACCAGGAACTCGGGGTCGCGCCGCAGCCGGCCGAGCATCAGCGCGACCGCCTCGGTGGCCAGCGGCTGCGGCGGGCAGCGGAGCACCCACGGCAGCGAGGGGTCGAGGTGGTCGTCGTAGACGGCGTGGCCGACCTCGTGGAGCATGACGTCCAGCCACTCCTCGCCGGGGGCGACGTTGGCGAGCACGCGGATGTCGCCGGCCCGGTCGACGTCCAGGCAGAAGGCGTGCTGGTCCTTGCCTGCGCGCGGGTGCAGGTCGGCGCGGTCCAGCAGGTGGCGGGTCTCCAGGCCCATGCCGTCGTAGGCCGCCACGGTGAGCGCGACGGTGTCCTTGCCGGCCAGCAGCGGCCCCAGGCCGGCCTCGGCGTCGCCGTCGTAGCGCTGGAAGAACAGGTCCCCGTAGTGCCACGGCCGCAGCTGCGCCGGCGCGACGCCGAAGCGGGCCGCCAGCCGGGCGTCCAGGGCGGCCTTGGCGGCCAGGAACGGCTCGCGGGTGGCCCGCTCCACCGCGCCCAGGATCCCGTCCAGCCACGCCTCGTCGAGGTCGCCGGCGGCCAGGGAGAAGGCGAACCAGTCGCGGTACCCGTGGCCGCGGGCGACCCGGTTGCGCAGCTCGACCAGGGCCAGCACGTCGTCGGCGACGACCTCGCCGACCTGCTTGCCGGCCTCCCAGGCGACCCGCCGCTCCTGCTGGTCGTGGGAGGAGGCCAGCACCTCCTCGATCTCGTTGTTGCTGCGCTCCCGGCCCCCGGCGCGGCCGCGGAAGGTCGCGAAGGTGGCCTCGGCCCTGGCCTGGAGCCGCACCAGCTCGGCCCTGGCGTCCTCGGGGATCTGGTTGCCGAGCAGGTCCAGGCGGGCCTTGGCGAGCGCCCGGCGGGTCAGCGGGTCGCCGGCGTCCAGCTCGTGGGCCGCCTGGACCTCGCCGAACAGCGCCGGGTCGCCGAGCGCGGCCAGCAGGGCCTCCTCGGCCCGCTGCCTGGCGGCCGAGGTCTCGGGCCTGGCGTCGGTCGCCGCCTCCCAGTACGCCAGGTGGAGCGACCGCTCCAGCGGGGCGAGCCGCTCGGTGAGCCGGTGGAGGACGGCGGCGGGGTCGGTGGGCATGGGTGCGGCTCCCGGGCGGGGCGTCGAGGACGCTCCTACTCTATTGGCGGCATCGACGGCCGCAACCGAGAAGCCGGAGGGGAGCAGGGTGCGCTACCGGTACGAGGTCCGCATCGGGCCCGACGACGTGGGCAGGCGGGTGGTGGTGCGCTGGCGCCGCCCGGCACCCGGCGGTGGCGACGAGGTCGCCGACGTGGTCGGCCCGCTGGAGGCGGCCGGCCAGGACGGCTTCGCGGTCCGCAACCGCCGCGGCGAGCTGGTCCGCATCCCCCGCGAGCGCGCCCTGGCCGCCAAGGTCATCCCGCCCCGCTGACCAACAGCTCGGTGTGCTTGACGACGACCCCCTCGTCCTCGTCGCTGACGTAGAAGACCCGCCGGTCGGCGGCGACCTCGACGCCCTCGATGGCGGGCAGGTCGGGGAACTCGCGCACCCGTTCGGCGGCGGCCTCGCCGGAGCGCCGGCCCTCCGGCATCCGGCAGCGCCAGTGGGTGGCGGTCGTGTCGCGGCCCTCCGGGTGGTCCTCCAGCAGCACGCTGCCCTTCTCGCGGGCGTCGATGTTGCCGGTGACCACGTGCAGCTCGCCGTCGTGCAGGGCCAGGTCGCGCACCCCGGCCATGCGCCCGCCCCGGCCGACGGCGTCCAGGGCCCAGACGCCGCGCACCTCCGGCGCGCCGCTGCCGGGCGCGAACAGCCGCCCGATGCCGTCGAGGTCCACCAGCAGCGGCCGGCCGTCGGCCGCGGTCGGGTAGCGCAGGCCGAGCAGGAGCGAGCCGTCGTCGCGGAAGGCCGCACCCTCGACGTTGATCGGCAGGTCGTCGGTGCGGACCAGGCGGCGCTCCTCGGTGCCCTGCTCCCGGGTCGCGTCGATCAGCGCGTGCTGGGACAGGGGCCCGAGCCGCACGGGCTCGGTGGTGCCGGCCCGTAGGGCGTCGTTGACGAGCCGGTGCAGCAGGAACGCGGGGCGGGCGACCGCCAGCGGCGCGGCGGGCTCGTGGCGGACGTGCCGCAGGTCGGGTTCCCGGAAGCGGGCCACGAACGCCCGCTTGGGCTGCAGCGGGCCGTCCTTCCTGCCGAACTGGGAGCCGAACACGTAGACCCAGCCGTCGTGGCGGGCGATCGCCTCGGCGTCCTCGGTCTTGACCCGCTCGCTGCTGACCTCGGCGTGCAGCCGCTCGATGCTCCAGCCGTGCCGGATGTCGGCGCCGCCGGCGTGGCCGATGGCGGCGACCGAGTGCTCGACCGCGCCCTCGTCCAGCACCACCCAGAAGGCGCGGTCCCAGTCGTGCGCCAGCATCAGCTCGTGGTTGGCCACCGTGAGCAGGCCCGACGCCTCGTTGGGGGCGAGGTCGAGGTCGATGCTGTGCAGCTCGTCGGTGGCCATGCCCCCATGTTGCCGCCGGTCGGGGCGCAAGGGCATGCTCAACCCGTGCTGGAGGTGACCAACACCCTGACCCGCGCCAAGGAGCCGGTGCGGCCGCGGACGCCCGGGCTGGCCGCCATGTACACCTGCGGGCCGACCGTGTACCGCTACGCCCACATCGGCAACCTGCGGACCTTCCTGCTGGCCGACCTGGTCCGCCGCGCCCTGGAGGCCGGCGGGGTCGAGGTCCGCCAGGTGCAGAACATCACCGACGTCGGCCACATGACCAACGAGCGGTTCGACCGCGGCGAGGACCGCATGCTGGTCTCGGCGCGCCTGGAGGACAAGACCCCGGCGGAGATCGCCGACCACTACACCAAGGCGTTCCTGGAGGACGCGGCCGCCTTCAACCTGCGCCCCGCGCACGCCTACCCGCGGGCGTCGGCGTACGTGCCGCAGATGATCGAGCTGGTCGCCAAGCTGCTGGAGCGCGGCCACGCCTACGAGGTCGACGGCACGGTCTACTTCGCGGTGGAGTCCTTCCCCGGCTACGGCCGCCTGTCCCGCAACACCGTCGACCGACTGCGGGCCGGGCACCGGCAGGAGGAGGTCGACCCGCGCAAGCGCCACCACGCCGACTTCGCGCTGTGGAAGGCGGCCGGGCCGGGCCGGGTGGTGAAGTGGCCGTCGCCGTGGGGGGACGGCTACCCGGGCTGGCACATCGAGTGCTCGGCGATGTCCCTCGCCGAGCTGGGCGAGCACATCGACGTCCACACCGGCGGGGAGGACAACGTCTTCCCCCACCACGAGGACGAGATCGCCCAGTCCGAGGCGGTGGTCGGCCACCGGGTGGTCACCACCTGGGTGCACGGCAGGCACCTGCTCACCGGGGGCCGCCGCATGGCCAAGTCCGCCGGGAACTTCGCCGCCCTGCGGGACGTGGTGGACCGCGGGCACACGCCGCTGGCGGTGCGCCTGCTGTTCCTGCAGGCGCGCTACCAGACCCCGTTGAACTTCACCTGGGAGGCCCTGGCGGGGGCGGAGCGGGCGCTGGACCGGCTGCGCGCCCGCATGGCCGAGTGGGCGAAGGACCCTCGCGCCGGCCGGTCGCCCGGCTGCGCCGGCTACGAGGAGCGCTTCTGGGCGGCCGTCCAGGACGACCTGGACACGCCGAGGGCGCTGGCGGTGCTGGCGGAGCTGGAGGGCGACGAGACGATGCCGCCGGCCGCCCGCTTCACCAGCGTGGCCTCCTTCGACCGGCTGCTCGGGCTGGACCTGGCCGGCGCGGCCGGCGGGGCGCTGCCCGAGGGCGCCGAGGCGCTGATCGCCAGGCGCGAGGAGGCGCGGGCGGCGCGCGACTTCGCCACCGCCGACCGGCTCCGCGACCAGCTGGCGGCCCTCGGCGTGGAGGTCACCGACACCCGCAGCGGCCCCGCCTGGCGCCTGCGCCAGCCTTCCTGACCTCGAGAGGAGAAGCCGCATGGTGGGACGGGTGGGCGCGTCGGCGGTGACGCGGGCCGGCGCCGCGGCGGCCGTCGGCGCCTGCGCGGGCGTGCTCGTCTCGGTCCTGCGGAGCTGGCAGCTCGGCACCCTGGTCGGCTGGGACGTCGCCGCCGCGGTGTACGTCGCCTGGTCCTGGAGGATCGTCTGGTACAAGGACCCGGCCGAGACCGCGCGCCTCGCCGTCCGTGAGGACCCCGGACGGGCCGTCGCCGACGCGTTGCTGCTGGTCGCGAGCGTGGCCAGCCTCCTGGCCGTCGCGGTGGTCATCACCGCGGGACCAAGCGTCGGCGCCGGCGAGCGGGAGGTCAGGGCGGGGCTCGCGGTGGTCAGCGTGGTCCTGTCCTGGACCGTGGTGCACACCGTGTACAGCGCGCGCTACGCCCGGCTGTACTACGGCGGGACCGAGGAGGGTGGGATCGACTTCAACCGGGAGGGCCGTCCGCGCTTCACGGACTTCGTCTACCTGGCCTTCACCATCGGGATGACCTACCAGGTCTCCGACAACGAGCTGCAGACCCCAGAGATGCGGACGGCGGTGCTGAGCCAGGCCCTGCTCTCGTACCTGCTGGGCGCGGTGATCCTGGCGACCACCATCAACCTGGTCTCCGGGCTGCTCAGGTAGGGTCGCGGCCGGCGAGCGCCGCGGCGGCGACGGCCAGCGTCGCCGCCAGGCACAGCGGGAAGACCACCGCGGACGGTGGGCCGGCCGCGGCGGCGCCGACGACGTCGCCGGCGTAGGAGGCCAGCTGCAGCATCGACAGGAACGGCAGCAGCGCGGCCGCGCCGCCGCCGAGCAGCACGACCGCCAGCGGCTCCAGGACACCGGCCCACACCACCAGCAGCACCACCGCCAGCCCGGCGCCGCGGACCAGCGCCGCCACGCCCACCGCCAGCGCGGCGACCAGCCCGGCGCTGACCGTGCCCAGCGCCAGCGACCGCCACAGCAGCGGGTCGGCGGGCAGGCGCCCGTCCCAGCGGGTCAGGGCCAGCAGCAGCGGGAAGGAGACCAGCGACGCCAGCAGCGCGACCGCGGCGGCGGCCAGGGCGGCGGCGGCGGCGCGGCCGGCGAGCAGCCGGCCGCGCCTGGGGAACGCCAGCAGGGTGGGCCGGATGGTGCCGTGGCGGAAGTCGTCGCCGAACCCCTGGGCGCCGATGGCCGCCGCCGCCAGCCAGCGCACCACCAGGTCGCGCTGGACCAGGTGGAAGGCGGCCGCCTCGGCGTCGAGGGCCCTGCCGGCGGCGCTGAGGTCGGCCAGCAGCGCGAACGCCACCACCGCCGCGGCCACCACCCAGTTGCCGCGCAGCGAGCGCATGCGCCGCCACTCGAACCGGAGCAGCGCGCTCACCGGTGGTCGCTCCGGCTCGCGGAGCCGAGGCCCCCGGAGGCGTACTCGACCTCGCCCCCGGTCAGCTCCACGAACGCCGCCTCCAGCGAGGCGGTCCGGGTGGCCAGCTCGTGGACCCGCAGCCGGTGCCGGTGGGCGAGGTCGCCGACCGCCCGCGCGTCCACGCCGGCCACCGTCAGCTCGCCGTCGCCGCCCCGCTCCACCACCGCGCCGAGGCCGGCCAGCAGCCCGGCCAGCCTGGCGGCGTCGGGCGAGCGGACCAGCACCCGGTCGCGGGCCACGCGCCGGACCAGCCGGTCCAGCGGCTCGTCGGCCAGCAGCCGGCCCCGGCCGATCACCACCACGTGGTCGGCGAGCTGCTGCACCTCGGCGAGCAGGTGGCTGGAGACCAGCACCGCCCGCTGCCGCGCGAAGTCGCGCAGCAGCTCCCGCAGCCACGCGACCCCGTGGGGGTCGAGGCCGTTGGCGGGCTCGTCCAGCAGCAGCGCCCGCGGGTCGCCCAGCAGGGCGGCGGCCAGCCCGAGGCGCTGCGCCATGCCCAGGGAGAACCCGCCCACCGGGCGGCGGGCCACCGGGGCCAGGCCGGCCTGGCCGAGCACCCGGTCGACCCGGCGGTCCCCCACGCCCGCGGCGGCGGCCAGCATCCGCAGGTGGTCGCGGGCGCTGCGGCGGGGGTGGAACGCCCTGGCGTCCAGCACGGCGCCGACGGCCCGCGGCGGGCACGCCAGCTCCCGGTAGGGCAGCCCGCCGAACAGCGTGCGGCCGCCGCCGCCGACCAGGCCGAGCATGAGCCGTAGGGTGGTGGACTTGCCGGCGCCGTTGGGGCCGAGGAACCCGGTCACCCTCCCCGGCTCGACGGTGAACGACAGGTCGTCCACCGCCAGCCTGGCGCCGTACCGCTTGGTCAGCCCCTGCGCCTCGACCAGCACGGTGGTCAGCGGGCTTCCGTGCGGCGCACCGCGACCCAGCCGAGGGCGCTGAGGGCGAGGCCGTAGGCGGCCAGGACCGCGCCGGCCAGCAGCGCGCCCGGGTCGCCGTCGAGGCGGCCGGCGGCGACCGCCGAGCCGAGCTGGCGCGGCAGCCAGCGGGCCACCTCCGGCAGCCCCGGCGCCAGCACCTGGTCGAGCGCCAGCAGCGCCACGGCCACCAGCGCCACGGCCAGCGGCTGGTTGCGTGCGACCGCGCCGATGCCGAACCCCAGCAGCGCCGCCAGGGCCGCCCACGCGGTCGCCCCCGCCACGGCGGCGGCGAGGTCGCCGGCGCCCACCGCCAGGCCGGTGCCGGTCGCGGCCAGGACCGCGACGGTGGCGAGCGCCGCGGTGAGCGCGGCCGCCAGGCCGACCGCCGCCCCGTTCACCACGTTGGCGGCCGCGGCGGCGGCGACCACCTGGCCGCGGCGCGGGGTGGCGAGCAGCGTGGGGGTGATGGTGCCGTGCCGGTACTCGCCCGACATCGCGATGCTGCCGAGGAACGCCGCCAGCAGCCCGGCCATCCGGCCGGCGCCGAGCAGGGCCTCCTGGAAGGCCGGGTCGCTGAGGGGCGGGGCGCCGCCGCGGCCGGCGACGCCGGCCTGCTGGGCGACGCCGGCGACCACCAGGCCCACGGCGGCGAGCAGGAACGCCCGGCTGGTCCGGGTGGTGCGGAGCTTCAGCAGCTCCGCCCGCAGGGTCCGCGGCATGGTCTGCCTCCTTGGTGGTCAGGCCGAAGCGTCGGTGAGCTCGAGGAACACGTCCTCGAGGGTGGCGTGCCCGCCGGCGGTGAGCGCACCGAGCGGGCCGGAGGTCACCAGCCGACCGCGGTCGATCACCACGACCTGCTCGGCGATCAGCGCGACCTCGGAGAGCACGTGGCTGGAGACCAGCACCGCCACGCCGCGGGCGGCGTGGGCGCGCAGCAGGTCGCGCAGCCAGCGGATGCCGTGGGGGTCGAGGCCGTTGGCGGGCTCGTCGAGGACGAGCGCCTCCGGGTCGCCGAGCAGGGCGGCCGCCAGCCCCAGCCGGCGGCGCATGCCGAGCGAGTAGCCGCCGGCGGCGCGGCGGGCCGCGTCCGCCAGGCCGACCAGCTCCAGCACCTCGTCGACCCGGCCGGGCGCGACGCCGGCCGCGGTGGCGAGCACCCGCAGGTGGTCGCGGCCGCTGCGGCCGGGATGGAAGGGGTCGGACTCCAGCAGCGCCCCGACGGTGCGGGCCGGGTCGGCGAGCCTGCCGTAGGGCACGCCGTCGAAGGTGGCCGACCCCGCGGTCGGGCGGGTGAGGCCGAGCAGCGCCCGCAGGGTGGTGGACTTCCCGGCGCCGTTGCGGCCGAGGAAGCCGGTCACCGACCCGGCGGGGACCGCGAAGCTGAGCTCGTCGACGGCGGTGGTGGCGCCGTAGCGCCTGGTCAAGCGGTCGACGTCGATGGTGGTCATCGGGTGCTCCTCGGGTCGCCTGCCTGCAGGAACCAGGCTGCCCGGGGAGGCGGCGCGCCGCATCGGGCCGTGGGAGGAACTTGCCCTGCCCCCTTCGGGGGAGGCCGCCGCTCAGCGGAGGGTCGGCCCGCCGCCCTCGGACATGGCCCCGAGCGTCACCAGGCCGGTCTCGTAGGCGAGCACCGCCGCCTGCACGCGGTTGCCCACCCCGAGCTTGGCCAGCAGCCGCTTGACGTGGGACTTGACCGTCTCCTCGGCGACCTGCAGGTGCGCGCCGATCTCGGCGTTGGAGCGGCCCAGGGCCAGCTGGGCCAGCACGGCGCGCTCGCGGCCGGTGAGCACGTCGAGGGTGGCGGGGTCGCGGGTCGGGCGGCCGGGGTCGCCGAGCCCCTCCAGCACCTGCCGGGTCACCGCCGGGTCGAGGACGGCGTCGCCGGCGGCCACGTTGCGGACGGCCCGGACCAGCTCGTCGGGGTCGGCGTCCTTCAGCAGGAAGCCGCCGGCGCCGGCGCGCAGCGCGTCGTGGACGACGCCGTCGAGGCCGAAGGTGGTCAGCACCAGCACCGCGGCGGCGTCCGGGCCGACCAGGCCGGCCTCGACCAGCCGCCTGGTGGCGGTCACGCCGTCCACGCCCGGCATGCGGACGTCCATGAGCACCACCTCGGGCCGCAGCTCCCCCACCCTGGCGACCGCCTCGGCGCCGTCGGCGGCCTCCCCGACCACCTCGAGGCCCGGCTGGGCGTCGAGCATCATCCGCAGGCCGGCGCGGACCAGCGCCTGGTCGTCGGCGACCACGATGCGGATGGTCACGGGTCCCGCCCGCCGTCGGGGTGGGGGTCCGGCAGCTCGGCGGCGACCAGCCAGCCGCCGCCGGGACGCGGCCCCGCCTGGATGGTCCCGCCGAGCAGGGCGGCCCGCTCCCGCATGCCCGCGAGCCCCGCCGACCGGCGAACTTGCCGGTCGGAACCTGACAACTGTCGGCCAACGGCCGACTCCACGCCTTTGTCGTTCACGACCCGTACCCGCACGACGTCGTCGGTCACGGTCACGGCGACCTCGGTGGCGACCGGGCCGGCGTGCCGCAGGGTGTTGGTGAGGGCCTCCTGCACGATCCGGTAGGCGGCCAGCGACACCCCGGCGGCCACCGGCCTGGCGCCCTCGCGCCGGAGCTCCACCGGCAGGCCGGCCTGGCGCATACGGGCGACCAGGTCGTCGATGCGGTCCAGGTCCGGTTGCGGCTGGCGGTCGTCGCCGTCCGGGCCGGCCCGCAGCACCCCGAGCAGCCGGCGCAGCTCGGCCATCGCCTCCTTGCCGGTGCGGCGGATCGCGGCCGCCGCCCCGCTGGCCTCCTGGTCGCCGCCGCCGGCGCGCAGCCGCTGCTCCAGCCCGCCGGCCTGCAGCGTCATCACCGACACGTGGTGGGCGACCACGTCGTGGAGCTCGCGGGCGATGCGGCGGCGTTCCTCCTCGACGGCCGCGCGGGCCTCCCGCTCGCGCAGCGCGCCGAGGTGGGCGCGGCGGGCGCGCACGTAGAGGCCGAGCACCAGCGCCAGCGCGTCGAGGGCGAGGTGGTCGGGCAGCGAGTCCGCGCGGGCGCCGGTCAGCGCCACCGCGAGCAGCTTGACCGCCAGGTCGGCGGCGGCGGCGAGGACCCCCAGGCGGGCGCCGCGGAGGGACGCGACCGTGTAGATCCCGGCCAGCACCGCCAGCGAGGCGATGCCGCCGGCCTCCAGCCAGACGCGCGCGACCAGCGACAGCGCCAGCTGGACGGCGACCACGGCCACCGGGTGCGCCCGCCGCCACCACAGGGCCACGACCTGGGCGACCGCCAGCACCAGCGCGGCGGGTGCGGGGTTCCTGGCCGCCGGCGGGCCCACGGTGTCGGCCGCCAGCAGGACCAGCAGCCCGGCCACCAGCCCGGCGTCCAGCCAGCGAGCCGGCACGAGCTCGCCGGTGGCGCGGACGCGGGACGCGAGCATGCCCGGAGCGTAGCGCCGATCTGCGCCCGGATGCCGCCCCTCGGGCGCCGGTAGACGTATGCTGCAAGGGACACCAACACTGGCGCTGGAGCGTGACCGATGGGACTGATGCAGCGGTTCTCCACGATCTTCAAGGCCAAGGCCTCGAAGACGCTTGACCGGTACGAGGACCCAAGGGAGACCCTCGACTACTCCTACGAGCGGACCCTCGAGATGCTGCAGAAGATGCGCCGTGCCGTCGCCGACGTGGCGACCTCCCGCAAGCGCATCGAGCTGCAGGCCCAGCAGCTCCAGCGGTCGGCGGAGAAGCTGGAGGGCCAGGCCAGGCAGGCGGTCTCCCAGGGCCGCGAGGACCTGGCCCGCGAGGCGCTCACCCGCCGGTCCGGCATCGCCAACCAGCTCACCGACCTGCAGGCCCAGCACGACCAGCTCAAGGCCGAGGAGGCCAAGATGGTCGATGCCTCCCAGCGGCTGCAGGCCAAGGTCGAGGCGTTCCGCACCCGCAAGGAGACGATGAAGGCCAGCTACACCGCGGCCGAGGCCCAGACCAAGGTCAACGAGGCCGTCTCGGGGATCAGCGAGGAGATGGGCGACGTCGGCCTGGCGATGCAGCGCGCCGAGGACAAGGTCGCCACCATGCAGGCCCGCTCCGGCGCCCTCGACGAGCTGATGGCCTCCGGCGCCCTCGACGACGCCTCCGCCTCCAGCGACCGGCTCCAGGCCGAGCTGGACCGGGGCGCCTCCGAGCCGGCGGTCGAGGCCGAGCTCGCCCGCCTCAGGGGCGAGCTGACCGGTGGCAGCACCACCGCCAAGCAGCTCGGCGCGCCCGAGCAGGGCGCCAAGGTCGAGGAGGAGCGCCAATGATCGTCCGCATCAGCGGCGAGGGCCAGTTCGACGTGCCGGAGCAGCACCTGGACGAGCTCAACCGCCTGGACGAGGAGCTCGGCAAGGCGACCGACGCCGACGACGAGGCGGCCTTCAGCTCCGCGCTGGAGGCGCTGCTGGCCAGCGTCCGCACCGTCGGCACCGAGCTGCCCGCCGACTACATCGGCCCCTCCGAGATCGTGTTGCCGAGCCCCGACGCAACCGTCGAGGAGGTCCGCGAGGTCCTCGGCGACGAGGGCCTCATCCCTGGATGATGGAGTAGTGATGACCTGATGGCCCGCACCCGCTTCCCCGCCGACTTCGGCCTGTCGAGCCGGATGGTGCTGACGATGTTCCTGCTCGGCCTGCTCTACGTCGTGTTCGTGGCGGTGCTGGTCGCGGTGCTCGGTAGCCAGTACCTTCCGCTCGTGCTGCTGATCGCCGGCGGCTTCCTGTTCTTCCAGTACTTCTTCTCCGACAGGATCGCGCTGTACGCGATGCGCGGCCAGGAGGTGTCGCCGCGGCAGGCGCCCGAGCTGCACCAGATGATCGACCGGCTGTGCGCGCTGGCCGACATGCCCAAGCCGCGGGTGGCGATCGCCGACTCCGACGTGCCCAACGCCTTCGCCACCGGCCGCGACCAGAAGCACGCGGTGGTCTGCGTCACCACCGGCATCCTGCGGCGGCTCAGCGAGCCGGAGCTGGAGGCGGTGCTCTCCCACGAGCTGTCCCACGTTGCCCACCGTGACGTGGCGGTGATGACGCTGGCGAGCTTCCTCGGCATCCTCGCCGGCTTCGTGGTCCGCGCCGCGATCTACGGCGGCGCCTACGGCGGCTTCGGGCGCTCCAACGACAACCGCGACAACACCGGCGCGGTGATCCTGCTGGTGGTGCTGGCCTCGGCGGTGGTGTACGCGCTCAGCTTCCTGCTCACCAGGGCGCTGTCGCGCTACCGGGAGCTGTCGGCCGACCGGGCCGGGGCGATCCTCATCGGCCGGCCGTCCACGCTGGCCGCCGCGCTGGTCAAGGTGTCGGGCGAGATGGCCCGCATCCCCACCCGCGACCTGCGCGCCGCCGAGCCGCTGAACGCCTTCTTCTTCGCCCCGGCGGTGGCACCGGGGTTCAGCCTCTCGTCGCTGTTCGCCACCCACCCGCCGCTGCAGCGCCGCCTCGACCAGCTCGCCCGGCTCGAGGCGCAGCTCGGACGCCAGGCGTGAAGTTCCTGGACGCGCTGCTGGGGCGCAGCAAGCCGAAGCAGGCGAAGCTGGACGCCCTGTTCGGCGTGACCGGCGCCGCCGTCACCCTGGAGGTGGCGGCGGGGCTGAAACCGACCGGCCAGGCGGCGGTCTGCTTCAAGCCGGCGTCCGGGCAGGGCTTCGCGGCCGCCTCCGAGGAGCTGCGCGGCCTGCTCGAGCTGGCGGTGAAGGAGGCCGGGTCGACCCTCAGGATCGAGGACGACCGCTACGGCTACCGCTGGGTGGTCCTCGGCGACCCCGACCTGGAGGACCTGGTCACCGCCACGCACCTGGTCAACTCGACCCTGGAGCAGCACGGCTTCGGGCCGCAGCTGCTGTGCTCGGTGTTCGCCTTCGCCGACGCCGGGGGGCTCGAGGATGGCCCCCCGGTGAATCCCGGGCGCCGTCGCTGCCACCTGGTCTACCTCTACAAGCGCGGCACCTTCTACCCGTTCGCACCCCTCGAAGGCGAGCGCCGCGACAACGAGCTCGAGCTGCAGGTCCGCGCCACCCTCGGCAGCGACCTGCCGGTCGAGCCCGAGCTGGGACGGTGGTTCGCCCTCTGGGGCATCCCGCTGTGAGCTGATGCACGACGCCGAGCTGGTGCTGCTGGGCCTGATGGTCGCCATGGCCGGGCTCAGCGTCCTGGCGCGCTTCGTCGGGGTGCCCTACCCCATCCTGCTGGTGCTCGGCGGCCTGGTGCTGGGGTTCGTCCCGGGGATGCCGGAGATCGCGCTGCCGCCGGAGCTGGTGCTGGTGCTGTTCCTGCCGCCGCTGCTGTACCAGGCGGCGTTCTTCGCCTCCCCGCGGGAGCTGCGCGCCAACCTGCGCGTGATCTCGCTGCTGGCGGTCGGGCTGGTGCTGGCGACCATGGCCGCCGTCGCGGTGACCGCGCACGCGCTGGTCGACGGGCTGCCGTGGGCGGCGGCGTTCGCGCTGGGGGCGATCGTGGCCCCCACCGACCCGCTGGCGGCCACGTCGATTGCCCGCCGGCTGGGCGTGCCGCGCCGCCTGGTGACGGTGCTGGAGGGCGAGAGCCTGGTCAACGACGCCACCGCGCTGGTCGCCTACCGCATCGCGGTGGTCGCGGCGGTCGGAGGCGGCTTCGTCGCGTGGGAGGCCGGCCTGCGGTTCGTCGTCGGCGTGGCCGGTGGCGTGGCGATCGGGCTGGCGGTGGGCTGGCTGGCCGCCGAGGCGCGCCGCCAGCTCGACGACCCACCGGTCGAGATCCTGCTGTCGCTGGTGACCGGCTACGCCGCCTACCTGCCGGCCGACCGGCTCGGTGTCTCGGGGGTCCTCGCCGCGGTGACCGCCGGCCTGTACGTCGGCTGGCGCGGCCCCGAGATCGCCTCGGCCGCCAGCCGGCTGCTCGGGTTCTCGTTCTGGGAGGTCCTGGTCTACCTGCTCAACGCGATCCTGTTCATCCTCATCGGCCTCCAGCTCCACCCCATCCTGAGCGAGGTCAGCGGGCGCTCGGCCGCGCAGCTGATCGGCCTGGGGGCGCTGATCGGCGCGGTGGTGGTCGCCGCGCGCATCGCCTGGGGGTTCACCGTCCCCTACCTGATCCGGCTGGTCGACCGGCGACCCTCGCAGGTCGCCAGGCGGATCGGCCCGAGGGAGCGGCTGGTGATCGGGTGGAGCGGGATGCGCGGGGCGGTCTCGCTGGCGGCCGCGCTGGCGCTGCCCCTGGAGGGCTTCCCACAGCGGAACCTGATCCTGTTCCTGACCTTCGCGGTGATCCTCGTCACCCTGGTCGTCCAAGGGCTGACGCTGCCCGCGCTGATCCACCGCCTCGGCGTGCGGGGCGACGGCGTCGAGGAGCGGGAGGAGCTGCGCGCCCGCCTGACCGCGACCAACGCGGCGCTGGCGCGGCTGGACGAGCTGGCCGTCGAGGACTGGACCCGCGACGACACCGTCGAGCGGGTCCGGGGCATGTACGACTACCGCCGCCGGCGGCTGAAGGCGCGCGCCGGCAAGATCGAGGACGACGGCTACGAGGACCGCTCGCTGGCCTACCAGCGGCTGGTCCGGGAGCTGCTGGACGCGCAGCGGCACGCCATCGTCGGGCTCCGCAACCAGGGCGTGATCAGCAACGACGTCATGCACCGCGTGGAGCGGGAGCTCGACCTGGAGGACTCGCGGCTGGAGATCTGAGCGCGTCGCGCGCGGCGATCGCCGCGCCCCGCGCTCCTGCCATGTCGAGGTTGGGGACCAGCGCGAAGGTCGCCAGCCGCGCCTGCTCCTCGCGCAGGTCGGTGTGCTCGCGGACCTTGGCCAGGAACCAGTCGCGGAACGGCGCCGCCGTCTCGACGACCCCACCGCCGACGAAGTAGGCGTGCGGGTCGACCACGTTGGCGGCGATCGTGAAGCACCGTCCGAGGGCCATCGCCTGCTGCTCGAAGATCCTGCGGGCCAGCGGGTCCTCCTGCTCGGCGTAGAGGCGGACCAGCTTGGCGGCCTTCTCGACCGACCCGATCCTGGCGAGGTCGTGGTCGGGGAACCGCGTCAGCCAGTACGGCAGCAGGTTCTTCTCGATCCCGGTCAGCGACGCCACGCTCTCGGCGTCGCCGGCGGCGCCGCAGTTGCAAACCGGGACGGGTTGCCCCTGGTCGAGCAGCCCCTCCAGGGGGATGGGGACGTGACCCAGCTCACCCGCCATCCCCACGGCGCCGCGCACCACCCGCCCGTCGACCACCACGCCACCGCCCAGCCCGGTGCCGACGATCGCCGAGACGGAGGAGCGCTGCGGCGCCTGCGGGCCGAAGTGCACGTGGTGGGCGTACAACGCCGCCGCGTTGGCGTCGTTGCTGTAGACCACGGGCAGGCCCAGGCGGGCCTCGAGGCCGCCGCGGACGTCGAAGCCGCGCCAGCCCGGGTGCAGGAAGTTGGTGGAGCCCTTGGAGGCGATGACGCCGTCGGCGGTGGCCGGCCCGGGGGTGTCGAGCCCGACGGCGACGACCGACGCCAGGGCGATGCCGGTGAGGTCGAGGACGTGCTCGAACGCCCAGCCGAGCGCGTCGATCGCCGCGTCCGGGCCCTCGCGCACGCCGCTCGGGGTCTCGACCAGCCGGTCGACCAGGAAGCGGCCCGAGGCGTCGAGCACCGTGGCGTTGTTGGTGGTGCCACCGTTGTCGAGCCCGACGACGACCCACCGGTCCGTGGTCTGCATGTTCTGGGTTCCCTCTAGCCGTGCACGGGCGCGCGCTGCTATGGTAGCTGTTCGAAGCCAGGCAACCCAAAGAAGGGCGGTGACCCGCCGCAGCCACGGTGGCACATTCGCAGGGCGTTGTCAAGGGCCACAACCAGGCGCAGGAGGCCACCCAGTGCGTAACCCCGCCACCGAGCTCGAACACGAGCAGGCCTACGTGTCCATGCTGTACCGCCGGCTGGACGGGCTGCGGGAGCGAACCCGCCGCGAGCTGGAGCGGGCGCTGCGGCCGGACGGTGGCGGCCAGCTCCAGGCGCGGCTGGACCGTGACGCGTTCGTGGCCCGCCACGCCGACCGGCTCGCGCAGCTGGCGGCGGCCGAGGACGGGCTCTGCTTCGGCCGCCTCGACCTCGGCGACGGTAGCCGCCTCTACGTCGGCCGCATCGGGCTGCTCGACGAGGACCGCGAGCCGCTGCTGGTCGACTGGCGCGCCCCGGCGGCGCAACCGTTCTACCGCGCCACCCCGGCCGCGCCCGGCGCCGTGGTGCGCCGCCGGCACCTGCGGACCCGCGACCGCGTCGTCCTCGAGATCGACGACGACCTGCTGAACCTGGACGCCATCAGCGACGCCGAGCGCGACCGCCTCAACGGCGAGGCGGCGCTGCTGGCCTCCCTGGCCAGGAGCCGCACCGGCCGGATGACCGACATCGTCGCCACCATCCAGGCCGAGCAGGACCGCGTGATCCGCTCCGGCCTGCCGGGCATCCTGGTGGTCCAGGGCGGCCCCGGCACCGGCAAGACCGCCGTCGCCCTGCACCGCGCCGCCTACCTGCTCTACACCCACCGGCAGCGGCTGTCGCGGCGGGGCGTGCTGATCGTCGGGCCGAACCCGACCTTCATGCGCTACATCGAGCAGGTGCTGCCGTCGCTCGGCGAGACCGACGTGCTGCTGTCCACGGTGCAGGCGCTGTACCCGGGCGTGACCGCCGGCGCCCACGAGCCGCTGGCGGCCGCCACCGTCAAGGGCGACCTGCGCATGGCGGACGTGCTGGCCGCCGCGGTCCGGGACCGCCAGCGGCTGCCGGACGCCGACGTCGAGCTGACCGCCGGCGGGTACCCGCTGGTCCTGGACCGGCCCGCCTGCGAGCTGGCCCGCAGCCGGGCGCGCGACACCGGCCTGCCCCACAACCGCGCCCGCGCGGTGTTCCAGGACACGCTGCTGGACGCGCTGGCCCGGCAGGTGGCCGACCGCATCAGCGAGGGGCTGGTGGACCCGAGCCTGGAGGAGGAGTGGCTGGAGAGCATCGGCGTGGACGACGTCCTGGGCCCGCCCCCGGAGGGGGCGGACGCCGCCGAGCCGGGCACCGGGCTGGTCGACGGCGAGCCGACCGACGAGGAGCTGGCCGGCATCCGCGCGGAGCTGCGCGCCACCCCGGCGGTGCGGGCCGCGCTGGACCGGCTGTGGCCGGAGCTGACCCCGCAGCAGCTCCTGGCCGGCCTGTTCGGCTCCGCGGAGCGGCTCGCCGCCGCTCCGGAGCTCGGCCCGGCCGAGCGCGCCGCGCTGCTGCGGCCGGTGCCCGACCCCGCCGCCGGGACCGGCGCCGACCGGTGGACCGCCGCGGACGTGCCGCTGCTGGACGAGGCCGCCGTGCTGCTCGGCGAGGACGGCGAGGCCGCCAGGCGGGCCGACGCCCTCCGCGCCGTGCAGGAGGCGCGGGAGCTGGCGTACGCGCGCGAGGTCCTGGAGGTCGCCACCATCGGGGACGCGGCCCGCTGGGCCCCGGACACCAGCCGGCTCGACCCGGCGGTGGTCGCCGACCGCTGGCGGCGGCGCACGGCCGAGAGCGTCGCGGAGCGGGCGCGCCACGACCGGACCTGGACCTTCGGCCACGTGGTCGTCGACGAGGCCCAGGAGCTGTCCGCGATGGCCTGGCGGATGCTGCTGCGCCGCAGCCCGACGCGGTCGATGACGGTCGTCGGGGACCTGGCGCAGACCGGCGCGCCGTGGGGCGCCGGCTCGTGGGCGCGGCTGCTCGACCCGCAGGCGCCGGGCCGCTGGCGGGTGGAGCAGCTGACGGTGAACTACCGCACCCCGGCCGAGATCATGGCGGTCGCCGTCGACGTGCTCGCCGGCGCCGACCCCGACCTCGTGCCGCCGCGGTCGGTGCGCGAGGCCGGCACGGCGCCGTGGAGCCTGCGGCTGGACGCCGCGGAGCTGGCCGCCAGGCTGCCGGAGCTGGTCGCGGCCGAGCTGGCGGCGGTCGGCGACGGCAGGCTCGCGGTGCTGGTGCCCGCGGCCCGGGCGGAGCAGGTGGACGCCGCGCTCCGCCGCGCGGGTGGCGGCCGGCTGCTGGCCGCGGACCCGCCCACCGGGGCCGCGCACGCCACCTCCGTGCTCGACGCGCCGGTCGCGGTGCTGGCCGTCGCCGACGCCAAGGGGCTGGAGTTCGACGCCGTGGTCGTGGTGGAGCCGGCGGAGATCCTCGGCGGGTCCCCGCGCGGCGCCAACGACCTGTACGTCGCGCTGACGCGGGCGACCAAGCGGCTGGGCGTCGTCCACAGCGGCCCCCTGCCGCCGGTGCTCGCCCGCCTGCGGCCGCGGGCCGGCGCTCAGGCGGGGTCCAGCAGCGGGCGGTAGTGGCGCTGGAACATCCGCCGGCCGAGCGTCCGCAGGGTGAGGTTGCGCACCGCCGGCGGCAGGTTGCGGGTGCGGTCGCGGCGGTGGGTCTGGGCGCGGACCCAGCCGGTGCGGGGGCTGCGCCTGGCCCGGAAGCCGGCCAGCGCCCCGGACAGCGTGGCGGCGTCGCGCAGCGCCGCCGCCAGCACCAGGGCGTCCTCGAACGCCAGCGCGGCGCCCTGGGCCATGTTGGGCGACATCCCGTGGGCGGCGTCGCCCACCAGCACCACCGCCCCGCGGCCCCAGCGCTCGGCGGCGACCTGCTGGATCGGCGCGGCGTGCACCCGGGCGGGGTCGTCGAGCCCGTCCAGCAGCGCCGGGACCGGGGCGGCGAAGCCGGCGAAGCGCTCCCGCAGCCGGCCGGCCGGGTCGCCGTCGGCCTGCCCGCCGGCGTGGTCGCCGCTGTCGGCGTAGCAGTACACCAGGCCGCCCGCGAGCGGGACCAGCAGGAACGACGCGCCCCGGTCCAGCAGCACCGTCCAGGTGGTGACCTGCGGCGGGCAGGCGGCGAGGAAGCGCCAGCTCTGCTGGCCGACCGGCACCGGCGGCCGCTGGTCGACGGCCAGCCGCCGCACGGTGGAGTGCAGCCCGTCGGCGCCGACGACCAGGTCGTACTCGCCGCTGGTGCCGTCGCCGAAGCCGACCTGGACCGGCCCGTCGAGGCGCGCCAGGGTGCGGACGGTGCGGCCCAGCCGCACGGGCACGTCCGTCCGCAGGACCTCGTGCAGGTCGGCTCGGGCCAGCGCGAGGCAGGGGCCGACCTCGCCCCACAGCTTCTCCAGGTCGATGTCGGCCAGCAGGCGGCCGCGGTGGTCGAGCAGCCGCTGCCGCGGGATCGGCGCGGCGCGGGACGCCACCGCCCGCTCCAGCCCCAGGGCCCGCAGGGCGCGGACGCCGTTGGCCGGCAGGTACATGCCGGTGCCGCCGGCGTCCCAGCCGCCGGCGCGGTCGATCACCTCGGGGCTGAACCCCGCCTGCCGTAGCGCCCTGGCCAGCGCCAGGCCGGCCAGCCCGGCCCCCACGATCAGGATCCGGCCACCCTCCATCGCACGTCCTCCAGGCTCGCTGGCGCACCGCGGCGGCGCGCCGGTGTCACCCCTGCGGCGTGACTTCCGGCGCCACGGCCGTGCCGCTCACAGCTCCCAGCGGGGCGGGGTGCCCGGGTCGGCGGCGTAGACGCAGAACCTTCCCGTCCTGACGGTGCGGGTCAGGTGCTCGCCGAGGGCGGGGTCGTGGCCGGCGATCCGCCGGATCGCCGCCCTGATCGCCTTGGTGACGTTGACCCTGGCCCGCTCGGCCTCGGACGGCAGGCGGCGGTCGCGCCCGCCGAGCCCGACGGCGCCGGCGAGCTGCTCGGTGAGGGCGTCGATCTCCGCCTTCGCCCGCGCCGCCCGCTCCGGGTCGGCCCAGCGCTCGGCCTCGTCCAGCTCGGCGGTCAGCTCCCCCAGCCGCCCCCGGTAGGCGGCCTTGGCCTGGTCGTCGAGCACGGGCTCGGCCTCGCCGCGGTCGAGGGCGTGGCCCGCCGGCGCGGGCCCGGCGGCGCGCGGGCCCGGCCGGGCGGCGGCCTGGGGCTCGCCGCCGCCGGCGGCCAGCTCCAGCGCGTGCAGCTCGCGGCCCGGGTTGCCCAGCAGCCTGGCCAGGTGGCCGAGCCCGGCGGTGTGCCTGAGCCGGAACGCGGCGCCGCCGTAGGCGATCGTCCAGTACTCGCCCTCCCGGCGGAACGCCGCCGCGGCCGGCCGGTCGGGCGGCGGCGCCGGGTCGCCGGCGGGCAGGTCCATGCCGAGCGCCCGCGCGGTGGCGGTCGCCGCCCGCAGGTGCGCCTGGGCCCGCTCGCGGTCGCCGGGCGCCCCGCGGGCGTGCAGCGCCCCGGCGTAGTGGTAGCGGCTCAGCGCCAGGAAGGGGACCGCGCCGGCGCGGGCGTTGGCCTCCATGGCCTCCTCCAGGTGCGCGCAGGCGGCGTCCCAGCGGGCCAGCGTCGCCGCCAGGATGCCGAGGTACTGGGAGACGGCGCCGAGGCAGCCGACCGCCAGCCGCGTGGTCGGGACCAGCCGCCCGGCGCACGGCAGCAGCAGCTCGTAGAGGACGGCGGCCCGCCGCCGGTCGCCGAGCCGCTGGCAGGCCATCGCCAGCAGCGCCAGGTTGCAGAGCCACTGCTGGTCGCGCGGCAGGTCGCCGAGGTCGTCGGCGGCCAGCCAGTCGAGCTCGGCCCGGGCCTCCTCCTCGCGCCCGGCCTGGGCCAGCACCACCACCAGCGTGTTGCGCCAGGCCGGCACGGCCGGGTAGCTGGCGACCAGCTCCCGCACGGCGCCCTCCAGCTCCGGGAGGCGCCCCTGCAGCCAGCGGACCACCGCGACCACCACCGGCACGTAGACGCCGACCGCCTGGTCGTGGGCGCGCTGGCCCACGGCCATCCCCTCCCAGGCGAGCCGCTCGGCCTCCTCGAAGCGGCCGGCGAGCAGGGACTGGGTGGCCCTGAGCAGGGGCACGTGCCACAGGTAGTGGAGCTGGCGGAGCTCGGTCGCGGCCCGCTCGTAGGCCTCGACCTCGGCCCGCAGCGCGGCCAGGTCGCCGAGCTCCAGCAGGTCGGCGGTGCGCAGCCCGCGGCCCTGCAGAGCGAGCGCGCGGTCGCCGCATTGCTCCGCCAGCTCCACCACCTCCGCGGCGACGGCCAGCCGGTCGGCGGGGTTGTCGGGCCCCCAGACCGCGAGGTGCCGGTCGTAGAGGACCGCGGCGAGCGTGGCCGGGTCGCCGACCCGCCTGGCCATGGCGACCGCCTGCTCGCTGAGGGCGGCGCGGCGCCGCCGCGCCGGCGTGAACACCAGCGCCCGGGCGAGCCGCGCCAGCACCCGCGCGCGCAGCCTCCCGTCGCCGGCGCCGAGCGCCTCCAGCGCCTCCTCCAGCAGCCGCACCTGGAGCTCGTCGACCACCAGCGCGGTGACCTCCGACCCGAGGCCGAGCGCGGCCAGGGCCAGCTGGTCGGCCGCGCCGGCGCTCCTGGCCAGCCCGGCCGCGCGCTGGTAGCTGGCGCGGGCGGCCGCGATCTCGCCGGCCGCCATCCTGGCCTCCCCGAGCGCCAGCTCCAGCGCGCAGCGGCCGGCCGGCCCGGCCTGCCCCAGGTCGAGGACCTCGAGCGCCCGCTCGAAGTGGGCCGCCGCCTCGGCGTAGGCGAGCTGGCCGAAGGCGCGCCGCCCGGCGAGGGCGGCGTAGTGGACCGCCTTGGCGCCCTCGCCGGCGGCCGCGGCCTGGCGGAAGTGGTGGGCGAGCTCGGCCAGCCGCGGCTCGAGGTCGGCGCCGAAGCGCTCCTCGATCGCGACCCCGGCCCGCCGGTGCAGGTCGACGCGGCTGGCGGTCGCCAGCCGCTGGTAGAGGACCTCGCGCAGCAGCGCGTGGGAGAAGCGGTAGGCGGCCACCGTGCCGGGCACCCGCTCGACCAGCCGGGCCGCCACCGCCTGGTCGAGCAGCTCGAGCTGCTCGGCGGCCGGCCGGCCGCTGACGGCGCCGAGCAGGTCGAGCCGGAACCGCTGGCCGAGCACGGCCGCGACCGCGAGCTGCCGGGCGCACTCCGGACCGAGCAGGTCGAGGCGCCGTTGCAGGACCTCCCGCACGCCGGCCGGGATGGTGGGCGGGTCCTCGGAGGACAGGAGCCGGGCGACCTCCCGCACGAACAGGGGGTTGCCGCCGGTGCGCCGGTGGACGGCGGCGGCCAGCTCCGCGTCCGGCCGCGTGCCGGCGGTGAGCGCGAGCAGCTCGGCGACCTCGTCCCTGGCGAGCCCGCCCAGGACGACGCAGCGGGCACGGCCGGCCAGCCTGGCCAGCGGCTCGGCCGCCGGGGAGCGGTCCAGCTCGACGTCCCGGTAGGTGCCGACCACCAGCACGCGGCGGTCCCGCAGCTCGCGGGCGACGAAGCGCAGCAGCGACAGCGACGACCGGTCGGCCCAGTGCAGGTCGTCCAGGACCAGCAGCAGCGGCTCGCTGTCCCCGGCCCGTCCGAGCAGCCCGGCGACGGCGTCGAACAGGCGGAAGCGGGCCTGGTCAGGCTCCAGGGCCGGGCTCGGGGGGAGCTCCCCGACCCGCCCGGCGAGCCCCGGCACCAGCCGGGCCACCTCGGCGGCGCCGTCGCCCAGCTCGCGGCGCAGCACCGCCGGGTCGCGCCGCGCGGCGTGGTCGCGCAGCGCCTGGATCCACGGCCAGAAGGCGGGCGCGCCGTCGCCCTCCCAGCAGGTCCCCCAGAGCACGCCGGCACCGAGCGACCGCGCGCGGGCGGCCAGCTCGTCGGCCAGGCGGGTCTTGCCGATGCCCGGCTCGCCGGCCACCAGCACCAGCGACCCGTGGCCGGCCGCCGCCTGGCCGAGCGCCTCCGACAGCTCGTCGAGGTCGCGCCTGCGGCCGACGAGGGTCCAGGGCCCTTGCCCGGCGGCCGCGCCGGTGCCTCCCATGGCGCCATTGTCCCCGGCGTGCACGGCGCCGGGAAGCGCCCGCCTGGCGCGCCGCGGTGGCGGGCGTGAGCGCGCAGGGGACCGCGGCCGCCGGCCGCAGGGTGATCCCGGTGGCCAGCGGGACCGGGGCCGGCGCGGCGAGCACCTCGCTGGCGATGCGGCCGGTGGGGCACGCCCTCGGCGAGCTGGCACGGCTGCTCGGCCGGCCGGCGGCCGCGGTCGAGCACTTCGCGGAGGCGGCCGAGGTCGCGCGGGCCTGGGACGCCCGGCACCGGCAGGCCGCGGCGAGTGCGGAGGCGACCGCTGTGCGCGCCGAGTCCGCCCAGAACCGGTAGCCTGGCGGTTCCGGCCGGCGCAACGGCGCGCCGGCGCGACCGGACCAGGAGGAGCGCGTGCGCGAGCAGCCTGTCGTGGTGGCCCTTGGCGGGAACGCGATCTCCCCGCCGGGGCGCCGCAGCCCCATCCCGGCCCAGTACGAGCGCACCCTGGAGACCGCCCAGCACCTGGTGCACCTGACCGAGCGGCCCCTGGTGGTGACCCACGGCAACGGCCCCCAGGTCGGCAACGTGCTGCTCCGCAGCGACCTGGCCGCCCACCTGCTGCCCCGGCTGCCGCTCGACACCTGCGTCGCCGACACCCAGGGCGGCATGGGCTTCATGCTGCAGCAGTGCCTCGACAACGCCTTCTGCCAGTCGGGCGTGCGGCGGCCGACGGTCACGGTGGTGACCCGCACGGTGGTGCAGTTCGACGACCCGGCGTTCCGGCGGCCCTCCAAGCCGATCGGCAACTTCTACGAGGAGGCCGACGCCCGCCGGCGCATGGCCGCCGACGGCTGGGTGATGGAGGAGGACGCCGGGCGGGGCTGGCGCCGGGTGGTGCCCTCGCCGGAGCCCAGGGAGATCGTGGAGGAGCGGGCGATCCGGGCGCTGCTCGACACCGGCGCGATCGTGATCGCGGCCGGGGGCGGCGGGGTCCCGGTGGTCCGCCAGGCCGACGGGTCCCTGGTGGGCGTCGAGGCGGTCGTCGACAAGGACCTGGCGTCGGCGCTGCTGGCCGCCAACCTGGGCGCGGAGGTGCTGCTGATCCTCACCGGCGTCGAGCACGTGGCGCTGGACTTCGGGCGGCCGACCCGGCGGGACCTGCACGAGGTCACGACCACCGAGCTCGCCGGGCACGCCGCCGCCGGCCAGTTCGCGCCCGGCAGCATGCTGCCCAAGGTCCAGGCCGCGATGCGCTTCCTGGCGCTCGGCGGGCGCCGCGCCGTGATCACCACCGCCGAGCTCTCCGAGAAGGCGCTGGCCGGGGAGATCGGCACCCAGGTGGTTCCCTGAACCGGTGAACCGGCTGGCCGCCATCGTCTCGTTCCGGCTCGGCGGTGCCGACGGCGTGTCGGTGGTCGCCGGCCACTGGGCGGCCGCGCTCGGCCGGCTCGGCCTGGCCGTACGCACCGTGGCCGGCGCCGGGGTGGCCGACCGGGTGCTGCCCGGCCTGGCGCTCGACGCGGCCGCCCCACCCGACCCGGACGAGCTGGAGGCGGCCCTGGAGGGCGTCGACCTGGTAGTGGTCGCCAACGTCTGCTCGCTGCCGCTCAACCCCGCCGCCGCGGCCGTGCTGGCGGGGTGCCTGGCGGGACGGCCGGCGATCCTGCACCACCACGACCTGCCGTGGCAGCGCCTGCGCTTCGCCGGCGTGGAGGGCTGGCCGCCCGACGACCCGGCCTGGGTGCACGTCACCATCAACGAGCTGAGCCGCAAGGAGCTGGCCGACCGCGGGCGCGCGGCGACCACCGTCTACAGCGGCTTCGCCGACCCGCCGCCGGGCCGGCGGGAGCTGACCCGCGAGCGGCTCGGGGTGGCGTCCGGACGGTGGCTGCTGCTGCAGCCGACCCGGGCGATCGCCCGCAAGAACGTGCCGGCCGGGATCGCCCTGGCCGAGGCGGTCGGCGCCGACTACTGGCTCACCGGCCCCACCGACGAGGGGTACGGGCCGGAGCTGGAACGCGTCCTCGGCGCCGCCCGCGGCCCGGTCCACCGCCGCATCCCGGCCGGGCTGACCATCGAGGACGCCTACGCCGCCAGCGACGCGGTGGTGTTCCCGTCCACCTGGGAGGGGTTCGGCGCCCCGGTGGTCGAGGCGTCGCTGCACCGGCGGCCGCTGGCGGTCGGCGACTACCCGGTCGCGGCGGAGCTGGCCAGCTTCGGGCTGCGCTGGTTCCCGGTGGACGACCCCGCCCCGCTGCGGGCGTTCCTGGCCGACCCGGACCAGGGGCTGCTGGACCGCAACCGGGCCGTGGCCCTGCGCCACTTCTCCCTCGACGCCCTCACGCGCCAGCTCGCCGAGCTGCTGCACGCCGCCGGCTGGGCGGGCCTGCTCGGCTAGGGCGGGCGGCCCTGGCCGGACGCGCCGGCCAGGGCCTGCAGCCGCGCGACCCTGGCGGCGTCGCCGCCGAAGGACGGCTCGGCGGCAGCCAGCAGCGGCAGCGCCAGGCGCGCCTGCCGCCGGGCGTCGGCGTGGCGGCCGAGGGCCGCGTAGTCCTCGGCCAGCTCCTCGTGGAACCAGCCGTCGGGCTGCCCGGCCGCGCTGGCCCACGCCACCGCCTGCTCCAGCAGCGCCGCGGCCTCCCCGCGAGGTCGGCGAAGTCCCACAGCCTCCGCAGCGGGCTCCCCAAGGAGCTAGGACTCGCCGCCGATGTCGACGTAGGCCTCGTAGACGAGGTCAAGGCCGCGCTTGCGGTGGCGGACCACGTCGGCGAACAGCCGCAGGGTGCGGTCGCGGAGCGCCTCGGCGCCGGCGCCGTCCACCCCGGGGGCCCGCGCCTCGGCGATGGCACGGCCGATGGCGGCGGCGATGTCGACGTGCTCGCGGCGGAACCGCTTGATCCGGTTGGCCAGGCGGGGGCTGTTCTCGAGGATCTCGTCGTACAGGCCGCCGGCGCCCTCGGTGACCTGGACGTGGACCGCGAACACCTCGTCGAGGTGCTCGAGGGCGCCGGCGAGGTGGTCGAGCCAGGCGCCGGGCTCCTCGCCGGCCGGCGGCGGCGCCAGGGCCTGCTCCAGCCCGGCGATCGCGCGCCGCAGGCTGAGCCGTTGCCCCTTGGCGGCCTGGAGCGCGCTGGTCGATGCCTCGTAGGCCTCGCCGACCTCGGTCCCCTGCATCGCCGGCTCCCTCCGCCCCGCGTGCGGTTCCTGCATGTCCTCCCCCGCCGGTGGTCCCGGAAGTGTGGCAGAGGCCCGGGCTGGTTGTCACCGTAGACGTTTCGAACGATGCGGCGTGGACCAGGTGAACCGGTTCAAGACGGGCGGGACGCGTCGGGCTCGCCGACCCGGTGCACCAGCACGCGGTTGGTCGCGCCCCGTCCGCCCGGGGTGCCGGCCACGACCACCACCAGGTCGCCCGGGCTGGCCATGCCCTCGGCGCAGATCCGCTCGTCGCCCTGGGCGATCATGGCGCCGAGGTCGACCCCGCGGTCCAGCGGGCTGGCCGCCTCCACCCCCCAGTACAGGGCCATGCGGCGCATGGTCGGCTCGTACGGCGTGAGCCCGAGGATCGGGACCCGCGGCCGGAAGCGGGAGACGAAACGGGCGGTCGCGCCCGACTCCGAGAACGCCACGATCGCGCGGGCGCCCAGGTCGGTGGCGACCTGCACGGCGGCCTTGCAGACGGTGACGGCGACGTCGAGCGCGCCGCTGGGTGGCGGCGGCGGGTGGGCGAGGTGCGGGATGGACTCGGCCTCCCTGGCGATCCGGCCCATGGTGGCGACCGACTCCACCGGGTAGGCGCCGACCGCCGTCTCCTGCGACAGCATCACCGCGTCGGTGCCGTCGAAGATGGCGTTGGCGACGTCGCTGGCCTCGGCCCTGGTGGGGCGCGGGCTGGCCACCATCGACTCGAGCATCTGGGTCGCGGTGATGACCGGGACGCCGAGGGAGTTGGCCCTGGCGATGATCTGCTTCTGCAGCGGCGGGACCTTCTCGACGGCCAGCTCCACCCCCAGGTCGCCGCGGGCGACCATGACCGCGTCGGCGATGTCGAGGATCTCGTCGAGGCGGTCCAGCGCCTCCGGGCGCTCCAGCTTGGCGACCACCGGGATGTCGCCGCCGAGGTCGGCGATGGCCTGCTTGGCGTCGGCCACGTCGTCGGGGCGGCGCACGAACGACAGCGCGACGTAGTCGGCGCCGGCCTCGACCGCGGTGGCCAGGTCGGCGCGGTCCTTGTCGGTCAGCGACGGCGCCGACACCGCCACCCCCGGCAGGTTGACGCCCTTGCGGGAGCGCACCACCCCGCCCCTGACCACCTCGCAGCGGACCCGGTCGCCCTCCACCGCCGTGACCCGCAGCACGATGGCGCCGTCGTCCAGCAGGATCTGGTCGCCCTCCTTCACGTCGGCGGCGAGGCGCGGGTAGACGACCGGGATCGCGGGGGGGCTGGCGTGCTCGGCCCCGACCACCAGCACGCAGTCGCCGCCGGGCTCCAGCCTGATGCCGTCGTCGGGGACCACGCCGACGCGGATCTTCGGCCCTTGCAGGTCCATCAGGACGGCGACGTTGCGGCCGTGCTCGGCGGCGACCTCGCGGGCCAGGGCGAAGCGGGCCAGGTGGTCGGCGCGCTCACCGTGGGAGAAGTTGAGCCGGACCACGTCGAGGCCCGCGTCCACCATCGCGGTGAGCACCTTGCGGTCGCTGGAGGCCGGCCCCAGGGTGGCCACGATCTTGGTGCGCTCGATCTGCACGGTGCCGGCAGTGTGGCACCCGGCCGCGGCCCCTGCCAGTGAACGGGCCGTGAACGGTTGGCGAGCCGGCCAGTCGGGTAACCCGCGCCCAGCCGGGCGACCGCTGGAGGGAGGGCAACCGATGCGCTTCGACGAGGACAGCCGGCTCGACACCTCGCAGGTCCAGGACACCAGGAGGTCCCGGATCCCCGGCGGCCGCGTGGCGATCGGCGGCGGCGCCGGGGTGCTCGGGCTGGTCGTCTACCTGCTGTTCGCGCTGCTCGACCCGGGCGGCTCCAGCGGCGTCCTGCCCGGCGTCGACCAGGTGCAGAGCGACAGCACCGAGCTGGAGCAGGAGTGCCGGACCGGCGAGGACGCCAACACCAAGCAGGACTGCCGCGTGGTCGCCGTCGTCAACAGCGTGCAGACCTTCTGGGCGCAGGAGCTCGAACGGCGCGGCGGCCGCTACCAGAGCGCCCCGACGCGGCTGTTCTCCGGGGGCACGCAGAGCGGCTGCGGCGCCGCCAGCGCGGAGGTCGGCCCCTTCTACTGCCCCGCCGACGGCACGGTGTACATCGACCTGAGCTTCTACCGCGAGCTGCAGAGCAGGCTCGGCGCCCGCGGCGGCCCCTTCGCCCAGGCCTACGTGCTGGCCCACGAGTACGGGCACCACGTCCAGCACCTGGTCGGCACCACCGAGCGGGTCGGCGGCGACCGGCAGGGCGCGCAGAGCGCCTCGGTGCGGCTGGAGCTGCAGGCCGACTGCTACGCCGGGCTGTGGGCCAACCACGCCACCACCACGCCGGGCCCAGACGGCGACCCGCTGGTGCAGCGGCTCACCGAGACCGACGTCGCCGACGGGCTGGACGCCGCCGCCGCCATCGGCGACGACCGCATCCAGGAGCGGTTCCAGGGGCGGGTGAACCCCGAGTCGTGGACCCACGGCTCCGCCGAGCAGCGGCAGCGCTGGTTCACCACCGGGTACCGCAGCGGCGACCTGGAACGCTGCGACACCTTCTCGGGCCCGGTCTGACCACGCCGCAACGCCGGGCCGGCGGGCTAGCCGTCGCCGGTGCCGAACAGCTCGACCCTGGCCCGGTGGCCCGGCGCGGCCGCCAGGCGTCGGTCACAGGTCACCAGGGGGGCGTCGAGGGCTTCGCCCAGGGCGACGAAGGCGGCGTCGTAGGTGGTCAGGTTGCGCCGCAGCTCCCAGATGCGGTCGGCGAGGAAGCCGTGCTCGTACCGCACGATGGGGAGGTCGGCGAAGTCGGCGCGGGCGTCGGCGGCGCGGTCCTCGCTCAGCGCGCCGGCCATGACCAGCCCGCGCAGGGCGCGGAGCAGCTCCACGTCCAGCAGGTGCGGTGCGTGCAGGTCACCGTCGGCGCCCAGCCTGTCCAGGAGCGGCCGCCCTGCTGCGCAGGGTCGCGTGCACCTCGTCGGGCACGTCGCGGATCTGGCCGGTCAGACGGGGGAGCCGGCCTCGTAGGCCTGGCCGACGGCCTTGGGCGGCCGCACCCGGCGGAAGAACAGCGCCAGGACGATCAGGGTGACGATGTAGGGGAGGCTCTGGATGAACGCGTTGTTGATCCAGTCGACCCGCAGGAACACCGTCAGCGCCTCGGTCCAGGCGAACAGCAGGCAGGAGAGCGCGGCCCCGATGGGCGACCAGTTGCCGAGGATCAGGGCGGCCAGGGCGATGAAGCCGCGGCCCTGGTTCATGCCCTCGCGGTAGAGGCCGACCAGCTCGATGGAGAGGTAGCCGCCGGCCAGGCCGGCGAAGCCGCCGGAGATCAGCACGCCGGCCCAGCGCTGGCCCTTGACCCGGACGCCGAGGCTCTCGGCCGCCCTGGGGTTCTCGCCGGCCGAGCGCAGGCGCAGGCCGAACACGGTCCTGTTGAGCACGAACCAGGCGCCGACGCCGAGCAGGATGGTCACCGGGACCAGGATCGACTGCTCGCCGATCCCTGGGACGTCGATCTTGGGGAGCTGGGGCACCTGGGGCGACTGGGTGCCCTGGTCGTAGGCGACGATCGACAGGAACCGGGGGATCCCCAGGGCCAGGATGTTGATGGCCACGCCGGAGACGATGTGGTCGACCCGGAAGGTGACGGTGGCCATGGCGTGGAGGGCGGCCGCGGCCACGCCGGCGGCCACCGCCGTCGCCAGCCCGGCCACCGGCCCCCACTGCAGCGCCCCCCAGGCCCCGAACCAGGTGCCGAAGATCATCATGCCGTCGATGCCGATGTTGACGATGCCCGAGCGCTCGTTGAAGACCCCGCCCAGGGTGGCCAGGTAGAGGGGCACGAACGCCCGGATCGTCGAGGCGATGGTGGCCAGCCCGAAGAGCTGGATGACGATGTCAGGCACGTTCGTGCTGCTCCCGGAGCTGGCGGCGGGCGGCCATCCGGCGCACCACCTCGTAGGCGATCACGATGGTGAGGATGATCACGCCCTGCATGATGGTCGTGACCTCCTTGGGCACGTCGGTGTTGAGGCCGATGCCGGTGCTGGCCCGGTCGATGAAGGCGAACAGCAGCGCCGCGGCCACGATGCCCAGGCCGGAGTTCCGCCCCAGCAGGGCGATGGCGATGCCGGTGAAGCCGTAGTTGCGGATGTAGTCGAGCTTCATGCGGTCGTCGATGCCGAGCACGTCCTGCAGGGCGATCAGGCCGGCGATCGCCCCCGACAGCAGCATCGCCTTCATGATCATGGCGTTGCTGCGGATGCCGGACGGCTCGGCCGCCCGCGGGTTGGTGCCGAGCACCCGCAGCTCGAAGCCGAAGCGGGTGCGCCGCACGGTCAGCGCGTACAGGACGGCGGCGACGATGGCCAGGACGAAGAACCAGGTCACCGGGGCCGACCCGCGGAAGTCGAAGCCGATCGAGTTGAAGAACGGGACCATGGAGCCGACCTGGGCGGTCGGCTCGATCTCGGGGGTCTGCTGCTGGGCGATGGCGCCGCGCTGGTTGGGGTCCTTCAGCGCCCCCGACAGCAGGTAGAGCAGGACGGCGTTGGCGACGAAGTTCATCATGATGGTCGAGATGACCTCGTGCGCCCCCCGGTAGACCTTGAGCAGGGCCGGGACCGCGGCCCAGAGCACCCCGCCGGCCATGCCGGCCAGGATGGTCAGGGGCAGGTGCACGGCCGTCGGGGCCGACAGCTGGTAGCCGACGTACCCGGCGCACAGCGCGCCGATCGCGTACTGGCCCTCCACGCCGATGTTGAACAGCCCGGCCTTGAAGGCGATCGCCACCGCCAGGCCGGCGAAGATCAGCGGCGTGGCCCGGCCGAAGATGAAGGCCACGGAGTTGCGGTTGAACAGCCCGTAGCTCCACATGGCGGCGCCGACGTCGGCCACGTCGCTCCAGCTCTGCTGGACGACGAAGATGACCAGGACGCCGATGACGGCCGCGATCAGCAGCGACACCGCCGGGGCGAGCAGCTGGAGGGCGAACCCGCGGAGGCGCTGGCCGAAGGGCAGCCGGGCGGCGGCCTCCTCGGCCTCCGGCTCGGGCTGCGGCGGGCGTTCCTCGACCTTCATGCCGCCGGCTCCCGGCTGTCGGGGGGACCGGGCTCCGGCCCCTCGCCGCCGGCCCCGGCGCCGCGGGCGCCGGTCATGTAGAGGCCGAGCTCGCCCATGGTGGCCTCCGCGCCGGGGAACTGGGCGACGATGCGGCCGTCGTAGATCACCCCGACCCGGTCGGCCAGGGCCAGGATCTCCTCGAGGTTGGACGAGATCAGCAGCACGGCGACGCCGGCGTCGCGGGCCTCGACCAGCTCCTGCCAGACGAACTGGGTGGCCCCGATGTCCAGGCCGCGGGTGGGGTGGGCGGCGATCAGCAGCTTGGGCTTGCTCTCGAACTCGCGGCCCAGCACCAGCTTCTGCTGGTTGCCGCCGGACAGGGCGTAGGCGGGCGCGGCCACGCTGGGCGCCTTGACCCGGAAGCTCCTGATCAGCTCGGTCGCCCGGCGCCGGATGGCCCGCAGGTCCAGCAGGCCGCGCCTGGAGAACGGCTCGCGCTCCTGCTGGCCGAGGACCGCGTTCTCGCTGACCAGCATCTGCAGCACCATGCCGCGGGCTTGGCGGTCCTCGGGGATGTAGGCCAGGCCGGCCTGGCGCCGGCGGCGGACGTCGGCCCTGGTCAGCTCGTCGTCGTCGAGGTAGACGCGGCCGGTGCCGGGGGTGGTCAGCCCGACCAGGGCCTCGACCAGCTCGGCCTGGCCGTTGCCCTCGACCCCGGCCAGCCCGTAGATCTCCGAGCGGCGCACGTCCAGGTCGAGCCCTGCCACCTGCTCCTTGCCGCCGACGGTCACCCGCAGGTCCTTGACCTGGAGCATCGGCCCGCCGGGGGTGGCCTTCCCCTCGACCCGCTGGAGCAGCACCGGGCGGCCGACCATCATCTCGGCCACCCGGTGGGTGTCGGTGTCGGCGGCGTCGACGGTGCCGATGACCTTGCCGTCGCGGAGCACGGTGATCCGGTCGGCCACCTGGAGCACCTCGTCGAGCGAGTGGGCGATGAAGATGATCGTCTTGCCGTCGGCCTTGAGGTCGCGCATGTGGGCGAACAGCTCCTCGACCTCCTGGGGGACGAGCACGGCCGTCGGCTCGTCGAGGATCAGGATGTCCGCGCCCCGGTAGAGGAGCTTGAGGATCTCGACCCGCTGCTGCTGGCCGACGCCGATGTCCTCGACCCTCGCGTGGGGATCCAGCGGCGTGCCGAACCCGCGGGCCAGCTCCCCCACCCGCCGCTCGGCCTGCTCCCGGTCGAGCCGGCCGCCGCCGCGGCTGGGCTCGGCGCCGAGCACGATGTTCTCGGCCACGGTGAAGTCGTCGACCAGCATGAAGTGCTGGTGGACCATGCCGATGCGCAGCTCGATGGCCTTGCGGGGCGAGTCGATCACCTGCGGTTCGCCCCGGACCAGGATCTCGCCCTCGTCGGGCTGCTCCAGGCCGTACAGCATCTTCATCAAGGTCGACTTGCCGGCGCCGTTCTCGCCGACCAGGGCGTGGATCTCGCCCTCGGCCACCTGCAGGTCGATCCGGTCGTTGGCGACCACCCCGGCGTAGCGCCGGGTCACACCGCGGCACTCGATGGCCGGCGGGCGGCGGGCCTCCTCGGGCCCGCCGCCGGCCGCCTCGGTCGCCTCGGTCCCCACCGCTACGCCGGCTTCTCCGGGACCGTGATCTCGCCGTTGCTGATCTTCTGCTTCAGGTCGTCCAGGGTGGTCGGGATATCGCCGAGCAGCTCGGTGTTGTACTGGTTCTTGGCGTAGTCGATCCCGCCCTCCTTGAGGCCGAAGACCCGGAAGCCGCCCGCGACCGAGGCGTTGACGTAGCTGGTGATGGTCTCCTTGACGGCGGTGTCGACCCGCTTGAGCATCGACGTCAGGATGTACTGCCGCTCAGTCTCGCTGGCGGTCAGGCTCTGGTCGGAGTCGACGCCGATGGCGAGCTTCTTCTCGGCGGTGACGGCCTGGAAGACACCGGCCCCGGTGCCGCCCGAGGCGTGGTAGATCACGTCGGCGCCCTGGCCGATCTGCTTCAGGGCGAGCTCCTTGCCCTTGGCCGGGTTGCGGAAGGCCTCGGCGGTGTTGCCGGCGTAGTCGACCAGGACCTCGATGTTCTTGCCCTCCTGGTCGGCGATGTGCTTGACACCGGCCTCGTAGCCGGCCTGGAACTTGCGGATCAGGTCGCCCTCGAGGCCGCCGACGAAGCCGACCTTGTTCGACTCGGTCTTGAGGGCGGCCGCGGCCCCGACCAGGAAGGAGCCCTCGTGCTCCTTGAAGCCCAGGCAGAGGAGGTTCTTGCCCTCCTCGGTGCAGAGGGGGTCGAAGCCGTCCACCACGGCGAAGGTGGTGTCGGTGCTCTCGGTGGCCGACTTGGCGATGTCCTCGGAGAACAGGAACCCGACGCCGATGATCAGGCCGTAGCCCTCGTCGGCCAGGCTGTCGAGCAGCTCCTTGCGGTTGGACCCGTCCGCGTTGGGCTCGAGCTCCTTGATCTCGACCTTGTCGCCCAGCTCCTGCTTGGCCGCGTCGAGGCCGGCGGCGGCCGAGTCGTTGAAGGACTGGTCGCCACGACCACCGATGTCGTAGACCACGCCGACCTTCTTGGCCTCGGCCGTGGTGCCGCCACCGCCGCCGCCGCCCTCGTCGCCGCCACCACAGGCGGCCGCGACCATGCCGAGCGCCACCAGCAGGGCGCCGAACCGCACACCCCGTACGAACCGCATGCCGATACTCCTCTCGAGACTTCGGGGCGTCCCACCTGCCGGGCCAACCGCCGCGGCCGTTCCTCGTGCCCCCTCGCCCCGGCCGGCCCCGGTCCGGTCGCGGGCTCGCCGTATTTAACCATCCCACGAGGGCGACCGGAGCAAGGTCCTGGGGGGTGCGTACAATCCGCGGCATGCGCCGCGTCCTGCTCGGTCTGCTCGTCCTCGTCCTGGCCTACTTCGCCGTGGCCACCACGCTGGTCGCCAGGTGGATGGGCAAGGACGAGCGCCCGCGGGTGGACGCCATCGTGGTGCTCGGGGCGGCGCAGTACGACGGCCGCCCGTCGGCCATCTACCGGGCCCGCCTGGAGCACGCGCTGAGCCTCTACGCCGGCGGGGTCGCCCCGCTGCTGGTGTTCACCGGGGGCAAGGAGCGGGGCGACCGCTTCACCGAGGGCGGCTCGGGGGCCCGCTGGGCGCTGGAGCAGGGCGTTCCCGCCTCGGCGGTGCTGGCCGAGGAGAACAGCCGCACCACCTACCAGAACCTGGCCGGGGCCAGGCGGGCGCTCGAGCGCCACACCCCCGACGGCCGGCGCCCGCGGGTCGTGATCGTCTCCGACCCCTTCCACATGTTCCGGGCGGTCCAGCAGGCCGCCGACGTGGGCTTGGAGGCCTACCCCTCGCCCACCCGGACCAGCCCGCTGTCGGCCAGCAGGATCAAGCTCACCGAGTCGGTGCTCCGCGAGGACCTGGCGATCGCCGGCTACCTGCTGTCGGGCCGCGGCAAGTAAGGAGGACCCGTGGCCCTGACCGTCGTCGACCACCCCCTGGCCGGCACCATGCTCACCGCCCTGCGGGACGCCTCGACGCCGCCGCCGCTGTTCCGCCTGCTGGCCAAGCGGCTGTCGCTGGTGCTGGCGGTGGAGGCGACCCGGTCGGTGCCGACCGCGCCCCGCAAGGTGACCACGCCCCTGGCGGAGGCCGAGGGCACCGGCTTCGCCGCGCCGATGGTGGCGGTGCCGATCCTGCGCGCCGGGCTGGGCATGCTGGAGGCCGTCACCGAGCTGTTCCCCGAGGTGCCGGTCGGCTACATCGGGCTGGAGCGCGACCACGCCACCTTCCAGCCGTCGACCTACTACAGCAAGCTGCCGCCGCTGGCGGGCAGCTACGTGCTGCTGCTGGACCCGATGCTGGCCACCGGCGGGTCCGCCGCGGCCGCCTGCACCAGCCTGTTCGCGGAGCGGCCGGCGCGCGTCACCCTGCTCTCGGTGGTCGCCGCGCCGGAGGGGCTGGAGCGGCTGGCCGCCGAGCACCCCGCCCTCGAGGTGGTGACGGCCTCGGTGGACGAGCGGCTCAACGACGAGGCCTACATCGTCCCGGGGCTCGGCGACTTCGGCGACCGCCTGTTCGGGACGTGAAGGGGAGACAACCGGGCCTGGGGAGACAACCGGCCTTCGGTGCGAATCAATGTCCCGAACCTGACGAACTAGACGGGGAGATCGAACTTGGCCCGACGGGGGGCGGTCGCGTCGAGGGCCTGCTGGCCCCTCCACCAGACCCGCGGCACCCCACCCGGCGGGATCATGGGCTGATCATCGGGAACCCCTTGGTCCACGCGCTATCCCATAAATCGACCATATCGGTGCGTAGGGCCCGGCAGGGCGGCTGCCCCGGGACCCGCGGCGGCGGACGCTGTCACCTGGCGCCGGTATGCTGGCGCGTCACATCGCCACGGGAGGCAGGGGGCCAGAGATGGGGAACCCGGTGGTCCACTTCGAGCTCGGCGGGCCCGACGACGAGCCGCTGGTGCGCTTCTACGGGGAGCTGTTCGGTTGGGGCCTGCAGCGGGTCCCCGGCGACGGCATCTTCTACACCCTGGTCGACACCAGGGGCGGCGGCGGCGTCAACGGCGGCATCGGCAAGAGCGCGACCGGCGAGCCCTGGGCGACCTTCTACGTCGAGGCCGACGACCTGCAGCCCGTCCTGGACAAGGCCGAGTCGCTCGGGGGCAAGACCGTGCTGCCGGTCGTCGAGGTCCCCGGGATGGTGGCCTTCGCGATGTTCGCCGACCCGGACGGCCTGCTGGTCGGGCTGGTCAAGCGCGCGGAGCCGCAGGAGGGCGCGCCGCAGGGCCCGTCGGCCGGCGACGGCGTCCCGGTCGACTGGTTCGAGGTCCTCGGCTCCGACGCCGCCCGGACGCAGGCGTTCTACCGCGAGCTGTTCGGCTGGAAGCTGACCGACAGCGGCTTCCCCGGCTACGGGCTGGTGGACACCGACGCCGGCGGGCGCGGCATCCAGGGCGGCATCGGCACCGGCGGGGAGCAGGGCTGGGCGACCATCTACGCCAACGTCCCGGACGTCGAGCAGACCCTGGCCAGGGCCGAGCAGCTCGGCGGCAGCCGGGTCTACGGGCCCGACCAGGTCGACGACCACATGCAGACGGGCGCCTTCCGCGACCCGGCCGGCAACGTGTTCGGGGTCTACCACCACCCGCCGCACTGACCGCCGGCGGCGCTACGGCCGCTCGAGCGGCAGGTACTCGCCGCCGAAGTACAGCAGCGGGCCGCCGGCCTCGCCGAGCTCGACCCCGAGCACCCGGCCGAGGAAGACGGTGTGGTCGCCGCCCGGGCAGGCGGCCTCCACGTCGCACTCCAACCAGGCGAGGGCGCCGTCGAGCAGCGGCGCGCCGGTGACCGGCCCGGGACGCCAGTCCAGCGGCAGGAACTGGGCCATGCCCATCGGCCTGGTCGGGTCGGAGAAGTACCTGGCGAGGTCCTCCTGGCCCGCGCCCAGGACCGAGACGCCGAAGCGGCCGACGTCGTCGAGCACCTTGTGCATGACGGCGTCCCGCACGACGCACACCAGCACCAGCAGCGGGTCGAGGGAGACCGAGGTGAAGGAGTTGGCGGTCATGCCGTGGCCGAGGCCGCCCGCGCGGGCGCTGACCACGGTGATCCCGGTGGTGAACATGCCGACGGCATCGCGGTACTGGCGGCTGGTGGGACCGGTCGGCATGCGGCCATCGTAGCCGCAGCGGGAGGGCCGGCGCCCGCTACCGCGCGGTCAGGGCCGCCGGGAGGCGGATGGCGTCCAGTCGACCGCCAGCCAGGTGCCGCCCAGGGCCTGGAAGCTCGCGGTCACGTAGCCGCTGCCGAGGCGGTTGGGCGTGACGGCGCGGCAGAAGGCCGGGTCGTAGCGCATCACGCGGACGACCTCGTCGACCAGGAACCCGATGGGGCCGTGGCGGGTGGAGACCACCAGGATGCGCCCCTCCGGGCCCCGGTCGGGCAAGCCGAGGGCCAGGCGGAGGCCGACCAGGGCGACCGGGCGCTGGCCGCCGCCGAGGGCCCCCAGGCTCGGCGACGCTGGGCGGGAGCCGGGCCAGCAGGTCGAGCCAGGAGCCGCCCGGCGCCGCCCCGAGGGCGGCGACCACGAGCTTGACCGCGAGCATCGCGAGGGCGACCAGCAATACCTGCCGCTTGAGCGAGATGAAGTGAGTTTTCGTTGTGAAACGCTCGAACGGTCCCATGGCTGGGTAGTCTGGCGGGGGGGCGCGTGCTCCGGTGACGCTTTGCGCGCGGCCCTCACGGGCTGTAGCCTGCCTCGTCAAGCGGCACCCGGGGGAGGAGGGGGCGCATGGCGGATGTCTTCGAGTCCAGCGAGATTCCAGGCGTCTGGCTGATCCGGCTGCAGGTTCACACCGACCCGCGCGGCAGCTTCATGGAGACCTACCGCAGCTCGTGGCTGCCCTTCGCCGCCCCGATGGTGCAGGGCAACCGCTCGGAGTCCGCTCCCAAGGTGCTGCGCGGCCTCCACTACCACCGGCGCCAGGCCGACCTGTGGGTGGTGCAGCAGGGCCGCGTGACCACCGTGCTGCTCGACACCCGCATCGGCTCCCCGACCGAGGGCAAGCACGCCACCCTCCAGCAGGGCGACGGCGAGGAGCTGGCCGTCTACATCCCCGAGGGGGTCGCCCACGGCTTCTACGCCCACGACCAGGTGGTGATGAGCTACCTGGTGACCGGCGAGTACGACGGCTCCGACGAGCTCGGGGTGGCCTGGAACGACCCCGACCTCGGCATCGCCTGGCCGGACGAGGAGCCGATCCTGTCCGAGCGCGACCAGAGGAACCCCCGCCTGGCCGACGTCCCGGCCGACCGCAGGGTCCCCTACAGCGGCTGAGGATTACCTTTCCGGGCCGACGGCGTTACCGTGGGCAGATATTGAGCCTGCTCGCGTCGAGGAGCCCGCCGATGCACCGCCACCTCAGCAACAAGGCCAAGTCGGGCCCGCCGCCCGACCGGGCGCCCAACCAGGCGCCGCCGCCGCCGCCCCGCTGGCGCAGCTGGCTTCCCATCGTCGGCTTGCTCCTCACCGCGGCGCTGCTGCTGATCCCCGGCCGCATGGGCCAGGGCCGGGTCACCGAGCTGGACTACTCGCCGGAGCTGAAGGACAAGATCGCCGCCGGACAGGTCCAGTCCATGGAGATCGGCTCCGACGGGCACATCGAGGGCAAGCTCAAGGACGGGACCAGCTTCGAGTCCTCCTACCCCACCAACCTGCAGGACCCCGAGTTCACCAGGCTCCTTGACGAGCACAACGTCCAGGTCAAGGCCGTGGGGGCGCGGACGACGTTCGGCTCGATCCTGCTCAGCCTGCTGCCGCTGCTGCTGTTCGTGGCGTTCTTCATCTACCTTGGCCGTTCGACGCGTCGGCAGTTGGCGGGGATGGGGGGCCTGGGCGGGATCGGCCGGGCGCGCTCGCGGGTGTTCGACGCCGAACGGCCCGAGACGACCTTCGCGCAGGTGGCCGGGTACGAGGGCGCCAAGCGCGAGGTCTCGGAGGTGGTCGACTTCCTCAAGCACCCCGACCGCTACCGCCGCGCCGGCGCGGTCGGCCCCAAGGGCGTGCTCATGGTCGGCCCCCCCGGCACCGGCAAGACGCTGCTGGCCCGCGCGGTCGCCGGCGAGGCCGGGGTGCCGTTCATCTCGGTCACCGGGTCCAGCTTCGTGGAGCTGTTCGTGGGCGTCGGCGCCGCCCGGGTGCGGGACCTGTTCGCCGAGGCCCGCCGGCGTGCCCCCTCGATCGTGTTCGTCGACGAGATCGACGCCATCGGCCAGCGCCGCGGCGGCCAGCTGGTCTCCAACGACGAGCGCGACCAGACCCTCAACCAGCTGCTGGCCGAGATGGACGGCTTCGACCCCGCCACCGGGGTGGTGGTGATGGCGGCGACCAACCGCCCCGAGGTGCTGGACCCGGCGCTGCTGCGCCCCGGGCGCTTCGACCGCCAGGTGGTGATCCCGCTGCCGACCCAGGGCGAGCGCCGCGCGATCCTGGCGGTCCACGCCAAGGGCAAGCCGCTGGGCCCCGACGTGGACCTGGGGGTGGTGGCCCGCGGCACCCCGGGGTTCAGCGGGGCGGACCTGGCGAACCTGGTCAACGAGGCCGCCATCTTCGCGGTGCGGGCCGGCCGCGCCCAGGTCCAGGCGGTGGACTTCGCCGGGGCGCGCGACCGGATCCTGCTGGGCCGGCGCGACTCCTCCAACGCGCTGCTGCCGGACGAGAAGCGCGCGGTGGCGGTGCACGAGGGCGGCCACGCGGTCGTCGCCGCCGTCAGCGAGCACGGGGACCCGGTCGCCAAGGTGACCATCCTGCCCGCCGGCCAGGCGCTGGGGGTGACCGAGCAGCTGCCGATCGACGAGCGGCACCTGTACACCGAGGGCTACCTCAAGGACTCCCTGGCGATCCGGATGGGCGGCCGCGCGGCCGAGCTGCTGGTGTTCGGGGAGGGCTCCACCGGCGCCGCCAACGACCTGGCGGGCGCGACCGACCTGGCGACCCGGATGGTGCGGGAGTTCGGCATGAGCGCGGCGCTGGGGCCGGTCGGCTTCGCCTCAGCGAGCCCGCTGTACCTGGGTGGGGAGCAGGTCCGCGGCCGCCAGTACGCCGAGGCGACCCAGCGGGTGATCGACACCGAGGTCGCCGCGCTGCTGGCCGAGGCGCACCAGCGCGCCAGCGCCATGCTGGGCGAGCACCGCGGCGCGCTGGAGCGGCTGGTCGGGTTGCTGCTGGAGCGCGAGACCGTCGACGGCAGCGACGTCGAGGAGGTCCTGGGCCGCGTCCCCGGCCAGCGCCAACCCGTCGGCGCCACCGGCCACAGCGCCACCGCCGCCGAGGAGGCCGGGAGCGCGGGGACCGCGGAACGAGCCGCGGCGACAAGGAGGTGATGCAGGTGCACGGCAACGATGGTGTCGGCGTGACGGCGCGCGACCGTCGCCGCCCGCCCTGGCCGTTGACGGCGCTGCTGGTGCTCGGGGCCTGGCTGCTGGTCTCGCCGCTGGTGCTGGGCACGGCGGGGGTCACCGCGGGCGCGGTCAGCGCCGTCACCAGTGGGCTGGCCCTGGTCGTGCTGGCCGGCTGGGCGCGCGTGGCCCGCAACCGGGTCCCGCCCATGCTGGTCGCCCTCTCCTTCGGCCTCTGGCTGGTGGTGGCCCCCTCGTTCTGGGACTTCCCCGACGGGGTCGACGCGTGGCCGCTGATCCCGATCTCCCCTTCGGAGGTGACCGAGCCGACGCGGGCCCTGGTCGCCCGGGCCCAGTGGAACTCGATCCTGGCCGGGGTCCTGATCCTCGGCCTGGCCGCCTCGGTGGTGGTGGCCGGCCGGCGGCGGAAGGGTCGCCCGGCGAGCACCGGCACGGAGCACCGGCAGGAGGTCGAGGCTCCGGACGGGCGGCGGTGAGGGCCGGCTCGCGGCCACCAACGGTAGAGCTGGGTGAGGAGCCCGCCGGCCAGGCGGCCGCGGCCGAGCCGCAGGGGGAATCGACCGGCACGGCGCACGGCGCTCCCGGGACCCACGCCGGCTGGGCCCGCCTGCGGCACGTGCGGCGGCACCCGGGGGACGTGCTGCGGGTGCTCGTCGGCGGCCTGGTGGTGACGGCGGGCGCCATGGCGGCCCGCAGCGGCCACGTGTTCGCCCTCGACGCCAACCTGTTCCGGCTGGTCAACCAGCTCCCCGAGGCGCTGGGTCGGCCGCTGCTGGTGGTGATGCAGCTCGGCGCGCTGGCCGCGGTCCCGGCCGTGGCCGCGCTGGCGCTGGCCGCCCGCCGGCCCAGGTTGGCCCGCGACCTCGCCCTGTCCGGCGGCCTGGCCTGGGTGCTGGCCAGGGCGGTCAAGGACCTGGTCGGGCGGGCACGGCCGGTGGAGCTGCTCGGAGGGGTCGTCGAGCGCGCGGTCAACACCGGTCTCGGCTACCCCTCCGGCCACGTCGCCGTGGCGGCCGCGCTGGCGACCGCGGCGGGGCCGTGGCTGCCGCGCCCGGCGCGGCGGGCGGCCTGGTGGGTGGTCTGGCTGGTGGCGCTCGGCCGCATGTACGCCGGCGCGCACCTGCCGCTCGACGTGGTCGGCGGGGCCGCGCTGGGCTGGGCGGTGGCCGCCGCGGTCCACCTGGCCGTTGGCGCGCCCGGCGGCCTGCCCTCGGTGTCCGCGATGCTGGAGGGCCTGCGGGCGGCCGGGATCGACCCGGTCACGGTCCACCCGGTGGGGGCCGACGCCCGTGGCTCGGCCCCCTTCGTCGTTCAAGCCCGCGGCGGCGAGCGGTGGTTCGTCAAGGCGGTCGGCCGTGAGCAGCGCGATGCCGACCTGCTCTACAAGCTGTGGCGCTGGGCAGCGTTCCGGGAGGTCGAGGACGAGACCCCGTTCGCCACCCCCAAGCAGGCGGTCGAGCACGAGGCCTACCTCGGGCTGCTGGCCGCCCGCGCCGGGGTCCGCACCCCGGCGGTGCTGACCGCGGCGCCCACCGGCGACGGCCACGTCCTGCTGGTCCAGCAGCACGTCCCCGGCGAGACGCTCGACCGCCTGGACGCCGCGAAGGTCGACGACCGGCTGCTGGCCGCCCTCTGGGCCGAGGTGGCGCGGCTGCACGCCGCCGGCATCGCCCACCGCGACCTGCGCCTTGCCAACGTGCTGGTCGATCCCGGCGGGCGGCCCTGGCTGCTGGACTTCGGGTTCGCCGAGGCCGCGGCCAGGCCCCGGCAGCTGGCCGGTGACGTGGCCGAGCTGCTCGTCTCGCTGGCCTCCCGGGTCGGCGCCGGCCGGGCCGTGGACAGCGCCGCCGAGGGCCTCGGCGTCGAGGCGGCCGCTCAGGCGCTGCCGCTGCTCCAGCCGGCCGCACTGGCCGCCGCGACCCGGGCCGAGCTCAAGGCCCGGCCCGGCCTGCTCGCGGAGCTGCGCGAGCGGGCGGCGGCCGTCGCCGGGACCGAACCGCCCCCGCTGGAACCGCTCACTCGCGTGCGCCCGCGTACCCTGCTGTTCCTGGTGGCCGTCGGATTCGCCGTCCACCTGTTGCTGCCGCAGGTCGGTGAGCTCGGCCAGACGCTGGGCGCGCTCGAGGCGGCCCGCTGGACCTGGCTGGCGGTCGGGCTGGTGCTGGCGGCGGCGAGCTACCCGGCGGCCGCCATCGCCCAGCTCGGCGCCGTCGACCCGCCGCTCGCCCTTGGGCGGACCACCCTGGTCCAGGTGGCCAGCTCGTTCGCCAACCGGCTCACCCCGGCCGGCCTCGGCGGGATCGGCCTGAACGTCCGCTACCTGCAGCGATCCGGGCTGGACCGACCGGCCGCCGTGGCCGCGGTCGCCGTGAACACCGCGGCCGGCGCCCTCGTCCACGCCCTTGGCCTGCTGGTCGCGGTCGCGCTCGTGGGTCGCGCCAGGCTCGGCGCGGTCCACGTCCCCCGGGGCTGGCCGGTGCTGGTGGTGCTGGTGGCGGCGCTGGTGCTCGGCGGGTTGGTGCTGTGGTCGCCGTTGGGCCGCCGGCGGGTGGTGGCGCCGTCGTTGCGGGCGGGCCGGGAGCTGGCCGGGGTGCTGCGCCGGCCCGGCAAGGCCGCCCAGCTGCTGGGCGGCTCAGCCGGCGTCACCCTGACCTACGCGCTGACCCTGGCCGGTTGCCTGGCAGCGTTCGGCGCCCACCTGCCCCTGGCCAGCACCGTCGCCGTCTACCTGGCCGGGGCGGCGCTCGCGTCGGTCAGCCCGACCCCCGGCGGGCTTGGAGCCATGGAGGCCGCGCTGGTCGCCGGGCTCACCGCCGTCGGCGCCTCCATCGGGCAGGCGGTCGCCGGGGTGCTGGCCTTCCGGCTGCTCACCTTCTGGCTACCGATCCTGCCCGGCTGGCTGGCCTGGCGTGCCCTCCGCGCCGGCGGCACGATCTGATGCCGGCGACCTCATGACCTCGCCCACCCAGACCGTCCTCCACCTGGCGGGCCCGTTGGTGCTGGTGGCGGTGTTCACCCTTCCGGCGCTGGAGGCATCCACGCTGCTGGGGATCGTGGCGCCCGGTGAGCTCGCCCTGGTGCTCGGCGGCGTGCTCGCCCAGCAGGGCCGGGTGCCGCTGTGGGCGGTGGTGGTGGCCGGCGCGGCCGGCGCGGTGGTTGGCGACACGGTCGGGTACGTCATCGGCCGCAAGGTGGGGGAGCGGCTGCTGGCGCACCTGCCCCGCCGGCTGGTCACGCCCCGCCAGGTCGAGCAGGCCACGGCGCTGCTGCGCCAGGTGGGCGGCCGGGTTCGTCCTGCTCGGCTTCGCCGCCGGCCCGGCCTGGCGCAGCGCCGAGCGCGTCGCCGGCGGGGCCGGCCTGGTCCTGCTGGTGGTGATCGTCGCCGCTGCCGCGGTGGCGGCGCTGCTGCACCGGCGACGCCGTGGTCACCGCGGCCGGCGGCCCGCACCCGAGCGGCCGGCCGACCGCTGAGGGCCGTCAGGCGGCCTGGTCGAGGGCGATGGCGGCCGTGATGTGGGACAGGTGGGTGAGCGCCTGGGGGAAGTTGCCGAGCAGCGACCCGGTCGCCGCGTCGAACTCCTCGGCGAACAGCCCCAGGTCGTTGGCGGTCGCCGACGCCTTGGTGAAGGCGGCGCGCGCGTCCGCGCCGCGGCCCTGTCGCGCCAGGCACTCGACCAGCCAGAAGGTGCAGGCCACGAACGTCCCCTCGGTGCCCTCCAGGCCGTCGGGTGCCCGGTAGCGCAGCAGCAGCCCGTCGACCTCCAGCTCGCGGCGGACCGCGTCGACCGTCCGCCGCATGCGCGGGTCGTCCCAGGCGACGAAGCCGGCGATCGGCAGCCGCAGCAGGGCCGCGTCCAGCTCGGGCCGGTCGAACGCCTGGGTGAACACGCCGCGGCCAGGGTCGTAGCCGTGACGTTCGACCGCGGCCCGGATCGCCGCCCGCGTCGCCGTCCAACGCCTCACCGGCGCGGGGAAGCCGACCTCGTCGGCCAGGCGAAGCCCGCGGTCCAGCGCGACCCAGCACAGCACCTTGGAGTGCACCAGGTGCCGCGGCCGGCCGCGCAGCTCCCAGATCCCACGGTCGGGGGTCGTCCAGCGCCGGGCGGCCTCGTTGCCCAGCTCGGTCAGGAACCGCCAGTCGTCGGCGGTGGGGGAGTGGCCCTGCCGGTGCCAGAGCCAGGCCAGGTCCATCAGCTCCCCGTAGACGTCGTGCTGGTGCTGGTGGGCGGCGGCGTTGCCGATCCGGACCGGCCGGGCGCCCCGGTAGCCCTCCAGGTCGCCAAGGACCTCCTCCCTCAGCCGCCGCTCTCCCCCCAGCCCGTACATGATCTGGAGCTCCTGGGCGCTGCCGGCGGCGCTGCGCTGGGCGAACCGGCGGAACCCGTCGGCCTCGGCGGTGTAGCCCAGCTCCGCCAGCGACCGCAGCGCGAACACCGAGTCGCGCACCCAGCTGGCCCGGTAGTCCCAGTTGCGCGGCCCGCCGGGCGCCTCGGGCAGCGAGGTGGTGGCGGCGGCGGCGATCGCCCCGGTGGTCGCCTGGGTGAGCGCCTTGAGCACCGTGGCCGAGCGGAGCAGGGCCGCCTGGTCGCGGCCGAGCCGGCCGCCACGGGCGGACCACCCCCGCCACCAGGCCACCGTCTGGTCCAGCCGCCGGTCGAGCTCTGCCGGGGCCGGCGCCCGGGTCCCCGACCCGTCGAGGACCTCGGGGCGGACATGGCGCAGGCTGAGCCGCAGCCGCTGGCCGGCGCCCACCCGCACCTCGGCCACCAGGTCGTGCAGCCCGGAAAGCGCCAGCGGCACGTCCCCCTCGACGACCAGCCCGTCGTCGCCGCCGAGCGCCTGCCAGGCCCGCCCGGCGCGGCGGATCCAGGGCCGCACCTGCCCGTAGTCGAACCGGGGGACCAGTTCGACGCGCAGGTCGACCGCCCCTTCCAGGCCGTCGACGACCCGCAGCAGCTGCCGGTACGGTCGTCGGGCGCCGCCGGGGCGCATGGTCAGGCAGTCGGTGACCCGCACCCGGCCACCGGCGACCGCCATCTCGGTCTCGAGCACCAGCGTGCCGTCCAGGTAGCGGCGGCTGGTGCCCACCGCCGGGTCGGCCGGGGTGATCGCGCACCAGCCGCCTCGTTCGCGGTCCAGCAGCCGACCGAAGTAGCTGCCGTCGTCCAGCCGCGGCAGGCACAGCCAGTCCACCGAACCGTCCGAGGACACCAGCGCGCCGGTGTGGCAGTCGCCCAGGAACGCGTAGTCCCCGATCGGCCGGTACCGTCCGGGCGCCGCGCCGGACGACGCTCGGACGCTCATAGGAGCACCGCCAGCACCGACAAGACCGCCGTCACCAGCGCGGCCGCGCCCACCAGCAGCTGCGACAGCAGGCCGGCACGCTGCCGGCCGAGCACGGCCCTGGAGCGGGCCAGCAGCACGATCAGCACCAGCAGGGGCGGTGCCGCCACGCCGTTGAGGATCGCCGCCAGGTACAGCGCCCCGATCGGGCTGACCCCGGTGAAGTCCATCGCCACCCCGACCAGGATGGGGGCGGCGATCACCGCGTAGAAGGCGCGTGCCTGCCTGACCCGCCGGCCCAGCCCCTCGCGCCGGCCGGCGGTCTCGGCGATCGCGTAGGCGGTCGAGCCGGCCAGCACCGGCACGGCCAGCAGGCCCGTGCCCACGATGCCGGCGGCGAACAGCAACCCGGCCAGCTCGCCGGCCAGCGGCCGCAGGGCCTGGGCGGCCTGCTGGGCGGTGTCGACCCGGACCGTGCCCTGCGCGCCCAGGGTGACCGCGGCCGTCGTCATGATGGCGAACATCACCCCCACGCCCGAGCCCATCCCGGCGGCGACGTCCACCCGCATCGCCGCCAGGTGCCGCGGTCCGCCGGGTGGTGATGGTGCTCGGCCTGCTCCTCGACCTCCTCGCCAGCCTGCCAGAAGAACCGCGCACGGGTCCGGTGCGCCACGGTCATCTGCACGACCGGGGAGGCGAGGATTCCGCCGAAGCCGATGAGGATCCACAGGTCGGTGAAGTGGAACGCCGCCTCGGTTGCGACCAGCACGATGCCGGAGGCGCCCGTCCTTTGTTCCGAGCGGCTGCCCGGCGAACCTCGTCCACGGTCACCCTCCTGCTCGCGTCCCGTCATCGCAATGACGAACCAGACTTGACCGCTGTGACCGGAACCGCAGCCGGGCGGCAGGGGAGTGGTGCCCGCCGTGGCTGACTCCGCGCGCGGGCGAACCCGGGCCCGCTTGTGCGCCCTTGACACCCCCCCGGCCACCCACCAGGGTGGCCCCATCGGCGTCGGCGGGCCGCCACGCGGGACGGATGTCCGTGACCGTCGGAGGCGCGAGGGGAGTCTCGGTGAGCGACCGCCAGGTGCCCGTGCTGGTCGTCGGGGGCAGCCTCGTGGGGCTGTCGACGTCGTTGCTGCTGGCCGCGCAGGAGGTGCCACACCTGCTGGTCGAGCGGCACCGCGGCACCGCGGTCCACCCCGGGCCGCCTCGTTCCACCAGCGGACCATGGAGATCCTCCGCGGTGTGGGGCTGCAGGAGGAGATCGAGTCCGCGTCGGCGCAGGAGTTCGTGCAGAACGGCGCCATCGTCTCGGTGCCGAGCCTGGCCAGCCCGGAGATGAAGTTCTTCTTCCGGCACTTCAACGAGGGCGTCGAGGCGCTGAGCCCCGCGTCGCGGCTGTTCATCACCCAGATCGGGCTGGAGCCGCTGCTGCGCCGGTCGGCCCAGGAGCGCGGCGCCGAGCACGCCTACGCCACCGAGCTGGTCTCCTTCGAGCAGGACGACGACGGGGTCACGGCGGTCCTCCACCCCCGGGACGGCGGCGCCGAGCAGACCGTCCGTGCCGACTACCTGGTCGCCGCCGACGGCGCGCACAGCGCGGTCCGGAAGCGCTGCGGCATCGAGATGGCCGGGCGCGGGGCGTTCGCCGACTGCGTCACCATCTACTTCCGCGCGGACATGCGCGAGCTCATCGGGGACCGCAACCTCAGCGTGGTCTACGTGAACCACCCGGAGCTGCTCGGGTTCTTCCGGTTCTCCATCACCGGCGACTCGGGCTTCCTCGCGGTGTTCTCCACCATCAACCCGGACGGCACGAAGAACACCGCCATCGGCGAGACCATGGATACGGCTTGGGCGATCGAGCTGGTCCGCAAGGCGCTCGGCCGCGCGGACCTGCCGGTCGAGATCGACAACCTGCAGCGCTGGACGGCCGCGGCGGCGCACGCGTCGCGCTTCCGCGACCGGAGGGTGTTCCTGGCCGGGGACGCCGCGCACGTCATGCCGCCCACCGGGGGCTTCGGCGGCAACACCGGTATCGGCGACGCGCACAACCTGGCCTGGAAGCTGGCCGCAGTGGTCGGCGGGACCGCGGGCGCCGGCCTGCTGGACACCTACGACGCCGAGCGGCGTCCGGTGTGCGACCTCGTCGTCGAGCAGGCGTACACGCGCTACGTGCTGCGGGTCGACCCCACGCTCTCGCGGGAGAACCTCGCCGACCCGATGGACGACGCGTCGATCGAGCTCGGCCCGGTGTACCGGTCGGCCGGGCTGCTCCCGGAGGGCGGGGACGACGGGGCCATGCTCGAGAACCCCCGCACACCGACCGGGCGGGTGGGCGTGCGGGCCCCGCACCTGCCGGTGGAGATCGAGGGCGCGCCCGGCTCGGTGCACGACGTCCTCGGCCGCGGCTTCGCACTGCTGGCCGCACCGGGCGGCCAGCGGTGGCTGGACGCCGCGTCGCAGGCCGGCGTCGCGCTCGGCTGCCCGGTGAGCGGCTACCGCGTGGCCCCGGACGGCGACCTGGTCGACAAGGGCGAGAGGTTCGGCCCGGCCTACGGCCTCGGCCCCGCCGGCGCGGTGCTCGTGCGGCCGGACGCCGTCGCCGCGTGGCGGGCTCCCGCGGACGCCGGCGATCCGCGCGCGGCGGTGGAGGAGGCGCTGCGGCGGCTGCTGTTCCGTCAGCCCTGAGGCGCCGCGCAGCCATGTACTCCTGGGTTGCGCCCCCGGCCAGCACCGCATCGGGTGCGGGGTCGGCCATGCCCCTCCCTGCTATCGCCCGGCGTCGGGAGGCTCGCCTGCGGCGGCTGGTCATCGGCGAGGCCGGCCGCTTCCCCGAGCTGGGCCGCACCTACTGGGAGCGCGGCTTCGAACGCGGGCTCGCCACCCTGGCCGACAGGCTGCAGCGGCTCGCCGAGCGCGGCCTTCTCCGCCTGGAGGATCCACAGCTCGCCGCCCAGCAGTTCGCAGAGATGCTCCTGTGGGTGCCGGTGAACCGTGTCATGTTCTGCGGGGAGGCCGGCGCGCTCACGCCGGCCGAGATCGACCGGTACGCCAACGGCGGCGCCCACGCCTTGCTCACCGCCGACGGCACCAACCCCAGCGAGTAGCCGCAGGAGCCTCTCGCTCAGAGATTCTCATGCCCCGGCGGGGCACCCGCGCGTGATGACGACCTCAACCTCGAAGCAGCGCGGGAGCGGTGTCGTGGACGGTGCCGAGCCATCCATATGGCCTCACACGGTGATGACGACCTTCCCCCGGGCGTGCCCCGTGCCCACATAGGTCATGGCCTCAGGGGTTTGGACGAGCGGGTAGCTCCTGTCGATGACCGGCGTGAGCTTGCCGGCGTCGATGAGCTGTGTGAGACCGACCAGGTCCTTCTTCTTCACAACCGCGACGAACGGGCGCCCTTGCCTCCGGATGAACGGTGACGACACGAGGGCCAGGGCGGTGCGACCCAGAGGCCCGAACCACCGACTCTCGGAGTTCCCGCTGTTGGGGAGGAGCGTTCCGGTTGGGGTGAGTGCCCGCCGAAGATCTGACAGGGAATGGTTTGCCACGTTGTCGAGGATGAGGTCGTAGCGCGGCCCACCCTGGGTGAAGTCCTCCTTGGTGTAGTCGATGACCTGGTCGGCGCCGATCGAGCGGACCAGGTCCACGTTCCGGGTGCTGCACACGCCGATGACCTCCGCGCCGAGCGCCTTGGCGATCTGCACCGCGAACGTCCCCACACCTCCCGAGGCGCCATTGATCAACACCTTCTGGCCCGCTTGGACCCTCCCCGCGTCGCGGACGCCACGGAGAGCGGCGACCGCGGAGGTCGGCACGGCCGCCGCCTGCTCGAAGGAGAGGCCGGCCGGCTTCGGCGCCAGCGCGACTTCGGAGGCCGCCACGAGCTCGGCACACGTCCCCTTGCCGTTGCCGAAGACCTCGTCACCCGGCCGGAGCTGCTTCACCGTGGTGCCGACCGTCTCGACGACCCCTGCGACATCGAATCCTGGAACGCTCCTTCTCGGCCTGCGGAGCCCGAACCCGATGCGGAAGATGTACGGGACGCCCTCCATGAGGAACAGGTCGCCTGGATGGATGGCAGCAGCGCGAACTCGTACGAGCACCTCGTCCTTGGTGGCCACCGGCTGGTCGATGTCCCGGAGTTCCAGAACCCCGGGTGACCCGTACTGGTCTTGAACGATCGCCTTCATGGTGTCTCTCCTGTTCCGATGGCGCCTGCAGCAGCTCCGTTACCAGATCGAGGGGCGCGTTCCGCACCATAGACCACCCGGAAGACGAGGTAGCGGCGGCCGAGGGCCCGAGTCTCCTCCAGGGAGGGTCGAGGCTGGCTGAACAGACGGCTGGGGCTGCACGGCCGGCCAGGCGGGACCCGGAGTGAGACGAGCAGCGAGTGGGCCAACTTCAGTGGATGGGGCCAACTTCAGTGTGATGTGGTGGCAGACCTGGAGGTGTCGCGTATCGGGGAACCTGCCATCCGATGAGGACATCACTCGAGTCTTGCCAACTTCCGGAGCTGCGCACTGGTCGATACCGCGACGCAAGCAGATGTCCCAGGTGTTGGCATCCAGGGCCTTCCGATCACCGAGACGCCGATTGAAAGCGATGTGCCGCAGCGTGTGCAGCGGTTGGGGCGTCGACTGGCGAAGCACTTGTAGTCCTCGAAGCCCGGCCGATGTCGCCCGCGCCGGGCGGACCATCGCTGAGCTTGGCTGCACGCCGGTGGCGGGCATCGCTACGGTGCGCCCGACCTGTGGCAGAATCCGGCCGATGAGTCCCGTCAGCCGCGGGCGCAACAAGCAGCGCCCGACCACCCGCCCGCGCAACGCCCGCCGTGCCATGCCGGACCTGGCTGGCGTCCACGCCGAGCTGCTGGCCACGTTCCGACCCGTGCTGCAGGCAGCCGACCCGCTGGAGGTGGAGGTCCTCACCTCCGACCTGCTCGGGTCCTGGTGGAAGCGGCTGCCGCCCGACGAAGACCCCGATGCCGTCTTCGGCGAGGGCGCGATCGGCCACGCGGCCCGGGCCGGCACCCGGGAGGCTATGGCCTTGCTGCGGGCGCTGGCGATCCTCGGAGTCACCCCCGCGCAGCGTGACGCGGCCTCCAGCGCCGCCGTCGCGCTGGAGGCCGACGGCGTCGCCGACCCGCCATGGGCGGCCACCATCGGCCGGGTGGAGGTTGGCGCCTGCTGGCGGCTGGCCGACGTGTTCGGCGATCAGGCCAGCCTGCTGTCGGTGTTCGGCTACGGACGGCGCGAGCACGGCCTGGTCGCGTTGGTGGACTTCAACCATCTCGGCGGTTGGGTCAAGGACCTGTTCGTGACCCCTGAACCGGCCAGGGTGCTCGGTGAGCTGCGCAAGGCGGCGCACTCAGAACCGTACGCCGCGCTCGACCAGGTCCACCCGGCCGAGGCCCGACGGCTGCTGGAGGACGGGCTCGCCGCCACCGACGCCACCTGGGAGCCGGAGGTCAGCGACGAGTTCCGGCAGTTCCGGGCGCTCGCCTTGGCCCGCTGCCGTGCCATGCCCGCGCCGGACCGCCCGGGGCGGCCGATGCCCGAGATCGACGATGGGGAACGGGACGCCATCGTCGTCGAGTTCCTCGCCTCCCCGCATGCCTCCCGGCTGCCCGGCGAGGCGGCCCGGTACGGTGCGCGGTTGCTGGTGGACTTCGGGGCCGACTACGACGCCGGCAAGCCGCTGCGAGTCAGCCCGGCCAAGATCGTCGGATTCCTGCTCGACTGGGTGCCGGCCAAGGTCATCCTCGACGACGCCGACCGCGACGCACTGCCGGGCGTCGTCACGGCATGGGTGCGCTGGGCCGGCGAGCGGTCCGGCCTGGACCCGGCCGCCGTCGCCCAACTCGTCGACGTCGCCCTCGACTGTGGCGAGGAGTTCCGCGAGGCCTACGACCAGGGCGCCGACGCCTCGCCGATCCGACAGCTCCTGCAGGGCCTAGACAGCGGCGGCGACCTGGCCGATGCGCAGGACGCCCTGGACCGTCGCATGTTCGCCATGCCTTACTTCGGCACCCGCATCGGCGAGGAGGACTACCCACGCCTGGACCCAGGGGATCCCGACGAGCGGCGGCTGCTCATCGAGGGGGAGCACCCCGAGTACCATGCCGCGCTCGCCGACCCGGCCTTCGACGGCGAGGTCGACGGCGTCAACCCCCGGCTGCACATCGCCATCCACGAGGTCGTCGCCAACCAGCTGTGGGAGGACGACCCAGCTGAGGCGTGGCGCGCCGCCAAGCGGCTCCACGACGCCGGGATGGATCGCCACGACGTCCTCCACCAGCTCGGCGGCGTCGTCACCACGCATCTGCACGGCGCGCTCAGCAACCGGCAAGCCGTCGACCCTGCGGCCTACCGGCAAGCGCTCGACGGGCTCCGAGCACCCTCGTCCCGGCGGAACGCCAAGGCCGCCGTCGTACCCATCCGGGACACGGCATATCAGGTCAAGATCACCTTGCACGGCACCAAGCCGCCGATCTGGCGGCGGCTACGAATGCCCGCCGCGACCACCCTGGCGCAGCTGCATCAGGTCATCCAGGTGGCGTTCGGCTGGGAGGACGCCCACCTGCATGCGTTCGAGGTCGGCGGCCGCCGCTACTCCCGACCCGACTTCGAGCTGTGGGACGAGGCCGCCGACGAACGCAAGGTCCGGCTGCGTGACCTTGCCGCCCGGCCCGGCACCCGGCTGGCCTACACCTACGACTTCGGTGACTCGTGGGAGCACGACGTGCTCGTCGAAAAGGTCCTGCCGTCTGACGGGGTAGCGCATGCCGTCTGCCTCACAGGTCGGCGAGCCGGCCCGCCCGAGGACTGCGGTGGCGTGTGGGGCTATGCCGAGCTCTGCGACATCCTTGGCGACCCGGACCATCCTGGTCACGCTGAACGAGTCGAGTGGCTCGGCTACTCATACGACCCGGCCGCCTTCGACAAGGACGCGGTCAATGCATCCCTGGGTCGGATCCGGCTCGGCTGATCGGCTCTCACCTTGGGGCTGATCGGCCCGCACTCAAGCATCGGCTCCACATCCGGGCGGTGGGGGAGCGAGCTTGTCCAAGCGGAGCAACTCCCGCCCATCTGCGGTACGCGATCACCGCAATCTCGACGGTACCGACGCCATGTGCTACAACTAGCACATGGCGTCGGTAGGAGTGCGTGAACTCAGGCAGCGGGCGAGCGAGCTGCTGCGGCGAGTCGAGGCCGGCGAGACGATCGAGGTCACCGACCGGGGCCGCCCGGTCGCCGTGCTCGCCCCATTGCCGGATCGCAGCCCGATCGAGCGCCTCAGCGCCTCCGGCGACCTGGTCCCCAGCCGGCACGACCTGGATGACCTGCCCGAGCCGTTGCCCTTGGGCCCAGGCCAGGAGCCGCCGTCGAGCATGCTCGCGCGCCTGCGACGCGATGAGCGCTAGCAAAGCCACCTACCTTGACTCCTCCGCGCTGGTGAAGCTTGCCGTGCGCGAGCCGGAGTCCGCGGCCTTGCGCCGCTACCTGCGGCGTCGGCGGCCGCTCATCGCCAGTGCCCTCGCCCGAACCGAGGTTGCGCGGGCCCTGTTGTCGCTTGGACCGGAAGCGGTGGGTCGCGGCCATGACGTGCTCGCCCGCGTCGACCTGGTCCGGATTAATGATCGCGTCCTGGATGGGGCCGGCGCGATGCTGCCGGTCGAGCTCAGATCCCTGGACGCCATACACCTCGCGACCGCCCAGCAACTCGGTGCCGACCTGGCCCGAATCGTCACCTACGACGACCGGATGGCCGTGGCAGCCGACCAGCTCGGCATGACGGTCGCGCGACCAAGCTGACAGAACATCGACGTGACGTGTCCGGCCGCACTGAACTTGGCCC
>Ga0081538_10000261_pt1 | contig 59962 bp, 58 predicted proteins | sample TabmetS5T2R1_FD_71022 | JGI IMG/M metagenome (GOLD analysis project Ga0081538, IMG submission 71022) | Tabebuia heterophylla rhizosphere microbial communities from the University of Puerto Rico - S5T2R1 | ecosystem: Host-associated > Plants > Roots > Rhizosphere ...
GGCATCGGGGGCGTCGAAGTCGCGGGGGATGCGCAAGGCACCCTCGTACCGGCCCCAAGCTCGATCACCGACGGGCACAAGCTTCACCGCGGGACGCTTGCCGCGCAGGATGATCACCTCCTCACCAGCCTCGGCAGCCGCCAGCAGCTTGGAGAGGGTGGTCTTTGCTTCGTGGACACCAACCTTCACGGCCATAGCTAGACATGTTAGCTAGCTGGCCCCTGGGCTGCCACGCTCGGCTCACCGACCGCTGCGTGTCGACCGCGCGGCGGTCAACACGCGTCCGCGGGGTGACGGCGAGTGCGCGTGCGCCGTCTTCTTGCCCAGGTGGCAAGCCCTTCGGGGTGAAAGCTTCAGGGCAGGAGACGACCTACTACCCGTCGGGCTCGATCATGTCGACCGCCAGCCCTGAGAGGTCCGGGACGACCGCGTCGGCCGTCGCCAGCACCTCTGGGTCGGGCGGGAACTCGACTCGCGGCACCGCCACGACGCGCATGCCCGCCGCCCGGGCGGCCAGCAGCCCGTTCGTCGAGTCCTCGATGGCTGCGCAATGGGTGGGCGAGACGCCGAGCCGACGGCTGACCTCGACGTAGACGTCCGGGGCCGGCTTGCCGTGCGCCACCTCCTCCGACGAGACCGTGGCGGCGAAGTGGACGTCCAGCCCCGTCACGCGCAACACGATGTCGATCAGTGGCCGGTTGGCCGACGAGGCCAGGCCGAGGGGCCAGCGAGCCGCAAGGCGCTGCACGACCTCCACGGCATCGGGAAGGAGCGGCACCCGGTCCCGGTAGCGCGCCGCCATGTCGTCGACGACGCCCCGGATGATGTCGGGCTCGGGGAGCTCGACCCCCAGCGTGGCAGCCATGAAGTGCGCCCACTCGCCCGAGCTCATGCCCATCATCGTCTTCTGGGCGTCGGCGCTCCACCGTCCCCCATTTGCGGTCGTGAAGCTGCGGCGGACGTCCTCCCACAGCGGCTCGGAGTCGACGAGCACGCCGTCCAGGTCGAAGACCACCGCGTCGATCACCCTGGTCGGAGTCATACGGACGATCCCTCTCGGCGCCCGATGATGACACCGCGCGACCACTCGGATCTCGTCCTCGGCGTACGCTCGCCAGGCTGGCTAGGGCGGGTAGCGGGTCGTGGACGTGGCGATGACATGACGGGAACCGATGACGTGCTCCGGGGTGCCCGATCCGCGTACGCGCGGCGTGACTGGGCTCAGTACCTGCCCGGCCAGCCCTACCACACCACCTGCAAGCAGTGGCCCGCGGGCGAATGAGCCACCAGACGTGCGCAACCGCGCGATGACTTCGTCCGGGCGGCACCGTCTCTACGACGACACCCCTCACAACTAGGAGACCCGGATGGCCACCATCACCGCCAGCATGTTCATGGCGCTCGACGGCGTCGTCGACCCGGCCGTCGGCAACTGGCACTTCCCGTACTTCAACGACGAGATGGGCAAGGCGGTCGACGGGACGCACCAGGCCGACGTCATGCTCTTCGGGCGCGTCACCTACGACAGCTTCGCCGGCGCGTGGCCCGACCGGGAACTGGCGGGGGAGGACGACGCCGAGATGGCGAAGCGGCTCGGCGACATGCGCAAGATCGTCGTCTCGCACCAGCCGCTCGAGTTCACCTGGCGCAATTCCGAGCAGCTCAAGGGCGACCTCGTCGAGACCGTCGGCGCGCTCAAGGCCGACCCGTCGATCCGCCGGATCGCGCTGAGCGGCTCCGTCTCGGTCGTGCGGCAGCTGCTCGCCGCCAGCCTGCTCGACGAGCTGCACCTGTTCGTCCACCCCGTGGTCGCGGGTTCGGGGCTGCGGCTCTTCGAGGACGGTGCCCCCGAGCGTCCGCTCCGCCTGCTGTCGTCGCAGCCGTTCGGCACCGGGGTCATCTATCTGGTGTACGGGCCGGACGCCGATCCGCCGACCGGCGGCTACGAGCAGGCCAAGGAGAACCTGCGGCAGGAGTGACCTCCCTGCCGGCGGCGCTACGGCAAGTCCGCGAGGGTCGACTAGGTGCCGAGATATCGCTCCATGGCTTGGACCGCCGTGGGCAGCGACCGGTCGCAGCCGGCGCCTGCCGCCTGGACGACGTAGGGGAGGAATTCGGCGGGGTCGAAGGGGCCGCGGGCGGCCATCTCCAAGAGGCGTTGGAGCGCGGTGCCCACCGGGTCCTCGGAGCCACGGGTGTCCAAGAGCTCGCAGACGGTGGCCTGGACGCGGGCGGGGACCTCCGTGGCCCCGGGAGGCAGTGCGGGGCCGACTTCGAGGACGCGGTACACCTCGGCCGCGTAGAAGTCCCGCTCCGCAGCGGTCGGCGCCCGGGGGCACACCGCGGGGGTGCCGGCGTAGCGGAGCAGGCGATTGGCCGGGCCCATCATGGCGACATTGGTCACGATCAGGCTCTGGAGCCACGACGTCGTGACCTCGGGGTCGAAGGCGGCCCCGCAGAGCGTCGCGGCCACGTCCGCCACCTGGTCGGCCGTCACCGAAGTGAGTGCGAGCGCGCTGACGTCCGTGGCGATCGCCTCGGGGGTGGCGCCGAGAAGCTCGCGCAGGTCGGCCGTCGCGCCGTCCACGTCCACGCTGGCGGTGGCGCTCGATGTCGTGCTGCCAACCGCGCCGTCGTCGGCGCTCCCGCCGTCGCCGTTGCATCCGGCGATCGCCAGGACCAGTGCGGCCGGGAGCGCGGCGCTGGGGAACCCGCCCAGTGCGGCCAGACGATGACCTACCCCCACGCGTCCGCCACCCCACACCTCCTCCGCCGGGCCGACGTTACCCCCGTACCCTGGGTTGCGCTGTGGGTGGACGCGGGACGACATAGGGTGATGCGCTGACCCCCAGGCGGGGGGCACCCAGGGGCCGCGCGGCGGGGCGACAGCAGTCGCCACCGGGCATCGCACAGCGGCGGTTGCGCGATGCCCCTACAGAGACCGCGTTGGCGCCCGCCCCCGTTACACCGCCGGCGGCTCACCGGGCCGGATGACGCACCGGCTCGCCGCACTCGACGGCAGGGCCGGATGACGCACCGCCTCGCCGCACTCGGCGGCAGGGCCGGATGACGCACCGGCTCGCCGCACTCGGCGGCAGGGCCGGATGACGCACCGGCTCGCCGCACTCGACGGCAGGGCCGGATGACGCACCGGCTCGCCCCACCCGACGGCAGGGGCACGGCACTAGCGTCCGTTCGTGGGCTCGAGTCGCAGCGTCGCCGGCCAGGTTGTGCTCGTGACGGGGGCGGCCAGTGGCATGGGTCGCGCGATCGCGGAGGTCTTCGCCGCCGAGGGCGCCCAGGTCGCGGCCACTGACCGCAACGCCGGCGACCTCCCCGGCACCGCCAACTGGCGCCTCGACGTCACCGACCAGGACGCGATCACCGATGTGGTGGGCGAGATCGTCCGGACCCTGGGGCCGATCGACGTCCTCGTGAACTGCGCCGGCGTCAGCGTCCCGGCGCCGATCGACGCCGACACGTACGGGGACGCGTGGGACGTCACGCTCGCCGTCAACCTGGTCGGATACGTGCGGATGATCAGGGCGTGCCTGCCCCACCTCACGCGCGAGCGCGCCGGCCGCATCGTGAACATCGCCTCGACCGAGGGCCTGGGCGCCACGCCCCATCTGAGCCCCTACACCGTGAGCAAGCACGGCGTGGTCGGCCTCACGCGCTCGCTCGCCTGTGAGCTCGGCCCGCAGGGGGTCACGGTGAACTGCATCTGCCCCGGGCCCATCCACACCGGGATGACGGCGCTCATCCCCGACGGCGACAAGCAGAAGTTCGCGCGCCGCCGTGTCCCGCTGCGCCGCTACGGCGAGCCGGAGGAGGTTGCCCAGGTGGTCCTGTCGGTGGCGCTGCCGGCGTCGTCGTACCTCAACGGTGCGATCATCCCGGTCGATGGTGGCCTGACGGCCAAGTTCGGGTAGGGAGTCCGCGATGCCCCTGCCGCGTGGTCTTGCCGCCTTCAATCGACGCGTGACGAACCGTGTGACCGCGCCGTTCGCAGGGCGGCTCCCCGGTTTCGGCATCGTCGTGCACCGAGGCCGGCGATCGCACCGCGAGTACCGAACGCCGGTGAACGCCTTCGTGGCGACCGGCGGCTACATCGTCGCACTCACCTACGGCACGGACGCCGACTGGATCAAGAACGTCCTGGCCGCCGGGGGTTGTGAGCTCGTGACGCGCGGGCGCACCGTCCGGCTGACGGCGCCGGAGCTGTTCCACGACGAGACGCGCCTGCACGTGCCGCGGCTGGTAGGCCGCATCCTGGGGATGCTGGGGGTCGCCGACTTCATGCGACTCTCGACCACGGCATCCTGACGGCTCGTCTCGCTGGGAGCGGAGCGTGTGGACGGGACCTGTACCCGGACCACCCGGACCTCGTAGTCCTCGCCAATGCCGAGGGCAACCGCTTCTGTGTCATCGACACCGGCCGCGGCTGACCCGCGGTCGGTGCCGCGCCGGCGGACGGGCCCGGCAGACTGATCGGAGTGGAACACGCCCGCAAGCGACCCGGCGCCGACCGTCCGGTGCTTCTCTACGACGGCGACTGCGCCTTCTGCACCTCGTGCGCCCGGCTCATCGAACGGCACATCCCGACGGCCGCCGAGGTGACACCGTGGCAGTTCGCTGACCTCGAGGCGTTGGGCGTGTCGCAGCACGACGCCGAGGCTTCGGTGCAGTGGATCGACCTAGGGACGGGCCGGCGGCTCACCGCCGCGGGACCCGCGGCCATCGCCCGGCTGCTGGTCGACGCTGGCTCGTACTGGCGCCCGCTCGGCTGGTTGCTCGACCGGGCCCCGGTCCGTTGGATCGCAGGTCCCGCCTACCGGTGGATCGCGCGCAACCGCCACCGCCTACCGGGTGGGACCGTCGCGTGCCGGCCCCCGCAGGCCGAGCGGGACCGCATCGACACGTCCTCATCTGCGGCCCGCCGCGGGGCCAGGGCGCAGGTCTCGAGAGCGACGACGGCCGGCTGACGGGCCCCGGCGGCCCACTCAGGAAGCTCCCAGGAATTTTCCCTGTACGTGTCGAAGCTGCTTCAATCGTGGGTCTGGACGCCCGGGATCGCCCGCTGGGTGCAATACTCGGTGCCCGGCCCCAGTGCCGCCGCTCATGGAAACGACTTCTGCCGCCGCCGCTTCCACGTCCATCGCCTCCTCGGAGGGTTGTGTGGGCCATGTGCACACCGCCCCGCCGTTCACGCCGTCATCGGTGCTGCTGCGGCGCCGTCGGTTGCTGATCGCCCTGGGGGCGCTGCTGGTGGCCCTGGCCACGGCCGCCGCCCTCGGCAACGGGCAGGCGCTGCTGACCTGGGACGAGCCCATCCAGAAGGGGGTGGAGGCGAACCGGACGACGGCGCTCAACGACGTGTTCCTGGCGGTGTCGCGTCTCGGATCGACCGTTTTCGTGCTCGTCGCAGGCACGTTGGGTGCGATCCTCACGTGGCGCAAGTGCCGGGCCGTGGCCACGGCGCTGCTCGTCGCCACCTTCGCCCGACCCGCGATCGAGTTCATCGTCAAGGGAGTGATCGGTCGCGATCGGCCCGACTTCGACCGGTTGGTGGCGGGCACCGGATACTCGTTCCCCAGCGGTCACGTCATGGCCGCCATCGCCCTGTGGGGCCTGTTGCCCGTGGTGGTGGCGCTCTACACGCGCCGCCGCGCCATCTGGTGGGCGTCGGTGGCGGTGTCGGCGACCCTGATCGCCGGTATCGCGGCCAGCCGCGTCTACCTCGGCGTGCATTGGTTCTCCGACGTGACGGCCGGCCTGGTGGTGGGGACGTTCTTCCTGCTCGGGGTGGACAAGATCCTGATTCGCGCCCACCGTCGCTTCCCGTGCCGGATGCTGGAGGAGCAGGCCGAGCGGGACCGGGCGGCACAGGCCGAGCGGGACCGGGCGGCACAGGCCCCAGCGCCCGTGGAGCGGCGTGCGAGGGTGCCGGTCGGCTCAGCGGTCTAGTCCGCGCGGCTACGACGGCGCTTCGGCGGCGGCCACGGTGGCCGCGAGCGGCAGGTGATCGGAGATGCTCGCGAACGGGGCGAAATCGGGGTCGCCGTGGCGTGGCACCGACACGGCCGCCGGGTCGAGCCCCTGCGTGACGAGGACGTAGTCGAGGCGCTGCGTCGGCGGCTTCGGGGTCCCTGGCACCCAACCCCGCCAGTTGGTGGGGCCGGGCTCGTCGCCCCGGAGGGCCGACCACACGTCACGCAGCCCGGCGGCGCGGAAACGCGCGTGCACGTCCGCCCCGGGGAGATCGTTGAGGTCGCCGGCGACCACCGCCTGCCGGCCGCGCTCGGCGACCCTCCGGACGATGGCCTCGGCCTCGAGGGCGCGGGCGGCGGCGTTTCCACCCGAGCTGAGGTGCGCGTTCACCAGCGTGACGCTCGGGCCGGGACGGGCCCCGGCGTCGAGGCTCAGGGCTCCGACCTGCAGGATGCGACGCCGCGAGCTCCAGAGCATCCAACGCTGCGTGATCGCGTGGGTGCGCGCCGGCGCCGGCCGGGTCACGCCGATGACCGCCATGCCCTCGGGCCACGTGCGTATGGGCCAGTGCTTGAAGCCCCACTGCAGGCTCCGGGCCCCAAGCGATCGGGCGATGGCCCGGGCCTGGCGGAGCTGGACCTCCTGCAGCACCACTACGTCGGCCACCGTGGCCTCGATGTGGTCGACCACGGCGCGGACGTCGACGCCCTTGCTGCCCTTCAGGTTCCACGACACCACTGTCAGCGCCATCGGTGCCACAGTCCTCGCAGGAAGAGAGTGGTGCCCTGGACCCGGGGATCCTCAAGGACGAGCCGAACCGCGGGCGACGAGCAGCTCCGCGATCTGGACGGCGTTGAGCGCCGCGCCCTTGCGCAGGTTGTCGTTGGAGACGAACAGGGCGAGCCCGTGCTCGACGGTCGGGTCCCGACGCACCCGGCCCACGTAGCAGGGGTCGGTCCCGGCCGCCATCAGCGGCGTGGGCACGTCCACCACGGCCACCCCGGGAGCATCGGCTAGCAGCTCGAGCGCCCGTTCCGGGCTGAGCGGCCGCTCGAAGGCGGCGTTGATCGACAGGGAGTGCCCGGTGAACACCGGCACCCGCACGCACGTCCCCGACACCGGCAGCTCGGGGATGCCGAGGATCTTGCGGCTCTCGTTGCGGAGCTTCTGCTCCTCGTCGGTCTCACGGCTTCCGTCGTCCGCGATCGACCCGGCCAGGGGCAGGACGTTGAACGCGATCGGCGCCGCGAACTCCACCGGAGCGGGCATGTCGACGGCGGCCCCGTCGAAGGCCAGCGCCGCGGCCCGGTCGGCCAGCTTGCGGATCTGCTCGTCGAGCTCGGCGGTGCCCGCGAGCCCCGCTCCCGACGCCGCCTGGTAGCTGCTCACCACCAGCCGCCGCAGCCCGGCGTCGCGGTGGAGCGGCGCCAGCGCGGGCATGAACGCCATCGTCGTGCAGTTGGGATTGGCCACGATGCCCCTGGGCATGCGGTCGAGGGCCTCGGGGTTGACCTCGGACACCACCAGGGGGACGTCCGGGTCCATGCGCCACGCCGAGGAGTTGTCGATCACCGTCGCACCGGCGGCCGCGACCCGCGGCGCCAGCGCCTTCGACGCCCCCTTGCCGGCCGAGAACAGCGCGATGTCGATGCCCGACCAGTCGGCCATGTCGGCGTCCTCGACGACGACATCGTCGCCCCGCCAGGGAAGCGTCCGACCGGCGGATCGCGAGGAGGCGAAGTATCTGATGTCCGCCACCGGGAAGCCGCGCTCCGCCAGCACCGAACGCATCACGCCGCCGACCTGTCCCGTGGCGCCGACGACGCCCACACGCACCTGCGAGCTCATGGCCGAAGGCTACGGGCCCGCCGATCCAGCGCCCAACCGGGTTGCGTCGCTCAGCCCTCGAGGGCGAACGCGGCGTGCAGGCTCTGCACCGCCTGCTCGACCTGGTCTTCCCGGACGACACACGAGATGCGAATCGCCGACGTCGAGATCATCTCGATGTTGATGCTGTCGGCCGCCAGCACCTCGAACATGGTGGCCGCCACGCCGGGATTGGACTTCATGCCGGCACCGATGATGCTCACCCGCGCGATGTCGTGATCGGACGACACCCCCGCGGCGCCGATGTCCACCGCCAAGCGTCGGCACACCTCGGTCCCGGTCGTGAGGTCGCTCTTGGGGACGGTGAACGAGATGTCGGTCACGCCGTGGTCGGAGACGTTCTGCACGATCATGTCGACGTTGACGCCGACGTGGGCCAGCTCGCGGAACAGGCGGGCAGCGATGCCGGGCTTGTCCGGAACCCCCGACACGGTGACCTTGGCCTCGCTCACGTCGTGGGTGACGGCGGAGACGATCGCCTGCTCCATCGACGGGTCCTCCTCGGTGATCCAGGTGCCCGGCTCCCACGTGAAGGCCGAGCGTACGTGCAGCTTGACCCCCCAACGGCGCGCGAACTCCACCGAGCGCATCGCCGGCTTGGGGCAGCCGGTGGCCGTCATCTCCAGCATCTCCTCGAACGACACCTGGGACATGCGCCGAGCCTCGGGCACGAGACGGGGGTCGCCGGTGAACACGCCGGACACGTCCGTGTAGAGCTCGCACGCCTCACCCTCGAGGGCGTGACACAGGGCGACCGCGGTCGTGTCGGACCCGCCCCGGCCGAGGAACGTGATGTCGTGGTCAGTGGACACACCCTGGGCGCCCCCCACCACGGGCACCCGCCCCGCCTCGATCGCCTTGCGCAGCCGGTCGGGTCGCAGCTCGACGATCTTGGCGTTGGTGTGGTTGGTGTCCGTGATGAATCCGGCCTGGCTGCCCGTGAAGCTGTCGGCCGGCACGCCGATCGAGTGGAGCGCGATGCACAGCAGCGCCATGGCCTTCCGCTCGCCGGCCGTGATGAGCATGTCCATCTCTCGGCCGGGCGCCATGTCCGAGACGTCGCTCGCCAGGCGGATCAGGGCGTCGGTCTCCTTGCCCATGGCGCTCACGACCACGACCGGAGCGTCGCCCCGGCGTTGCGTGCGCGCCACGTGGTCGGCGACCTCGCGGATGCGATCGGGATCGGCGACCGACGTGCCGCCGAACTTCTGGATCACGAGTGCCACGGGCCGTGAAGGTATCGGCGGCGGGGCGCGACGATCGAACCCCTTCCCCGGGCGGGGAAGGTCGGCTACTGAGAAGGGTTGCCCGCCTACGAGATGTCAGCCGAGGTTGGAAGGGCTCTCGACGAGCGCCCTCCAGCCCTCGAGCCGCGCGATCGCATCCGGCACGTCGAGCTGCAGGAGCGCACAGATCGCCCGCAGGTCGTCGCGGCGGATCGTCAACACGCGGCCGTTGTAATCGCCCCGCTCGATGATGATCGAGCGGACGAAGCGCTGGACCGGCGCGGCCTCGGGCACTCGGTTGAGCGCCTCGAGGTCGAGCACGAGCTTCGGCGGACCCTCGGTCGTCGGTGTCTGCTCCCCGAGCAAGACCGACACGGGCACGTCGTAGAACTCGGCGAGCTCGTGAAGCCTCGGCAGGCTCAGGGTGCGGAAACCTCGCTCGTAGGCCCCGATGGCCGAAGCGCTCCAGCGCCCGGCCGACTGACGTTCCACGTCGTCGAGGGACATGTGCCGCGCCTTGCGCAGCGCACGCAGCCGCCGCCCGACTTCGACCGTCACGTTGGAGGCCGTGGTCTCTTCTTCTTGGTTGTTCATCTGGTTCTTGGGTGATCGTCCGTCACTGGGAACCGCCTCGGGCGCGAGTCTCCCACGTTCCGCTCCGAATCGTGCAGTCGGGAACCGGTTGGGTGGTCATCGAGGACCGTCGTGAGTGCGGCAGGATCCCCATCGCTCGCTAGCCTGGCGCCCTCGTGGGCACCGAGAAACGTGAACGCCAGCGGCTGGGGAAGCAGGCACGATCCGAGGCCGAGCAGCGGGTTGCCAAGCGCCAGAAGACCAAGCGCACGGGGGTCCGGCTGGGCATCGGGCTCGTCATCGTGCTGGCCGTGGCGTTCGCGTACTCGCTGCTGACACGCGACGACTCGTCCGACAGCACCGAGACGGGCGACACCACGACCACGGCCGCGGCGGACGCGACCACCACCACGGTCGCGTACAGCAATCCCGACTTGGCGGCCGATGTGCTCGCCCGCGAGCCTCCGATCCCGGCGAACGCCGCCACCGACACGCCCGCGGACGCCGTGCAGGTCGAGACGCTCATCCAGGGCGAGGGTGAGGGCGCGGCCCCCGGGGACACCGTGACCGTGCACTACGTGGGCGTGCTGGCGGACGGGAGCCAGTTCGACGAGTCGTGGTCGACGGGCCAGCCCTTCGTGGTCGAGAACCTGGGCCAGGCGAGCGTCATCCCGGGATGGAACGAGGGGCTGGTGGGGGCCAGGATCGGCGAACGCAGGCGCCTCGTGATCGGGTCCGACAAGGCCTACGGCGCCGCCGGGAACCCCCCGACGATTCCCGCCAACGCCCCGCTGGCGTTCGAGATCGACATCGTGGACGTCACGAAGCCCGCCGGCTGACGCAGACGCCTCGGGTCCTGCGCGGCTGGGCACGGCCGTGGGCTTGCCGTCTTCAGCGTCGCCGGGAGGCCCGCCTGTCGAGCTGCGATCCAGCAGCAGCATTCCCACCCAGGTGCGCTCCGGACCACCCGATCTGCGGGCCTCTCAGGACGGCAGTGCCGCGAGGTCCGCCTCGTGTCCGTCGATCCAGACGCTGACCTTGCCTGCGCCCTCCGCGCGCCATGTGGCCGTCCCCGTGGCGGTGTCGTCGCGGATGAGCGCGGTGCGCTCGTCGACCATCGCCACCGGCACCCCGGCAGGAGCGAGCTGGCGGGTGCGGTGCAGCTTGTCGTCCGACCAGGTGTCGGCGCGGGGGACCAGGCCGAGCTGGCCGACCAGCCCCAGCCCCACGGTGTAGGCACCACCGCGGGGATCGACCATCGGATCGCACAGCACCATCGCGCCGGCTGCGGTCCCCGCCACCACCGCCCCGTCGTTCGAGGCCGCCACCAGCGCATTCCACAACGGCGTGTGCAGCAGCACCGAGCGCAGGTGCATCGAGGACCCATCGGCGAGGTAGACGAATCGGGCGGCGCGGACGGCGGCGACGTGAGCCTCGTCATGGGCGCCGGCCCGGTCGACGGCCATGACGCCACGCACCCGGGCGCCCAGCGTCGCGAACCACTCGGTGGCGGCGGCCACGGCGTGGTCGGGGTGCTCGTAGGCGGCGGCGGTCGGCAGGACCACCACCTCGTCGGCACCCCCGGCGGCCAGGAGCCCGCGGTCGAAGTCACACCCGGGCGTCCACGCACCGCCGCCCACGAGCGCCAAGAGTCCGGTCACGGGCGCCGACGGTAATCCGCCGCCCAGCCCCTTTCGCGACCGTGGTTCCGAGGCCGAGCCGGTAGGCGAGGCCGTGGCCCGAGCGGCCGGGCGCCAAAGGCGTCCCCTTTTCGCGCCGGTGGTTACCGTTCGGTAGCCTCCAGCGATGGCTGTGGAGAAGCTCGGCATCGTCGGATCGGGGATCATGGGCTCGGGCGTCGCCGAGGTGGCCGCCCGGGCGGGGATGACCGTCGTCCTGCGATCGCGCAAGCAGGAGACGGCCGATGCCATGGTCGACGGCCTCGGGCGCTCCCTGGCCAAGCAGGTGGAGCGGGGCAAGCTGGACGAGAGCGAGGCGGCGGCGGTGGCGGGCCGCGTCACTGCCACGGCGGACCTCGAGGCCCTCTCCGACTGCGACCTCGTGCTCGAGTCGGTCGTCGAGGACCTCGAGACCAAGAAGCAGCTGTTCGGCGAGCTCGACCGGCTCGTGAAGGGCGGCGCCCTCCTCGCGACCAACACCTCGACGCTTCCGGTGGTGGAGCTGGCCATCGTCACCAACCGTCCGGAGCGGGTGTGCGGGATCCACTTCTTCAACCCGGCGCCGGCCATGGCGCTGGTGGAGGTCGTCCGGACGCTGCTCTCCAGCGACGAGACCATCGCCGAGGCCACAGCGTTCGCCGACGCCTGCGGCAAGTCCCCGGTCGTCGTGGAGGACCGGGCCGGGTTCATCGTGAACGGGCTCCTGTTCCCGTACCTCAACAACGCCGTGCGCATGCTCGAGAACCGCACCGCGAGCCGCGACGACATCGATGCCGCCATGAAGGGCGGCTGCAACTTCCCCATGGGCCCGCTGGCGCTGCTCGACCTCGTCGGCCTCGACACCTCGCTTGCCATCCTCGACGCCCTCTACACGGAGTTCCGCGATCCCAACTACGCGGCCGTGCCGCTGCTGCGGCGGATGGTTGCCGCCGGGCACCTGGGCCGGAAGTCGGGCCGGGGCTTCTACGACTACGCCGAGCGCTAGGCGGAACCCGCCGCGGTATCGGGTGCTCCGGCCACCCTGCCCGCGGCAAGAATCTGTAGCGTGCGCCCGCACACCAGCCTCCCCGACGTCGACGAGCTGGCCGCGTCGGCCCGCCGGGCCGGGCGTCGAGCCGTCGTGAGCGGCCGCTGGCTGGCCGACACCATGGTCGACGTGGCGCCCCGCCTGCCCGTGCGCGACGCGGACAAGCTGTCGACCCACTACGACGGGCTGACCGGCGACGAGCTGGCGCGCGAGCTCGTGCGGTCGGCGGGCCGGGTGTCCGGGGGGATCGCCGCCACCACCGGCGGCATCATCGCCGCGCAGGAGCTGACGGTCGCCGGGCTGCTGCTGGTCCCGTTCGAGCTCGCGGCCGAGACCGCGCTGGTGGTGGCGACCGAGGTCAAGCTCGCCGCCGAGCTGCACCACGTGGCCGGCCGGCCGCTGCCCGGCGCGCCCCACCAGCGGGCCGGCGCGGCCCTGGTGGCGTGGATGTCGGGTCGAGCGGTGCCGGCGAACAGCGTCGTTGCCGCGGTCAGGGGCGACGTGCTCGGGCGCGCTGGCCGCCAGCAGCTGCGGGAGGTGCTACGCCGCCGCTTCACCCGCAACCTCACCACGCTGGCGCCGATGCTCACGGGTGCGGCGGCCGCCGGCTACCTCAACCGCAAGGCGACGCTGGACATCGGCGGACGGTTGGTCAGCGACCTCGGGCTCGACGGCCGCGCGGGGCCGGGGACGAACGGACGGCACCGCTCGCCCGACCGGTGATGCCCGTCGAGCCTGCGCCCACGCCGTGGGCGTTCCCACCGGTCGAGGAGGCGGACAGCGACGGCCTCGTCGGGGTGGGCGCCGACCTCGGGCCCGGGACGATCCTTGCCGCCTACCGCCGGGGCCTGTTCCCGATGCCGGTGGGTCGGCGGGGGACGCTCGGCTGGTGGTCGCCGGACCCCCGGGCGGTGATCCCCTTGGACCGGCTCCACGTCAGCCGGTCGCTGCGGCGCAGCCGGCGGCGATTCGACATCAGGGTCGACACCGCGTTCGACGCCGTGATCCAGGCGTGCGCCGATCCCTCACGGCCCCATGGCTGGATCACCCCCGAGGTACGGGCCGCGTACACCCGGCTGCACGAGCTCGGCTGGGTCCACTCGGTGGAGGCGTGGGGCCGCGACGACGGTGAGCTGGCCGGGGGCCTCTACGGCGTGGCCATCGGTGGCCTGTTCGCGGGCGAGTCGATGTTCCACCGCCGGAGCGACGCGTCCAAGGTGGCGCTGGTGGCCCTGGTCGACCTGCTGCGCGACGGCCACGGCGGCCGGGAGGCGCCGACCCACCGCCTGCTCGACGTCCAGTGGATGACCCCACACCTCGCGCAGCTCGGCGCCGTCGAGGTTGCCCGCGACGACTATCTCGAGCTCGTGCGGCGGGCCGTCGACTGCCCCCCGCCCTCCGCATTCGCCCGCTGACCGGCCCGGATCGTCGCCCGGTTGTGACCGCGCGGTAAGTCGGGGGACCATGGACGCCATGAGCGAGCACGATGTGCGAGCGAATCATCGGCACAGTGCGCTACTCGCCGCGAAGCGGCGACTGCTCATCGGCGAGCCGGAGACGAGCCGATGAGCGACAGCGAGGCGCACCTGGCCCGGCCGGATCGTCCCTGGATGATGCGGACCTACTCGGGCCACTCCACGGCCCGGGCCAGCAACGAGCTCTACCGCACCAACCTCGCCCGCGGCCAGACCGGCCTGTCCATCGCGTTCGACCTCCCCACGCAGACCGGCTACGACCCCGACGACCCCCTGGCCCGCGGCGAGGTCGGGAAGGTGGGCGTGCCCGTGGCCCACCTCGGGCACATGAGCGAGCTGCTCGACGGCATCCCCCCCGGCGAGATGAACACGTCGATGACCATCAATGCCACCGCTGCGTGGCTGCTGGGGCTCTACGTGGCCAACGCCGAGCGCCAGGGCGTGGCGTCGAGGGACCTGCGCGGCACCACTCAGAACGACATCGTGAAGGAGTACCTGTCCCGCGGCACGTACATCTTCCCGCCGCTGCCGTCGCGCCGCCTGATCGTCGACATGGTGGCGTTCTGCTCGGAGTGGATCCCGCTGTGGAACCCGATGAACGTGTGCTCCTATCACCTGCAGGAGGCGGGGGCCACGCCGACGCAGGAGATCGCGTACAGCCTCGCCACGGCCGTGGGCGTCCTCGACGCCGTGCGCGAGTCCGGGCAGGTGCCCGAGGAGCGATTCCCGGCGGTGTTCGCCTCCATCAGCTTCTTCGTCAACTCGGGCATCCGCTTCATCGAGGAGACCTGCAAGATGCGGGCGTTCACGCAGCTGTGGGACCGCATCGGGCTCGAGCGCTACGGCGTCACCGACCCCAAGGCCCGGCGCTTCCGCTACGGCGTGCAGGTCAACAGCCTGGGCCTCACCGAGGTGCAGCCCGAGAACAACGTGCAGCGCATCGTGTTCGAGATGCTGGGGGTGACCCTGAGCCGTGACGCCCGGGCCCGGTCGATCCAGCTGCCGGCGTGGAACGAGGCCCTGGGGCTGCCCCGGCCCTGGGACCAGCAGTGGGCGCTGCGCATGCAGCAGGTCCTCGCCTACGAGACCGACCTGCTGGACTACCCCGACGTGTTCGAGGGGTCGAAGGTCGTGGAGGCCCGCACCGCCGAGCTGGCGGAGTCGGCCACGGCCGAGCTCGACGACGTCCTGTCCCTGGGGGGCGCGTTCGAGGCGATCGACGAGCTCAAGGGGCGGCTGGTGCGCAGCCACGCCGAACGCCTGCGCCGCATCGAGGACGGCGAGCTGATCGTGGTCGGTGTCAACCGCTTCACCGAGACCGCGCGATCGGCACTGGTGGGGGACGGCGAGGAGCACATCCTCAGGGTCGATCCGGCCCTGGAGGCGCAGACGATCGCCGAGGTGCAGGCGTGGCGGTCCGAGCGCGACAGCGATGCCGTCAAGCGCTCGCTCGACCAGCTGCGCAGGGCCGCCGAATCGGACGAGAACATCATGCCGGCCACGATCGACCTGGCCCACGCCGGGGGGACGACGGGGGAATGGGCCGGCGCCCTGCGGGAGGTGTTCGGCGAGTACCGGGCGCCGACCGGCGTGGGCGCTGCGGTGGGCGCCGGTGGCGGCTCGGCGGGACTGCGCGCCATCGCCGAGCGGGTGAAGGCACTGCCCGGCGGTCCGCCGCGCCTGCTCGTCGCCAAGCCCGGCCTCGACGGTCACTCGAACGGTGCCGAGCAGATCGCGGTGGCGGCCCGGGACGCCGGGCTGGAGGTGATCTACCAGGGCATCCGCCTGACCCCCGAGCAGATCGCGGCCGTGGCGGTGGAGGAGGACGTCGACGTCGTGGGCCTGTCGATCCTTTCGGGCTCGCACCTGGACCTGGTGCCTCAAGTGGTCCGGCTGGTGCGCGCCGGCGGCGTCGACGCACCGATCATTGCGGGCGGCATCATCCCCGAGGAGGATCGCCGGCCGCTGCTGGATGCCGGTGTGGCGGCCGTCTACACGCCCAAGGACTTCGAGCTGGTCGGCATCATGAGCGACATCGTCGACCTGGCGACTGCACCACGGGAACGTTGACGCGGCGCGACGAGGCGCCTCGGACCGAGTGCCGGCGATCGTCGCGCCGTCGCGCCGGTTGGTGATTCCGGTTGGCGATAACGGCGCGTCAATTCGGGCGGGCGGATGTACTCAGCCGGTCGGTGAACGGCGGGAGGATCGTGGGCACGAGCGGCGGGAGGATCTTGAGCCGAGGCAATGGGTTTCGTCCGGCCGAGGCTGAGGCAATGGGTTCCGCACTTGAAACCCATGACCTCAGGCCGGGGCCGGTGGGACATATTGCCTCGTGTCGCTGCGGCCGGTCGCCGCCTCCGCCTCGCCGTCGCGCGGCGGGTCGTCGGCTCAGCGCGGCGGGTTGTCGGCCCAGTTTGGCGGGTTGTCGGCACCGACGGCCCGGCCGGCCCAGCGCACGGCCCCCGGCGTCCGGGACAGCCGCGCGACGACGCCCGGCATGGGCACGCCGTCGGCCTCGACGATGCTGCCGCGCGCCACCACCTGGGGATCGGCGAACACGCCGGCCATGTCGTACACGGGCGCGGCGGCGGCGTGCGCGGACTCGAAGGCGGCGACGACCTCGTCGACCGTCCGGGCGGAGCAGAACTCCGCCATGCCGGCGTCGATCTCGTCGCGGGCGGCGATCCTGCCCGCGAACGACTGGAGGTCCTCGCGGCCCCCCAGCTCGATGAGCTCCATGACCCGGCGCCCGACCGACTCGGCGGACGCCGACACCGCCACCCACCGGCCGTCGCGGCATCGCCAGGTGCCGCGCGGCACCGAATAGGGGAGGCTCGAGCCCTGCCGGGGCTGCAGGAAGCCGGTCATGCCGTAGGCGGACGGCAGGGGGCCCATGCACTGGAGCAGCGACTCGAGCAGGGCCACGTCCACCACCTGGCCGACGCCCGAGTGCAGGGCGACCATGATGGCGAAGGCGGCGGCCAACGCGGCCACCTCGTCGGTGAGGGCGATGGGCGGCAGCAGCGGGCCGCGGTCCGCCTCGCCGTTGATGGCGGCGAAGCCCGACATCGCCTCGGCCAGGGTCGCGAACCCCGGCCGCTGGGCGTAGGGCCCGTCCTGGCCGAAGGCCGTCACCCGGCAGACGACGAGGCGGGGATTGCGCTCCAACAGCACGTCGGGCGCCAGTCCCAACCGCTCCATGACTCCAGGGCGGAAGTTCTCGACGAGGACGTGCGCTTCGTCGGCCAGCCGCAGCAGCGCGTCACGTCCGGCGGGCGACTTGAGGTCGAGCGTGGCGCAGCGCTTGTTGCGGCCGACGACCTTCCAGTACAGCGACGTGCCGTCGCGGGGATCGGGCAGGCCCATCGACCGCGTGGAGTCGCCCACGCCCGGGCGCTCGATCTTCAGCACGTCGGCCCCGAAGTCGGCCAGGTAGCGCGCCGCACCGGGGCCGGCGATCACCGTCGCCAGCTCGAGCACCCGTATGCCGGCGAGGGGTCCAGGCATCAGGCGCGCGTGGTGGAGATCGGGAAGCAGCGGTCGCCGAGCGCGCCGAAGGCGTAGACCTCGTAGAGGCCGGCGTAGAGGTCACGGGTCTTCTCGCTCCAGGCCAGCGCCTCCGGTGCCGAGATCCGCCGGAACACCTGGAGGATGCCTCCTTCGTAGACCCGGTACTCAGCCCAGGCACCCGGGAAGTCCTTGACGCATGCGACCTCCACCCAGGGCACGTTCCCCGTGGCGGAGAAGCGGCGGACCCGGTTGCGGTGAGTGTGGCCGGCGAAGTAGCCCGCGATCCGGGCACGGCGCGCCACCACCTCAACGAGCCTCTCGGAGTCGTCGGGGTTGATCCCGAAGTAGCCCTCCGGCCGCTGCGGCGAATCCGGGTTCCATACGTGGTGATGCCCGAAGACCAGCACCGGCCTGTCGGCCTCGGCGGCGAGCTGATCGAGCCAGGCGAGGGTTGCTGCCGACACGCCCCCCGACGCCTTGACGGGAATGGAGGTGTCGATCACGGCCAGGACGACGCCGGGCAGCGTCACCGCGATCGGCGCCTGGGAGGCGAAGTCCTCTCCGTAGTACGCGTCGTGGTTGCCGCGCACGTGGACGAGCCGCTCGCCGAACGCCGGTCCGTAGGCGTTGAGGAACGCCTGGTACTCGGCCCGGGTGCCCCTCGACGTGAGGTCGCCCTTGACCAGCACCACGTCGGGGCCGATCGCCTTCATGTCCGCGATGGCGCAGCGGCTCATCAGCTCGGGGTAGGGCTCGTCGCCGGGCGCGGTGGTGTAGATCGGGTAGTCGTCGATGCCGTTGAGGACGCCGCACTCGGTCTCGCCGAAATGCACATCGTTGACCGTGCACACCGTCGCCAGCTGCTGGCCCGGCGGGCGGGGCAATGTCCGGAAAGTGTGCCCGCCGAGCTCCTGGTCGGTATCGGGCCGCAGGTCGGGGAACCGGTGGATCGCCGTGCCGTCGTGCAGGACCGCCTCGTCGTCCGCCACGGTCGTCAGGTCCATCCCAGAACCTCGGCCTCAGCGCGCCCAGGGGCGGACCCGCCGCAGTGGCACCGGCTTGGTCCACCATCGGCCCGAGAACCGCCAGCGAGGCAGTTCGGCGCTGGCGACGGCGACGGGACGCGGCCACGTCACCTCGATGGCGGCGACGATGGCGGCGAGCTCCTCGTCCGTGGGCTCCGGGTCTGCCGCCACGACGGCCACCTGCGCTCTCGGGTCGGTACCCGCCATCACAGAGGCACGTTGCCGTGCTTGCGCTTGGGCAGGTCCTCGCGCTTGGCGCGCAGCAGGTCGAGCCCGGCGATCAGCTTGATGCGGGTCTCGGCCGGGTCGATCACGTCGTCGACGTAACCGCGCTCCGCCGCCTGATAGGGATTGGCAAAGCGGTCGGTGTACTCCTCCACGAGCTCGGCCTTGCGGGCCTCGGGGTCGGGCGCCGCCTCGATCTCGCGGCGGTACGCGATCTCGACCGCCCCCTGGGGTCCCATCACCGCGAGCTCGCCCGAGGGCCACGCGTACGCCAGATCGGCGCCGATGGACTTGGAGTTCATCACCACGTACGCGCCGCCGTATGCCTTGCGCGTGACGACCTGGATGCGGGGCACGGTGGCCTCGCAGAACGCATACAGCAGCTTGGCGCCGTGGCGGATGATGCCGCCGTGCTCCTGGTCTACGCCGGGGAGGAAGCCGGGCACGTCCACGAACGACACCAGCGGGATGTTGAAGGCATCGCAGGTGCGGACGAACCGCGCCGCCTTCTCCGACGACTCGATGTCCAGCACGCCCGCCAGGTGCATCGGCTGGTTGCCGACGATCCCGACCACCCGCCCGTCGAGCCGGGCGTAGGCGCACACGATGTTGGGTGCCCAGCGCCGGCCGTATTCGAAGTACTCGCCGCCGTCGACGACCGCCTCGACCACCTTGTGCATGTCGTAGGGCTGGTTCGACGACGCCGGGATGATGTCGTGCAGCTCGGGGCACAGCCGCGTCGGGTCGTCCTCGGTGGCGACGACCGGGGGCTCTTCGAGGTTGTTGGAAGGCAGGAAGCCCAGCAGGTAGCGGACGTCCTCCAGGCAGGCGCTGTCGTCGGCGGACGTGAACTGGCAGACGCCCGAACGCGAGGCATGGGCGATGGCGCCCCCCAGCTCCTGCTGGGTCACGGTCTCGCCGGTCACGGTCTTCACCACGTCGGGTCCAGTGATGAACATGTACGAGGTGTCCTCGACCATGAACACGAAGTCGGTCATTGCCGGGGAATAGACGGCGCCGCCGGCGCACGGACCCATGATCACGCTGATCTGCGGGACGACCCCCGAGGACTGCACGTTGCGGTAGAAGATGCCGCCGTAGCTGTCGAGGCTGACGACGCCCTCCTGGATGCGGGCTCCGGCGCCGTCGTTGAGGCCCACCACGGGCGCCCCGACCTTGAGCGCGAGGTCCATGAGCTTGTGGATCTTGTCGGCGAACACCTCGCCCAGGGCACCGCCGAACACGGTGAAGTCCTGCGAGAAGACGAACACCTTGCGGCCGTCGACCGTGCCCCAGCCACAGATGACGCCGTCGGTGTAGGGACGGTCGTCGAATCCCGAATCGGACGGGCGCCGGGCCAGCAGGTCCAGCTCGTGGAACGAACCGGGGTCGAGCAGGAGGTCGATCCGCTCACGGGCGAGGAGCTTCCCGCGGTCGTGCTGGCGTTGGCGCGCCACGTCGGTGCCGGGAGCGAGGGCCTCTTCCTTGCGCTTCTCGAGGTCGGCGAGCCGCTCGCTCATCGGGTGGTCGGCCATGCGTGCAAACGCTAGTGGCGGGCATGACACCTCCGAAATTGGCTCGCGGCGGCCCGCTTCACCCGGCCCAAACCGGGCTCCGGCGGCACGGCGCGCCGCGTCATCGACGCTCGAGCGCCCGGCTACGGTCGCACGCCATGGCTGGGCACGGATGTCGTTGGGCGGTCAGGGTCGTGGCGGGTTCGCTGTCGATGGCGCTTGCGCTGGGGGCGTGCGGCGGGGGCTCCGGCGAGGCCTCGAGCGACGGCGAACGGGACCGGGCCGTGGACCGTGACCGTCCGGCCGAGGCGACGACCACGACCGCACCGGCCACCACCGTTCCGGCGGGCATCCCAGAGGGAACGTCGCTGGTCGCCCAGGCCAAGCCGGCGACCATGCCGATCTACGCGGCACCGGGGGACGAGCAGCCCGCCTCCTCGCTCGACAATCCCAACGAGAACGGGGCGCCGCTGGTCTTCCTGGTGAAGGAGCGTCAGGGCAACTGGCTCGACGTCTACCTGCCCGTGCGCCCCAACGGGTCGACGGGCTGGGTCCGCGCCGCGGACGTGACCGTGGTCTCCAACCCGTACAGCATCGACATCGCCCTCGCGGCGCACCGCCTGGTGGTCCGCAACGGTGAGGACGTGGTGCTCGACGAGCCGATCGGCGTCGGCACGGCCCAGACGCCCACCCCCGGCGGCGTCTACTACATCAAGGAGCTGCTACAGCCGCCCGAGCCCGACGGCCCCTATGGCCCGTACGCATACGGGCTGTCGGGCTTTTCCAACGTGCTCGACGAGTTCAACGGCGGCGACGGCGTGATCGGGATCCACGGCACCAACCAGCCCGAGGTGATCGGCACCGACGTGAGCCACGGCTGCATCCGCATGCGCAACGAGGCGATCCTGGAGCTGGTCCCGGTGCTGCCGCTCGGCACGCCGGTGCACATCACCGCCTGACGCGAGCGGATTCGGCGGACCGCACGGACGCCGGCCCCGCGCCGAAGACGCGGGGCCGCAGCTGTGTCGGTCGGCGCCGGCGGAGCTGTCGTCCCGCCGGCGAGGGGATCAGCCGGTGAACTCCGGCTCCTCGACCACCGGCACGGCCGGCGGCGCCTCAGGCGTCGGTGTCCTGGGCGGCGTCGTCGGCGTGGGCGTGGGCGGTCCCGTGACGTCGAACTCGACGATCTCGTAGGAGGCGAGAGGTTCCTCGGCCTCCGGGCCGGCGAAGCAGAGGGCGCTGACGAACCACGACAGATCTGGATCGACGTCGGCGGGAACGGTCAGCTGACCGGACCACGTCCCGTCATCCTCGGCTTGGACCAGGTCTTCGTCCGCGACCACGCCCTCTCCCTCGCCGAAGAAGAACTCTTCGTCGGCGAGGATGAAGTCGACCTCGGGAGCGTCGTCGGGGTTCTCGGAGGTGCACTCCGCACCCGACACGGTGATGACGGTGCCGACCCCCCCGCTCGTCGGCTCCACGCCGAGAGCCAGATCTTCGGCTTGCGCGCCGGCGGGGGCGGCCACCAGCACGGCGGCAGCACCGATGCCCGCAAACGTGAGCGCGAACACACCCTTGTATCTCATGGTTCTCCTTCGGTTCCCCGCCCCATGGCGGGATTGGGGAAGGGGTGCTTCTGGGGACTGCCGGGTTGTGGGCGCGCACAACCGCACCGCGTCACGCGCATGCGCATCCCCGTCCCCCCTTGTCCCAGCGTCTGCCCGTCCCAATGGCGGAACGAAACCTACAGCATGCACAGCCCGACCGCGTGCGACGTGGCGCGCCCGGGCGGTGCGAAGGTCGGTCGATACCGCGATCGGCGTTCCTGGAGCGGAAGTGGTTGGCCAGCAGCCACCTCGGCGCCGGAAACGTCGACCGCGTCCCCGCAGACGACCGCGGGTCGCCCACCGTCCCGTACCCTGCCTGGTGTGCGCCTGCCCGTCATGCCCCCCGTGAAGCCGATGTTGGCCAAGGCCGTGTACGACCTGCCCCGTGATCCCGGGCTGTTGTACGAGCCGAAATGGGACGGCTTTCGGTGCGTCGTGTTCCGCGACGGTGACGAGGTGGAGCTGGGGAGCCGCAACGACCGGCCGCTGACCCGGTATTTCCCCGAGATGCTGGAGCCGCTGCGGGCGGCGCTGCCCGAGCGGTGCGTGGTCGACGGCGAGCTGGTCGTGGTCACTGGCACCGGGCTCGACTTCGACGGGCTGCAACTCAGGCTCCACCCCGCCGCATCCAGGGTGAACATGCTGGCGGAGCAGACACCGGCCTCGTTCGTGGCGTTCGACCTGCTCGCCCTCGGCGATCGCGACCTCAGCGAGGAAGCGTTCGCCGAACGCCGCCGGCTCCTCGAGGACGCGCTCAGCAAGTCCAGCGACCGCGACCCCGTCTACCTCACCCCGGTGACCGACGACCCCGACGTGGCGGAGGATTGGTTCCGCCGCTTCGAGGGTGCCGGCTTCGACGGTGTGATGGCGAAACCCGCCGACGGGCGGTACCGGCAGGACAAGCGCGACATGTTCAAGGTCAAGCACCAGCGGACGGCCGACTGCGTCGTCGCCGGGTTCCGCTGGCACAAGGACGGCGAGGGCATCGGCTCACTCCTCCTCGGCCTCTACGACGACAAGGACACGCTCCACCACGTCGGCGTGGCGTCGTCGTTCGCGGCCGGCCTGCGGTCGCGGCTGGTGGGCGAGCTCGAGCCGCTGCGCGACGGGGCCCTCGAGGGGCATCCCTGGCGCGAGTGGGCGCTGGCCGAGGCGCACGAGGCGGGCCAGCGCATGCCGGGCGCGCCCAGCCGCTGGAACGCCGCCAAGGACCTCTCCTGGGAGCCCCTGCGCATCGAGCGGGTGGTGGAGGTCCGCTACGAGCATCTGCAGGCCGGGCGGTTCCGGCACAATGCCCGGTTCATGCGCTGGCGACCCGACAAGACGCCGATCGAGTGTCGCTACGACCAGCTGGAGGCCGTGGCGCCCGCCGAACTGGCCAGCATCTTCGGCACGGCGGCCCGGCCCTGATCCGGGCCGGGGACGGCAGCTTGACCCGTGGGTCAAGAGATGCTGCGCTAGGCCCATGACCGACACCGCCGAACGCACCACCTCGGACTCCGACATCGTCGCCGAGGTCAAGGACTGGTTGGCGGCCAACTGGGATCCGGACATGCCCGTCGCCGAATGGTGGGAGCGCCTCGGGACCTCGGGCTGGGGAGTTCCGACCTGGCCCTCGGACTGGTTCGGCAAGGACCTCAGCCGTGACGACGGCAACCGGGTCCAGCAGGCCATCGCCAACTTCGGCGCCCTGCCGGCGCCGGGGGGCCTCGGGCTCATGCTGGCCGGTCCCACGATCCTCGTACACGGCACTGAGGAGCAGAAGCAGCGCTACCTCCCCGACATCGTCACGGGGCAGCGCGGCTGGTGCCAGCTCTTCAGCGAGCCCGGCGCCGGCTCCGATCTCGCCGGCCTCCAATGTCGCGCGGAGAAGGACGGCGAGGAATGGGTCGTCGACGGCCAGAAGGTGTGGACCTCCGGGGGCCAGGTCGCCGACCTGGCGATGCTCATCGCCCGCACCGATCCAGACCAGCCCAAGCACGCCGGCATCACCTACTTCGTCATCGACATGCACCAGCCCGGCATGGACGTCCGCCCGCTGCGAGAGATGACGGGCCGGGCGCTGTTCAACGAGGTCTTCCTCAGCGGGGCACGCGTCGGCGACGACGCCATCATCGGCGGCCTCAACGGCGGCTGGCGGGTGGCGAACACCACCCTCATGTTCGAGCGCACGAGCCTCGGCGCCGGCGGCGGTTCGGCGGCGGCGTCGCTGGCCTCGCCCGGAACCGTGGCCGGCGACCTCGAGCGGCGCGCCGGCGACTTCGTGGCCACCGGCGGACGCCGGGGCGGAGGCGGCGGAACGCTGTTCGGCGCCTCGTCCAAGATGCTCACCCGGCTCGCGCAGGCCAACGGCAAGGCCGCTGACCCCAGCGTGCGCCAGCGGCTGATGCAGCTCCACACCTTCGGCCAGGTGGCTCGCTTCAACAACCTGCGGCTGAAGGCGGCCAAGGCGGCGGGTGGAGACATCCCGGGCCTGCCCAACATCGCCAAGCTCACGATGAGCAACATCGTGCGGCTCTCCCGCGACCTCGGGCTCGAGATCACCGGCGCGTACGGCACGCTGCACGGCTACGACCCCGACGCCCGCAAGGCGCTCGACCAGGCGACCGGTCTGCCGTTCCTCAGCGGGGTGACCGAGATGGCGCTGTTCGCCCAGGGTCCTCCCATCTACGGCGGGACCGACCAGGTGCAGCGCAACATCATCGGGGAGCGCGTCCTCGGGCTGCCCAAGGAGCCGGGCTTCGACAAGAACACGCCGTTCCGCGAACTGCCGAAAAACGGGTAGTTTCGATTCGCAACCGGAGGTTGCGAATCGAGGATTTGGCCGCCGCCTTTCGGCGGCGTCGCTCTCCTGTCGCTCGACCGGCGGAGCCGGATCGAGCGACGTTGGGGGGCTCCGGCGGAGCCTCTGCCCCCCAAACCCCCCGCCCCGCGCCCTCGCGCGCGCCGCCGGCGCCCCCGCGCGCGCCGCCGGGGAGGCTCTGTCCCCCAAACCCCCCGCCCGCGCCCCCGCCCATGATCCGGCCGCCCGTGCCCCGGGCGCCCGGGCCGCCCGCGGCGCCCGGTGCGTCACAGATCGGGGGGCTGTCTCGTCGGGGTGGTGACTGCACAGCCGATCGAGGAGTCACCGATGGAGAGGCACTGGGACGTGATCGTGGTGGGTGCGGGCCTGGCCGGCCTGGCCGCGGCCGCAACGGCGGCGGGAGCGGGAGCGTCGGTCCTGGTGCTCGACGGCCAGCGGCCGGGCGGCCGGGCCACCACCGACGAGCGGGGCGGCTACCGGTTCAACCGTGGCGCCCATGCCTTCTACCGGGGTGGCGCCGGCCGGGGCGTGCTCGGTCGGCTCGGCGTGACCGTGCGTGGCGACTCGCCGATCCTGGACGGCGCCCGCGTCCGCCGCGGCGAGCGCGTCGGCGCGCTCGGCCTGCGACCCGCGGGCCTCGCCCGCAGCCGCATGCTCACGACGAGGGACAAGGCCAGGATCGCCCGGGTCTTCACGGCCGCCCCGCGCTGGAGGCCGGCGACGCTCGCTGATCGCTCGGCCGCGGCATGGTTCGACGACTTGGGCCTGGTCGGCGGTGCCCGGGAGTTCGCCGAGATGCTCGCCCGTACGGCCACCTACGTGGTCGACATGGCCGGCGTGTCCGCAGACCTGGTGTCGGCCCAAATGCAGATGGCCCTGCAGGATGGGGTCGAGTATCTGCACGGCGGCTGGTCGACCATGGTCGACGGCCTCGCCCGGGCCGCCAGCCTGCGCGGGGCGGAGTTCGGTCCGGGGGCGCGGGTGCGGCTCGTGGCGCCAGACGGTGGCCGGGTCCGGGTGGCGGTGGCCGCCAACGGCGGCTCCGACGACCGTGACGACGCCGGTGCGGTGTCCGACCACGGCACGCTGCTGGCGCGGCGGGTGGTCGTCGCCGCCGGCACCCCGGCGGCCTGCGCAGCACTGTTGCCCGATCGCCCGACGGCCTGGGGAGACCTCGGTCCGCCGTCGCGCGCCGCCTGCCTGGATATGGGGTTCGCCGCACCGCCCGACATGACCGTCCTGCTGGGCATGGATCGCCCCCTGTACCTCATCCGTCACTGCCCGCCGGCGGCGCTGGCCCCACCGGGCGGGTCCGTGGTCCACGGCCTGCGCTACCTGCGGCCCGACGAGGACCCCTCACCCGACGCCGCGCGGGCCGAGCTGGTCGAGCACGCGCGGGTCGCCGGCATCGAGCCCGAGGCAGCCGCGCACGTCCGCTACCTGCACTGCATGCCGGTCGTCGGCGCCGTGCCCGTCCCGGGTGTCGGCCTGGCGGGCCGGGTCGACGTGGGCGACACCGGCCACGAGGGTGTGCTGGTGGCCGGCGACTGGGTCGGACCACACGGGCACCTGGCCGACGCCGCGCTGGCCAGCGGTGAGGACGCCGGCCGGCTCGCGGTGCGGGCCCTCGATGCCGAGCGGACCATGCACCCGGTGATGGGGAAGGCGTCGTGACCGATGACCGCCGCCGTACCCGCGCCTCGGCGCGACACTCGTGGAAGATGCACCCTCGCCGGTACCCCGGGGCGGTTCAGGCCGACCCCACGGGATCCTCGTTTCGCGGCTGGACCCATGACCAGGACGACGACCCCCTCCTGGCCGCCCTGGTTGCCGAGCGGCCGCTGCTCGTCGGCCTCGCCTACCGGATCACGGGCTCCCGGGTCGAGGCGGAGGACATCGTGCAGGAGGCGTGGCTCCGCGCGCGGCGCACCGACGCCGCCACGATCGACAATCCTGCGGCCTGGCTGACGCGGGTCATCGCCCGGCTGGCCCTCGACCACCTGCGCTCCGCGCGGCACCGCCGTGAGAGCTACGTCGGCCCGTGGCTGCCGGAACCCGTCGTCGGCGGCATGGCCGATGCGGGGTCCGAGGATCCCGCGGCGGCGTCGGAGCTGGCCGAGTCGGTGACGTTCGGGTTCCTCCGGATGCTGGAGACGCTCGCACCGGTGGAGCGGGTGGTGTTCCTGATGTCCGACGTGTTCGATGTGCCGTTCACGGAGATCGGCAAGACGGTCGACCGCAGCCCCGAGGCCTGCCGCCAGATCTCCAGCCGCGCCCGCCGTCGCATCCGCGAGGGTTCGCCCCGCCGCGGCATACCCGACGACGCCGAAAGCGTGCTCGGCGAGCTCCTCGCGGCCCTCACCGCGGGCGACATGTACCGCGTGCTCTCACTCCTGGCCGAGGACGCCGTGCTGGTCAGCGACGGCGGTCCCCGGGCGTATGCCGCGCGGCGGCCGGTGGTCGGTCGTGAGCGGGTGGCCAGGTTCCTGGTGAACATCGCCAGCAGGCTGGCGAGCCTCGACCTGAGCTTCGAGTCCGCCATCGTCAACGGCGAGCCGGGCGTGGTGGTCACGGGCGCGGGCCGCTGGGTCCTGACGCTGACCGCACACGTGGACGACGGCGCCATCGCCGCCCTCTACAGCGTCGTCAATCCCGACAAGCTCGCGGCGCTGGACATCGCCGACCCCATGATCTGACGGGTGCGGCCCGGCGAGCGACCGTCAGGGGCGCGAGGCGACCAGGTCCGTGACCTGCGCCATCCGGTCCCGTAGACGTCGGGAGTCGAGCCGGTCGCACAGGTCCTCGAACGCCGCGGGGTCCGGCGGGCCCACCCAGCGCAGGTCGTCGACGCTGTCGCTGACCGGGGCATCGGTCTCCACGGTGGCGATTCGGCGGAACAGCAGGGCCAGCTCGAACTGGTCGCGCAGGACGGCGTTCAGCTTGGCGGCACCGCGCACCCCCGCGTCCCAGGTGACCGGGTCGGCCGGGATGGACTCGAGGTGGCCCCAACGTCGGAGCACGGCGGCCGCCGTCTTGGCGCCCCACCCCGCCAGCCCCGGGAAGCCGTCGGCCGAGTCGCCCACCAGGGCCAGAAGGTCGGGGATCGAGGGCGGCGGCACCCCCAGCCGCGCCTCCACGCCCGCCGCATCGAGCACCAGGCCCTTGCGCCGGTCCAGCTGGACCACCTTGCCCCCCACGCACTGGCCGAGGTCCTTGTCGGGCGTGCAGATCACGACCTGCTCGACCCGGTCGTCGGCGGCAGCCACGACCGCCGCCGTAGCCAGGCCGTCGTCGGCCTCCAGCACGATCTGCGGCCACACCACGAAGCCGGCGGCCGCCATCGCGTCCTCGACCAGGGGGAACTGCGCCAGCAGCTCGCGGGGCATGCCGGCCGACGTCTTGTACCCGGGCCACAGGTCGTTGCGGAACGACTCGATGATGTGGTCGGTGGCGACGCCTACGTGGGTTGCCCCGTCGGCCACGAGCTGCAGCAGCGTCGTCAGCACGCCCACGGTGGCGCCCCGGTGGAGGTCGCGGTTGTTGGGCGCGAAGTGGTAGCGGAACAGCTCGTACGTGCCGTCGACCAGGTGAACGCGCATGACAGGCGACGGTAGCGGTTCGCCCGTCATCCCAACCGGGGAGGGCTGCTGCACTGCGGGCCCATGAGCGAGCGTCCGTCGAGGGTGACGGGAAACGACGAGAGAGCGAGCGAGGCCCGAGCGGGCCCCCTGCCCAGCAGCGGAGAGCGGAACGTAGTGGCACGGGACCCCCACGCCCAGCTCGCCATCCGCCGCATCGGTGTCTATCACATCGGCTCCGGTTTGGCCCCCGCTACCGGTGGCGGCGCCGTCGACGAATACCTCGCCCTCCAAGGCGCCGCCATCGAACGACTCGTCGGTTGTGGCGTGGAGGCCAGCGCCGCGGCCCTGCACATGCGTGCGGAGGCACACCGCCTCGTCGTCGACAGCGGCCTCGACCCGGGCGAGGCCCGCTTGGTGGTCGAGCCGATCATGGCCACCGCCGAAACCGCGATCGGGGAGGTGCAGGACGAGCTGCGGCGGGTCGTCCTGCACTCCCTGCGCCTGGGGCGCAACCGCCTGGGCCTGGCGTGAGGGGCACAGCGTTCGTCGCCGAACCGACATCCGATCGTCACTGCGGCCGTGTCATCCCAACTCGGGGCGCTGGGTACTGTCCCGCCACTCGAGAGGCAGACACGAGCGGAAGATCCGTCGACAGCGCCGTCGACCTCACGAACGAGGAGGTGGCGGTGGCAGTCGACACCCCGACGCGGCGACAAACCGAGAGGGTCGCCCCCGAGCTGGCGGTGGCCAAGCTCGAGCTGCGAGACATCGCGCTGCTGGCGGCCTACGAGATCCTCACCGAAGCCGAGCAGCGCACCTACCGGGTCCACTACCGGCGGGCATTGGCGGCCGGCGAACGGATCGTCGACGAGCATGCAACGACCCCCGACAGGCCGCTGCCCGAGATCGCCCGGCTGTTCTTCAGCTTCACCTGGGTGTTCCCCAACCTGGGGCTGGCGGGTCCGTTCTTCGCCGGCGAGTCCGGCCCGCTCAAGGACGCGGTCCTGCTGGCGGCCCGGGAGGCGATCGTGTTGGGCGTCCCCGCCCGCCTCGACTTCCACGCCCGCTTGTGGGACCACATCTGTGATCCCGATCGACGGGCCGAAGCCGCACGGTTTTACGTACGCCACAAGCCGCTCCACGCGTTCCCGCCCTCGGCGGAGCGGGAGGCCGTCGAGCGCTACTGCGGGCGCATCGACGCCCTGATGGCCACCGCTGAGTGCGTGCCGGCGCTCCTTGCCACCTGGGCGATCGAGCGCAATCCCGACCGGCTGCGCGACCTGAGCCGGAACGACGTCAAACACAAGCACGGCCTGTTCGAGCAGCGGCACATGGCTCCGTTCCTGGGCATGGCCCCCAACACGCTGGCGCAGAGCCTGAAGCGGTTGCGGGTCCGGTTCGGCGAGGAGATGAGGTTGCTCTGGCAAATCGAAAGGACCGACGACTACGACGGCAAACAGGAGCGCTGAGCGCGATGGACCTGACCCACGCCACCCCCGCCCACCCCGACGGCACGGAGACGGTGGAGTCGATCGGCGCCCAACCGGACGACCCCCTGCCGGACGCCCACGCCTGGCGCCGCCAGGCGGACCCCCGGCTGGATGCTGGCGACGTCGCTCGCCTCCGGGCGGCGCCGCGTCAGAGCCGTGACCACGTTGCGCACCGCCTGGCCGCCGCCGGGTTGGTTCCCGAACCCGAGGCTGCGAGCGCTCCCGATCTCGACGCCCGGCGTGACCTCGACGCCGCCCTCGAGGCCGATGTCGACACCCTGCAGCGCATCGACGAGCTTCACGCCCGGCGCATGCGTTCGGCGTCCCCGCGGGAGCGCCAGCACGCCACGACCGTGCTCGCCGAGGCGCTGCACCGCATCGTCGACGGCTACCAGGTCGGCGACCCACCGCCCAGCCGGCTCGTGCGCTGGCTGCGCGGCGTCGACGATCGCGTCCGCCGCGCGTACGCCCGCCTCACGGTGTTCGACGACCACACTCCGGTGGTCGCTTGGTGGGAACCGGTGTCCCGCTGGGTGTTGCTCGCCCTGGCCGCATGCGCTGCCGTCATGCTGGCCGGTGGCCATGTCGTCGAGGCCACGGTGGTGGTCGCCGCACGGGTGACGCTGGCGGCGGTGACCGCCCCGCCCGCCCCGTCGGCGACGACCTGGCGCCGGCTCATCGGCTACAACCCGGATTGGGCCAGCTCGGTGTGCAGCCATTCCGGTGACGCGCTGGTCCTGGCCGGCCTGTCCGCCGGGCTGCACGCCGGTGGGCGACCCCTGTGGGCGGCGCTGACCATGGGTGCGGCGCTGTTCGGCCTGCTGGCGACGGTCAGCCGGATCGCCGCGCGCGAGCAGGGCCTGCGGCTGCCGCGGCTGTGGATCGAGAGGGCCGCCAAGGACCTGGCGCTCACCGGTGCCGTGGCGGCGGCGGCGGTCGCGGCGGGCCACGGCCTCGGCTCGGCGTCGCCGTTCATGCTCGTCGCCCCCGCCGTGGTGGCGGCGGTGGGGGTCGCCGAGCTCGTCCGCACCGCCTACTACGCCCGCCGGCGGCGCCACCTCCTGAGCCGGGCCGCAAGCGCGGGTGGCACCGGCGGCCTGGTGCCCAACGCCATCGTCGTCAGCACGGGGGACGCCATCGTCGTCAACCTCCGCCGGCCCGGATCGCGGGCGCCTATCTTCCCGGACCACCGCGAGGCGGCGGGACCGCAGCTACGCCTGATCCGCTCGGACGGGTCCCGCTAGACCTACGCGAGCTCGACCAGGTCGAGCAGGTCGTCCGACCAGAAGTCCACGTCGCCCTCGGGCATCAGCAGCACGCGGTCGGGCGCGAGGTCACGCACGAAGCCGGTGTCGTGGCTCACGATCACCATCGTCCCCGCCCAGCTGGCCAGCGCCGCCGCCACTGCCTCCCGCGAGGGCGGGTCGAGGTTGTTGGTCGGCTCGTCGAGGAGCAGCAGGTTGTGGCGGCCGGCCACGAGCAAGGACAGGGCCAGCTTGGTCTTTTCCCCGCCCGAGAGCGTGGCGGCGTCCTGGAACACCTTGTCGCCGGACAGGCCGAACGTGCCCAGCAGGCGGCGGCGCATCTGGTTGTCGAGGCGGGGCGCGGCCTCGCTCATGTGCTCGAACAGCGACGCCCCGGACCGGATGCCCTCGTGCTCCTGGGCGTAGTAGCCGACGGTGACCTGGTGGCCGGCCGTGACGATGCCGCCGTCGGGCTCGGACGTGCCCGCCAGGATGCGCAGCAGACTGGTCTTTCCGGCGCCGTTGAGCCCCAGGACCAGCAGCCGCTCGCCCCGGCCGACGTCGAACGAGACGTCCTCGAACACGGGCGGACCGCCGTAGCCCTTGGTGAGTGCCGCCGCGGTGAGCGCAGTGCGGCCGCAGGGTGGCGGCTCCGGGAGTCGCAGGCGCAGGCCCCGCCGGGCGGTGGGTGCGCCGACCGCCTCGTTGCGGATGCGCGCGATGCGGGTCTCGAGGGCGTTGGCGAAGCTCGCCTTCGAGGCCTTGGCGCCCCAGCGATCGACCAGGGTCTGGAGGCGGGCGATCTCCGCCTGCTGCCGCGAGGCGATCTTGGCCCGGCGCTCCTCGTCGCGGGCGCGGGCCACTTTGTACTGGGTGTAGGTCCCCTTGTACTCGGTCAGCTCGCCGACGTCGGCCTCGCCCGGCCGGTCGAGGTGCAGGACCCGCGTGATCGACTCGTCGAGCAGCTCGAGGTCGTGGCTGATGATGACGAGCGCGCCGCGGTACGACCGCAGGAAGCCGAACAGCCACTCGCGGGCGTCGTTGTCGAGGTGGTTGGTGGGCTCGTCGAGCAGCAGCAGCTCGCTGCCGGCGAACAGGATTTGCGCCAGCTCCACGCGGCGGCGCTCGCCGCCGGAGAGGACGGTGATGGGCAGGTTCGTCCGGTCCTGGCGCAGGCCCAGGCCGGCGAGGAGGCGCTTGGCCTCCGACTCGGCCGCGTACCCACCCGCGTGCTCGAACCGGTCGTGCGCCCGGCTCCACTTCTGGACGACCGCGTCCTCGCCGGGCTGCGCCTCCATCTTGAGGCGCAGCTCCTCGAGCCGGGCGGCGAGGGCGTCGAGGTCGCGCCCGCCGAGCACGTGCGTGAGGGCGGTGACGTGAACCGGGATCTGGTCCAGGTGTGGATCCTGCGGCAGGTAGCCGAACGCCTCGGGTCGCTGGATGACGCCCGCCTTGGGTTTCGCCATGCCGCCGAGGACCTTGAGGAGCGACGTCTTGCCAGCGCCGTTCCGCCCCACCAGGCCGACGCTGTCGCCGGCGCGCACGGTCAGGGCGGCACCCTCGACCACGAGGGTGCCCCCGACCTCGACCGTGAGCCCGCGGACCGACAACATGGCCGACCATCCTGGCGCCTCTCCGCGCTCACACCAACCGCATTCCGCGCGAACCGCGCTGGTGTCATCCGCACGGTGGATCGGTGTCGAACTACAGGCGGCATGTCCGGCGCGACGAAGTCCCGTGGTTGGCAAACGGCTGGAGACATGATGACGTCACACGCGGGTGCGGCCCCCTCGGCGAGCGATCCCGACCTGGTGGCCGCGGTGGCCGACGGCGACGAGCAGGCGGTTGCCGAGGTCTACCGCCGCTACAGCGGGGCGGTGTGGGCAGTCGCCCAGCGGGTCTGCGGCGACCGGGCATCGGCCGAGGACGTGTGCCAGACCGTGTTCGTCGACCTGTGGCGGCGGCCCGAACGCTTCGATCCGCAGCGGGGCAAGCTTCGGTCCTGGCTCGTGGCCCAGGCCCACGCCCGCGCCGTCGATGTCGTGCGGTCCGAGACGGCTCGCCAACGCCGGCAGGAGCGCGCCGCCCGGCTGGCGCCGACGCCGCCACCCTCGGGCGACGTCGAGGCCGCCAGCCTGCTCGCCTCGCTCGCGGACCACGTGCGGCGGGCGCTCGACCGACTGGCGGCCGACGACCGGGACGCCATCGTGCTCGCCTACTTCGGCGGCCACAGCTATCGGGAGACCGCGGCGCTCCTCGGTGCTCCCGAGGGAACGGTGAAGAGCCGCATCCGGCGCGGGCTCGAGGGGTTGCGGCGCACACTGGAGGCCGAGGGGGTGACACTGTGAACCCCGTGACCGGCCGCCCGCGCCGCGACTGGCACCCCCTGGACGACCTGGCGCTCTATGCCCTCGACGCACTCGCGGGCGAAGCGGCCGAGGAGGTCGAGGTGCACCTCGAGGTGTGCGCGTTGTGCCGGCTGGAGCTGGCCGCCCACGAGGAGGCCCTCGGCGCGCTCGTCGAGGACGGCCCCCCGCCCGGGCTGTGGGACGCGGTCCGGTCGCAGATTCGCGCTGACGAGGTGGCCCCCATCAACGGCACGGCGTTGCATCCTGTCGGGTCGAACCTGGCGCACCTCGATCAGTCCGCCCGGCGCCGCGGGGTGCGCCGTCGCCTCGCCCTGTTGGCGGCCGCCGCGGCGGTCGTGGCCGTCGTGGGTGTGGGCGTCGGGACGCGGTTGGCCAACGACCCCGACGGCTCGGGCACCCTCGCCGGCGTGTCCATCGATGGGCCGACCGTCGCGATGCTCGCCGACACCCATGGCGCCAACGTGGCCAGGGTCGTGGCAAACGACGACGGCGACGTGCTGGTGCTCGAGAAGCTTCCTCCACTGGCCGCCCGGCGTGAGTACCAGCTGTGGTCCGTCGACGGGGCCCGTCCGGTGTCGCTCGGCGTCCTGGGCGACGGCCATGACGAGGCCCTGCCCGTCAACCTGCCGGCGTCGACGGCGAAACTCGCGATCAGCGAGGAACCGGAGGGAGGCTCGATCGCACCGACCGGGCCGGTCGTCGCCTCCGGCATGGTCGTTCGCCCCGCCTGACCGGGGGCGGCATCCCGCGATCATCCGCCTGCAGCCGCGGCGCCGGATACGGCGCACATGGAACGGACGGACACACCCCCGGTGCCCCGCCGCCTCGCACCTCCGGGCTCGGGGCCAACGAACGACCGCGGACCGGTCGCGCCCACCGCCGGTGCGCCCGCCGCGGCGCTGGCAGGCCTGGTGGCGGCCGGCGTCGCGCTCGGCGTCGGTGAGCTGATCGCGGGCGTCGACGACGGACTGGCGTCGCCCGTCGAGGCCGTGGCCGGCGAGGTGATCAACCGGGTGCCCAGATCCGTCGAGCGATTCGCCATCGAGACGTTCGGCAGCAACGACAAGCTCGCGCTCGTCATCGGGATCCTGGTGCTCTCCGCCGTGTTCGGGATCGTCCTCGGCGTCGTGTCGCGCCGGCGGCGCCGCGTCGGCACCCTGGGGCTGGCTGCATTCGCGGCCGTCGGCGTCCTGGCGTCGGCCGCTGGACCCCAGGCATCGCTCACGGCCGGGCTACCGAGCATGGTCGCCGGCGTCGTGGGCGCGCTGTGCCTCGAATCGCTGGTGGCGCGCGCACCGAGCCGGGAACCGAGCGGGCCGCGCACGCCGGACCATGGCCTCGCGCCGACGGGAGCACCGACGGCGTCGGCCGCGGCGACGCCGACGCGGGGCAGGGTGGCCTCGCGCCGGGCCTTCCTGGGGATGACGGCCGCAGTTGCCGCCGCCGGTGCGTTGGCGGCCGCCGGCGGCCGGACGCTCCGCAGCCGGTTCAGCGCCGCCGAATCGCGCGCCAACGTGGTGCTGCCGCCCGCAACCCGCCCGGGCCCGCCGCTGCCACCGGCGGCAACGGGCGTCGAGGTGGGCGCGCCGGGGGTGGCGCCGTTCGTCACCCCCAACGCCGACTTCTATCGAATCGACACGGCGCTCGTGGTGCCGCAGGTGCGCGCCGAGGACTGGGTCCTCTCCGTCACCGGCATGGTCGACGAGCCCTTCGAGCTGACATTCGACCAGTTGCTCGATCGCGACCTGATCGAAGCCGACATCACCATGACCTGCATCTCCAACCCGGTGGGCGGCGACCTCGTCGGCCACGCCCGGTGGCTCGGCGTCCTAACCCGCGAACTGCTCGGCGAGGCCCGCCCCCGTGCCGGCGCCGACCAGCTCGTGGGCCGGTCGGTCGACGGCTACACGTGTGGGATCCCCCTGTCGGCGGCCTACGACCGAGACTGCATCGTCGCGGTGGGGATGAACGGTGAGCCCCTGCCGCTCAAGCATGGGTTCCCGGCGCGCCTCGTCACCCCGGGCCTCTACGGCTACATCGGGTCCACGAAGTGGCTGACCGAGCTGGAGGTCACCACGTTCGACGCCTTCGACCAGTACTGGGTGCGCCGGGGCTACGCCGACCGGGCGCCGATCAAGACCATGGCCCGCATCGACACGCCGCGCAGCCTCGAGCGGGTCGCGGCCGGGCCCGTCGCAGTTGGCGGCGTGGCCTGGGCGCAGACCCGGGGCATCCAGGCCGTCGAGGTGCGGGTCGACGACGGCCCGTTCCGCCCCGCGCAGCTCGCCGAGGCCCTCAACCGCGACTCGTGGCGCCAGTGGCGCTTCGACTGGGACGCAGTCCCCGGCCGCCACACGCTCACGGTCCGCGCCGTCGACGGCCGCGGCGAGACCCAGACCGAGACGCGGGCCGACATCGTGCCCGACGGCGCCAGCGGCTGGATGTCCCTGGTCGTCACCGTCGAGTGATCTCTCCGCCCCACCCCACAAATCCCCCAAGGAAGGACAACGAAATGCGACCTACCCGAAAGCTACGAAGTGTCGTTGCGCTCGCCATCGGCCTGTCGCTCGCCGCCGCGGCCTGCTCCGACGGCGGCGACAGCAGCGCCACCGCGGACGAGCCGGCTCCGGTCGAGTCGCCGGCGCCCGACGTCGCCGGCGACACCCCCAACGCCGCCGACCCGGCCACGATCTGCGATCGCGCCGGGCTGGTCGAGGCGGTCGAGAGCGGTCCCGACGAGGGCACGCTCGCCGGCATGACGGACGATCCGGTCGCCACCGCGGCGTCCAGCAATCCGGTCCTCACCACGCTGGTGACCGCCGTGACCGAGGCCGACCTGGTCGACACCCTCAACTCGGCCGACGCCGTCACGGTCTTCGCCCCGACGGACTGCGCCTTCGCCGCCCTCGACCAGGCGACGCTCGATGCCGCCCTGGCCGATCCCACGGGTCTGCTGACGCAGGTTCTGGGCTTCCACGTCGTGGCTGGCCAGCGCCTGTCGTCCGACGACCTGGCCAACGTCAGCGAGCTCGAGACCTTCACCGGTGCGACGCTGCCGGTCGAGTCCGAGGGCGACGCGATCACCGTCGGCGGTGGGCAGGCTCAGGTCGTCGTGCCCGACATCCAGACCGCCAACGCCACGGTGCACCTGATCGATCACGTGATGGTGCCCCCGGCGGGCTGATCCGGCCGATCGAGCTCGGCGGCCGAGACGACGGCCGGGCCCGCCGTCCCCATGAGTGGGGATGCCGGGCCGCCGGTCCCGGTCTTACGGTCGAAGGCTCGACACCAGCAACATCGCCGACGCGCCCAGCGGCGTCGTCAGTCGAGGCTGAACGGCGGGTAGGCGTCGGTGAGCAGGTACAGGTACGCGCTGACCCGCGTGTTCCACCGCATGACGCCCACGACGAACGTACGCAGGCCCTCCGGCCAGCGCCCGGTGAACAGCACCGCGAAGAAGGCGATGATGGAGGCGAGGAACGCCAGGAAGCCCACCACGGCGAGCACGATGATCTGCGGGATCACGAGGATGATCCGGAAAGCCACCGTGAGGCGGTTGCGGTCCTCGAGCTCGGTGTCGAAGCCGGTGCGCACGGGTGGGTACGTGCCGGGATCGGGGGCGACCGTCTCGAAGTTGAACGGTGGGTACTCCTCACGCAGGAAGCCCGCGTACGCCACCGTGCGGTTGTTGTACCTGATGTACAGGCACACGAGGTTCGCCAAGCCCTCGGGCAGCCTGCCGGTGAACAGGATGGCGAACCAGCCGATGATCACCACGATCTCGGCGACGATGCCGAGCACGTACAGGATGATGAAGTGCGGGATCGCCAACAGCCACTGCACGATGGGGCGCCAGTTCGCGATCCGCTCGGGGCGGTCGACCTCCAACGTGGCCGGGTAGGCCGGGGCTGGAGCGAAGGATTCCATTCTCCCTCCTTCTGGGCGGGTAGAGCCGGGCAGACGCTACGTCGGCGCGCCGCGGGGAGGGTGGACCGCCTACTCCTGCACCAGCTCGATGAGCGTGCCGAAGGCGCCCTTGGGGTGAACGAACGCCACGGTGGTGCCGCGGCTCCCGGGGCGTGGGATCTCGTCGATCACCCGGCCTCCGTGCGCCTTCACCGCCTCGAGCGCGGCCGCGCAGTCGTCCACCCGGTAGCCGACGTGGTGCAGCCCCTCACCCCGGTTCTGGAGGTACTTGGCCACCGGCGAGTCGTCCCGCGTCGGGGTCAGCAACTGGACGTAGCTGTCCGCCACCCGCAGCAGGGCCTCCTCGACGCCGTCGGACTCGACCACCTCGCGGTGCGCCACCTCGGCGCCGAACGTGTCGCGGTAGTAGGCGATGGCCGCCTCGAGGTCGGAGACGGCGATGGCGACGTGGTCGATCTCGGTCAGCAGCACGCCCGTAGGTTAAGCCCAACTTGTGGCGGTAAAGGCCGTCATGGGAGCCCTAAACACCGCAAGGACGGGCGGGGCTACAGCTCGCCCCGTGCGTGGCGCTGGAACAGCGTGATGCGGTCCTGGCCGATGCGCTCGCGCTTGTCGCCGTCGGTGATCCCCAGGCCGGGCTCGGGCGCCAGGCACAGCACGCCGAGCTTGCCCTCCGACTCGTTGCGGTGCACCGTACGGGCGGCGTCGCCCACCTGGTCCAGCGGGTACACGGTCGACATCACCGGCTGGATGGCGCCCCTGTCGATGAGCCGGTTCATGTCCCATGCCTCCTGGTAGTTGGCGAAGTGGCTCGACACGATGCGCTTGAGCTTCATCCACAGGTGGCGGTTGTCGTACTCGATCATGAAGCCGCTCGTGGCGGCGCAGGTGACGATGGTGCCGCCGCGCTTGGCGATGAACACCGACGCACCCATGGTCTGCCGGCCGGGGTGCTCGAACACGATGTCGGGGTCGTCGCCGACGAGCGAGCGGACCGCCTTGCCCAGCCGGCGCCACTCGCCCTCGTCCTGGGTGTGGTCGTCCTTCCAGAACCTGTAGGCCTCGGCGTTGCGGTCGATGACGTGCTCGCAGCCCATGGCGCGCAGCAGCCGGGCCCGGTTCTCGCTCGACACCACGCCCACCGGCGTGCCGCCGCCGTTGAGCACCAGTTGGGTGGCGTAGGCACCGATGCCGCCGGTGGCGCCCCAGATGAACACGTTGTCGCCCTGCTTCATGCGGGCGGCGTGGCGGCCGACGAGCATGCGGTAGCTGGTCGAGGCGCACAGGCCGTTGACCGCGGCCTCCTCCCAGGTGAGGTGCGCGGGCTTGGGCATGAGCTGGTTCGCCTTGACGATCGACAGCTCGGCCAGCCCGCCGTAGTTGGACTCGAACCCCCAGATGCGCTGGTTGGCGGCGAGCATCGAGTCGTCGTGGGCCGACGGGTCCTGGTCGTCGACGTAGTTGCAGTGGACCACGACCCGGTCCCCGGGCGCCCAGTTGCGCACCGCCGAGCCCACCCGCAACACGACGCCCGAGGCGTCTGAGCCGACCACGTGGAAGTCCTGCTGGTGGCGCGCGGCCCACGCCGACTCGCGGGCCAGGCGGTCGAGGAAGGCGAACGTCGGGAGCGGCTCGAAGATCGAGGTCCAGACCGTGTTGAAGTTGATCGAGCTGGCCATGACGGCCAGGTACACCTCGTCGGGCGCCAGCTCCGGCGTCGGGACTTCGCCGATGTGCAGCGACTTCCGGGGATCCTTGTCCTCCGATGGCACCCCGGCCCACATCTCCTGCTCTGCCCGCACTACGTGCGCGGCCCGGTAGCTCTCCGGGATGGGGAGCGCGGCGATCTCGTCGCCCGAGGCGCCCCCCTGGATGGCCTCGAGGATCTGACGCATCGCCGCAACCTACCGTGGGGTAACGGAGGGGCTCCAACGGCCGGCGGGCGGCTAGCCTGCTGCAAGTGAGCAACCCCGAGGTGCATGCTCCGGCTCCTGCGGTGGGATCACCGACCGAGGAGCAGGAGGCCACCGGCCGGGGCGCTGGGGAGCAGGCCCACGGTGACCCCGCCCCCACCGCCCGGGCGACGGTGGCCGAGTCGTTGGCGGACATCCGCGCCGACCGCATCATCGGGGACGCCCGCCGGGAGGCACAGGCGATCATTGACAGCGCGCGTGTCGAGGCACGGCGGGAGGCTCGCGCCATCGTCGACGCCGCCCGCTCCGAGGCCGAGACGATCATCACCGAGGCCTTCGAGCAGCGCGCCCGGATCGTCCGGCGCGACTGGGCGATCGGTGACGGCAGCTGGTCGCTGGCGGGGGGCGATGACGAAGGCGAGCATGACGCCGGCGCTGACCGGGCCGTTGCCGAACCGGCCGCCGGGGTGCCGACGCCGGCTGAAGGCATGCCGGTACCGGTGCCCGGCGCCACCGGCGATGTGGGCGACGTGGGCGCCGCTGCCGACGTGGGCGCCGGTGCCGATGTGGGCGCTGCGGGCGATCTGGGCGACGTGGGCGCCGCGGGCGACGCGGGCGCTGCGCGCGATGTGGGCGATGTGGGCGACGGGGGCGGCGCGGGCGACGGTGAGGAGGTCCCCGAGCCGATGCCGGGCGTCCGCCAACAGCAGCCGCGCGGGGGCACCCCGGGATCGGTCCCGGACGTCGCCCGACGCGCCGTGCCCGACGACGCGCCACGCCAACGCCCGGAGGTTGGCGCCCGCCCGGCGCCCGAGATCGTGCCCAGGCCGCCGCCGGAGATCGTGCCCAGACCGGCGCCGGACGTTGCGCGACGGCCGGTGCCCGACGCCGCCGCCGCGGCGAAGCTGTCGGAGCTGATCGAACTTCCGGCGCTGCGGGCGCGTGAGCGCATAGCCGCACCGCTGCCCCAGCCCGAGTCGCCGCACGAGTCCCGTCCTCCGTTGCCGGCCCGGATCCGCCGGCGGTCGGCGGCCGTCCCTCGGAACAGTCCACCGGCGCCGCCGCCCCCGCCCCCACCGCCGCCGGCACCTGGGGCACCGGCGCAGGGTCGGCGGCCCCGGCCCCGGATCGAACGCGAGCTGCCGGCAGGCATGCGGATCCCGCCCGACGTCCCCGACTGGGACGACTACGACGACGGCGAGGACCGCTAGGTAGCGTGGGTCGCGTCCCATCCGACCACCCTTGGGGGAAGTAGCAGATGGCTGGTTCCGTCATCCTCGCCGGTGCCCGGACGCCGATCGGCAAGCTCTCGGGCGCCCTGGGCGGCTTCAAGGCCACCGACCTCGGCGGCTTCGCCATCAAGGCCGCGCTCGACCGGGCCGGTGTCGCCCCCGACCAGGTCGACTACGTGTTCATGGGCCAGGTGCTCCAGGCCGGGACCGGACAGATCGCCGCCCGGCAGGCGGGGGTCAACGCCGGCGTCCCCATGACGGTTCCCGCCACCACGGTCAACAAGGTGTGCCTGTCGGGCCTCAACGCCATCTTCCTCGCGGATCTGCTGATCCAGTCGGGCGCCGCCGACGTGGTGGTCGCCGGCGGCATGGAGTCGATGACGCAGGCGCCCTACCTGCTGCCCGGTGCGCGCGAGGGCTACCGCCTGGGCGACCGCTCGGTGGTGGACTCGATGATGTACGACGGACTGTTCTGCGCCTTCGACCAGGTGGCGATGGGCGCCGGCACCGAGAAGTACGCCGCGTCCGCCGGCATCGCCCGCGAACCCCAGGACGACCTCGCCGCCAAGTCGCACGAGCGTGCCTCCGCCGCCATCAAGGAGGGGCGGTTCGCCGAGGAGATCGTCCCCGTGGAGGTGCCGCAGCGCCGTGGGGACCCACTCGTGGTCGACACCGACGAGGGCGTGCGGCCCGGCACCACCGTCGAGTCGTTGGCCGCACTCCGCCCGGCGTTCGACAAGGCCGGCAACATCACCGCCGGCAACGCCTCGCAGATCTCCGACGGTGCGGCGGCGGTCATCGTCGCCTCCAAGGCCGGGGCCGAGCGGCTCGGGAGCGCCGAGCCGCTGGGCGAGATCGTGGGCTACGGGCAGGTGGCCGGGCCGGATGCGTCACTGCTCACCCAGCCGTCGCGGGCGATCCTGGCGGCCCTGGAGTCGGCCGGGAAGGCCGTGGGTGACGTCGATCTGTTCGAGCTCAACGAAGCGTTCGCCGCCGTGGGCCGGGCGTCGATGGACGACCTCGGCATCGCCGACGACGTGGTCAACGTCAACGGTGGCGCCATCGCCCTCGGCCACCCGATCGGCATGTCGGGCACCCGCCTCGCCCTCACCCTGCTGCTCGAGCTGAAGCGTCGCGGCGGCGGCCTCGGCGCGGCCGCCCTGTGTGGTGGCGGCGGGCAGGGCGACGCCCTGCTGCTCGCGGCCTGACCGACAGTTCCGGCCCGGGTCGGCGGCCGGGCGGCGCCCGCAGGTGTTTGACAGTCGCGCGCCCGTGCCTTTCAACTGTCCGCCGATGTCCACGTCGCTCGTCATCGTCGAGTCGCCGGCCAAGGCCCGGACCATCGCCCGCTACCTCGGCGACGACTTCCTGGTCGAGGCCTCCATCGGCGCGATCCGTGACCTCGAGCCCAAGGGGCTCGCCGTGGCGATCGACGACGACTTCAAGCCCACCTACGTCGTGCCGCCGGCCAAGAAGGACGTGGTCCGGCGGCTCAGGGCCGCCCTCAAGGACGCCGACGACCTGTATCTCGCCACCGACGAGGACCGCGAAGGCGAGGCCATCGCCTGGCACCTGTCCGAGGTGCTCAGGCCCCGCGTGCCCATGCGGCGGATGGTGTTCCACGAGATCACCCGCCAGGCCATCGAGCATGCCGTCGCGGAGTCTCGGGACATCCACGCCGGCCTGGTCGACGCCCAGGAGGCCCGCCGCATCGTCGACCGCCTGTTCGGCTATCCGGTGTCGGAGGTCCTCTGGCGCAAGGTCTCGTCGGGGCTGTCCGCCGGGCGCGTCCAGAGCCCGGCCGTGCGGCTGGTGGTGGAACGGGAGCGTGAGCGCATGGCGTTCGTGGCCGCCGGCTACTGGGACCTGCAGGCCGGGTTTCCCACCGATCCCGGCTTCGGCGCCACGTTGGTGGGGCTCGACGGCAGCCGCGTCGCCACCGGGAAGGACTTCGACAGACAGGGGCGGGTCGCCCGTGAGGACGTGGTCGTCGTCGACGAGCCGGCGGCCGGGGCGCTGGTGGCGGCGCTCGACGGCTCGCCGTTCACGGTGGCGTCGGTCGACGAGAAGCCGTACCGCTCGTCACCCAAGGCGCCGTTCATCACCTCCACGCTCCAGCAGGAGGGTGGCCGCAAGCTGGGCATGTCGTCGGGTCAGGTCATGCGGACCGCCCAGGGACTGTACGAGCGGGGCTACATCACCTACATGCGCACCGACTCGGTGACGCTGTCCGCAGAGGCACTGGCGGCAGCCCGGGCCCAGGTGCGCGAGCTGTACGGCGACCGGTTCCTGGCGGACGGCGCGCGGCAGTACCGCGGCAAGGTGAAGAACGCCCAGGAGGCGCACGAGGCCATCCGTCCCGCAGGCGACCGCTGGCGGACCCCCGACGAGCTCGACGGCGAGCTACGGGGGTCCGACCTCCGCCTCTACGACCTGATCTGGAAGCGGACGCTGGCATCGCAGATGGCCGACGCCGTCGGCAAGACCGTGACCGTGCGCATCGAGGCACCACTGTCCGCCACCGTGACCGTGGGCGCCGACTCCTCCGTCGTGCTCCCCGAGGCCACGGCGACCGCGTGGGCGGCGTCGGGCCGGACCATCACGTTCCCGGGCTACCTGCGGGTCTACGTCGAGGGCTCCGACGATCCCGACGCCGATCTCGACGACCGCGAGCGGGTGCTCCCCGAGCTCGTGGTCGGTCAACGGCTTCCCGACCCCGCCCTCGAGCCGGTGGGACACACCACCCAGCCGCCCGCCCGCTATACGGAGGCGTCCCTGGTCAAGAAGCTCGAGGACCTCGGCATCGGGCGGCCGTCGACGTACGCCTCGATCATGCAGACGATCCAGGACCGGGGCTACGTGTGGAAGCGGGGTCAGGCCCTGGTGCCGTCGTGGTCGGCGTTCGCCGTGGTCAACCTGCTGGAGGGCCACTTCAGCGCCGAGGTCGACTACTCGTTCACCGCCCGCATGGAGAACGATCTCGACGAGATCGCCACCGGCCAGCGGGCGCGGGTGCCGTTCCTCCACGCCTTCTGGTTCGGCAACGGCACCCCGGGGTTGACGAGCCTGATCGATCACGCCATGGCCAACGCGGATCCGGCGGTCGTCAACGCCATTCCGCTCGGCAAGGACGACGAGGGCAACGACATCGTCGTCCGCAACGGTCGCTATGGGCCGTACATCAGGCGGAGCGACGACACGGTGTCGCTGCCCGCCGACATCGCCCCCGACGAGCTGTCGGTCGCCCGGGCGCTCGAGCTGCTGGCGGCTCCGAGGGGAGATGAGCCCCTGGGCACCGACCCCGACTCAGGGTTGCCCGTGTACGTGAAGACCGGCCGCTACGGCCCCTACGTGCAGCTCGGTGACGCCGACACCCTGCCCGAGGGCACCAAGCCCAAGATGTCGTCGCTGTTCAAGTCCATGTCGCCCTCTGCGCTCACGCTCGAGGAGGCCCTCGCGCTGCTGAGCCTCCCCCGTACGGTGGGGACCGACGCGAGCACCGGCGAGGAGATCGTGGCGCTCAACGGCCGCTACGGGCCCTACCTCAAGCGGGGCAGCGAGACCCGCAGCCTGGCGACCGAGGAGGAGCTGTTCACCGTCACCGTCGACGAGGCGGCGCGGCTGTTCACGGAGCCGAAGCGGCGGGGCCGGGCCACCGCGTCGGCACCGCTGCGAGAGCTGGGGTCGGATCCGGCGACCGGCAGGCCGATGGTGATCCGCAGCGGCCGCTACGGGCCCTACGTGACCGACGGCGAGACCAACGCCTCGCTCCGAGAGCGCGAGGGCGACACCGTCGAGGGCCTGACCGACGAGCGCGCCGCCGAGCTGCTCCAGGCCCGGCGCGATGCCGGACCCTCGACGCGTGGACGCAAGCGGTCGGCCCCTCGCAAGGCGGGTACCAAGAAGTCCGCGGCCAAGAAGTCCGCGGCCAAGAAGGCCGCGACGAAGAAGTCCGTGGCCAAGAAGGCATCCGCCAAGAAGGCCGGTGCAAGGAAGGCTGCGGCCGAGAAGGCGCCAGCAACCGGCGCACGGGAGCGGCCGAATCCGGGGTGATCGAACGCCGGATCCGGGTCGGCAAGGCCGGCGGCCGAACCGGCGTTCGGAAGTGACGACGGAATCCGGCGTGATCGCGCGCCGGAAGCCGGGCGGTGCACCGGTGGCGCTCTAGCGTTCCCGTTGATGGAGACGCGCGACCACGACTTCGACGACCCGTCCGAGGTCGTCGGGGCCCTCCGCGCACTCCACGGACGTCCCGGTGAGGGCGCGTCGTTCGTCGAGCGCATCTTCGGCACACCCACGTTCTTCCGGTTGTGGCTGGCGCAGGCACTGTCATCGCTGGGCGACTGGCTCGGCTTCCTCGCCATTCTGATCCTGGCCAACCGCCTCGGCTCGGGCGCCCCGGGCGCCTCGGTGGGGCTGGTCATGGCCGCCCGCATCGTGCCGGGCTTCTTCCTGTCTGCGGGTGCGGGCGTGCTCATCGACCGGATGGACCGCAAGCAGGTGATGGTCGCGTCGATGCTGGTGCGGGCGCTGGTGGTGGCGTCGCTGCCGTTCGTCGATTCCGTCATCGGCCTCGTGTTCGCCTCGCTGGTGCTCGAGCTGGCGACGCTGTTCTTCTCGCCGGCCAAGGAGGCGACGGTCCCCAACGTGGTGCCCGTCGAGAAGCTGGCCACCGCCAACTCGCTCGGGCTGGCCGCCGCCTACGGCACCTTCCCCGTGGCCGCCGGCCTGTTCGCGCTGCTGGCCGAAGTGGCCGAGTGGCTCGGCGGCATCGAGGCCTTCGACTCGCTGCGCACGAGCCAGGAGGCGGTGGCGTTCTACGTCAACGTCGTCTGCTACCTGGCCGCCGCCCTGATCATCTATCGGCTGGCGATACCCCGGGACCACATCCGCAAGCTCGACGACCGTGCCCCGATCGATCTCGGCCAGGTTTTCAAGGAGATCAAGGAGGGCTGGCACTACGCGTTCATCACGCCGGTGGTGCGGGCGGTCAACGTGGGCCTGGCGTGTGGGCTCATCGGCGGGGGCATGCTGATCCCGCTGGGCCAGACGTTCTCGGAGCAGGTCCTCCACAAGGGCCCGGGTGGGTTCGGGGTGTTCGTCTTCGCCCTCGGGGTCGGCACCGGCGCCGGAGTCGTCGGCGTGTCGGCGCTGCAGGGACGGCTGCGCAAGGCTCGGACCTTCGTGGTGTCGCTGTTCTGTGCGGGCGTGGCGCTGATCGTCGCCGCCTCGATGTCGACGCTCATCCTGTCCGCCGCGTGGGTGGCGGTCATGGGCATCTTCGCCGGGAGCGTCTACGTGTTGGGGTTCACGCTGCTCCACGAGAGCGTCGAGGACGAGCTGCGGGGGCGGGTCTTCTCCGCGCTCTACACGTTGGTGCGGCTGTGCGTTCTGCTGGCGATGGCCGTGGCGCCGGTGCTGGCCGACCTGCTCGACGGCGTGTCCGACCGGTTGCTCGACGGCGAGATCCACGTGGGGATCGAGGTCTCGATCCCCGGCGTGCGCCTGACGTTGTGGCTCGCTGGCGTCATCATGCTGGCCGCCGGTGCCCTGTCGGCGGCTGCGCTGGGCGGCCTGCGGTCCGGCCACACCGCCGGTGCGGTGCCCGGGAGCCGACCCAACGAGAGGTCGGTGGCATGAGCGACCCGACGACGCCCGCCGGCCGCTTCGTCGTGTTCGAGGGCGGCGAGGGCAGCGGCAAGTCGACCCAGGCCGCCCGGCTCGCGGACCGACTCGGTGCCGTACTGACCCGGGAGCCCGGCGGGACCGACATCGGTGTGGCGCTGCGGTCTCTCCTGCTCGACGCCCGAACGACCGGTCTCGACGACCGGGCCGAGGCGCTCCTCATGGCGGCGGACCGGGCGCAGCACGTGGCCGAGGTCGTCCGCCCGGCGCTGGCCGCGGGGCGGCACGTGGTCTCCGACCGCCATGTCGGTTCGACGCTGGCATACCAAGGCTTCGGGCGGGGGCTGCCGGTCGACGACTTGCGGCGGCTGTCGGGCTGGGCGGCGCGCGGACTCGCGCCCGACGTGGTGGTGCTTCTCGACGTCCCCCGGGCGCTGGGCTCGACGCGCGCCGCCGGTCGTGCCGATTGGGAGCCGGACCGCTTCGAGGCCACGGGCGACGGCTTCCACGACCGGGTGATGCGGGGCTATCGGGCGTTGGCGGCCGCCGATCCGTCCCGCTGGGTGGTGGTGGACGGGACGGCGCCGGCCGACGACGTCGAGGCCGTGGTCTGGAAGTCGGTCGTCGCCCGTTGCCCGGAGCTGACGGGTGAGGTCGGGCGCGGGCGATCCGCCGGCGGCACGCCGTCCGGCCCGAGGTCATAGGTTCCACGCCGGGCCGCCCGAGGTCATAGGTTCCGGATTCGGAACTCATCGCCTCACCCTTGGACTGGTGGAACCCATGACCTCGCCGACTGCGCCGGCCGCCGCCCTCGATCCGTGGCGCGACGTCGTCGACCAGGCGGCGGCGATCCGCCAGCTCGAGGCGGCGGCCCGGGCACCGGTGCACGCCTACCTCCTGGTCGGCCCGCCGGGGTCGGGCAAGCGGGCGTTGGCGCGGGGCTTCGCCGCCGAGGTCCTGGCGAGGCCCGATGCCAGCGACGGCGACCGCGAGCGCCACGTGCGCCTGGCGCTCGGGGAGCAGCATCCCGATCTGCGCATCGTCGAGCCCGAGGGCATGACGTTCCGCAAGGGCGAGGCCGAGCGGATGGTGCGGCACGCCACGCTGGCGCCGGTCGAGGGCGGCCGCAAGGTGGTGGTCGCCCTGGGTTGCGAGCTCATGGAGGACGAGGCCGCGGGCTACCTGCTCAAGGTCGTCGAGGAGCCGCCGGAATCGACGGTGTTCGTGCTGCTGGCCACCGAGGTGGTCCCCGAGCTGGTGACGATCGCCAGTCGGTGCGTGCGCATCGAGGTCTGTCCGCTGGCGGCGAGGGCCATCGCCGAGCGGTTGCTGTCGGAGGGTGTCGAGTCCGAGCGAGCGGTGGCGGCGGCTGCGGCGTCTTCGGGCGACATGGACCGGGCCCGGACCCTGGCGACAGACGACCGCTTGGCCCTCAGGCACCGAGCATGGCGGGAGGTCCCACGGAGGGTCGACGGCACCGGGGCCCGGGCCGCCCAGATCGTGGCCGAGCTGCAGGCCATGATCGGCGAGGCGCTCGTTCCGCTCCAGCAGCGACAGGCCGATGAGGCCGCCGCCGTCGAGGCCCAGGTCGCCCAGTTCGGGCTGCGGGGCGCCGGCAAGCGGGAGACCGAGACGCGCCACCGCCGAGAGGTCCGCCGGTTCCGCATGGCGGAGCTGCGCTTCGGGCTCGCCACCCTGGCCGCCGCCTACCGCGACGCGCTGGTCGCCGGCGGACGGGGCCCGTCGTCCGCAACGCTGGTCGATGCGTTGACGCGAATCGACGAGGCCGGGCTCGCCCTGATCCGCTACCCCAACGAGACGCTGCTGCTGCAGGCCTTGGTCGCCCGGCTGCCGCCGGCGCCGCCGGGCCGCGACTGAAGCTCCGGGGCCTTCGTGGAGCGACCTTGTGGCAGCTGACCTGGGGAACCTACGGGTTCGGGGAGCGCCAAGGCCCGCTGGTAAAGTTGTCCGTCCCGCCCGAGTAGCTCAGACGGCAGAGCAACGCACTCGTAATGCGTAGGTCAGGAGTTCGATTCTCCTCTCGGGCTCGCGGGCTTGGCGCTGATCACCGATGAGTTCCGCCTCGACGCGCTGTCCTACCCGTGGCGGGTGGTTGCACGGAACCCGAACGGGAGCGCATCGACATGCCCGACATCGAACCGACCGCCGAGTTGAACGAGGAGTTCAGTAGTCCGGGCGCGACGGCGCGCCCTTGGGCCGAGGTGGTCGACGTGTTGTCGAGCTCCGAGATGTTCTGGCTGTCGACCGTCCGCCGCGACGGGCGACCGCACGTCGCGCCGCTGCCGGCCGTCTGGCTCGGCGGCACGCTCCACTTCTGCACCGGCGCCGCAGAGCAGAAGGCGAAGAACCTCGAAGCCGATCCTCGCTGCACCCTCACGACTGGCACCAACCAGTTCCGATCCGGGCTCGACGTGGTCGTGGAGGGCACCGCCACCCGCGTCACCGACGCTGCGCAGCTCGAACGGCTGGCGGCGATCTGGAAGTCGAAGCTCGACTGGGACTTCGATGTCGCCGACGGGGCGTTCAGGGATCCGGATGGGCCCGGCGTGGCCTTGGTCTTCGGCGTCACCCCGGCGAAGGTGCTGTCGTTCGGCAAGGGTGAGCCGTACAGCCAGACCCGCTACCGGTTCACTGACTGAGGGGCTCAGGCAGCCAGCAGGACGGAGGCGATCTGCTCGCGCAGCTCGGCGACGTCGTTGCGGTCGTTGTGCGGGGCCATGCTCTCGTGCAGTGCGATCAGGTTGTCGCGCACGCGGCTGGAGCTGACCCGCCGCGCCGCCGCCAGCGCCCGGTGGCCGGCCTCGACGCCGCGGTCGAGGTCGCCGACCGTCGTGTCGAGCTGCGCCAGGGCGACGAGCGCCAGGGCGTGCGACCGGGCCGCGTCCTCGCCGTGGCCGTCGGCGGCTGCCTGGTGGCGCCCGCCGGCCTGGACGACCGCATGGGCGCTGTGACCCGTCACCGCCAAGCGGTCCCATGCCAGGCCCGTGTCGCCCCAGTGGTGGGCGTGGCTGTAGTGCGCCACCCACGGGCGATCGCCGCACTCGTCGAGGTCACGCGCTGCGAACCACTGATCCGCGGTCCCGATCGCCGCCTCGGTGGCTTCGACCTCGCCGGCCTCGGCGTGCGCCCGGGCCCTGAGCGCCCACAGCATCGCGTTCTCGGTGGGCACGAGGCGCCCCTGCGCGCCCTCGAGTGCCCGATCGAGGAGGGCGAGCGCCTCCGACGGCCGCCCCAACCACGTCGCCTGGCGCGCCATCGACCCCAGCACCCGCGCTTGGAGGCTCCAGTTGTCGGCCTCCTCGGCGCAGTGCGACGCCATCCGCCAGAGCCGGGAGGCGTCGCGGTAACGGTCGACGTCGAACGCCATGAAGCCGGTGTTGCACGCGAGCCAGCCGACCGCCACCAACAGCTGCGGCCGTAGCTTCAACGGGCAGCGGGCCTCCAACAGGTCGCGCGCCCGGCGCGTCTCGACGAGCGCGGCATCGAACCCGAAGCCACCACCCCAACGCATGTCGCCGCGCTTGACCGACACCGCGGCATCGCGTATCTGCTCGATGTCGGTCGGGCCCACCCGCGACGGCGGTGCGGTGGGAGCGATGTAGTCGAGTCCGTCGATCGATCCCGGCGCCGGGACATCGACGCTGGACCCCAGAAGGTCGGGCCGACCTTCGGTGCCTTCGTCGTCAACCACGGCCGGTCCTCCCCGGTTCGTGCCCCCCGCTGACGGCAGTGTTACATACAGAATCCCTGCGACACCACCCCTCGCGAGGACTATCTCTCTCCGTGGCGCGGCCACCGCGAGCAGGGTTTTCGCAGGGCCGAATTTGGGTCGTTGCGGGGGGAACCCGGGATGTGGAGACTGACTCTCGTCTATCGCCGGACAGAACCGAGCCCACCGTGACGTCTTCGTTGAGCGACATCCCGGGGACCGAGGACGAGGGGTCGCGCCACACGCTCCGGCCGGGCAAGCGCAAAGGGCGGGGCCGGCGTCCGTGGCGCAGCGGCAGGCTCGACTTCGCGCCGCGCCCATTGCCGTTGGAGGAGCGCAGGTCGGTCGGGCCGACCGTGTTTCGGGAGCAGCGCAGGCGGATCGAGGCCGGCACCGTCTTCGCCGCGGTCGTGGCACTCGCCACGATCGCGTTCGTCGCCGTGCTCGTGTACAGGGCCACCCGGGTCGACATCGAGCAGACCGGGCTCGAGGACGGCGCCGCCCTCGACGGGCGTGCGGCGGCCGCACTCGAGGTGAAGGTCAAGTTCGCATCGCGCGCCGACGCCCGCGCTGCGTCGCTGAGCTTCGACGGCGAGGCGGTCGAGGAGCCGACGGTCGAGGGCGGCACCATGGTGTGGCGGCCGGCGGCCGAGTTGGCGGAGGGCGAGCATCGACTCGTGCTGGCGGTGCCGCGAGCGGTGCTGGCCGACGCCCGTTTCACCTGGCGCTTCACCGTGGACCTGACGCCGCCGACGATCGACGTGCCGCCCGTGGTCGACCCGGTTGCGATCGATGAGCCCGCCGAGGTGAAGGGCCGGGTCGAGGCGGGGTCCAGGGTCCGCGCCGATGGTGAGGAGGTCGAGGTCGACGACGACGGCAGCTTCACGCTCTCGTACACGCGGGCACCGGCGGGCCCGATCGCGCTCGACGCCGTCGACGAGGCCGGCAACGCGACGCCGGCGTCCGTGGTCGTCCCGGTGACCTATCCCAGCCTCCGGGGCGTCCACGTGAGCGCGCCGGCATGGGGCAACGAGCAACTACGCAACGGCATCCTCCGCCTCGTCGACGAGGGCCGGATCGACACCGTCGAGCTCGACCTCAAGGACGACCAGGGCATCGTCGGCTACGACACCACCGTCGAGCGCGCGCGCCAGATCGGGGCCGTGACCGAGTTCTACGACCTCGACGACGCGGTCCGGGTACTGCGGGACCACGGGGCGCGCGTGATCGGCAGGGTGGTGGCCTTCCGTGATCCGATGCTGGCCCGGGCGGCGTGGGGGGCGGGCGAGACCAACCAGGTGATCCAGTCGCCGGCGGGCGGCCCCTATGGCTCTCCCGGGCAGTTCACCAACTTCGCCGATCCGGCGGTGCGCCGTTACAACCTCGCCATCGCGCTCGACGCCGTGAACCGCGGCGTCGACGACATCCTGTGGGACGACACGCGGCGCCCCGGCGGCGATCAGGCGGGCATGGTGATCCCCGGCCTATCGGGCTCGCCGAGCGACTCGATCGCCGGGTTCCTGGCCGAGGCCCACAGCGAGCTCCGCCGGCGCGGCGCCTACCAGGGCGTGACCACCGACGGCGAGGCGGCGGACCAGGGCGACCTCGTGGGCCAGGACGTCGTCCGCATCGCCGCTAATGCCGACTACGTGGCGCCCCAGATCTTCCCCGGGTACTGGAGCCCCGGGCGGCACAACGTGGCCAGTCCGATCAACCAGCCGGGTGACCTCGTGCGTGGCGTGCTCCAGCGGTTCCAGCAGGCGTCCGCCTACCGGGGCGCGGTGCTCGCTCCGTGGTTGCAGGACTTCAACCTTGGCGGCGTCGCCTACGGCGACGCCCAGGTGCGCGCCCAGATCGACGCGGCCGCCTCGCTCGGGATCGACCGCTTCATCCTCTGGGATCCGTCGGTCACCTATTCGGCGGGGGCGCTGGTCCCCCGTTAGCCGCGGCTCGCCCGGTCAGCGCCCACTAGCCCTTCTTCTCGAGGTCGGCGAGGAGGTTCAGGAGGTCGTCGGCGTGCTCCTCCTCCACCGCCAGGATGTCCTCCATCATCCGGCGCGTGGTCGGGTCCTTGTCGCCCAGCCACTGGACGATCTCGGCGTAGGACTCGATGGCGATCCGCTCCGCAACCAGGTCCTCCTTGATCATGTCCACGAGACCGTCGCCCTCGACGTACTCGGAGTGCGAGCGGTCCCCGATGCCGGCCGGCGAGAAGTCGGGCTCGCCCTGGAGCTGGGTGATGCGCAGGGCGATCTGGTCGGCGTGTGCCATCTCCTCGTTGGCGTGCTGGAGGAACTCGGCCGCGACCGGCCCGCTGTTGAGCCCGTCGGCCATGAAGTAGTGGCGCTTGTAGCGCAGGACGCAGACGATCTCGGTGGCCAGCGCCTGGTTCAGGACGTTGATCACCTGGGTGCGATCGGCGCCGTAGGCGTCGGTGATCGGGCCCTCGCTCATCCTCGCCCGGGCGCGCTCACGAAGGGTCGCGATGTCCGTCATGAAGCTCATCACGCGGCAACATACCGGCAGTTGCGTCCGTCCGGGCTGGTGGGCGCTCGCGCCCACTGGGGGTAGGGTCCGGCTGTGGCCGACCGAGCGACGTTCGCCGACCAGACGATGGGGCTGATGCCGTCGCTCTACGCCGCAGCGCTGCGCATGACCCGCAACCCGTCCGATGCCGAAGACCTCGTGCAGGAGACGTATCTGAGGGCCTATCGCGGCTTCGATGGGTTCGAGGAGGGCACCAACCTCAAGGCCTGGCTGTACCGCATCCTCACCAACACGTACATCAACAGCTATCGGGCCAAGAAGCGCCGGCCCGACGAGACGGAGCTCGACGAGGTCGAGGACCTGTACCTGTACCGCCGCATCGGCGGCCTGGAGGCGGCCATGGCGGGCCGGAGCGCCGAGGACGAGCTGCTCGAGCGGTTCACCGACGCGGAGGTGAAGGAAGCCCTCGAGTCTCTGCCCGAGAACTTCCGCATGGCCGTGCTGCTGGCGGACGTGGAGGGATTCGCCTACAAAGAGATCGCCGAGATCCTCGACATCCCCATCGGTACGGTCATGAGTCGCCTCCACCGGGGAAGAAAGGCGCTTCAGAAGCGGTTGTACGAGTTCGCCGTGGAGCGCAACCTCACGGCTCCCGTTCCGGATGACGCCCATGTCTGACTGCCAAGACGCACTCCACGAGCTGTACGGCTTCCTCGACGGGGAGTTGACCGAGGACCGGCGCGTCGCCATCCAGCACCACCTCGACAAGTGCCAGCCGTGCGCCGAGCCGTACGACTTCGAGGCCGAGCTGCGGGCGGTGGTGCGCCGGAAGTGTCAGGAGCAGGTGCCCGACGCCCTGATGGCCAAGATCCGCACGGCGCTCGAGTCGGAGGCCTCCCGCCTCAGCGATTGAGCCGGCGTCACCGGCCCCGCGGCCGGCCGGGCGCGCTGCGCGACTCTCGCACTCGTTGCCTAGCATGCGATCCATGCTCGCGGTGGTCTGGCACTACTGGATCGGTGTGGCGCTCGTGCTGGGCGCCGTCGGCACGCTGGCGGCGCTGGCGTTCGGATACCTGACGAAGGTGGAGTCGACCCGCTATCCCAAGAAGGGTTCGTAGGGTGGGGGCGAGCTGGGTGGGGTCCCGCTAGGTGCCCGTCAGCCCAGTCGACTGGGGGCTCGCCGAACGCGTTGCGGTCCGGGTCTCCGGTCACGAGCCGCTGGCGGCGTCGTACCACTACGACCGGCTGGCGGAAGACTTCGCCGAGGTGACCGCCCAGGCCGAGGAACTGGTGGCCACGGCCACCGGGCTGCGCTCCGCCAGCGGCCCCGCACGGGCCCGGGTGGTGGACCGCGCCGACTGGGTCCGGGCCAATCTCGCCAGCTTCGGCCGCCTGCTCCGCCCGCTCACGGACAAGATGGCGGAGCGCATGGGGGACAAGCAGGGGCTCGCGGCGATGCCGGCGGCGCTGTCCCGCCGGATCGCCGGCGTGGAGGTCGGGACGCTGCTCGGGTGGATGGCCACCCGCGTGCTCGGTCAATACGACCTGCTCGTCATCGAGGACGAGCGCCCCGAGGATCAGGACCTCGTCTACTACGTCGGGCCCAACGTGCTGGCGCTGGAGAAGCGCTACGCCTTTCCGCCCCAGGAGTTCCGCCTGTGGCTGGCTCTCCACGAGGTGACCCATCGGGCCCAGTTCACCGGCGTGCCGTGGCTGCGGCCGCACTTCCTCTCACTGGTCGAGCAGACGCTCGACGCCGTCGATCCCGACCCCAAGCGGTTCCTCGACGCGCTCGCTCGGGTGATCGAGGACCTGCGCTCCGGCCACAACCCCCTCGACGAGGGCGGCATCGCCACCCTGCTGGCCAGCCCGGACCAGCGTGAGCTGTTCGGCCGGATCGGCGGGCTGATGAGCCTGCTCGAGGGCCACGGCGACGTCACCATGGACCGGGCCGGCGAGGGCCACGTCCCCTCCGCCGCCCGCTTCTCCCGGGCGCTGCGCGAACGGCGGAAGCAGGGGAGCAGCGTGGCCAAGCTCCTGCAGAAGGCGCTCGGCATCGACGCGAAGTTCCAGCAGTACGCGCAGGGCGAGTCGTTCATCGCCTACGTCGAACGCCATGGCGGTCCCGACGCCCTCGACGCGGCCTGGCGGGGTCCGGAGTGGCTGCCCACCCTGGCCGAGATCCGCGCCCCCCAGGAGTGGCTAGACCGGGTGAAGCTCTCCGAGGAGCTCGTCGGGTAGGGGCGGGTCGGCCGGGTCACACCCGAGGTCATGAGTTCCGCACCGAGGAGCCCGAGGTCATAGGTTCCTGGCCTGGAACCTATGACCTCGGCCTCGCCACGGCGGAACCCATGACCTCAGGAAGATCGGAGGCAGGCCCCCCGGCTGGCGAGCTGATCGCCGCCCTGCTGACCCGGTGCGACTTCCCCCCGGCCGGCACCGCGGTGACCTGCGCCGTGTCGGGCGGGGCCGATTCGCTGGCCCTGCTGGTTCTGGCCGTCGAGGCCGGCTGCCGGGCCACGGCCGTGCACGTCGACCATGGACTGCGCCCGGGATCCGCCGGCGAGGCCGAGGTGGTGCGTGCCGCGGCCGACCGCTGCGGTGCCGCGTTCCGCGGGGTGCGGGTCGCGGTGGAGCCCGGCTCCAACCTCGAGGCCCGCGCCCGGGCGGCCCGCTATGCCGCCCTCCCGGCCGGTGTGCTGACGGGGCACACCGCCGACGACCAGGCCGAGACGATGCTGCTCAACCTGCTGCGGGGCGCCGGCCTCGACGGCCTCGCCGGCATGGACCCCCGGAGCCGGCCGCTCCGCCGCCTGCGGCGGCGTGAGACCCGGGCCCTGTGCGAGACACTGGGACTGACGCCGGTGGAGGACCCGACGAACCGCGACTCGGCGTTCCGCCGCAACCGGATCCGGCACGAGTTGCTCCCGCTGCTCGACGACATCGCCGAACGCGACGTCGTGCCGATCCTCGCCCGCCAGACCGACCTGGCGCGCGACGACGTCGCCCTGCTCGACGAGCTGTCCGCCGCGGTCGACCCCTGCGACGCGCGGGCGCTGGTTGCGGCCCCAGCGCCACTCGCCCGCCGCGCCGTCCGGCGTTGGCTGCGCACCGGCGGACCCGGTGGCGACGAGCTGCATCCCCCCGACGGCGCCAGCGTCGATCGGGTCCTCGCCGTGGCGCGAGGCGAGGCCGTGGCGTGCGAGCTACCCGGTGGGTGGCGGGTCGCCCGCTCCCGCGGACGCCTGCGGCTCGACCGGCGCCGAGGCCCACTAGCGTGACCAGGCATGCCGACGAACTCCCCGGGCGACTTCATCCATCATCTCGACGATCCCTCGCTCGGACCGGTGGTGGTGGGGGAGAAGGAGATCCAGGCCCGGATCGCCGAGCTCGGTGACCAGATCACGACCGACTACGCCACCCGTCCCCCGCTGCTCATCGGCGTGCTGAAGGGGGCCTTCGTCTTCATGGCCGATCTCGCCCGGGCCATTCGCCTGCCGGTCGAGATCGACTTCATGGCCGTCTCGTCCTACGGCGCGTCGACCCGGTCGTCCGGCGTCGTCCGCATCGTCAAGGACCTCGACATCGACCTCACCGGGCGGCACGTCATCCTGGTGGAGGACATCGTGGACTCGGGGCTGACCCTCACCTACCTGCGGCGGAACCTGGCCGCCCGCCATCCGGCGAGCCTGGAGGTGTGCGCGCTCTTCGTGCGCCAGGGCAACCAGAAGACCCAGGAGGAGCTGCGCTACGTCGGTTTCGAGATCCCGCCGGCCTTCGTGCTGGGCTACGGCCTCGACGTCGCGGAGCGCTTCCGCAACCTTCCCTACGTCTGCGAGTTCACGGGCGAGATCAGCGAGTGAGACGGCCCGGGGGGCGGTGGTCCTGGGCGCCGCCCCACCGGTAGCCTGGCTCGCACGTGAAACGCTTCCCCCGCGCCGCCATCGCGTATCTCGTTCTCGGTTTCGCCGTGCTGTTCTTCGGCGTGCAGATGCTCCGCCCCGGCACCGAGCGAGAGGAGCTCGACCTCTCCGCCTTCCGCGACGACATCGCCGAGGGCGAGGTCGCGACCGCCGAGATCAAGGACCGCGACAACGTCGTCCAGGGCAAGCTGCGCGACGACACCGAGTACAAGGTGAGCTACCCCGCGGAGTTCGCCGACGAGCTGGTGAACGAGCTCGACGAAGCCGAACCCGCGATCGAGGTCACGACCGACTCCCAGGGCGACTCGGTCTGGACCGGGCTCCTGTTCAGCCTGCTGCCCGTCGTGCTGATCATCGGGGCGTTCTTCCTGGTCATGAACGCGCTCCAGGGTGGCGGGCGCGGCGTGATGCAGTTCGGCAAGTCGAAGGCGAAGCAGGTCACGAAGGACGACACCGTCGTGACGTTCGCCGACGTGGCCGGGTGCGACGAGGCGGTCGAGGAGCTCCAGGAGATCAAGGACTTCCTCAAGGACCCGGGCCGGTTCCAGGCCATCGGGGCGCGGATCCCCAAGGGCGTCCTGCTCTTCGGGCCGCCCGGCACCGGCAAGACGCTCCTGGCCCGGGCCGTGGCCGGGGAGGCGGGGGTGCCGTTCTTCCCCATCTCGGGGTCGGACTTCGTGGAGATGTTCGTGGGCGTGGGCGCCAGCCGGGTGCGGGACCTCTTCGAGAAGGCCAAGCAGGCGGCGCCGGCCATCGTGTTCGTGGACGAGATCGACGCGGTCGGACGGCATCGAGGCGCCGGCCTCGGTGGGGGTCACGACGAGCGCGAGCAGACGCTGAACCAGCTGCTGGTGGAGATGGACGGGTTCGACTCCCGCACCGGGGTGATCCTCATCGCCGCCACCAACCGGCCCGACATCCTCGACCCGGCGCTGCTCCGTCCTGGCCGGTTCGACCGCCAGATCGTGGTGGACCAGCCGGATCTCGAGGGCCGCAAGGCGATCCTCGACGTCCACGCCAAGGGCAAGCCGCTGGCAGACGACGTGCGCCTCGAGGTCCTGGCCCGCCGAACGCCGGGGTTCACCGGCGCCGACCTCGCCAACCTCATGAACGAGGCGGCGCTGCTCACCGCCCGCCGTGGCGGCACCGACATCACGATGATGGCGATGGAGGCGGCCATCGATCGCGTGCTGGCCGGCCCCGAGCGCAAGACACGGGTCATGTCCGACAAGGAGAAGCAGGTCATCGCGTACCACGAGGGCGGCCACACGCTGGTGGGCCACGTGCTGGAGGGCACCGACCCCATCCACAAGGTCTCGATCGTGTCGCGTGGGCGGGCGCTGGGATGGACGCTGGCCCTGCCCACCGAGGACAAGTACCTCAAGAGCCGCAGCGAGCTGGTCGACACCATGACCATGCTGTTGGGCGGCCGCTCGGCAGAGGAGCTGGTGTTCGGCGAGCCCACGACGGGGGCGAGCGACGACATCGAGCGGTGCACCGAGATCGCCCGCCAGATGGTCACGACCTACGGGATGAGCGACCGGCTGGGGCCGCAGCAGCTCGGCACGAAGGCCCAGGAGGTGTTCCTGGCCCGCGACTACGGGCACGAGCCCACGTACTCGGACGAGGTTGCCGGGCTGATCGACGACGAGGTCCGGCGGCTGATCGACGCCGCCCACGACCGGGCCAAGTTCATCCTCACCACCCACCGGGCCACGCTGGACCGCCTGGCCACGTCGCTCGTCGACAAGGAGACGCTCGACGACGGCGACCTGGCCGAGGTGTTCGGCGACCTCGACAAGGGGACGGGGATCGAGCTGCCGCTCGACGAGCTCGGCATCGGACCGCAGCCGCCGGCGCGCCGCACGCTGGTGGGTCCCACCGTCGCCGGGGCGGTGGACCCGGCGCCGGAAGCGGGCGAGCCGGACGTGCGGCGCGCCCCGGCGCCGCGGCTGCCGGCCTGGCGGCGGGTGCTGCGCTGGGGCCTGGGCGAACCCCGGCCGTCCGGTACCTGACGCGGGCCCAACCGAGGAGAGAAAGGTCTCGCCATGGCCGACGAATGGCCGAGCCCGAGCCGGGACTTTCCGCCCATCGAGACCCCGATGGACATGGAGCGGATCGCCAAGGCCGTGCGGGAGATCCTCGAGGCCATCGGGGAGGATCCCGACCGCGACGGCCTGCGCGACACCCCCGAGCGCGTCGCCCGCCTGTACGCCGAGATCTGCTCGGGGATCCACGAGGAGGTCGACACCCATCTAGCCGTGACGTTCGAGACCGGCCACGACGAGATGGTCATGGTGCGGGACATCCCGATGCAGTCGATCTGCGAACACCACCTCATCCCGTTCATCGGCAGGGCGCACGTGGCGTACATCCCCGGGGAGGACGGTCGGATCACCGGGATCTCCAAGCTGGCGCGCCTGGTCGACGCCTTCGCCCGCCGGCCACAGGTACAGGAGAACCTGACCGTCCAGGTCGCCGACGAGATCGACCGCACCCTGCAGCCGCGGGGTGTGATGGTCGTGATCGAGGCGGAGCACCTGTGCATGACGATGCGGGGCGTGCGCAAGCCCGGCTCGACGACCGTGACCTCGGCGGTTCGGGGCCTGTTCCGCTCCAGCGTCGCCACCCGGGAAGAGGCGATGCGCTTCATCGTTGGTCAGCGCTAGGCGTTCGGAGGGGGGAGGGAACCCTCCTCCTCCGGCTCCCCCCGCGTCTTTGGCCGCCGCCTACAGCGGCGTCGATCTCTGGTCGCTCGACCGGCGTAGCCGGATCGAGCGACAGCTGGGGGCTCCGGCAAAGCCTCTGCCCCCCCACACCCCCGCCGCCCGTACTCTGCGGGACCTATGAGCGCGCCGACACCGCACAACGAGGCCAAGCCCGGCGACATCGCCGACGCCGTTTTGCTTCCTGGCGACCCCCGGCGGGCGGCCGCCATCGCGGAGCGCTTCCTCGACGACGCCCAGTGCTACAACGAGGTCCGCAACATGCTGGGCTTCACCGGCACCTACCGTGGGCGCCGCATCTCGGTGCAGGGGACCGGCATGGGCATGCCGTCGATCGGCATCTACGCCACCGAGCTGTTCCGCTTCTACGGCGTGACGACCGCGATCCGGGTCGGCTCGTGCGGTGCCCTGCACGACGCCGTGGCCTTGCGCGATCTGGTCATCGCGCTGGCTGCGCACACGGATTCGGCGATGGTCGAACGGCGGTTCAAGGGCATCACGTACGCCCCGGCCGCCGACTTCGGCCTCGCCGTCGACGCCTGGCGCCTGGCGCGCGAGCGGGGCAGCACCGTTCACGTCGGGACCATCCTGTCCACCGACACCTTCTACGACGCCGATCCCGAGGTGACCGAGGCGCTTACGAGGCATGGCGTCCTCGCAGTCGAGATGGAGGCCGCAGCGCTCTACACGATCGCCGCCGCCCACCAGGCGCGGGCGCTGGCGATCTCCGCCGTCAGCGACCACATCCCCCGGGGCGAGGCGATCAGCTCGGGCGAGCGCGAGACGGGCTTCTTCGCCATGGCCGAGCTGGCGCTCGACGTGGCCGTAGGGGCGGCCGGGCCGAGCAGCTAGCGCGCCACCGGGGCGAACGCACGCAGGATCCGCTCCACGGTCTCGATGATGGCGTCCTCGTCGACGGTGGTGAGCCCGGCGCCGAGCGCCAGCGAGGCCTCGGTCAGCGCGCCGTAGAGCAACAGCGCGAGCGCTTCGGCGTCCTCGTGCCGCAGCGCCCCGCCGGTGGCCAGCGACTGCAGTCCCGCCCGGATGGTGCCGAGGCCGAAGCCGCGGTCGATCTCGTACCAGGCCACGAGCCCCAGGACGGCCGGTGCGTCGGCGAGGACGATGCGGCGGAGCTCGGGCCTGGCGAACAGCTCGAACAGCCTGCGGCAC
>Ga0081538_10000262_pt1 | contig 59900 bp, 55 predicted proteins | sample TabmetS5T2R1_FD_71022 | JGI IMG/M metagenome (GOLD analysis project Ga0081538, IMG submission 71022) | Tabebuia heterophylla rhizosphere microbial communities from the University of Puerto Rico - S5T2R1 | ecosystem: Host-associated > Plants > Roots > Rhizosphere ...
TGCCGCTCGTCTAGCAGCGGCAGCATGACCTCAAGCTTGCGCGCTAACGTCTGTTCGGTGGCTGCCACATCGGCAGCCTAGACTGCCCGACTCATCAGAAACGTTATTTATGCCCAAGTCCTTAGCCAGCTCCTGCATGACCAGCACATAGATGAGGTACTTCCAGGCGACGGCATAAGCGCCAAGCTTTGCCCATGATCCGCCATGCTCTGGAACCATCGAGCGGCTGAGCAGCTCGTAGGAGTAGTCCTCGGGCGCCAGCTCGATCACGAAGGTGCCGACCGCGCGCTCTCGCTGCGCGAGCACCTGGAAGATGGCGCTCTTGCCAACACCCCGATTGCCGACGACCACGAGCTTCTCGCCCCGCTGCACGCGGTTGAAATCGTCGGACTCGATGAAGTAAGCGGCCAATCCCTTCTTAATGTCACGCTCTGCGGCCGGTGCGCCCAAATCGAGCTTGCCTCGATCGGCCAATTGGTATTGCGCGGTAAATGTCACGAGCCCCCCTCCGCAACCGGTGTGGCATCGCCTCCATCGCCCCCTGGTGCCCGCGCGTCCGAGTGGCTGACGGCATCCGTACCCGCGGTGTGTGCCAATGGGCGCTGTACCTCCCGATCTCTCCATGAGGGCAGCGCAATCCCGAGGGCGACATGGCGATCAGTGAGTAGGAGACCTCATACTGTGCGCCTGATACGTCTCGCCCTATCCCATGAGTCGATCTCGGGCGTTGACGAACCGGTCGAGCGCGTCGCGGTAGATGACGGCCGTCGCCGGATCGGGCCGGATGGTGTGGTCCACCCGAGTGGCGCTGCCGAGCGCGAACGCGTCGGCCAGGCCGAGGGCCTCGAGGGTCAGCAGCGCGGCCCCGCGGCACGCGCTCTCACCGCTGCGGGGAAGCTCGAGCGGGCGGCCGAGGACGTCGGCCATGATCCGCAGCCACAGCCGTGAGCGGGTAAAGCCCCCATCGGCGCGAATGGCCGCCACCGGATGGCCCAGCCCCTCGACCAGCTCAAGGACCGTGGCGAGCTGGAAGGCGACGCCCTCCAGCAACGCTCGCAGCACGTGGCCCTGCCCGTGGTAGATGGACAAGCCAACGAACGCCCCGCGCAGGTCCGGGTCCCACAGCGGCGCCCGCTCGCCGAGGAGGTAGGGCAGGCAAAGCAGGCCGTCAGCGCCCGGCGGTGCTGCAGCGGCGAGCTGATCGAAGCGGGCGTAGGCCTGGTCCCCGGCCGCGCGAGCCAGCTCAGGGAAAAGCCTGTCCCGCGCCCAGCGCATGACGATCCCACCCGAGGAGATCGGCCCCCCAACCACCCAGCGGGCTTGGGTCAGGGCATAGCAGAACAAGCGAGCCTGCGGATCCGCGCCCGGCTGGTCAACGATGGCGCGGAGCGCGCCGCTGGTGCCGACCGTCAGCGCGGCCACGCTGGGGCCCGTCGCGCCCGCCCCGAGCGTGGCCAGGCAGCCGTCGCTCGCCCCGATCACGATGGGCGTGCCGGCGGGCAGGCTGAGCCGCGCCCCTTGGGCGCGCAGCACCGCCGTCGCCGGCACAGGCGCCGACAGCAGGGAGGCGTCGAGGCGCGCGAGGGCGAGCGCCTCCTCGTCCCACGACCTGCTCGCCAGGTTGAACAGGCCCGTCGCCGAGGCGATCGAGTGGTCGATCACCTCCGCCGCGCCCAACCGCCGCAGCAGGTACTCCTTAGCCGAGACCCACCAGCGCGCCCGCGCGGCGGTCTCTGGGTCGCGCTCAGCAAACCAGCGGAGCTTCGCGAGCGGCGCCATCGGGTGGAGCGGGGTCCCGGTGCGCCGGGCGAGGGCAATCGCGCCGGGCCGGGCGGCGAGCTGCCGCGCCTGCGCGGCGGCCCGGTTGTCCGCGAAGAGGATCACCGGGGTCAGCGGCCGTCCCGCGCGATCCAGGGCGAGCAGCGAGTGCATCGCAGCGCTCAACCCAATGCCCGCGATGGCGTGCCCCTGGGCGGTGAGGTCGCGGACGACCGCAGCGGTCGCCTGCTCCGCCGCCCTGACCAGCTCATCGGGATCCTGCTCGGCCCGATCGGGAGCTGGCGAGGCGATCGCGACCTCGACCGCGTGCGCGGCGAGCGCCTCGCCACCGGCGTCAAACGCGACCGCTTTCACGCTGGACGTGCCCAGGTCAAGGCCGATGACGGCGGGTGCGCTCACTGGCTCATCGCACGGATCCTGTCAGGGGTGCCGCGACCACCGCGCTGCCCATGGCTCGGCATAGTATGCAGGCCTCATGCCGCCAGTCGCCGCAGGCCTCCTTGTCTTTTGCACCTCCGCCGCCGTGCTGGTCTTGGAGATCCTCGCGGGGCGGCTCCTGGCGCCGTACGTCGGGGTGACGCTGGAGACCTACACCGGGATCATCGGCGTCGTGCTGGCGGGCATCGCGCTCGGGACCTGGCTGGGCGGGCGGGCCGCTGACCGGGTCGATCCACGCAAGATGCTCGGCCCACTGCTCGTCTTCGGCGGGACGCTCGCGCTCTGCACGATCCCCGCGATCCGGCTGTTCGGCGCGTTAGGGCTGGGCGCCGGGCCGATCGGGATCACGACGCTCGCGCTCGCCGGGTTCTTCGGCCCCGCGACCGTGCTGTCCGCGGTCAACCCGACAGTGGTGAAGCTGCAGCTCGCCAACTTGGACGAGACGGGCCGGGTGGTGGGCCGGCTGTCGGCGCTCGGGACCGCAGGCGCGATCTTTGGCACGTTCGCGACCGGCTTCATCCTGGTGGCGACCGTGCCGACGACGCCGATCGTGCTTGCCCTGGGGGCGCTGCTCGTGGGGGCCGGCGTGCTCCTGTGGGCTTGGCTCGGCCGCGCGAGCGGAGCTGAGCTGCCGGTCGCGGCGCTCGTGCTCGCCGGCCTCGGGGTTGGGCTGGCGCTCTTGCTCCCCAACCCGTGCGAGTTCGAGAGCGCGTACTTCTGCGCGCGCATCGCGCCGGATCCTGGGCGGGCCTCCGGCCGGACGCTCTGGCTCGACCGGCTGCGCCACAGCTACGTCGACCTCGCCGATCCCACGCACCTCCAGTTCAGCTACGCGCAGCTCATGAGCGACGTGATCGCGAGCGCCGCGCCGGAGGGTCAGCCGATCACCGCGCTCCACATCGGGGGCGGTGGGTTCAGCCTGCCCCGCTACATCGCGGCGGTGCGGCCTGGGTCATTCAGCCGGATCTTGGAGCTGGACCCGGCGCTGGTGCGGATCGCCCGCACCGAGCTGGGCCTCCGGACCGGCCCGGACCTCCAGGTCCGGACCGGGGACGCGCGCTTGAGCTTGGCCGACGAGCCCGCCGGCCGCTATGACCTGGTGATCGGCGACGCGTTCGGCGGGCAGGCGGTGCCCTGGCATCTGGCGACCGCCGAGTTCATCAACCAGATCACGCGGGTGCTACGGCCTGGCGGGATCTACGCGATCAACCTGATCGACAACCCGCCGCTGGGCTTCGCCCGGGCGGAGCTGGCGACGATGCGAGCGGTCTTCGATCACGTCGCGCTGATCGCCCCGCCTGACCAGGTCCGCGGCGCGAAGGGCGGGAACTTCATCCTGGCCGGCTCCGACCGCCCGCTGGACGTCGAGGCGATGCGAGCCCACAACCGCGCCCGCGGGGACCGCGACCTCGTTGTGTGGCGGGACGCCGATCTCGACGCCTTCGCTGGCGGCGCGCCCGTCCTCACCGATGACTACGCCCCTGTGGACCAGCTCCTGACTCCCCAGGGGTGATGCAGCTAGAATGCTGATGCATAGCGATGCATGAGGAGTGAGGCATACCCTGGAAGACTATTACCGTCTCTGAGTACCTCGACGAGCGCATCACCAAGATGGCCCAGGAGCGGAGAACAAGCTACAACGCCACAGTGATCTCGTTGATCGAGGAGGGGATGCCACCCGAGCCGCTGCCCTACGAGGGGATTGTGGAAGGCCCTGAGGACCTTTCGGAGCGGTTCGAGGAGTACCTCGGCGAGATGCTGGACGAGCTTCGCCCGTGATTCTCGACAGTGGCCCGCTGATCGCGGGTTTGAACGCGAAGGACCGCCACCACCATCTGTCGGTTCGGGTCTTGCGCAGCACCAGCGGTCGCGCGGTCGTTCCTGATCCCGTGGTCATCGAGGTCGAGACGACCATCCGCCGCTGGTACGGCGCCACGATGGCGCACGTATTCCTTGACACTATCCGCGCGGGCGCCCACGTTCGAATGCCCCTCACCGATGCGCTCTGGCACCGCGCGGTGGAAATTGACCGCGCATACGCGGACTTGAACCTCGGTCTCGTCGACACCTCGGTGATGGCTGTGGCTGAGGCCCACGGCGAGCCGGTCTTCACGTTCGATTTCCGGGCGTTCCGTGGTGTCCCCGGGCCTGACAACGGCGCGTGGCCTTTGGTCATGACCGAGGCCGACTTGGCGTAGCTGCTCAGACCTTGCCAAAGCGTCGAGTGCGGCGCTGGTACTCGGCGACGGCGGCGCGGAGGTGCTCTTTCCGGAAATCGGGCCAGAGCACATCGGTGAAGACCAGCTCGGCGTAGGCGGCCTCCCACAGCAAGAAGTTCGACAGCCGCTGCTCGCCAGAGGTGCGGATGAGCAGATCGACGTCCGGGGTGTCCGGCTCGTACAAGCGGGCTTGGAGCGATCGCGCGGTCACATGGTCAGGGCGGATCCGCCCTGAGATCGCATCCATGGCCAGGCGGCGGGCGGCGTCGACCAGCTCAGCGCGGCCACCGTAGTTGAACGCCACTTGGAGCGTCATGCGGGTGTGGTGAGCGGTCAGCGCCTCGGTGTGCTCCATCATCTCGACCAGCCGGCGGGGCACTGGCCGGCCGCGGCGGCCAATGAACCGGACCCGCACCTGCTGCTCGTTCAGCTCGTCCGCTCGGCGCAAGAGCAGGTCCCGGTTGAAGTTCATCAAGAAGCTGACCTCAGACGGCGGCCGCTTCCAGTTCTCCGTCGAGAACGCGTAGACGGTGACGCAACGCAAACCCAGCTTGAGCGCCCCCTCGACGGTATCGAGCAGCGCCGCCTCCCCCGCCTCGTGGCCGGCGTTCCGTGGCAGCCCGCGGAGGCCGGCCCAACGGCCGTTGCCGTCCATGATGATCCCAACATGCGCCGGCAGCCGGGCTGGGTCAATCTCGTCAGCCAGAGGCGCTCCCACGGCTCCCTGTGGGGCTCTGGCCCCCCCGTTCAGTGGGGACGCCTCTCCAGGAATCTTCATCATCGCGGCACAAAATCCCAGGCCCGCAGCGGCCGGCCAAAGTGGTAGGTCAGAAAGCTATAGATCACTGCGCCGGCGATGCGCCTAGCGCGCGACGCGACCTCGGCCTGGATCAGCTCTGTCCAGCTCGTGCTCATCAGCACACCGAGCAACGCCCGCGCCTCCGGGTCGAGCGGCATCGCATCCTGCGACGCGCAGCCCGCGCACAGCGCCCCGCCTGCCGCGATCGAGAATACCAGGTGCATACCTGGCAGCCCGCAGGAGGCGCACCCGTCAAGGGTTGGCTGGTAGCCCGCCACCGCGACCAGGCGGAGCAGGTACGCGTCAAGCACGAGGGTCGGATGGCGGGGGTCGCGCACGAGCGTCCGCAACCCGTCGAGCAGCAGGAGGAACAGCGCGATCGAGCGCTCATCGGGCTGCGCGAGGTGGTCCGCGGCCTCGACCATCGTCGACCCGCAGGCGAGGCGCACGTAGTCCTCCCGGATGGTCGCGAACGGGGTGATCAGCTCGGCCTGCGTCACGATGTCCAGCTCGCGGCCCTCATAGAGCTGGAGGTCCACGTGGCTGAACGGCTCAAGGCGCCCGCCGAACCTCGAGCCAGGCCGGCGCGCTCCCTTCGCGACCGCGCGAACCTTGCCCCGCCCTTGGGTGCACAGGTGCACGATCCGGTCGGTCTCGCCGAGCTTGTAGGTGCGCAGGACGATCCCCTGCTCCCGGTACAGCGCCATGGCCATCAGGCTATTTCCTTTTCCCAGCCTGGGACACACCGTGGCGCTACAGGCGGCCAGCGGCGATCACGCGCTCCAGGAACCTTGCGGTGCGGTCGTGGCGGGGCGCGGTGAAGATCTGGCCAGGAGCCCCCTGCTCCAAGATGCGGCCCTGGTCGATAAAGCAGATCCGGTTCGCCACATCGCGCGCGAACGACATCTCGTGCGTCGCGAGCAGCATCGTCATCCCCTCGGCGGCCAGCTGGCGGACCATGTCGAGCACCTCGGCGATCAGCTCGGGGTCCAGCGCGCTGGTGATCTCGTCGAGAAGCATCAGCTTCGGCCGCATCGCGAGCGCCCGGACGATCGCGACGCGCTGCTGCTGGCCGCCGGAGAGCCGGTCGGGGTACTCGTCGCGTTTCTCCCAGAGCCCGATGCGCTCGAGCAGCGGCCTGGCCCGGTCCGTCGCCTCCCGCTTGGACAGCCCCAGCGCCTCCCGCGGGGCGAGCGTGACGTTGCGGAGCACGCTCATGTGCGGGAACAGGTTGAAGCTTTGGAACACGATCCCCACGTCGCGCCGGAGCCGGTCAACGTCGGTGCGGCTGCCGATGATCGATCGGCCGCTGATGCGGATGTCGCCGGCGTCGATCGGCTCCAAGGCGTTCACGCACCGCAGCAGCGTCGACTTGCCTGACCCCGAGGGCCCGATCAGGCAGACGACCTCGTGCTCGCCCACCGCGAGGTCGACGCCCCGGAGCACCCACGCCTCGCCGAAGCGCTTGGAGACCGAGTCAAGCTCCAGCAGCGCGCTCACGCACGGCCCCCCACGGTGCGCCGCTGGCCGCGGGCGATGAGGTAGTCGGTGATCCGGGTCAATGGGAGCGTAATCACCAGGAAGCAGAGCGCGAGCCCGACGTACGGCGACGCGTTGAAGCGCTGCCCGGCGACGATCTGCGCCTGGCGGAAGCCCTCCACGACGCCGAGGACCCCGATCAGCGCCGTGTCCTTCTGCAGCCCGATGAAATCGTTGAGCAGCGGTGGGATCACCCGCCGGACCGCCTGGGGAAGGACCACGAACCGCATCGTCTTCGCCCTCGACAGCCCCAGCGAGCGGGCTGCGGCCACCTGGCTGGCGTGCACCGACTCGATCCCCGCGCGGTAGACCTCGGCGACGTACGCCCCGTAGACGAGCGTCAGCGCGAGCACCGCAAGCTGGTAGAGGCTGAGCCCCCGGAACAGCGGCAGCCCCGTCTGCGGCAGCCCGAACCCGACGAGGAAGATCACGACCAGCGCCGGCAGCGCGCGGAAGAAGTCGATGTACGCGATCGCGAGCCACCGCAGCGGGACGCCCGCCCGCCCGGGCAGGCCGCGGAGCAGCGCCAGGACGAGCGCCCACGCGAGCACGCACAGCTCGGCGGCGACCATCACGCTGAGGTTGGTCGCGAACGCGCGGGCGATCCCTGGCAGGCTCTGGCGGATCAGCTCCCAGTTGAGGTACTGGCGGGCGAGCTCCTCCACGGCGCCGCTACCGCAGCACCGGCACGTCCGCCGCTGCGGGGAAGTACCGCGCCTGGAGCTGGTCGAGGACGCCCTCGCTGCGCAGCTCCTCGATGATCGCGGAGACGATCGGGGTGTGCGGCGAGCCTTTCGGCAGGACCGCGCCGTACCGCTCCCCCGTCTCGAACTGCCCCGCAACCTCGAAGGTCGACCCAGGCCGGGCGGCCTCGCCGACGACGATCGGCACGTCGAGCATCACCGCGTCGATCTGGCCAGCGCGCAGCGCGTTGAACGCGTCGAGCGTCGTGTTGTAGATCTGCGGTGGCCTGGCGGGCCTCAGCGTGTTGGCCAGGTACGAGGCCCCGGTCGTGTTGAGCTGCGCGCCCCAGCGCAGCGTCTTTGCCGTGGCCGTGTCCGGGATCGTGGTGCCCTGCCTCACCAGCGCGCCTTGGTTGGCGTCGAAGTAGGGGGCGGAGAAGTCCACGACCCTTGCCCGCTCGTCGGTGATGGTGACCTGCGAGAGGTCAATGTCGCAGGGGCAGTTGGCCCCAGCCACGAGCGCCGAGAATGGCATCTCAACAAACCGCACCTCGCCGAGGCCAAGCCGCTCGCCGATCGCCCTGGCCAGATCGACCTCGAAGCCGCCGGTGATGCTCTGGTAATCGTCGCCGAGCCAGAACGGCGGCGCGGGCAGCTCGGTCCCGACCGTCAGCACTCCCGGCTGGATCGTGCGGAAGCCGCCGCTGGCGGTCTCAGCCGGCACGGCGCCGGTCTGGCCGCCGCCGCAGGCGCTGGCGACGAGCGCCAGGACGAGGGCCACGGCGAGCACGACGAGCCTGGGCCTCACGTCGCCAGATCCGGGGACGGGGATGGGGCGAGCAGGCGGCAGCGCTCGTGGAACTCGCGCGCCTCGGGCAGGTCCGGATAGGTGCGCTGCAGCGCGGCGTCCAGGTCGAGCGCCCTCGCGCGTAATGGGCCTACCAAGCGCTCGAATACCAGCGCCTGGCGCCCGAGGCCACATGCCTCATCAGGCGCGCCGAGCCCGACCAGCGCCAGCGCCAGCTCGATACGGGCAACCGCCTCCTTACCCGGTATGCGGTCCTCCTCCGGCACCGCCGTGAGCAGGTCCAGCCCGTCTGTGGCGTAGCGCCGGGCCTGCTCGGGCAGGCCGACCCAGTTGCAGGACTGAGCTGCATGGGACGTGACCGCATACGAGGCGAGGAGCCCGGCATCACGCCCGAACACGGTGAGCGGCTGCCCGGCCAGGCGCTCGTGCAGGTCCACGGCGTCCCGGAGCGCGGCCTTAAACTCGCTCTGCTGGCCGAGGCGGGCGTACGCGGGAGCGGCCTTTGCCGCGAGCATGATCGTAACGGGGTGGCCGGCAGGCGCGTGCTGCGCCCCCCGCAGCACCGCCTCCAGCGCCTGGCCCGGCTGGTTGTAGTGTAAGGCGATGCTCGCTTGCGCGTTCAGCGCCCAGGCGCACAGCTCCTCATGGCCGGCCTGCCAGCCGTAATGCCAGGCGTCCACACCATACGCCCAAGCAGTGGCAGGATTGCCAAGGTCACGAGCGAGCCACGCGAGCAGCTCCGACAGCCAACCAGCGTGCGCATACAGCTGGCGGCCCTCACGCAACGTGTGCGGACCTGCGATCAGCCGGTCAACCGCCTGCCGGTACCACCGCACCTCACCGAACAGCGCAGCTGGCGACACGACCTCGCTGGCGCGGTTGAAGTCGGCTACGGCCAGCTCAAGGTGCTCCAACACCCCAGCGCCCACCGCCGAGGTCCCCGCCCGGCGAGTGAACTCCAACGCATCCACCAACGCGCCCTTCAGCGCCACCGGCGACACCACCGCAGCGCCGATGCCCTTACATGCATACCGACGGTCCGTAGCCTCACCCACCTCTATACCATCGCCAGGTCTCCCCAAGGGTAGTGGCGCAACCGCCGGCTCCCCCACCCCCTCAACCGTCTCACCGTAATCCGTGGCGAACCCCAACTGCACCGGCCCAGTCACAAACAGCCGGCACAGCAAATCCTGATAGTCCCCATTAGGTTTGGCGCCCGCCTCCCACTCCAACCACGACCGGTCCGTCAACCCTCGCGTGCCCAGTCCCTGCTCCTGGCACAGCGCATGGACCGCCGCGACCGCCTCTCCCAACGTCCAGCCATACGCCAGCCGATACGCCTTAAGCCTGCTGTGCCCACAGCACTCCCAGATCTCACCCGCGATCTGATGCAGCAGCCAGACCGGCGGTTTTGCCGGCTCAGCAGCCTGCAGCAACCGTCGGGTGCGGATCCGCTCGGCGCACCTGCGGTCATGCCGATCCCCCCGCGGCCTCTGCTCCCCAGCTATCACAAGACCTCCCACTCCCCTCACGCGACACATGAGATAGCGCCATACCGTACTGCGATTTGGCAGGGAAATGATGATTCGAGAGCAGCTCGCGACCCAGGCGCGAGCCAGGCGCGCCACACCGAGCGCACCTCTCATCTACCGCTCCTCGGCGAATACGGCAATGCTGCGCCACATGAGGAGCTGGTGTGACAACGCCGCGTGTGTAGGCCAAGACCCCGACCTTTTCTTTCCCATCGGCACGACCGGACCCGCTGCTGAGCAAGCCGATGAGGCCAAAGCGATCTGCGCCGGCTGCCGCGTACGCGACGCATGCCTTGACTGGGCGGTCGAGCACGGCGAACTCGGCATCTGGGGCGGCACCGACGAGGAAGCCCGGGCGCGCACCCGCCGGGCCAGGCGCCCCCCACCCAACCGCGGAGCAAAGAAGTGACCATATCTTCGACAAGGAGATAACGAATGCTCTATGTTGCTCCTTCCTCTCCGCCGGCCGCAACATTCTTCCGGGCGCAGGGTTACCTCCATATCAGCAGTGTTCTGCCCGAGCGGCACGTCGATGAGATTCGCTCGACTGCGAAGATGCTCACAGCTGAGGCTGCTCCTCGACGTGATGGGTCGATACGCCTTGACAACATTGCCTCTTTGTGTCCTGCAGTGAATACGCTCGCGACTTCGCAAGCGCTCCTGACCCATCTGGTTACGCTGATCGGTGAGAACATCGAGCTCATCGAGAACTGCCACAATCATATAACTATCTCCCGTGCTGGCGGTCAGGGCCGGTTACACCGAGACATCGTGCAGTGGACACGAAACATAGTCACCGTGATCGTCTATCTCACAAATTGCCTCGACGTCGGGGGCGCTACCCGGGTTGTGCCCGGCAGCCACTGGTGGCCATGTCTTGGGGAGCTAAACAATGGTGGCACATGGATGGATGCTGTCTCCCCATACGCTGACCTCGCCGGGCAGGCCTTGCCGGTGCCGGCCCGCGCCGGTGATGTCCTCGTCATGGATGGTATGCTCTACCACGCCGCTGGCGGAGCGGGCACGGGTGAACGAACCGTTGTGTGTCTTGCGTATCGCAGCGTGGACGAGTTGGATCCCGCAGCATCGACGCCCCACTGCCGTCTCGTCGCTGGAGCCAGGATCTACCGAGGCAATGTCGCCCGCGATGCCAATCCACCGGCCGAGGGAGAGACGCAGAAGGAAATGTTGTGACCGAAGAGATCATTGTGAAACGTGCCCCTCGGACCAACGCTGACTATAATGCAGTCAGCGCCTACCTTGAGGCTCACAGATTCGAATGGGAAAAACTCCTCCACGACGGCCACACATGCATAGCCGAGCGACTTACCGAGCACGGCTATGAGGTCATCCCCGTCGAGACCACAAACCCGCTCATTACTCAATCGAATCTCAAAACTTCTGTTATTCTTCTGCAGGGCCGCCTGAAAGAAGTCAGAGCAATAATTGGGAAGATGCGACGTTTCGGCGAGCCATTGTCTGCGATGCTGGACATCTGGGGCTACCGGCTGATCACCCCCGGTGGCCTCGACAAGGTGGCTCGCATCGTCGCCGGCATGTGGGAAACCCCCTCAGACGCGGAGCTGCTCCTGCGGAACGGCACGATGCAGTTCGCCTGGTGGCGGGACTACCGCTTGAAGAGCCATGTCGGTCTATCGCCGTTCGCAGCCCGCGGCTACGACGACGCGATCCATCTCAACCGGCGCGCGCCGTTCGGGATCGTCGAGGTGCAGGTGATGACCGCTGATCTCTACCGTCGTGCGCACTGCGAGCCGGGCCGGGAGGAAAACCACGATGGCTATGTCCGGCGGCGCGCCGAGGTGTTTGGTGACCAACCAGGAGCATGATGCCCCATGCCTGGGTGCGTGATCCTGGCTGGGGGAAAGGGCACACGGCTCGGCCCCCTGGGTGCTCGGATAGCCAAGGCGATGCTCCCAGTCGGGGAACGGCCGTTTCTCGAACTCCTCGTGGCACGTTGCCTCGCCTCGGGACTGCGGCCAGTCGTGGTCGCCATCTCGCACCATGCAGCGGACATTCGAACGCACTTTGCCGATATGCGGTGGGGTAATGCCGGGCTGATCTTTCACGAGACACATCAGAAAGAGACAGGAGGCGACCTTCTCGACGCTATGACCCGGATTCCGACCGGCAGGTTCGTTGTGTGCAACGGTGACACGGTGTTGGATATCAACGTGCGTGCCGTCCTTGCCTTCCAGAGTGAGGCCCCCGATCGAGGTGTGATCGTGTTAACACGCCGCCGGGGCGTCCCGAACGAGAACGCCATCGTCGTCGGCGACGGCAACGTGGTGACGGCCTCGTTCGAAGCCGCACAGCCGCCAACCGAAGTGCCGCCCTGGAGTTGGAGGGGCAGCGCCACAGGAACGTTTGTCCTGTATCCCGGCCTCCTCGAGGGGATCACCAGGGACAGCCCCTCAAGTTTGGAGCAGGACATCCTCCCGGTCTTGATCAAACGGCGGATGCTCCGGGCTTTCGACAACGGCCTTCGATACTTTCTCGACTTCGGCACTCCAGAACGGCTCGCCCAGCTCCGCCGAGAGCGCGAGACGGTCCTCCGACTCAATGAGGAATTGCTGAGTGAGCGTTCCCGAGTGTGGGCAGCCGACGGTTAATACCTCGGATTGCACGCTTAAGGGCTTGGGCATGAATAACGTTTCTGATGGCCGGGCGGTCTAGGCTGCCGAGACGGCAGCCACCGAGGAGACGATAGCGCGCAAGCCCAAGGCCATGCCGCCGCTGTGAGACGAGCGGCAGCGGCACGCGTTGCTGGCCGTTAAGGCGCAGGCGTGGGTCGCCCCAACAATCCCCACCAAACGTGGAAAACGCCTAGCGAGGACCGATCCAACCTGCTACCATACGAACATACGTTCTAGTCAGGTAGGGGGGGTGAGGCCGATGGGCGAACTCAGGTCAGCAGTCGACGCCCTCGCCGCCCTCGACCTCGACCAGCTCGACAACACCACACTCGGCGAGCTGATCGTGGAGGCCTGCCGCCAACGCGACCGGCTGGACGGGCTGTGCCACCGGTTGGTCGGAGAGCACGACCGGCGCCTAGCCTGGAAAGCCGACGGCGCCCGCTCAGAGAAACAGTGGCTGGCCGACCGCTGCCGGATGAGCCCAGCCGAAGCTTCAGCGCGGGCGAACACCGCCCGCAATTTGGACCGGCTGCCGGCCACCGCTGAGGCGTTGGCTGACGGCACCATCAGCGCAGGGCAAGCCCGGGTGGCGGCGCAAGCCGTGCGGGACCTGCCAGGCGACGCGCTCGCCGGGCTCGACCAACTCGTCGCCGACACCGCAGGCCAAGTCGACGCCGCCGGGCTGCGCACCGCGGTAGACGACTACGCCCACAGCGTGACCCCCGACAGCCTGGCCGCGCGGCAAGAGCGTGCCAGAAAAACCCGCAGGCTCAACGGCACCCGGACCGCCGACGGCGCGATCAGCCTCGAGGGCCGCTTCGACCCGGTCGACGGGGAGACCGTCCTCACCGCCCTCGCCCCACTCGCCGCGCCTCGCGGTGAGGACGACGACCGCACCCCAGAGCAACGCCGCGCCGACGCGCTCGTCACCCTCGCCAAAATGGCGTTAGACGGCGGCACGCTGCCAAAGACCGGCGGGGTCCGCCCGCATGTCACCATCGTCGTCGACCTGCCCACCCTGCTCGGCCAGCCAGGCGCCCCAGCCGCGCAGCTGGACCGGCTGGGCGCGATCTCAGGCGACGCCGCCAGAAGGCTCGCCTGCGACGCCGGGGTGTGCAGGGTGATCACCAACGGCCGGTCCCAGATCCTCGACGCCGGCCGGACCACCCGCACCGTCACCCCCGCCCAACGCCGCGCGCTGGCCGTCCGCGACGGCGGCTGCGTCAAGTGCAGAGCGCCGATCGCCTGGTGCGAGGCCCACCGACCGCGCCAACCTCCCCCACCCGCCCACCCCAAAGGAATCGATCTCGGCCCGACCGATTTGGACAATTTATGCATGCTGTGTTGGGGGTGCCACAGGGACGTGCACGAGCGGGGGTGGACGTTGATCCGCGGCCCGGACGGCCACTGGACGGCACGCCCACCATGACCCCGCACCCCGAACCCAGCCCAGGCCTGCCGCAGGCCGCCGCCACACACCGTCCTGCCGCAGGCCACTGTCACACACCGGCCTGCGGCAGGACGACGGCAACGGCACGTCAACGACCGCTGTTGCCGCTCGTCCAGCGGCGGCATGACCTTGGCTTGCGCGCCAGCGCTTGCTCGGCGGCTGCCGCCTCGGCGGCCCAAACCGCCCGATCCGTCAACGTTATTGATGCTCAAATCCTTACTCAGTCACCAGCGTCAGCGCTTCCAGGCATTGGCGTTGGGACGCGGGGTCAGCCTCCGCGCGCTAGGCCAACAGCCAGGCGGAGTCTGCGCCCCTTGGCCGACTAGAGGACTACATTCGAAAGGGAAGAACTCCTCCACGACGGCCACACATGCATAGCCGAGCGACTTACCGAGCACGGATATAAGGTCATCCCGTCGAGAACGCAGACCTCCGGCTCCCCAGGCATCTCACGACATGCCGATGCCCTCGATGCGGGCAACCTTCCTCCCCGATTTGATGTATACGACCGCGCTCTTCTCGTTGATGCCAGACGGAAGGCCCTCAAGCAGCTCAGCCATTGTTCGGTATACAGCGCTCTCGTCCAAGGCGATCTGATCCTGTTGGCCGTCCCTCTCGATGACGAGCCGCAGTCCGTTCTGGCGCGCGATCCGCCGGGCCTCGGACATGCTGGGGAGGAAACGAAGCACCTTCGTGAGCAGCGCACCTAATGTCTCGTTGAGCATCTCCCGTCCGACTTTTGGCATCGACTGCACGCCGCTGAAGTCATGACGGGAGAACTGTGCGGTGAACTCTGCGCGGGCATCCATCGCGGCGTCGACTCCGTGGATGGCGGCGGCGATTTCACCGGCGAGCAGCTTCTTGAGGTCCATTGGGTGGATGGATCCTTGCTGTTGCCGCCGTTCGATGACATCGATCTCGGTGTCGCTCCACTCAGTGAGCGCTTTCAGGTACTGGACGACGATCCGATCCGGGATCGACATGAGCTTGCCGTAGATCTCGGTTGCCGGGGAGTTGAGGGCGACGTAGTTGCCCGCGCTTTTACTCATCTTCGCGCCCGTGCCGTCGGTGCCCTCGATGAGCAGGGTAGTCGCGACCAGCTCGGGCTTCTGCCCGCAAATCTCCATGACCTTGCGGCACATCTGCATGTTGAGAAGCTGATCGACCCCACCCACCTCAAGATCACAGCCGATCTCTACTGAGTCGAGCGCCATGACGACCGAGTAGAGCAGCTCGGCTATCGACAAACCATGGCCCTGGGCGAGCCGGTTACGGAAATCCTCGCGCTGCAGCGACATGGAGGCAGGGATCTTCGCTAATATTTCGATCAGCTGGGGGAGCGTAATGTCCCCAAGCCATTCTCCGTTGTACCGAAACTCCGCCTTGTCAAAATCAAAGAACGGCGAGACCTGATCCCGGTATGTTGCGAGGTTAGAGGCGATTTCCTGATCGGTGAGCGCCGGCCGAGCGGCCGAGCGATCCGACGGGTCGCCAATCTTTGCCGTAATATCACCTACGATGAACACGACGTGATGGCCCATGCGCTGGAACCGGCTGAGAATCATCATCGGCACGGCATGGCCGATGTGCACATCAGGCGCTGTAGGGTCAATTCCAAACTTGGCGACAAAGGCCCGGCCGGCGTCGCTGGCCTCGGTGAAAGCCTTTTGCAGCGCATTCACGTCGGGCAGGACCTGCAACGTTCGGGAGGCGATCAACTCTGCCTGCTCGGCCGCCGAGAGGTCCGTCAGGTCTAAATGGCGACGCGACGCGCTTTCGGCGAGGAGATCCTTCACGGTCTGATCCGACGACAAGTCGGCGCGTGTGAGGAGCCCACAAACCCGGGCGACGGATTCGTTGAGTCGACTCATCGGCTCTTCCTGGCAGCGGCTGGGGGACAGAGCAGGAGTCTAGCCCGGTGCCGAACCGCCTGAGGTCGAAGGTGTCATAGCCGGCCCTACGGCTGCGTGAGCAGGAGCTCTGGACCAAATGTGACGACGCCAAACGCGGCGATCCCGGGTGTCTCGGCCCCAGTGCGGGTGACCGCGACCAAAGCGGTCCGCTCGTCGGTGCCGGGAACGACATCGCGGTGGTGACGCAGCGCAGCGAGGTCGTCATGGTTGAACGGCCGTGACGTACGCCATTTGATGGAGCCGACGAGCGCGACATGGTCGGCGCTGGCGCCCGCCATGCCGACGAGGTCAACCTCGATCGAACCACTGCGGTCCCAGTAGCCGCCGACGATGCGGGCGTCGCCGAGCCGCTCGTCGGGCAGGCGCCGCTGCAGCGCCTCCCGAACGAGTGGCTCGATGGCGCGACCGCGGTAGGTCGGCCAGTCGCGGAGAATCCAGTCGATCACCAGATCGGCACGGCCGCGTTCGATGTCGGCCAGGCCGGGGCCGATGAACCGCAACCAGAAGCGCAGGTAGGAATCGGCCACCGTGTAGCGCGCCAGGCGGCGGGTCGATCGTGCGGACAGCGGGTGGTCCAACGACAGCACCCGCTTGCTCACGAGCAGGTCGAGGATGCGACGCAGCGTCGTCTGCGGGATCTGCGTGCGTGCTGCGATCCGGGAGAACGACGTCTCACTGGCCCCCACGGCGAGCAGGACCGAGCGCGCGTCTGGCTCGGGGAACTCGGCGGACAGGGTGCGCTCGGCGGAGATGACCAGCGCCGAGGTCGGGTCGCTGACCGCCTCGGTCACGAACGCCCGCAGCGGCGTACCCGGCGGCCACGACAGCACGTTGAGGGGGAAACCGCCGACCACGAGGGTTGCGTCGACGGCGCCGTCTATGCCCAGCAATTGGGCAACCTCGCCCGCGCGCAACGGATCGATGACCATTTGCCTGGTCGGCCGCCCGTACAGCGGCCGGTCGTAGGAGGTGAGCGCCTCCATCATCGCGAGGTCCGACCCGACCACGATCAGCAAGATGGGCGCGGGCTCGACGACACGGTCCCAGATCGCTTGCAACTGCGCCTCGAACGACGCGTCGCCTGCGGCGATGTAAGGCAGCTCGTCAAGCACGACCGCGACCGGGGTCGACTGGCTCGCCGACGACGCGATCGCGCGGAACGCCGCTTCCCACGTGCCGAAGCTCGCTCCGCTGGTCACGAGCGCGCCAGCGTCCAGGCCGCTGCGTCCGATCGCGTCGGTGAACAGCGCCAACTCGCGTGCTGGCGGCTGCCGGGTGCCGGTGTGGTAGACGGTGGGGATGCCGGCCGACCGGAGGAACTCGGTGACGAGCCGGGACTTCCCGACCCTCCTGCGGCCACGTAGCAGGACGAACCGTCCGGCGTGATCGCGCCGGACGGCAGCCAGCTCCCGCTCGAGACGGGCAAGCTCATCACGGCGGCCAACAAACTTGCGCGGTACCACGGCGATGATTATGCGCCAGATTTGGAGCATCCACGCGTGGACACTCCAGATCCGGACGCTCCACCTGGAGGGCCGCGCTCATGCGTGACGCTCTCCGATCGGTCTACGTGCGGGCTGCGCCCGCTGCGATGGGCCTCGCACCAGCCCATAATGAGCCAAGTGGGTGTCTGGCGGGCGGCATGGTTGACTACACGCCCCACCATTTACCCCGCCGCGCGGCACCACCTGGCATGAGGACAAGCGCACATGGACATGGACTGTATGCCGATCGATCAGGGAGTGGCGGAGGCGGCCTACCGGCTGCTGGCCGCGCACCACCCCATCAGCCTCGCTGACCTGGCTGAGCTCTTGGCCAAGGAGGGGGTGCTCGCCCCCGGCGCCCCCGGCGCCCCCGGCGCCCCCGGCGCCCCTGAGGAGGACGATCGCCTGCGCTGGGTCGGCAGGCACCTCAGCGCGGTGTCGAGCTGCCGGTCTATGACGTGGCGGCTGCCAGATATGCGGCTCGTCGCCATCGACCCGCTGTACGAGGGGCTGGTGCTCACCCACAAGGTCATGGCCTCGGAGCTGACGACGGGCGTGATCGAGTTGGAGCCGGATCTGATGCCGCTGTTGCTGATCCAACAGCTCGACGATCCTGAGGGTGACGAGGCCTTCGTGGCGCTGGGCGATGGAGGCCGGGCGGACCTCGGCCCCTTCTACCCGCCAAGCGATGAGCTGGGCCTGGCCGGCCCCCCAGGCTGGCTGGGCAACGCGGTGATGGGCGGGTGGCTCGCGTTCAGGGTGGCGAACGGGGAGCTGTCGGTGGCCCAGCTCAGCGAGAGGCCGGAGACGGAGTCCGACGCCGTCACCGAGACCGTCAAGGCGCTGCGATCCGCCTACGAGCAGGCGTGCCACACCGGGGCCGAGCATGAGGGCGCCGTGCAGATCGTCGACGTGTTCGCCGCCGCGCTCGGCGAGAACCCCCGGCTGTTCCGCCAGCCGCTGCCGCCGCTCCGCGAGCTGTTTGAGGCTGGTGGCTTGGAGGCGACCGGGAAGTGGGTGCGCGAGCTCACGGCCTCTCCCTCGGAGGATCCGGACGACGCGGCTGCCCTGGCCGCGGCGGCGCTGCAGATCGTCCTCGAGGGGTACCGGCTCATGCTGTCAGGGCGGCTCGATGCCTGGGAGGATCTCGGTTTCACCCCTGCCGCGCTTGCGCAGATGCTGTCGATTCGCCTGGTCGCCCCGACGTTTGCCAGCCAGATGATCCAGGAGGGCCACGAGCCCCTGATCGTCCGCTTCGCTGCGGCGCTGCTGGATGCGGGGGGACGGAACGCCGGACCGAGCCTGGTGCTCGCCATGTGCGCCGAGCTGCACGGCGACACGCTGGCCGCGGAGGCGTATGTGAACGAGGCGTTGCGCATCGACCGCGACCATAAGGACTCGCTGCGCCACGCGGTCTGGTACGCCGAGGATCGGGGGGACGCCGCTCAGGCGCTCGAGTACCTCCGCCGGGCCAGCATGGGTGACGCTCCGCCGAAGATGCGGTTCCTGGAGCGCTTCGCGGCCCCTGGGCCCGCGATCGCGGCAGTGGGGGAGCAGTGCCCGTGCGGGTCTGGGCGCACGCATGGGCATTGCTGCGCGCATCGCAACGGGTATCCGCTGCACGAGCGCGCCGAGTGGCTGTACCACAAAGCCGAGCGTTACCTCATCCAGCCGGCGACCCAAGCGGCGATCCGCCCGATCGCCGAGGCCCGCACGCAGGGCGACTCCCGACCGCTGACCTGGAAGCGAGCGGCGCTGCTCGATCCGCTCACGAAGGACCTCGGCCTGTTCGAGGATGGCCTGTTGGAGGAGTTCTTGGACGTGCGCGGCGTGCTCCTCCCCGCCGACGAGCTGGCGCTGGGCCGCTCCTGGGTAGGGGTCTGCCGTAGCGTCTACGAGGTCGCCAGCGTTGAGCGCGAGAACTGCCGCCTCCGCCTGCGTGACCTGGCGACCGGCCATCACCTCGACGTGCCCATGGAGACGGGTATCCACTACGTTCCGGGGCTGCGCCTGTATGCCCGTGTGCTCCCTGACGGGCGCGGTCAACGCATGCTCGGCGCCGTGGTGCCGATCGCCGCCAACCTCAGCGTGGGGCTCCTCGACCTCCTTGGCCGCGACCCAAGCGCGGTCGAGATCGCGGCCTGGTTCGCGGAGCAGATCCCTCAATAACCCAGCCGCTCGAGCTTGCGCGGGTCGCGCTGCCACTCCTTGAACAGCTTGACGCGCAGGTCCAGGTAGACCCTGCTGCCAAGGAGCAGCTCCAGCTCGGTGCGGGCGTTCGCGCCGATCTCCCGGAGGACTGCGCCGCCTTTGCCGATCACAATGCCCTTCTGCGAGTCGCGCTCGACGTAGAGCGTTGCGGCGACCACCTGAACGCCCTCGGACTCGCCGGGAGCGATCTCGTCAACGACCACGGCGATGGAGTGCGGGACCTCCTCACGCATGAGCGTGATCGCTTTCTCGCGGATGATCTCGGCGGCGAGCTGCTCAGGCGTCTGGTCGGTGATTTGGCCCTCCGGGAAGTACGGGGGGCCTTCGGGGAGGCGGGTGACGATGAGGTCGGCGAGCACCCCGACCTGCTCCCCAGTCGCCGCCGCGATAGGCACGACCTCGTCCCACTCCCCCAGCTCGGCCAGGCGGGCGAGCTGGGGCAGCTGTTGCCCGCGCCCCAAGCGGTCGACCTTGTTGAGCACGGCGATGACTGGCGTGGGCACCTCGGCGAGCAGGCGCGCGATGAACTCGTCGCCGCGCCCGATCCCAGCTGACCCGTCGACCATGAGCACGATGACGTCGACGCCTGACAGCGTGCTCCTGGCGAGCGCGTTCAGCCGCGAGCCGAGCAGCGTCTTCGCCTTATGCAGCCCCGGTGTGTCGACGAACACGACCTGCGCGTCCGGCCGGTGCATGACCCCGCGCAGCGCGTGCCGGGTCGTCTGGGGCACGGGGGTGGTGATCGCCACCTTCTGCCCCACCAACGCGTTGAGCAGCGTTGACTTGCCGACGTTCGGCCGGCCGACGATTGCGCAGAACCCTGACCGCATACATGTCAGGCTACTGGCTCCGCGCGGCCGGCTTGCCCGTCACGCGTCAGTCCACGGTTAACGTGTCGATCGAAGGCGAACGGCCCGGTGGGGACGGGGTCGCCTTGCCCGCCATGCACTGATCGCCCCAGACCGGCGCCGCGGCCTGCTGATCGCCGCTCAGATCGCCATCAGCCGCTCACCAGGTCGACCGCGGAGTCGAAAGCGGCTCAAGCTCTCGACTAACGACTCAGGGTTCTGGCCTGAATGAACTCGCTTTTCCTCATCGCCACGTCACTCCCTTTTGTCGTGGCCTCCTGGGGCGCCCGGCCCCCCGCAGCGTGATGGAGCGGCGCCCATGAGGCTTGCTCGTCCCGGCTCAGGAGCGCAAGGCCTCTCCGCAGAAAACCTAGGGAACCTCACCGCCGCATCGCGTGTCTATCTCCCCAGAGTGGGTCATTGACGTTTGCCCAGGGACCGCCGGCAGCCTGCCCGGGGTCTGCAGGTACCGAGCTGGACCCTCTCCCCCGTCCTGGCGCGAGGCGTCGGGACGGGGGCTATCTCAACCTCCCAGACCCCCCAGGGCAGGTCAGTCGGGGGCAGGTCAGTCGGGCCGGTCAGTCCGTGAGGCCCAAGTGGTGCGGGCCGAAGGCGTCGGGCAGCAGGTCACGGGACAAGACATAACGGGCGCAGCCACCGTCGACACCCGAGGCGATCACGTAGAGGTCGGGTGCGAACTCGTACAGCGCCTGGCGGCAAATCCCGCACGGCGTGCACGGAACAGAGCCATCGCAGACGATGGCGAGCGCGATGAGGTCACGGGCAGCGGACACGATCGCGAAAGAGACGGCGACGCGCTCGGCGCACAGGGCAGCCGCATAGGCCGCGTTCTCGACGTTCGCGCCGGTGAACACGCGCCCGTCGCCGCAGAGGACCGCCGCGCCGACCCGGAAACCCGAGTAGGGCGCATAGGCCCCCGCCATCGCGCGGCGGGCGGCGGCGACGAGCGCGCCCTCCTCGCGCTCCCAACCAGCCGCGCCAGGGCCAACCGCATCCATGGCTTAGTGCTCCTAACCGTAAATACGGTCACGCACCGAGGGTGCGACTGCGCCTTGCTCGCAAGGCGCGACGAGTGCGCGTCGGTTAAGGGTGGGCGGGTGGGGGAGGTTGGCGTGGTCGCGAGGAGCAACGCCGCGAGCGGGGATGCAGGCGCAGCCGAAGCGATGCGTATTTACGGGCGGGTGCACTTAGGTCCCGTCGGCCGCCAGGGCGCTCGTGGGCGGGCGCCGCTCGACGAGCACCGTCGCGATCCGCCGGCCTTTGACGCGCTCAGCGGTCAGGCGCAGCGCGTCGACCTCGACCTGCTCGCCTGGCTGCGGGACATGGCCGAGCAGCCCGAACAGCAGCCCGCCGACGGTATCCCACTCCTCGTCGGGCAGGCGGGTGTCGACGAGCTCGTCCAGCTCGTCGACCGGCAACCGGGCATCGACCCGCCAGCGGTCACCGCCGAGCCGCTCGACGAGCACCTCCTCGCGGTCGTACTCATCGACGATCTCGCCGACAATCTCTTCGAGGATGTCCTCAATGGTGACGAGCCCCGCTGTGGTGCCGTACTCGTCGACGACAATCGCGAGATGGGTCTGGCGGGCCTGCAGCTCGCGGAGGAGCTCATCGACTGGCTTCAGCTCCGGCACGAAGTAGGGGGGCCGGAGCAAGTCCTGCCATGCGACATCCTCGCCGCCGGTGGTGTGCAGCTGGCGCAGCACGTCCTTCGCGTATACCAAGCCGACGATCGTGTCCCGGTCCTCGCGGTATACGGGCAGGCGGCTGTAGCCGGCGGACAGCATGACCTCAATGACCTCGCGGAGGCTCTCGTCGATCGAGACCATGACCATGTCTGGGCGCGGCACCATAATCTCGCGGACCACGGTGTCGCCAAGCTCGAAGATCGAGTGGATCATCGCCCGCTCCGACGATTCGATGACCTCGTCAGACTCGGCGACGTCGATGAGCTCCCGCAGCGCCTCCTCGGTCACGAATGGGCCGGCGGGCAACCCCTTGCCAGGCGCGATCACGTTGCCGGCCCGGATGAGCAGCCACGCGAACGGCGACAGCGGCCGGGCGAGCAGCGCCACCCACCGGGCCGTGCGGCAGGCGACCTGGTCAGTGTGCTGCACCGCGAGCGTCCGGGGCGCGACATCAGCGACGACGAACAGCACCGCAGCGCCGAGCAAGCAGGCCGCGACGAAGGCGAGCCCGCCGCTGAGGAAGCGGTCAGCCAGCACCGTGAGCAGCGCGACCGCGCCGACCTGCATGACAATGACGAGCAGCGCGAGGATGTTCAGGGTCCGGGCGGGGTCGCGCATCAGCGTGACAAGGCGCTGCGCGCCCGGCACGCCCTCCTCAGCGAGCCTCAGCGCCCCGTAGGGCGTCATCCGCGTCATCGCCGCTCTGGCCGCGCCAAAAAACGCCGCGAGCAGCACCAAGACAAGTACGGCGGTCAGGGCGTACACGTCACCTGCGGTGATGCTCACGATCGCTCAGTCCCCGGGAGACCCGTCTCCCGGCGCGCGTCCTCACCCCGAAAGCCTGCGAGCAGCCGTTCGGTCAGCCTAAACATCCGGTCACGTTCGATGGGCTCGGCATGATCGTAGCCGAGCAGGTGGAGGATGCCGTGGACGACCAGCAGCTCGACCTCGGCATTCACCGCATGGGGGTCAGGGCCGGCCCGCAGGGCGGCGATCTCAGGGCACAGCACCACATCGCCGAGCAACGCGGGCTCACCGGGGCTGGTCTCGCCAGGCAAGTCGATCGGGAAGGCGAGCACGTCCGTGGGGCCCTGGGCGCCCATATGGCGGGCATTGAGCTCCGCGATCACGTCACGGTCGACGCAGAGGACCAACAGCTCCATCGCCTCGGGAACACGCTGATCGGCGAGCACGTACTGCGCCAGGCGCTGAAGCTGCTCCACATCCAGCGGGCGGGCCTGCTCATCAGCGACGTAGACCGTCATCGCCCAGCCCCGCTGCGTTTCTCCCCTTCGCTCATGACGGCCCCTGGGACTCGTCGTACCGGCCGTAGGCCTCGACAATCTCCTGCACGATACGGTGGCGGACGACGTCACGGCCGGTCAGCTCGATAAACGCGACGCCGTCGATATCGCGCAGGATCTCACGCACCACGCGGAGGCCGGAGTGGCGCCCGGCGGGCAGGTCGACCTGCGTGATGTCGCCGGTCACGACGGCTTTCGACCCGAACCCCAGCCGGGTCAGGAACATCTTCATCTGCTCGGCAGTGGTGTTCTGCGCCTCGTCGAGGACGATGAAGCTGTCGTTGAGCGTCCGGCCGCGCATGTACGCGAGCGGGGCGACCTCGATCGTGCCCCGCTCCATCAGCAGCGTGAGCTGCTCGGCATCCATCATGTCGTGGAGGGCGTCAAACAGGGGCCGAAGGTATGGGTCGATCTTCTCGAACAACGTGCCAGGCAGGAATCCGAGACGCTCACCGGCCTCGACCGCCGGCCGGGTGAGGATAATCCGCGAGATCTCCTTGCGCCGCAGCGCGAGCACCGCCATCGCCATCGCCAGGTATGTCTTGCCAGTCCCGGCCGGGCCGATCGCGAACACGACGGTGTTCTGGCGAATCGCGTCCAGGTACCGTTTCTGCCCAGCCGTCTTGGGCCGGATCACGCGGCCCCGGTGGGTCAAGGCGGCGTCGGACAACACCTCAGACGGGTTTGGGTGCTCGGTGTCCTGGACCATCGCGATCGCGGACGCCACGTTCGCCTCATCGAGCCCCTGGCCGAGGTCGAGGAGGCGGACAAGCTCAGAGAAGAGATGGATGACCTTGCGGGTCTCCTCCTCGGGGCCGGTGACCGTGATCTCATTCCCGCGGACGAGGATGCCGACCTCAAATGCGCTCTCGACCAGCTTGAGCAGCTCGTCTCGTGAGCCGAGGAGCGACACCATCGAATGGTGCCCAGGGATAGAGGTCTTGACTTGTGTCGTGCTCGCCAAGCGGCCGCTCTTACACGCGATCGAAAATGGACGGTGTGATCGTACCCTTGCGAGACCCCGCTGGTCCACGCGACCGCAGCCGGCTGCGCACTGCCATCCTGCGCTCGCGGCATACAGACAGGAGATGAAATGACGGTGCACAAGTGCTGGCGCAACGTGTGCGCACTTGCCTTGGCCATGGCCGGCGTCGTGATCACCTTGCTGCTGATAGCGACGCCGGCTGGCGCGCAAGTCCCGACCTGTGTGAGGACTCATCTCCGTGACGAAGGCGTCACGGATTACGTTGATATCACCAACAACTGCGATACAGCTCAGCGAATCAAAGTTGTGCTCGCCTTTTTCCCGGATAGCTCGTGCATCCATCTGGACCCTGGGCAGAAAGCCACTTACGAGTGGAGATATCCAGGTCGATTTGATGGGCTGGAGTCCTGCTGATCAGCTCAACGGTTCAGTGCCTCTGCGCAGCTATTGAGCGTCCGCCCGCCAGCGCCCGGCAGCCCGGGTGGCTTCGCCCATCACATCAACGCCGGGCGCAGCACCGTCTGCGACTGGGAGACCGCCGGAGAGCGGCTCATCCTGACCTGGGGCATGCAAGACGCGCTCGACCACGCCCTCAGCAACGCGCCAAACGAATGCAAGAAACGCTTCGCGCTGCTCTGCGAGGGCAAAGCCAACGTGTCAGTGACAAACTCGTCACAACGCAACGGCAACAAAGACGGGGACGACACGGACCGCAAAGACGCGCTCGAGGTCATCGGCGGAGCAGGGCTGGCCGCCGTGCTCATGCCCCTGGAGGCGGTAGAGCGCATCGCCGCGGACATCGGCCGCCAGGGCCGTGTGGACCCACACTTGGTCGCCAGCCATGAGACTCTGGCCGACGCCCTAGCAGTGGCCCATCTCACCGCGTGGCCGGAAGTGCTGGGCGACCAGGTCACCCGGCATGCCGACCTGCTGCTCGGCTTGCTGGACCGGCCGATGGCCGACCGCAGCCGGCGGCGCCTGCAGGCGATGACCGTCGCCACCCACGTCCAAGCGGGCCTGCTCGCGTTCGACTCCACTGACCGCGCCACCGCCCGCCGCTCCTTCGCGACCGCGTGGAGCGTGGCCGACGAGGCCGGAGACGACACGCTGCGCGCGCGCTTGGGGTGGAGGCGGTCCTGCACTCGCCGATCGAGTCCGGCGGCCGTAGGGGTGACGCCCGCCGCGCCGTCAAGATGATGCGCCGAGCCCTGTACTACGCGCGGCGGGCCGATGCGGCCACCCAGGCTTATGCGCACCGCTGGCTGGGATTGGAGCTATCTGCCGCGGGCGATGAGCGTGGCTTCCTGGCCTCCTACGAGGCTGGTGACCGGCTTGCCGCGCCGCACGGCCAGCCAGACGGCCACGGGTTCCTGGCGCGCTTTTTCACCAGAGCCCCTGAGCAGGGGACGAATAGGGGGGTTGGCCTGGTGCGGATCGGCCGCGCCGAGGAGGCCATCGATGCGCTGCAACTCAGGCTCGACGTAGCGGATCCAGCCTTGGCTGCTATGAGTCTGGCCGATATCGCCCTCGCGCGGGTGCTCCAGCGGGAGCCTGAGCAGGCGTGCCGGGACCTTCAGCGCGCGCTCACGCTTGCCCTTCGGGTCGGCTATTGGATGGGGGTTGAGCGCATCCGCGGGGTGCGCGACAGCTTCGACCCCCGCTGGGCGGACCTCGACTGCGTGCGCAAGCTCGACTGGCGGCTTTCGCGTGACGGGATCGCCGCCGCCCTCGCCCAAGCCTCAGCACCCTGATGGATACGCACTCGTAGCCCCTGCCAAGCCCTCCTATTGACCGGGCGGATCCTGCGCAGCGTTGGCGGCCCAGAAGACATCGGTGTGGTAGGGCATCGTGATACGCCCGCCGGGGTCGGCGTAAGCGGCGAGCAGGGCGGTGACCTGGTCAGCGAACGCCTCGCGCTCGGGGCCGGGCAGGCAGGCGATGAAGCTGATCGAGGTGATGCGGTCCCGCATCGTCGCGAGCGTGCCGACCTGCTCGTAGGCGAAGCGCCGCTCTTGGAGCGGGGCAAAGCCATGCGCGCCGTCGAACGCCGCCAGCCACGCCCGCTGCCGGTGGCGGGGCGCGTCGCCAGCGTGGCGGTCGAGCAGCGCCGACAGCTCGGCCACCCAGCCAACCGACTCGTCTCGCTCGTTCCAGATCAGCCCCAAGCCGCCGCCCGGGCGCAGCACGCGAGCGATCTCCGCGAGCGCTCTCGGCCCGTCGAACCAGTGGAACGCCTGCCCGACCACCACTGCGTCAACGCTCGCGTCGGCAAGGGGAAGCGCCTCGGCGGCCCCGTCCAGGGCGGGCACGCCGGGCAACGTCTCGGCGAGTACTCGGCGCATCCCCGCGACCGGCTCCACGGCGACGAGCCGCGCGCCGGACGGGACGAGCAGCCTGGTCAGTTTGCCGGTGCCGGCGGCCAGGTCAAGGACGTCCCGGCCCGGGCCGATCCCCAGCTCAGCGCAGAGCAGGTCGATCGCCTCCTGCGGGTAGGACGGCCGCCCGCGCTCGTATGCAGCGCCAACCAGGCCGAAGCCGCGCGCGGCAAGGTGATGCACCCTCGTCATGCTGCAGTCTTCCTCCGAGTACGAGGGGAAACTACACACCCACGCGCTGACCTGCGTCGACACGATGACAAGCGGGCTGATCAGTCCCAGACGCGCACGTCGGCGATGGGGCCGCCAGCGCCTACCGCGTCGACGAGCATGACCTCGACGCCCAAGCGCAGGCTGGAGCGGGTCCGGGCACGCACGGTGGTGGCGAGCTGGGCGGGGTCAGCGCCGGGGGCGGGGACGACCTCGCAGCGCAGGACGTCACGGTGGCTGACGCGGTCGATGACGAAGCGGTAATCGGCGACCTCGCTGATGCCGCCCATCAGCCGGGTGACCTGGCGGGGGTGGAGGAACAGGCCGCGGACCTTGACCGCGTCGCCGACCCGGCCGAGCCAGCCGCGCAGCCGCGGGGTCGTCTCGCCGCAGGCGCACTCCCCCACGGCCCATGCGGACAGGTCACCAGTCCCGAGCCGCACCAGGGGATAAGCCTCGGAGAAGACCGTCGCGACGACCTGGCCCTCGCGGTCGTCGTAGATGGCCTCGCCCGTGGTGAGGTCACAGACCTGGACGAGCGCGTCAGCGGGGACGTGCAGGCCGTCCATCGCGGCGCACTCGTAGCCGAGGTTGCCGGCCTCCGCGGTGCCGTATCCCTGGAGGACGGTCGGCACCCGCTCGCGCAGCCGGGCGCGAAGTGACCCAGGCAGCGCCTCCCCGGTGACGAACGCTTTCTCCAATGGCCACGCGCGCGGGTCCATACCCGCCTGCTCGCCAGCCTCGAGCAGCGCTTTGAGGTAGCTCGGCAGGCCGATGTACGCGGTCACGCCGAGGTCGACGCATGCCCTGGCCTGTGCCTCCCTGTTCCCTACCCCGCCAGGCAGGACGGCGGTGCACCCGATGACCTTGGAGGCCTCCTCGAACATGGCGCCCGCCGGGGACAGGTGGTAGCTGAACGTGTTGAGCACCAGGTCATCGGCGGTGAACCCGGCGGCCCGCAGCGCGGGCTCCCACCGCCACGGATCGGGCTCGTCAGGCTCGGGTTGGTAGAGCGGCCCTGGGGACTGGAAGATCCGGCGGACGCGGGCGCCTGGGATGAGGTTCCCGCCGAACGGCGGGAGGCGTGCCTGCTCATCGCAGAGCGCGTCCTTCGTCAACACGGGCAGCCGATCGAGCGCCGCGACGCTGTCGAGGTCGTCCGGCTTCAGGTCCGCGGCCCCCACCCGGTCCGCGAGACCTGGGACGATCTGCGCGATCTCGGGGAGCAGCGCCTCCACACGGGCGTCAAAGCTCGACGCGTACTCCGCCGGGGAGCGTGCGCTCCGGCTCGGGGTCATAGCCATCGCTTTCTCCGTTTGTAGCGCTTGACCGCCCGGTAGCTGCGCCGGTGCCCCTGCGCGCCGAGGCCGAGATAGAACTCCTGGACATCGGGGTTGGAGGCAAGCTCGGTAGCAGGCCCCTCCAAGACGATACGCCCGCCCTCCATGACGTAGGCGTGGCCAGCGGCCTCCAGCGCCCGGCGAGCGTTCTGCTCGACGATCAGGATCGTCGTATCCAGCTCGTCGGCCAGGCGCTGGATGATCTCGAAGATCTCCCCCACGAGGAGGGGGGCCAGGCCAAGCGACGGCTCGTCGAGCATCATGAGCCTCGGCCGCGCCATCAGAGCGCGGCCGATCGCGAGCATCTGCTGCTCCCCACCGGACAGGTACCCGGCGGACTGCCCGGCCCGCTCCCTCAAGCGGGGGAAGTAGCTGTAGACGAGATCGAGATCCTCCCGCGTGCCAGCGGCAATTGGCGAGCGAGCGCGCCGCCTCCGTGTGTGTGCGCCCGCGAGGAGGTTGTCAGTGACGGACAGGTGCTCGAACACGCGCCGGCCCTCCATCACCAGCGAGAGGCCGAGGCGCACGACGTCGGCGGTGTCCCGGTGGGTGATGACCTCGCCGCCGTAGCGCACCTCGCCGTCGGTGACCTCCCCATGCTCGCTGGGCAGCAGGCCGCAGATGGCTTTGAGCGTGGTCGTCTTGCCCGCGCCGTTCGAGCCAAGCAGCGCAACGATCTGGCCTTCGCCGACCGCCATCGACAGGCCCCGGAGGACGAGGACCACCTCGTCGTAGATAACCTCGACGTTGGTCAGCTCCAAGAGGGGCGCGGCGGGAGGCGCTGCGGCGCCGGCCTGATCGTTACGGGGTAAGGGCATCGCTGAGTGGCTCCCATGCGCCGGCCTTGACCTGGTAGACACGAGCTGACCGCATCCCCTCGTGGCTCTGCCGCGAGAACTTGATGACCGTGGTGACCGGAGTCGTGACGGGGCCCATCGTCTCCAGCGCCTCCTTGACCGCCGGCCCCGTGACCTCCTTACCGGACTTGAGGGCCTCGGCGAGCCCCTCCGCCATCACCGACATCGTGTACCAGCCCTGGGTGTAGTGAAGGTTGATCGAGTCGAGGTCGCGGCCCTTCGCCTTTAGGGCGGCCTCAAGATCGGGCATATTTCCCTTGGCCTGGAGCGGGGGCGCGAACGGCAGGATGCCCAGCGAGCCCTCGGCGGCGTCGCCGGCTTGCTGGATGAAGATCTCGTCACCACACCAATTCAGGCAGAGCAGCCGCGCGCCGATCCCCTGGTCTTTGGCGTTCTTCGCGAGGACCGCTGCGGGTTTGGAGGTGTTCTGGACAATAAGGTAGGTGGCGCCTTGCTGTTTAGCGCGGGCCAGCTCGCCGACATAATCGGTGGCGCTCTGCGGCATCACATACGTCTGGTAGCCGATATCCAAACCTTTGTCCTTGATATACCGCTTGCCATCGTCGAGGGGCGACGTGCCGAACGGGCTGTCGTGATGGAACACCGCAACCTCGACGTGTTTGCCGTTGCTCTGGCGGGCGATGTGCTGCAGCGCGATCCGCATCTGGTCCGAGTAGCTCAGCGCGACGAGGAAGTTGTACGGCGTGTCCTCCGGGTTGCCGAGCGTCGCCGCGTACGAGGCCGACATGAACGGGATCTGGTCGTCCGTGACCCGGCCGCGCAGCGCCTCGGTGTCCTTGGTGCCCCACCCTTGCAACGCGACCGCCCCAGCCGCGACGAACTGCGTGTAAAACTGCTCCGAGGTCGGCGCGTCGTACCGGTAATCCTGCCACCTCAAGTCGATTTGGCGCCCACCCACGCCCCCGTGGCGGTTGCGCCAGTCAACGTAGTCACGGACGCCCTCGGCGTAGGGCACCCCAACGTCAGAGGTCGGGCCCGACAGGTCGAAGATCGCGCCGACGACGATCGGCTTGTCCCCCGCCTCGCCGCCAGCGGCCCCCTGGCCGCCACCGCAGGCGGCTGTGAGCAGCAAAAGCGCCGCCCCCAGGATCCGCGCAAATCGCTTCACGGCTTCTCCTCAGCAGTTCAGTAACGGAACGGCCATAGCCGGGCGTAGTCCTTCACTCGCTGCCAGCACCGCGCCAGTCCACGTGGCTCAAAAATAAGGAACAGCATGATGACTAAGCCAAACGCGGCATGCTGGAGGGCCGGCAGCTTCTCCGTGATGATTGGAAAATCATCACGGAGCGCGGTGCCAAGCTGCTGAATGCCCGCGGGGAGGACAAGCATAAACACCGCGCCATAAATCGAACCGGCGACGGATCCCAACCCACCAACGATGATCATCGCGACATACAGCACCGAGACGTCGAGGGTGAATTGCTCCCACTGCACCGTGCGGGTGTAGTGGGCCGTGAGCGCACCAGCGAGCCCGACGAAGCCTGACGACACCGCGAACGCGAGGACCTTGTAACGGACGATGTCCACGCCAATCGCCTGGGCGGCGATGTCCTGGTCGCGGATCGCAACAAACGCCCGTCCGATACCCGTGCGGAACAGGTTCGTCGCCGCGAGCGCGGCGGCGGCCCCACACGCGACGATCACCCAATACCAGGCGAAGTCGCTGCGGAGCGGAAAACCGAGCACCCTCGGTGCCGGCACGAGCAGCGAGCTGGCGCCGCCGGTCACGGCGCTCCAATTGCGGACAACCCACAAGACGATCTCCTGCGACGCGAGCGTGGCGATCGCAAGGTAAAGCCCCTTCAGGCGGAGCGCTGGCAGCCCAAAGAACGCGCCAACGAGCGCGGCCAACGCGATCCCCGCGACGATGCCAACGGGCGTGGGCAGGTCCATCCGCGTGACCACGATCGCGCTCGTGTACGCGCCAACCGCTAGGAAACCGCCCTGCCCAAGGCTGATCTGGCCCGTATAGCCGGTCAGGATGTTGAGCCCGATCGCGCCGATCGCCGCGATCCCCGCCTGGCAGGCAACCCGCAGCCAGACCGGCGGGAGGACGAAAGGCGCCACAGCCAGCGCGATGCCGAGCAGGGCTAGCCGCGCGTACTCCGCTCGGGTTTGCCGCAGCGCGAGCACCTCCGCATAGCTGCGGTGGTACAGCCCCGTCGCGGTTCCCACGCTCGCCTTACACCCGCTCGATCCGGGCTTGCCCGAACAGCCCATACGGTTTGGTCAAGAGCACGAGCACCACCACGACGAACGGGACCACGGTTTGGAGCCCTCCACCCACATAACGGGCGGTGAACGTCATCAGCAGACCGATGACCGCGCCACCCACAATCGTCCCTGAGATCGAGTCGAGACCGCCCAGGATCACGACCGGGAACACCACCAGCCCAAAGGCTGCGAGGTCGCCGGAGACCCCGAGGATGTTCGCGACCAGCGCGCCCCCGGCCACCGCGCTTACCGCGGCGAGCGCCCACGAGAGCGCGAACACCCGGCGGACGCTGATCCCCATCACGAGCGCAGCTTGCTGGTCGTCCGCCACCGCGCGCATCGCGATGCCGCTGCGCGACCGGCGGAAGAACCATGAGAACGCCGTGAGCAACACCGCCGCCACTGCGATGGCCACCAACCGGTCGACCGGCACGGTCGCGCCAGCGAGCGTGATGGTGCCCGCGGGGATGAACCGGGGGAACTCCAGTGGCGTCGTGCCCCAGATGAGCTGCACGACCGCCTGGAGAAACGCCGCGAGCCCAATAGTCACCATGATCACCGCGACCGCCTGCTCGCCGACGAGCGGGCGGAGCACAAACCGCTCGACGCTGACGCCGATCACGACCCCGGCTGCCATCGCGAGCAGGATGGCAAGCGGCCAAGGCAAATGGAAAACCTGCACGCCGGTGTAGACAAGGTACGCGCCGATCGCGAGGAACTGGCCCTGGGCGAAATTGATGACCCCGGTGGCCTTGTAGATAATCACGAAGCCCAATGCGGCGAGCGCGAGGATGGACCCGTTCGCGAGGCCGTTGATCGACAGCTGGATGAGCTCGGCCATCAGCGCGCGCTCCAGGCGACGCGGCGGGCTCTCGCCGGCGTGAGCTTGAGCGCCTCCATAGATTGCAGGCGCAGCGGAATCCGCCGCTCGACCTTGCTGCCGTCCTGGTAGGTCACGACGCTGGGCACCATGACCTCATCAGTGCCGCGATACAGCGCGTCGATGATCGATGCGTACCGCTCGGCGATCACCCCCCGCCGGACCTTGCGGGTACGGGTCACCTCATCGTCGTCCGGGTCAAGCTGCTTGTGGAGGAGCACGAACCGGCGTACCTGGACGGCCTCCGGGAGGTCGGCGTTGGCCCGGCCGACCTCCATGGCGAGGAGGTCATACACCGCCCGCTTCTGCGCGAGATCGCTGTAGGTCGTATAGCCGACATGGCGCCGCTCAGCCCAGGCGCCGACCGTCTGCGCGTCGATCGTGAGCAGCGCGGTGATATAGGGCCTCCCGGCCCTTGCCTTGGGGTTACCCGCCTCGGGGTTACCCACCCCGGCCCCCGCCTCGGGGTTACCCACCCCGGCCCCCGCCTCGGGGTTACCCGCCCCCGCAAACACGACGGCCTCCTCGACGTATGGGCTGAACTTCAGCTTGTTCTCGATGAACGCGGGGCTAAAGCGGGTGCCATCTGGCGTGGCTATGACGTCCTTGACCCGGTCGATGACCACCAAGTGCCCGTCGTCGAGGTAGCCCGCGTCGCCGGTATGGAGCCAGCCCTGCGCGTCGATCGCCGCCTCGGTCGCCTCCTCGTTTCGGTAGTAGCCGTGAAAGACCGCTGGCGAGCGGAGGAGGATCTCACCGTCGTCCGCGATCCGCAGCTCCGTGCCCGGGATCGGCGCGCCGACTGTGGAGAAGCGGATCTGCTCGTCGCGGTGGGCGACCGCGATGCCACAAATCTCGGTTTGGCCGTAGATCTGTTTGAGGTTCACGCCAAGCGCGTGGAAGAACCGGAAGACATCTGGGCCGAGCGGCGCGCCGCCGGTGTAGCAGCGGCGGAGGCGGGTCAAGCCGAGCTGGTCCCGGACTGGCCGGAGCGCCACCCAATCAGCAAGCCGGTGGAGCAGCCTCAGGCCGACGCCGACCGGCTGGCCGCGCATCCGCCGCTCGGCGACCTGCTCGCCAACCCGGTGCCCCCAGGAGAAGGCCGCCCGTTTAACGGCGTCGGCCTCATCCAGGCGTACCTGAACGTCAGAGACCAAATCCTGAAAAACCCGTGGAGGGGAAAACAGCACGTTAGGGCCGATCTCGCGGAGATCAACCCTGACGGTGCCGGCCTTCTCGCAGAAGCTTGTGGTAAACCCGGCCTGCATCCCGCACGCGACGGCCAGCATCTGCTCACCGATCCAGGCGAATGGCAGGAAGCTCACGTACCGGTCATCTTGGCCGATAGGGTCCATCTCCATCAGGCTGCGCCCCATCGCGAGCAGGTTCGCGTGGGACAGCATCGCGAGCTTAGGCCGCCCGGTCGTGCCGGAGGTCGCGCAGATCACCGCGATGTCGTCGCCACGGCCCGCGGCGATCTGGCCGTCGAGCCAACCGTGCCTGGACTCGGCTAGGGCGCGGCCACGCGCCTCAACCTCGCAGAACTCGATGAGGTACGGCTGGCGGTAGCGCTCAAGCCCGCGAGGGTCAGAGAAGATCAGCGTGGTCAGCGTGCCGATCTCGTCCCATACGCCGACGAGCTTGTCAACCTGCTCCTGGTCCTCGGCGACCACGACCCGCACCTGGCCGCAGGTCAGGATATGGCGGACCTCATCGCCGACGCTGGCCGGGTAGATGCCGACGACGCACGCGCCGAGCGACTGGGCGGCCAGCTCGGCGATCAGCCACTCCGGCCGGTTGTCGCTGAGGACCGCGACAACCTCGCCGGCCTGGACACCGAGGGCGGCGAGCCCGTGGGCGAGGTCACGGACCCGCTCGTAGTACCGGCGCCAGGTGATCGGCTGCCAGACGCCGTAGCGCTTTTCCTGCAGCGCCACACGGTCACCCGCGCGCTCCGCAAGGCCCGCGAGCAGCTTCGGGAACGTCGCCTGGGTCATATCGCCTGGTGCCCGAGGTACGCGTCGATCACCGCCTGATGCCGGCCGATCTCTGAGGGGGTGCCATCAGCGATCACCCTGCCGAAGTCGAGGACCGTGATCCGGTCCGAGATGTCCATCACGACCGCCATGTCGTGCTCGACGAGCACGACACTCATCCCCGCTAACTGGCTCAGATCCAGGATGGCGCGCGTCATATCCTCCTTCTCCTCAGCGTTCATCCCCGCTATCGGCTCGTCGAGCAGCAGGAGCGCCGGCTGCATGCAGAGCGCGCGGCCAAGCTCGACGCGCTTCTGGGCGCCGTAGGACAGCGTCGCGACAGGGGCGGCGCGCACGGCTTGGAGCTCGAGCAGATCGATGACCTCCTCGACCAGCCCGCGGTGGGCGATCTCCTGGCGCCGCGCCGAGCCGAGGTACCACAACGCTGGCCAGAGACGGTGGCGCATGTGGACGTGCCGGCCCAGCAAGAGGTTATCGACCACGCTCATGTGGCGGAAGAGCTCAATGTTCTGGAAAGACCGGGCGACGCCCAAGCGCGCGATCTGGCTCGGCCGCTCATGCGCCAGGTCACGTGAGCGTGTGGATCCCCGCTCGGGCCGGAGGCTCTCGGCGGTGCCAGCACCCGCGGGACCGTGGAGCACGATCTGCCCCGCCTGTGGCTTATAGAGGCCGCTGATGCAGTTGAGCAAGCTGGTCTTGCCGGCGCCGTTCGGGCCGATGAGCGCATGCACGTCGCCTTGGCGGACCTCAAGGCTGACCCGCTCAAGCGCCCGCACCCCACCGAATGCCAGCGAGACATTCCGCGCCTCGAGCTGGAGGCTGCCGATCTCCAGCTGGCTGCCGTTCAGGTTGTGCTGGTACGCCCTTGACCCTTCACGGATGGTTCGCTCCACCGCGGCCCTTCAGTACCCTTCGCTATGCGGAACGATCATCCAAGGTACCTAAGATCGACCTTGGAAGACGGCCTTCGTCACAAAAAAAGGGGATCCGGAGCGCCCCCTGTGCGGGGAGCGCTCCGGATCCGGCGGCTTGCCGCTCCGTCAGTCGGGGGCGATGGCCAGCGGAGCGGTGCCAACCACGGAGATGAGCCTGATGGGCGGAGAGGGAGGCCTCGGGCCATTGATCATGAGCGCTGCCATATGCTCGCCACCTCCGCCTTTGCCCGTCTGTTCGAGAGAAAAAGACTAGCCCGTCAGTTCTAGTCCGGAAGCCTAGCCTCTCGCAAGGTGGAAAGCAATCGCTCCCAGCAGGTACAGTCACGACCCGACCCCCCGCTCAACGCGGGATCTGGGACCAAGCGGGAAACGGACAATATGGGTAGCGACTCACCCGACCGAGGGACCCTAGGAACGATTCGCAATGCCGCGCGGGTCTTGAAGCTGCTCAGCACAGGACCCTCTTACCAGCCGCTCACTGAACTCGCGCGGGAGGCAGGCATGTCCCTGCCGACCATCCACCGGCTGCTGAAATCCTTAGCTAACGCCGGCTTCGTCGAGCAGCATCCTCAGTCCTCGCGCTACAGCTTGGGGCCGGAGTTCGTCCACTTATCTGAGCGTTACCTCAGCAGGCACGCGGCCCTCCGCGCCCTGGCGCCGTACCTTGTTGAGCTGCGGAATACGACAAAAGCCACGATTCTCGTCGCGCTCCTCGTCCGCGACGCGGTCGTGTACGTTGACCGCATCGACGGCGAGGACGTCGGTGGGGTCTACCGAAAGTTTCATCGCTCACACTCGGCACTCGAGACCGCGGCCGGCCGCACGCTTCTCGCCCATGCCGATGACGAGACCTGGGACCAGGCCGTCAGCAGCGCGATCGCGCAAGGCCTGACCCCCCACGGCATCCACCTGCAGGACCTTACAAAAGGCCACCGCGTGGAGTGGGCGCGGCAGCCATACCTCCTGCTGCCAGATCCGCAGTTAACTGACTTCATCGAGGTCGCCGTCCCGGTGAGCGATCAACGGGACCAGGTGCGCGCGGCGTTGGCGGCCACGGCAAGGGCCGACGTGTTCGCCGACGAGGCATACACCCAACGGGTGACAACGCAATTACTCTGCGCAGCCACCACAGCGAGGCAGGCGATGAACGATGCATGACGTAGACCGCACAGTCGCGGCGTGGGCTGAGTGCGCGCGGACCCACTGCCACTGGGTGCAGCCATTCCAGACCGCGTTCGAGCCGTCGACCCCCGCGGGGCAGTGGTTCCTGGGCGGAAGGCTCAACGTCTCGTTCAACTGCCTGGACCGGCACCTCCCTAAGCGAGCGGACGTGCCGGCGATCCACTGGGAAGCCGAGCCACTGGACGAGCGCCGCACGATTACCTACGCCGAACTCCATGCGGAGGTCATCGCCTTCACCCGCGCGCTCCGCAGCCTGGGAATCGGCCCCGGCGACCGAGTCGGGCTCTACATGTCGTGGCTGCCCGAGACCGTCATCGCGATGCTCGCCTGCGCCCGGATCGGCGCCGTCCACGCGCTCCTGCCAGCGCTCCTGCCGGCGGACGCGCTGGCCGACCGTCTCGTCGACCTCGAGCCGAAACTGCTCATCACGCAAGATGGAGCGTGGCGGCGCGGCGTGATCCTCCCCCTGAAGAGCCAAAGCGACGAGGCTTTGGCCACCGCGACCAGCATCGAGCACACGATCGTCGTCCGCCGGACAGGCATCGACATCGAGGAGTTCGAAGGCGACTGCTGGTACGAAGACCTCATCGCGCCCTACCGGGCACTGGCGAGCGGCCCAGCCGAGGGCGGCCACCCGGAGCTGGTCGCGTCTGACCACCCACTCGCGATCATGTACATCGCGAGCCGCCGCGGGCGGCCGACCGGCATCGTCCACCGCAGCGCGGGCCTCCTCGTCTATGCCGCGGTGATGCACCGCCACGGGTTCGCCTCCCGGCCGGAGGATGTGCTGTGGGGCGCGGTCGAGTTCAGCTGGGTGGTCGGGCAAACCCATGGCGTGTACGGCCCGCTTGCCTGTGGCGCGACGACGGTCATGTACGAGGGCACCCTCGACACCCCGAACCATGGCCGAACCTGGGACATCATCGAGCGTTACCAGGTCAATACGCTGCTGACCACGCCGTCCATCATCCGCAACATCCAAAGCTGGGTGGACAGCCCGCCCGGCGACCGGGTGGGCTCAGTCCGCCGGGTGGTCGCTGGTGGAGAGCTCTTAGACCCCGAAACCCGCGAGTGGCTCCGCAAGGAGATCGGGCACGGCCAAGCGTCCATCGCGATCGCGTGGGGCCAGACTGAGCTAGGGGGCGCGGTGCGCGTGCGGCCGTGGTTGGACGAGGGGCTGCCCGATCCCGGCCTCGAGATCATCGACCGCCAGGGCAACCGGGTGCCGCGGGGTGTAGACGGGGAGCTCATCCTCCGCCACCCATGGCCCGCGCTGTTCCTCGGTCACCACCACCCAGCCGGCAAGATCGAGTTCGACCCTGAGCGGGGCTGCGCCACCTGCTACCGCACCGGCGATGTGGCGCACTACGAGCCTGACGGCCTCATCGGGATCGTGGGCCGAAAGGACCCGGTGATCAGCGTCGCCGCGCAGCTCGTATCGGCGACCGAGATCGTTGACGTCCTCGTCGACCACCCCTTCGTCGTCCACGCCGAGGTCATCGATCGGCCTGACCGGCGCAGGGGCAGAGCGGTGGTCGCCTGTGTCGTGCTCGAGCCTGGGATCGATCCGAGCAACGCGATCGCCGCCGAACTCCGCAGCCACGTGCACGATACGCTCGGCGGCCTCGCCACGCCGCGCGCGTTCGCGTTCTGTGAGGCCCTGCCCACCGAAGTGCCGCGCCATGCGCTCCGGCGAGGGCTGGAGACGCTGTGCGCGCGGATCTCGTCCCCCGCCTTCCACCTGTCGGCACGGCAAATCCAGGCGGCTGTCGAGGCTGTGCCGCTCACAGTCTCATGATCCGGCTCCATGGCCAGGGAGGAGGGAGGGATGAGCGGCGGGGACTGCTTGTTCTGCAAGATTGCGTCTGGCCAAGAGCCCTCTGAGCAGGTCGCCACGACCGACGGCATCGTCGCGCTCAAGGACAAGTTCCCCCGGGCGCCTATCCATATCCTCATCGTGCCCGTCGAGCACATTAGGTCCGCCCACGATCTTGATTTGGATGGCGCTCACGCTGATCTACTCGCGCGCTGCTTTCAACTCGCCCAGCGCATCGCCGAGGAGCAAGACATCACCGACGGCTACCGCATCACGACGAATATCGGCCGCAAGGGCGGCCAGGCCATCGACCACCTCCACTTCCACGTCATCGGCGGCCGGCAGCTCGGCCACATCGACGACCGCGGGTAGCTCACGGGGCTGGCCGCTGGCCCTCGTCGAGCACCGCCGCGCCCGGCCGCTCGTGAGGGGCGCGACCGCAGCTGCATTTGCCGGCTGTGCCCGCCGCCTTCCGGGCCATCCCGATCGTCGGCAGGATCGTCGTGCCCGGCGGGGTCTCCAGCCGGATCTTTCCACACTCCGGGCAGACCACCTGGTTACGCGTTGGCTCCATGCCAAGAGCGTAGTGCGTGCCGCCGCGCCGGCAACGCAAGCCATGGGCCAGGCCTTTCGCGGCTCACTCCTGTGGAGGGTATGCCCCCGGAAAACCCCTATGTGCACCCGCCCGGAATTACGGTCGCATTCGGCCGCGCCTGCATCTCGCCTCGCGGCGTTGCTCCTCGCACACGTAGCCTCCGGCTACGCGCGCTCGTCGCGCCTAGCGACGCGAGCGCAGTCGCACCCTCGGCGCGTGACCGTACTTCCGGTTGGGAGCACTAAGGCGCGGGCGAGGAAGGCGAGGATGTCCGCCCGTTGCGCGATGAGCTTGCTCGTCGGTGTGCCGTCGCCGTGACCGGTCGAGGTCTCGACGCGGAGCAGGATGGGGGCGTCACCGCCCTGCGCGGCCTGGAGGGCGGCCGCGAACTTCAGCGAGTGACCGGGCACCACTCGATCGTCGTGGTCGCCGGTCACGATGAGCGTCGGGGGATACGCGGTCCCCGGCCGCAGGTTGTGGAGCGGGGAGTACGCGAGCAGCGTCTTGAACTGCCCAGGGTCGTCAGCGCAGCCAAAATCGCTGGTCCAGGCCCAGCCGATCGTGAACTTGTGGAACCGCAGCATGTCGAACACGCCGACCTCGGGCACGCAGGCGCCGAACAGGTCAGGCCGCTGGGCCATGCATGCGCCCACGAGCAGCCCCCCGTTGGACCCACCGTTGATCCCTAGCCGCCCGGGGCGCGTCCAGCCCGCCGCGATGAGCCACTCAGCGCAGGCGATGAAGTCATCGAAGACGTTCTGCTTGTGCTCCAGCCGCCCGGCGTCGTGCCATGCCTCACCGTACTCGCCGCCGCCGCGGAGGTTCGGTACGGCGAGCAGGCCGCCGAGCTCCAGCCAGACGAGCCACGGCAACGAGCACGTCGGCGTGATGGCGATGTTGAACCCTCCGTAGCCCCAAAGGAGGGTCGGCACATCGCCAGAGACGCGATCGCCTGGGGGCGCAGGCCTCAGGCCCTCCCGGTGGACGAGAAACATCGGCACCTTGGTGCCGTCCTTGCTCTCTACGAACACCTGCTCGGTTGTGTACCCGTCAAGCGTGACGCCGGCCGGCCTGATCATCGAGGTCGCGTTGCGGTCCAGGTCGTGGCGGAGCACCGTGAGCGAGTGCGTGAACCCGGCTGAGGCGAAGCAGAACGCGCGGTCGTCCTCGCGGCCCGTGAGCGCGACGACGGACGCGAGGCCCTGCAATGGGACCCCGCCGGCCGGGCGGCCGTCGAGCTCGAAGAGGCGGATGCGGTGGCTCGCGTGGTGGAGGTAGACCGAGACGAGCCGCCCGCCAATGACGTGGGCACGCTCCAGGGTGTCCTCGGCCTCCGGCACGACCTCCCGCCAGCGCGCCCGCTCTGGGTAGCGCGCGTCGATGGCGACGATCCGGCCGCGGGGCGCGTCAAGGTCGGTGAGGACGTAGAGCACGTCCCCGTCACTCCCCACGATGATGTAGCCGGCGTCAAACTCATCGATCAGCGGCCACGGCGTCACATCGGTGGCAGCAAGGCCGGCGAGCTGGGCAAGCCAGATGCGGCTCCGCCGGTCCGTGCCCTGCCAGATATGGATGACCAGCCACCGGCCGTCGTGCGTCACCGACGGGCCGAATGCCCACTCGGGCTGGTCGGGGCGCGCGAGGATACGCCGATCAGCGGCCTGCGGGTCGCCGAGCCGGTGGTAGCAGAGGCGTTGGTTGAGGTTGGGCTGGTTGTAGACCGCGCCAGGCGCTGGCGGGTCGTATGCCCCGTAGAAGAAGCCGGCCCGGTCATGGGTCCAGGCCGCGCCGGAGAACTTCGACCACCTGAGGACATCGTCACGGTCCTGCGCCGTCTCGACGTCCCGGACTCGCCAGGTCATCCAGTCCGACCCCGCAGTGCCCGTCGCGTAGGCGAGCAGCGCCCCATCGTCGCTCACGGACGTGGCGGCGAGCGCGATCGTCCCGTCGGGGGAAAAGGTGTTCGGGTCGAGCAGGACCCGCCCCCCGCGGTCCTCGGGGGCGTCCATCGTCCAGAGGACGTCCTGGTCCTGCAAGCCGGTGTTGCGCAGTTGGAACCAGCGCCGGCCTCGCCGCCATGGCGCCCGCGCGCGGGGATAGTCCCACACCTCGGCCAGGCGGGCGCGGATTTGCTCCCGCAAAGGTGCCCCGGGACGCGCCGAAGGCTCTGCGCCGCCCTCGCTGAGCCACGACTCGGTCAGCGTGGTCTGGGCCGCGATCCAGTCCCGAACCTCGGGGGCATCGACGTCCTCCAGCCACCGGTAGGGGTCAGCGATCAGGACGCCGTGGTAGTCGTCGACAACGTGCTCACGGCGGGTACGTGGGTAGGCAGGCGTGGCCATTCGGCCACGTTACCGTCCCTGTGCCGCGAAAGGCCCAGATCCGGTTACACGCCCGCGGAGGCCAGGCTCGGCAACCTGTCGACCGCGAAGCTGCGCCGCAGGTAGTGCCACCACGTCAACAGCATGCAGGTGAGGTAGAAGGCGATGAAGCCACCGAGCGCGGCTTGCGGCCCGCCGGTCACCGACGATGAGAGCCCGTAGCCCAGCGGGATCGCCCAGCCGCCATAGGCCCCGATCGCTGAGGTGAAGCCAAGCACCGTGGCCGTCTCCCGCCGCGCGGCGACGATCGCCCGAGCCTCCACGTCGGGGTCGGCGCCTGTCACGTGCTGCAGGTGGTGAGCGCGGAAGATCAACGGGATCATCCGGAAGGTCGAGCCGTTGCCGATGCCTGTCAGCACGAAGAGGATCATGAACATCGCGAGAAAGCCCACAAACGCGTACGGCTCGCTCTTGCGCGCGAGGAAGGAGATCACCCCCAGCACCGCGGGGATCATCGCCAAGAAGGCCGCGAAGGTGACCCGAGCCCCGCCGAGCTTGTCCGCAAGCCACCCACCAATCGGCCGGGCGAGCGACCCCACCAGCGGGCCGAGGAATGCGACAGAGAGCGTCACGCCGGGGAACTGTTTACTGATAAGCAACGGCAAACCCGCGGAGTAGCCGATGAACGAGCCGAACGTACCGATATAGAGCCAGGACATGATCCAGGTGTGCTTGCGCCGCAGGATCACCGCTTGCTCTTTGATCGGCGACTGCGCCACCCGCAAGTTGTCCATGAAGAGCCATGCGCAGACCGCAGAGATAAGGATGAACGGAATCCAGATCAAACCCGCGTTTTGAAGAAAAATCGTCCCGTTTGCTCCTTGCGCACCGCCGACGACGGCAAGAGCGCTCATCGTAATGACGAAGGGGACGACCAACTGGACGACCGCGACGCCAATGTTGCCGCCCGCCGCGTTCAGCCCAAGGGGGTATCCCTTCTTCTTGTCTGGATAGAAGAACGAGATGTTGGCCATGCTCGAGGCGAAGTTACCGCCCCCCAAGCCCGCCGTGGCCCCGCCGACAAGAAATGCCCAATACGGCGTTGAGGGATTTGACACGAGCACAATGAGCACGATGACGGGGATAAGGAGCAGAAGCGCGCTGACCACGGTCCAGTTGCGCCCCCCAAAGCGCGGGACCGCGACTGTGTAAGGGAACCTCATGGTTGCACCGACAAGCGCTGGCACCGACACGAGCGTGAAAAGCTGGCTCGTCGAGAACTCGAAGCCGGCCGTGTTCAGCTTGGCAGCGGTGACGCTCCAAAGCAGCCAGACCGAAAAGCCGAGGAACTCGACAAAGATTGAAAAGATTAGATTACGCCGGGCCACTGCTTTGCCCTCGCGCTCCCAGAACTCGTCGTCGTCCGGGTTCCAGTGGTGTATCCATCGAGACATAGAGGCCCCTTGGTTATAGAAATCCCGTCCTGAGGAATGTAGAAGAACTCCACACGTAAACTGTCACGCCATGGTTACGGTTAGGTCACCAACAGGTCTCTCGCCTGGATCCAGGCGCTCAGGCCAGGCGGCCGAGGCGGTGGAGGACGATGCTCGCGGCGACGAGCGCGGCGGTCTCGGTCCGGAGGATGGTCGGGCCGAGCGAGGCAGCCGGCAGGCCGGCCGAGGCGACCTCGTCTGCGGTCAGCCCGCCCTCGGGGCCGATGCCGAGCACCAGCTCGTCAATGCCGCCGAGTGGGCACACATGGCCCAATGACGCGGTCGCCTCCTCCCAGAGCACGACGCCATGGGTGGCCTGAGCTAAGGCGGTTGGCAGGGTCCCCACCTCGCCCACGTCGAGCAGCCACGCCCGGCGGCTCTGCTTCGCCGCCGCGAGCGCGACCGCCCGCCACCGCGCCACCGCCTTGGCTGCGCGGCCGGGCTCAAACTGCACCTCGCTCCGCGCAGAGCGCACCGGCACAAGCCGGTCGACGCCGATCTCCGCGAGCCGCTGGACGACCTCGTCGAGCTTGCGCCCCTTCGGCAGCGCGTGGACCACGGTTAACCGCGGCCGGGGCCGCGGGACGCGGCGGAGCGCGCCCAGCCGGAAGGTCACCTCGTCGCCGGTGACTCGGAGCACCCGGGCCTGCCAGCAGCACCCCATGCCGTCGGACAGGCTGACGATGTCGCCAGCGGCGGCCCGGAGCACCACCGCGAGGTGCCGGGCCTCGTCGCCGCGCAGGATTGCGTAGCCGTCCCCAACGTCCATGGGCTGGACGAAGAAATGCGGCCCCCTCACGGCCGCGTCAGCCGCCGAAGGCCTCGCGCAACCGGCCGAAGAGCCCCTTGCCCGGGGTGTGCTCGCTCACGTGCTCGCCGCGCAGCTCAGCGAAGCGGCGGAGCAGCTCCTCCTCCTCCTCGGTGAGCCTCTTCGGCGTCTCGACGCGGCAGTGGACGTAGAGGTTGCCGCGCTGCACCCCCCCGCCGCCGAGGCGTGGCATCCCTTTCCGGCGCAGCGTGACGACATCGCCGGTTTGCGTGCCGGCGGGGACGGTGACCCCCTCCTCGCCGTCGAGGGTCGGGAGCGTGACCTGCGTGCCCAGGGCGGCCGCGGCCATCGGCACCCGCAGCTCGCAGTGCAGGTCGTCGCCGTCCCGGGTGAACACCTCATGCGGGCGGACGCGGACGCGGACGTACAGGTCGCCGGCCGGGCCGCCGTTGCGGCCTGCCTCGCCACGGCCGGCGAGGCGGAGCCGGATGCCGTCCGCCGCCCCGGCGGGGACCTCAACCGTGACGGTCTCGGTGACCTGGCGCCGGCCCTCCCCGAGGCACGCCGCGCACGGGTCAGTGATCCGCTGCCCGGCGCCGCGGCACGCCGGGCACGCACCCGAGGTGAGGACCTGGCCGAAGACGCTGTTCCGCACCTGCTGGACGACCCCGGCGCCGCCGCACGTCCCGCATGTCACCGGCCCGGTGCCGGGCGCCGCGCCTGTGCCGCCGCACTGCTCGCAGGCCCTCAGGATGGCGGTCTCGATCTCCCGGCTGACCCCCGAGGCGGCCTCTTCCAACGTGAGCGTCACCTCGCCCAAGACATCCCGGCCACCGCGCATGTCGCGGCGGGGCGGGGTGCGGGCGCCGAACCCGCCGAAGAACGTCTCGATGAGGTCGGACAGGTCGCCGAACCCGGCGAATGGGTCGCCGCTGAACCCCGTCGGGCCGCGCGGGTCGCCGTAGCGGTCGTAGTTCGCGCGCGCCTGAGGGTTACGGAGCACCTCATAGGCGGCGGTGAGCTCCTTGAACGACTCCTCGTCGCCACCCTGGTCAGGGTGGAACTCGCGGGCCTTACGCCGGTAGGCGCGCTTGAGGTCGTCCTCGGTGGCGTCCCGAGACACTCCGAGGATCTCATAGAGATCACGCACTGCGGGCAACGGTCCCCTACCCTTGCCCGCCGGTCAGCTCAGCGAGCGCCTTCTCAAGCGACGAGGCCACTGCCTGGACCGCCGCGAGGGTCCGCGGGTAATCCATCCGCGTCGGGCCGAGCACCCCCAGGGACCCGACCGCGTCCCTGGTCGCCTCGTAGCTCGCGGCGACGATCGAGCACGGCGCGAGCTCGGCGAGCGGGAGCTCCGCCCCTATCCGGATGCCTGGGTCACCCATGGCGAGCGCCTCGCGCAGAACCTTCAGCACGACCATCTGCTCCTCAAGCGTCTCGTAGACCTGCTTCACCTCTTCGAAGCGGTGGAAGTGGCCAGACGCGATGTTCGCGGTACCGCCCACGAATACTTGGTCGAAGCTCGGGTGCGTCCCTGACAGCCCTTGGCGGACCGCGTCGGCCACCGCGTCAACCAGCCCGCGCACCTCCGGCAGGGCGCCGACGGCGAGGCCGCTGATCACCTCGGGCGCCTGGTCAGTCCGCAAGCCGACCGCAGCCTCGTTGACCGCGTGCCGGGCACGCTGGACATCGTGGTCCGCGACGGCGGTCTCAAGATCGAGCAGGCGCTTCATGACCCGTCCCGTCTCGGCGATCATCACCGCGAGGACACTCGTCGGGCCCAGGCGCACCAGCTCGATATGCCGGATCCTGCTGCGGTCCAACCGTGGCGCAGCGACCAACGCGGCAAGGCGCGTGAGCCGCGACAGCGCGTTTGTGGCCCTCCAGAGCAGATCCTCCAGATCGGCCGACCCGAGCAGCAGCCCCTCGAGCGCGGTCTGCTGGTCAGCGGACAGCCGCGTCCGGTCCGTCCCTTGCAACGAGTCAACGAAGTACCGGTACCCGAGGTCAGTGGGGATCCGCCCGGCGGACGTGTGCGGGTGGGTGATGTACCCGGCATCCTCCAGCGCCGCCATCTCCGCGCGGACCGTCGCCGCCGACACCCCAAGGTCCCACTCTTCGACCAGCCGCTTTGACCCAACCGGCTCGCCACCACGCACATAGTTGCGCACGATCGCTTTCAGGATCGACGCTTTCCGGTCGTCGAGCACGGGCACCGCTTCACCCCTTTCCACAGCCTCGGTCAGCCGATGGTAGCGCAGTCGCTTGGGTTATCGCCTATCCGGGGGTGCGCATGCTCCCAGACTGGAGGAGATGGGCGAGGGTACGGCGGACAAGGTCAGCGCGCTGGCCGGCGGTGGAGAGGCCCTCCAGGCCGAAGCCGAGGTAGACGGTCTGGCGGGTCATGACGCCAGCGCCCTCCTGGAAGACGGCCCGGGAGCGCGCCCAGTCGTTGCTATTCGGGGCGCTGCCCTCAGCCGGGCCGGACACGGTCCAACCACCGAGGCCGGACTCGAACGACGTCTCCGCCATGACCGTGCCGTCGCGGACCACACGGGCGTCGTCGAGGAGCACGCCAAGCCCCTGGGTGCCGCCATCCGAGACGTAGGTCACCGAGACCTCGACCTCGCGGCCGGCATAGCGTGACAAGTCGACCTCCCACGGCTGCCAGCCGCCAGAGCTGCCAGTCGCCGCATGCCACTCCCCGGTTGTGCCGGCCGGCGCGCACGTGCCATCAGCGGCGCGGGTCTGGTAGTGGTCGAGGAACGGGTGGAGCGACCGCCAGCCGTCGAGGCAGCTTTGGCCGGTGTCCCGAGCCGTGCGGCCGGGCGCGGGCAGGGTGGTCCAGTCGTCCTGACCAGCCTCCTGACCAGCCTCCTGGCCGTCCCGTTGGCCGTCCTGTTGGCCGTCCTGTTGGCCGTCCTGTTGGCCGACGGTGCGCGCCTCGATGAACAGGAAGTCGAAGGATGGCTCGATGTCGTGTGAGATCTGGAGCCGGAGCGCGCCGCTGGAGGCGCCGCGCAGGTCGATGGTGCGCGACAACCGCTTCCAGGATTGGCTGGCCTGCCGGGACCACACGTACCAGTCGCCAGCCAGCGGGGCGAACGGCGATGCGTCCTGGCGCTGCCATTCGAGCGCCGCGGCGCTCGCGAACTGCGGGAACCTGCTGGGCTCCAGGACACTCGACGTGATGACGAACGAGGCGGTGTGGTCCTGGTTGTCCGCGCCGTCACCGCCGCCCAGCGTGTACGACGCGGCGGCGAACGCCCCCGTCGCCCCCGCCAGCGGCCACGGTTGGCGACCGCCTGGCTGGGTGGCGGCGTTGCCGTTGTAGCGGTACGCGCCAAGCCAGTACTGCAGGAAGTCATTGCCCAACGGCCGGCACGGCGGCTTTGGCGCCGAGCACTCAGGGGGCGCCATCGGGCTGTAGATGTAGGCGCCATCGGCACCCGAGGCGAAGCCAGCGTACTTGCCCTCATAGAGCAGCCGGCCGCCCTCATTGAGGTAGTCGCGCAGCGCGAGCTCAAGGTCGGCGGCGACCTTCGCGATCATCCCCTCGGGCTGGCTTGGGGCTCGTGGCGCGACGTCATCGCCAGTCGCGGTGACCACGAGGTCATAGTGGCTGAGCACGCCGAGCGGGTGTGGCGCGGCCCGGGCGCTCGCGTCGATGTCATAGACGTCAGCAGGGACCCCGTTGGCGGCGAGCGCGTCGACGGCGTACCGCGCGGCAAGCGGGCATGGCCGGGCGGCTGGCCGGGCGCCGCAGCCCTCAGCCGCGACCACCAGGGCACGCGCTGCGGGGGCGCCCCCAGCGTCAGGCTCCCCACGGCCCCTTCGGGGGCTTGGCGCCCCCTCACCGCCGGAGCCCGGCACGAGGGTGTAGCTGAACGACCCGCTGCGGGCGGGGGCAGGCCGCCCGCCACGAGGGCTACCTTGAGGGTCCGGCGCCTCGAACCACACCTCGACCTGGTCGCCAGCGGACGCGCCGCGGACCTCGCCGCGCAGGCGGCGGTAGTAGACGTCGCCCTCCGCGCCGTAGCGCGCCCCACCGCTCCACTCGCGAGTCTTCGCGTTAACGGCCTGCCCACCGTTGATCCGGTAGCGCAGGCGCACCTCGCCAAGCGCGCGCTTCGCGTTGACCTGGACGGTCTGCGGATCGCCGTAGCTCACCGCGAAGGGGTCGAGAACGAAATCAGGCGTCGTGTTGCCCAGGTGCGAGATCGGGTCCGCGGGGTCCGCGGCGGAGCGGGCGACATCGAGCGCGAACGGGAGGTTACGCGCGAACTCCCCCTGGACCGCCGCCTCGTCGTCTGGGAACACGAAGCCGCACCCGTCACAGCCCTCGTCCAGCTCAGGTGTCCACGCGAGCGTGCCATAGGCGGCGTGCGCGTGGTCGGTGGTCTCGCCGTTGGTGATATACAGCTCGGCGGACAGGTCAGGGTCGAAGCCGGGGATGGCTGGGTTCGCGTCGTTGCCGGCAAGCGCCGCGTAGATCGGCTGGTCGGCGGTCGCGGTCTGGGTCTGGAACCCGAACGGGTAGAGCAGGAGCGGTCCGTACGAGTGGTAGTTCACCAGGAACTCGAACCCGACCCGCCTCATGAGCCGGTCAAGCGCGCGGGTCTCGGGCTCAGACGCGGGGGCGGGGCCTCGATAGGTCTCGGATCCTGGCTCCGAGGAGGATCCCTCCTCGTCGAAGCCCCATCTGGTTGGAAAGTTCCGGTTCAGATCGACGCCGTCGAAACCGGTGATCCGCCCGTCGCCGTCGTTGTCCGTGAGCGTCTTGCGCCACAGGCGGTTGTGTGGCGTGAACGTGAAGTCGTAGCCGTCCGGGTTGGCGACGGGCACGAACCACAGCTCCGTCGAGTCGATGAGCGCGGTGATCTGCGGGTCCTTGCGGTCGCCCGTCACGATGTAGTCGAGCAGGCGCATCACAACCTCGCCCGCGATCCATTCCCTGGCGTGCTGGAGGCCCACATACGCCACCGCTGGCCGCTGCCCGTCCCGCACGCGGCGGGCGTTGCGGGTCACCTTGAGCGCGAGGATCTCCTGGCCGCGCCGGCTGCGCCCGATGGAGCTGAGGCTCGTGATGTCCCGGTAGGCGCGCTGGTGAGCCCGCAGCGCCGCCGCGATGCCATCTGGCCCGCTATAGGGCCTCCACACCGTGTAGCCAGCCTCGGCCTGCCGGATGGCCCGCTGCGACGCGGTGAGGCCCTGTGTGTCGCGCGTGAGGCGCGGCTGGACTCCCAGCCGGCCAACCCGCTGGAGGTCGCGCTGGGATAGGACCAGATCAACCTCGACCTCTCCGCCAACCCTGCGGGTGGCCGTGACGTCGATGCCCTCCTCCGCCAACCGCCCCGCGACCCGGTCCAAGATCCTGGCGGTATAGGACTCCAGCCGGTCCGCCTCCGGCAGCGCCTGGGGCGGGGGTGGCACCGCCTGCGCAGAGGGGCCAACCCCGAGAAGGGCGCCAACGACAAAAGCCACGCATAACTTCCGCACCAAAGCCCCCGTTTGCCTGTCTTAGCCTGGCTCCCGGGGGGGAGTATGCCATGTCAACACCGGTTTAGTGGCGTTTGTCCCCTCCCCGGCGCACGGGCAGCAAGCGGAGCGTCACCGCGTTCGCAAGCGGCCAGCCGGCATCGGTCAGGCGCAACCGGGTCGCGTCGACGCGGACCAGCCCGGCCTGGGTGAGGACGCGGAGCTGCGCCTCATCGAGCGGCGCGACCGTGGCGAGGTCGACGCCCTCTGCCAGCCGCAGGCCGAGCATGAGCCGCTCCGCGCGCCGGGTGGGCTCGTCGAGCACCTCCTCGCCGGCTCGCGTGGGTTGCCCCGAGAGGGCGGCGCCGGCGTAGCGGGCTGGGGAGCGGAGGCTCCACCACCGCCGGCCGCGCCAGTGGCCGTGCGCCCCAGCGCCAACCCCGAGCCAGTCACCGCCACGCCAGTACACGAGGTTATGCCGGCACTGGGCACCGGGGCGGGCCCAGTTCGACAGCTCGTAGCGCCGGAGGCCCGCCATCGACAGCACCCGGTCGGTCACCGCCATCCGCTCGGCTTGCACGTCCTCGTCCGGGGGGGCGGCGAGGCCGGCGCGGATCCTGGCCGCGTACTCGGTCGCGGGCTCCACGGTCAGCGCGTAGGCCGACACATGCTCGACCCCCGCATCCACCACGGTGCGCAGGCTGGCACCCCAGTCGGCGCCGGTCTCGCCAGGCGTGCCATAGATCAGGTCGAGGTTGACGCGCCGGATACCGGCGGCGCGGGCATCCGCCAGCGCCCGCAATGGCCGCTCGGGGTCATGGCGCCGGCCGAGCGCGGCGAGCACATGCGGCGAGAACGACTGCGCGCCCATCGAGAGGCGGTTCACGCCCGCATCAACGATCCTCGCCAGGTACTCAGCCGTCACCGTCTCGGGGTTCGCCTCGACGGTGACCTCGGCGCCGGGGGCGATCGGGAGCACGTCCTGGGCCAACCGGAGGATCCCGGCGAGGTCAGCCGGGTCCAGCATCGTCGGCGTCCCGCCGCCGACGAACACCGACCCAAACTCGGGCCAGCCTGGCGCCTCCAGCGCCGAGCTTGGCGGCGCAACCGCTCCCGGGCCGGCCGCCGCGATCGCGCGGAGGTCCGCCCGCAGCGCCGCCACATAGCGGGGCATGAGATCGTCCAGCCCCGCATACGTGTTGAAGTCGCAGTAGTGGCAGCGGTGCGCGCAGAACGGGACGTGCAGGTACAGCCCGGCGTTCACGCGCCGCCCACTCAATCCTGGTCGACGGCTAGGGCGGCGACGAAGGCCTCCTGCGGGATCTCGACCGCGCCGACGGACTTCATGCGGCGCTTGCCCTCCTTCTGCCTCTCGAGCAGCTTGCGCTTGCGGGTCACGTCCCCGCCGTAGCACTTCGCGAGCACGTCCTTGCGCTGGGCCTTGATCGTCTCGCGGGCGATCACCTTCGCGCCGATCGCCGCCTGCACGGGCACGTCGAACAGCTGGCGCGGGATCAGCTCGCGGAGCTTTCCGACCATCGCCTTGCCATAGGGGTACGCCTTGGACCGGTCGACAATCGCGCTGAACGCGTCGACCGGCTCGCCGTTCAGCAGGATGTCGACGCGGACAAGGTCAGCTGGCGCCATGCCTGCCGGCTCGTAGTCCAGCGAGGCGTAGCCGCGAGTCAACGACTTCAGCTTGTCGAAGAAGTCGACGATGATCTCCGCGAGCGGGAGCGTGTAGCGCAGCTCGACCCGCTCCTGCGTGAGGTAGTCCATCCGTTGCAGCGTGCCGCGGCGCTTCTCGCACAGCTGCATCACCGCGCCGACGTACTCCGAGGGGCTGAGGATCATCGCGTGCACCACTGGCTCCAGGATGCGCGCGATGCGGTTGGCTGGCGGCAGGTCGGCGGGGTTGGAGACGCGGACGCTTGGCGGCTCCTCCGGTTCGCGCAGGCGCTCCTCCGGTCCCCGCCCTCCGGCGGTCGCCGCGCGACCGCCCTCACCCGAGAGCCTGACCTCGTAGGCGACGCTCGGCGCGGTCGCCACCAGTGGGATGTCGAACTCGCGGTCCAGCCGCTCCGAGATGATCTCCATGTGGAGCAGGCCCAGGAAGCCGCAGCGGAACCCAAACCCCAGCGCGGCCGAACTCTCCGGCTCGAACGTGAAGCTCGCGTCGTTCAGGCGGAGCTTCTCCAGGGCGTCCCGCAGGTCCGAGAAGTCGTCGGGGTCGACCGGGTAGAGGCCGGTGAACACCATCGGGGTGGGCTCGCGGTAGCCGGGGAGCGGGGTGGGCGCCGGGTTGCGGTGGTCGGTCACCGTGTCCCCGACCTTCGCGAGGCCCACCGTTTTGATCGCCGCGGTGAGGTAGCCGACCTCGCCTGGCCCGAGGACCTCGACTGGCCGGGGCTCGGGCGAGATCACGCCGAGCTCGTCGATCTCGTTATGGAACCCCGTCGCGACCAGCCGGATGTCCATGTCCGGCCGCAGCTCGCCGTCGACCACGCGGACGTAGACGACCACACCCCGGTACGGGTCGTAGTAGGAGTCGAAGATCAGCGCGCGGGTGGGGGCCTCGGCGTCGCCGGTCGGCGGGGGCACGCGCTCGACGATCCGCTCAAGCACCGCGTCCACGCCCAGGCCGGTCTTCGCGCTGACCGCCAGGATGTCGGCAGGATCACCGCCGAGCAGGCTCGCGATCTCGGCAGCCACCTGCTCCGGCCGTGCCGCGGGCAGGTCGATCTTGTTCAGCACGGGGATGACCTCGCACCCGGCCTCGATGGCGACGAAGAGGTTGGCGAGCGTCTGCGCCTGCATCCCCTGCGCCGCGTCGACCAGCAGGATCGCGCCCTCGCACGCGTTCATGGCGCGGCTGACCTCATAGCTGAAATCGACGTGCCCGGGCGTGTCAATCAGGTTGAGCAGGTACTCCCGGCCGTCACGCGCGGCGTACGGCATGCGGACCGCCTGCGCCTTGATCGTGATCCCGCGCTCGCGCTCGATATCCATCCGGTCGAGGTACTGCGCCCGCATCGTGCGGTCGTCCACCAGCCCGGTCAGCTGCAGCATCCGGTCCGCCAACGTCGACTTGCCATGGTCGACGTGGGCGATGATCGCGAAGTTGCGGATCCGCTCTGTGGGATAGGCCATGCGTGGCAACGCTCAGGGTTAGTCGGAAAAGGAAGTGGCCGGCGGCGGCGATGCTACCAGCAGCCGTCTGGGTGAGGCCGCGGCGCCGCAGCGGCGGCGCAGCGCGGGGATCCCGCTGGTAGACAGCGCCGCTGGTCGCCGACTACACTGCGCTGTCCCTCAGCGTACGAAAGTGGCAGCTCACCTATGGCCAACATCCCCAGCCAGATCAAACGCAACCGGCAGAACGAGCGTCGGCGCATCCGCAACAAGTCGGTCCGTAGCGCGTTGAAGACGTCTATGAAGAAGTTCCGCGTGGCGGCCGAGGCTGGCGATCATGAGGCGGCTGCGCAGGCCTACCGGACGGTGGCCCGGAAGCTCGACAAGGCGGCCCAAGACGGAGTCGTGCACCAAAACTTCGCCGCGAATCAGAAGTCCAAGATGGCCCAGCGGCTGAACTCGCTCTAGCGGGCGATGCCCTCGGCCATACGCGGCGCCCCGTCGGGCGCCGCTGCCATTTGCGACCGTTACGTCGGCATCCTGTTCGATGTCGACGGGGTGCTGCTCCACGGCGACGAGCCGATCCCCGGCGCGGCCGAGACGGTCACCGCGCTGCGGGAGCGCGGGTTGGGGGTCGGGTTCGTCACCAACAACGCGACCCGCACCCCGGAGCGGGTCGCGGCGGCGTTACGCGCGGCAGGGGTGAAGGCCTCCGGCGATGAGGTGATAACCTCATCAGTCGCCGCGGCGGAGCTGCTGGAGCCGGGCATCCGCTGCCTCGTCATCGGGATGGAGGGGCTGGTCGAGCCGCTGCGCGCCCGCGGCTGCGTGCTGGTCCGGGATCCAGTAGACGCCCAGGCGGTCGTCGTTGGCTGGGACCGGGGGTTGGTCTGGGACGACCTCCGCCGCGCCACGCTCGCGTTAACCCGCGGCGCGCGGTTCGTCGGCACGAACAGCGACGTGAGCTATCCCGCCCGCGAGGGGCTGTGGCCAGGCAACGGCGCCGTGCTCGCCGCGCTGACCGCCGCCACCGGGCGCGAGCCCGAGATCGCTGGCAAACCCCAGCCTGCGGTGTTCCGCGCCGCCGCCGCGCGGCTGCCGTCCGGCCCGCTCCTGATGGTCGGCGACCGCCCAGAGACCGACCTCGCCGGCGCCGGGGCACTTGGCTGGGACACCGCGCTCGTCCTGACTGGCGTGACGAGCCGGGAGGCCGCCGCCGCTGTCCAGCCCCGCCCCACCTGGGTGCTCGACGACGTCCGAGGCCTCATGGCGCCAAGTAGCTGAGGTCACAAGGCGCGTGGAACGACGAAGCCGGCAGCGGCGAAATCCCTGTCAAAGGTCAGCGCCTCGGAGATGCCGAGCTCGCGCATGAGCACGAAGCTGGTTGCATCGACGAACGAGTAGACGTACTCGTCATGGCTGAGCAGCCAATCGAGGGCTTCCTGCTCGAGACGCTCGTTGACGTGGTCAACCCGGATCCGCGGTGACGCCGCCAGGCCGTTGAGATAGCCAGCAGCGGCGGTGTGGCCGTTGCGCGCGCACAGCAGGGTCCAGGTCTCTCCGCGCACATGGTTCGAGGTCACGAATCCGCGCTGCCCGTACCGGAGGAGCAACTCCCGCGCCTCGTGGTGGTGCTCGTCACGCTGTGTCCGCAGCGCGAACCAGAACGATGTGTCGACGAAGATCAACGCTGGCCGCTGTAAACGATCTCGTCTACACGCTCGGACTCACGCCCGGTGTGCTCATCGTCAGGTCCGTGGCCATGGTCGGCACCGACCATCAACCAGAGCGGATCCTCCTCCAGGGGAGGCAGGGGGTCAAGGTGCCGGCGCGCATAGCGGCGGAGTAGCTCTGCGATCGAAACCGGCGGTTGCTCCTGGGCCGCTCGCCGCTCCAAGGCCTCGTACAGCTCAGGCTCGATCATCATCTGGAACCGTCGCATTGCCATGACCCCAACCATACACCACTCAATGTCAAGTGGTGTAGCTCAACAAGCGAGTCAGCGGGAGCAGGTGGCGATCTCCAGGACCGCGCGCTCTAAGACGAGTTCGCCCGGGAGGTCCCCGCTTTTCAGCTGGATATCGGCGGCGGCGAGGGTGCGGTAGGCATGGGTCAGCTCGCCAGGGCCGAAGTTGCGCCGCAGCGCGGCAAGGTGCCGAGCCTGGCCAGGGCTGATCGACAGCCCGACGGACTTCCCGCTCAGCCGGGCCGCGACCGCGACAATCGAGCGGAGCCGGTAGGCCAGCGCGCCCAGCACCATCACCGGGTGGTCGCCGCTGGACAGCACCCCCCGGAGCAGCTCAAGCGCCCGCGCGGGGTCGCGCTCGCACATGGCGTCCGCGACCGCGAACGAGCCACGGCTGCCGTGCCCGACGACCACGTTCTCGACATGGGCGGCCGTGACCGTGCCGGCCGGCGCCGTCGCCGCCACCTGCGCGACCTTCTCCGCGATCGCGGACACGTCCAGGCCAGCGTGCGCCAGGATCGCCTGCGCCGCTCCGCGATCGGGAGTGCGGCCGTGCACACGGAACTCGTCCGCGACCAGCCGCGCCCAGGCGGCCTCCTCCCAGTCCCTCGGCGGCGCCACGTCGATGCGTCCCCCCAGCGCCTTGATCCGCTTCGCGAGCCCGACGATCGCACCGGTCGCCGTCGCGAGCAGCAACACGGTGGTCTCAGGCGGCGGCCCGTCAAGCTCGGCCTGCAGGGCCGCGCGCACCGGGGCGGGCAGCTCCTGCGCGGTCCGGACGACCAGCGCCCGGCGGGTCCCGAACAACGACCCTGTGCGCAGGTCCGGCAGTTGCCCGCCGGGCAGCTCGGCGGCGCGGACGTCAACGACCTCCAGGTCGCCCTCGCCGCGCAGCTCGTCCAGGATCCGCTCGGCGGCCCGGCGTAACAGCAGCTCCTCTGGGCCTGTGATCAAATACATCGGCGGGCGGGCGGGCATGGGCGCGATCATAGCCACCGCCCCGGTGCCTAGATGTCAATGTCATCGGTCGTGTCCTTGAGCGTCTCCCGGAACTCTTGGGCCAACCCCGCGTCGGCGGCCTTCTCGGCGATCGCCGCCGTGAACGCCTCCCAGCGCATCGTCATGGGCTTTCGCGCGAGCGGCACCAGATCCGCGACAGGTCTGCCGCTGACTGTGGATCCGCTCGCCCTGCTCGACACGACGAAGCACTACGCTCACGTTGTTGCGCAGCTCGCGGGATGGCAACTCAGTCATGCGACTGCCGTAGGAGAAGCGCTACAGAGCGCGAAGGTGATGTGGCGGTCGCTCGACCGTGGTCGAGGTCGGACGGACGGACGCGACCGCGCTGATGGACACCGGCATCGCCCTGGCGACTACAAGCCAGACCACCTTGAAGTGTCCGGGCTGGGTTTGCCGGGCTCGCTGGTCGTCTCTTTGTCGCCGACGCATGGCGCACGCTCACACGGCGCATGGGTAGGTCTCGGGCACCTCGTCTTGCTCCCAGAGGGCTGTGCGTTCGAGGGGCTCCACGGCGCGGGTGTCATCGATCTTGAGTTTCGCGGGTTTGGGGTGCTTGGGACGGCGGCAGGCGCGATACGCGCCAGGCACGTGGCATAAAGCGTCAGCGGCGGGCAACAGCCGGCCTGGAAGCGCGACGGGTGCCGTGGACGCGAGCCGAGCAGTCTCGCCCACCATCCCTCCTCACTCGTATGCGCCTGGTGTAGACGCCTATGCGCGCACTGGCATGGCCGCCAGCGGATACGTGGGCAAGCCACAGCCTGGCCCTACCTGCGCGCGGCGCCCTGGCAGAGACGCCGCGCGGGCCGTCCCAGCTCACTCGAGCAGTACCAGCTGCGGCGGGTCAGGACCACGCCCACGCCCGCCGCTGTGAGAGCCGGCCCGGCGCTCAGCGTGACGCTCAACTCGACGGTCGGCGTTGCGGTCGGGGTCAGGCCGCGCCTCAGGCCGCCGGTCTGGCTTTGGTGTCCGGGCCGGTCGCGCCGGCTGGGCGGGTCTTGGCCGGGTGTGATAAGGCCAGCCGAACGGCGGGTGGAACGTCAACGCGTGGTCGGCGTCGCCGGTGACGGTCCAGCCGCCCTCGTGCACCGCATGATGATGAAATGTGCACATCAACGCGAGGTTGGGGGTCAACGTAGGGCCGCCATCGCCGTGATGATCCACATGATGGATGTCGCACCATTGCCAAGACCGGTCGCAGCGGGGTCCGCCAGGGTAGGCGAACCGGCAGGTCCGGTCCCGCTCGATCACCGCCAACCGCTGCTCCGGACTGGGATAACGGCGCACATCCACATACACCGTCCTCCCATTCCTGGTCACCTGGCGGCGAACGACGTCAGCGTCACACGCGATCCTCCTGGCCGTCGCCCCACAGATCGTGCCCGCCCAGTCCAACCTGGCCGCTGGCGCCTCGGGCTCCTCCGCCAACGTCTCAGGCGTGAGAAACACCGTCGCCTTAGGCTGCAACCCCGCCACACGAGGCAGCTCGTCTTTGCGCGCCAGCGCCATACGCGCGAGCTGGACGAGCGCGTCAGCGTTGCGCTGCTCCGGGGTGCGCCGCTGCTCATCCGGCATAGTCGCAGGGTCAGGCCCGGCCAGCGCGTCGAGCGCGGTCTGCAGATACGCCAGCCCAGCCGGGTCCAACAGCATCTGCCCTTGGCCCATCCCATCAGCCCGCTCCGCCAGCGTCACGCTGCGGATCTCATACTGCCAGCACGCCCGCTGCTCCTCAGGCCCAGGATCAGCCGCGTGCCGCCGGTCAGCCAACGCCTCACGAAACGCCCGATCATCACACTGCGACGCCTGCTCCACCAGCTCGTCCTGCGCCTCTGCCAGCAGCTGCGGGTGGGTGCGCGCCGCCCGCGCCAACGCGCCTGCCTGCCCTGGGCTGATCTTGCCCGCCGCCAACGCCGCCGCGGTCGCCTCCAACCGGGGATCCGCCAGCGCTGTGGCCAGCCTTGTCTCGCGCGCGGCTTGGCCGCTGGAGAGCCGTCCGGCGGTTTGCAGCAGCCGCTGCGCCTCGGCTTTCCCCGCCGCCTGGTCTGGAGCGCGCCCGGCGATGGCGGCCACACACCGCAACCTTTCGGCGGTGGCCTGCGCGGCGACCCGTGTCAACGCCTCGACATCAGCGGACAGCCGGGCCTCATCCAACGCGCCCAGGTCGCGTGCGGACAGCTGGTCTGCGGCTGACGCCAAGGCGCCCACCGGATCCACCATCTGCCCATTAATCGAACTCAGGTTCGTATAGTACATGATAGGCAAGGCGCCCGCAAGCATCCGACCCATCTGGCCCCAATCGCATAGCCATACGCCTCGGAGTGCGACCGCGCGTCGCGCGCGTGTGCGGTGGCCGATCGGGGTCGCGGTCTTAGGCTGCGGGCAAGCCGCAGGGGTGGCCAGGCCTGAAACCCGCCACCGCAACCCCACCAGGCATTTGGCCAGCGGGCATGAGTTACTGATATGGCATGTGAATAAAGCCACTCCTATCCATCGGACAGGCAGGAACCTTCATATGCCCGTCGTTGAGCCTGCTGATCGCATCAGCTGAGGGGCAGACCGATGACGAGGCCGGGCGGGGACCTTGGGGAAGGGGAGGGAGTTCGGAGGTTTTCTTGCGTAGGTGTACGCTGCCCCGCGCTTGATCAGCAGGCGAGGTCAGTGCGGTGCCAAGAACGGTCGACAGGGGAGGATTGCGATGGAGCGCTGGACCAAAGACGAGTTCTGCGAATTTTACCGGGCGATGGGCGAGCCATCTCAAGAGGCGTTCGCTGAGTGGCTTGGAATGGGCGTGCGCAGCGTGCAGCGCTGGCTCAACGAGCCCGACAAACAGCCCAATACCTCGACCTCACGCCATCTTGACGCCAAGCTCAGGCAAGCGGTCCGTGGCCGGATAGGCTGTCTGTCAATCGATTTCGTCAATCAGATGCATCGTCGCGATCTTCTCAGGCTGCTGTACGGCGCGGCCTCGGTCCCAGTGGGCGGGGCCAGCGTGGCGTGGGACACCAGGCCGCGTATGAGCGCGGTAGCGCTTGATGGCCTTGAGGAGGTCACGACGGTCCTGGCAAGCAAATGTAATACAAGGCCTGCGCATACGTTGCTGGGCGCGGCAGCAGGGCATTTGGAGAAAGTCTCTGGGCTGTTGAGGAACGCGGTGATGAAGCCAAAGCAGCGGGAGCGGCTAGAGTCGATCGTGGCGGATGTGGCGCTATTTGTGGGCCTGTTGAGTGTACGGGACGGCAAGATGGCTCAGGCTGGCGCGAACTTGGAGCTGGCGAAGAGGATGGCTCGCCAGGCGGGCAATATGACGCTGCTGGCCCAGGCGTTAGGTCAGGAGGCGCTGCTTGATTATTACGCGCGGTCGCCTGAGACAGCGAATGATGATCCGCGTCCCAGGATTGATCTGTTGGAGCAGGCGCAAGTGTTGGCGAAGCGTCATGCGCCGCCGATGGTCCGGATGGCGATCAATGGCTGGTTGGCTGAGGATCAGGCGGTGGCTAAGGATGGCAATGGCGCGGAGAGCGCGCTTGAGCAGTCGCGGGGAGCGTTTGAGCGGGCCAAGCTGGAGGGTCCGTTTGGAGCAGGGTTTGTCTCAAGCACTGGCGCATACAATGGCTGGGACGAGGGCCAGCTTGAGGGCTTCCGGGGGGCGGTTGAGCTGGCGCTGGAGCGGCCGAGTGCGATCAGTACTTTCAGGACCGCGTTGCAGATGAAGAAAGATTCGATTGGCAAGGCGACTACTTTAACATATCTTGCGAGAGCGCTGATCGATCAGGAGCAGCCAGATGAGGCGTGTGAATGTTTGAAGAGAGCGCGTATTATTGGCCTCACCCATGATTCTACGGTCATCCTGCATCATGTGCTGAGTGCCCGGATGGTGATGCCGCCTGAGTGGAACGGGTTGAGGTGTGTGAAGCAGTTGGATGATTTGCTGCAGTCGGGGTGGACCGCAACGGCGCCTTCTCCCTCCTAGCCCGATGTTGGGTCCTGTCTTGCTTCAAATCGTACGAAGACCTGACCGACTCGTTGTGGCTCCTTCCTGATTTCACCCTTTCCTTTAGTTTCCATTTCTGCAGCGCCTCATCGAAAGCCTCCTTCGCAGCATGTACGAGTGGCGGTATCGGTCAGCTGGGGCAGGACCGAAACAAGCCGCAAAGAGATAACCTAAGCGGCCTCGATTGGCGGTGACCTGGGTAGTGAGGGCACGAGGCCCGGCAACCGCCCGCCGGGCAGCTCAGCGGTCCGGCGCAACCGCAGCTTCCCCGGGCATGCGCCGACGGATCGCCACGGCCGTGGCCAGCGGCTCCCCGGCCATGGCCACCCGCGAGCCGACGCCCAGGCTGACCGTCACAGTCCCGTCGGTGTCCGTGCGCCGCACCTCAACGCCGCGCAAGGCGCGGAGGGGCGTCAGCTTTCCTCCGGGTTAAGAGGAAAATCGGCGCTTACCCACGGAGATACGGTGCGTGGGCTGTGGTTTTCCTTCTCATGAGAAGGAAAACCACATATGAGGGCGGTTACCACCGGTCGGCTTGCGTTACTCCCCAGCGGTCAAGCGACATGCCGTTGCAGTTTTTGCGCGTGGACGGCTGTTACACAATTTCGACGCGGGAGGCCTGGAGGCGCCGGGTGAGGTATGAGGGCGTCCCAGGCAGGCGGTGAGGCTGCGATGAGCGCTGTGAACCGGAGGGTTCGTGCCGCCTGCGGCGCCCTATTGACGGTTGGCTCGCGCGGTTCCCACTAGGCGTGTTCAGCGGCGGTCTCATCCTCCGCCCGCTGGTTGGCCCATCTGAATCGGCGTAGCCGGTGGCTGCGGTCGGCGCAGTGACCCGGTTTGGCCCAGGGCGATCGGCAAAGTCGGGGGACACTCGTGGACGCGCAGAGACATCCGTTCGAGCTGAGCGCTGCAAAGGCGCCTGCAGGCCCGCGAAATCTCCTTTATGGCGGTAGATA
>Ga0081538_10000263_pt1 | contig 59895 bp, 55 predicted proteins | sample TabmetS5T2R1_FD_71022 | JGI IMG/M metagenome (GOLD analysis project Ga0081538, IMG submission 71022) | Tabebuia heterophylla rhizosphere microbial communities from the University of Puerto Rico - S5T2R1 | ecosystem: Host-associated > Plants > Roots > Rhizosphere ...
AGCCGATCCACATCAAGCCAGGCAACCACTACGTGATGGGCGGGGTCAAGACCGACATCAACGGTCAGACGCCGATCCCGGGGCTGTACGCCGCGGGTGAGTGTGCCTGTGTATCCGTCCACGGCGGCAACCGTCTCGGCGCCAACTCGCTGCTCGACACGCTGGTGTTCGGGCGCCGCGCAGGCGCTCACGCCGCGGACACGGTGCGCGGTCTCCACATGCCGGAGCCGGGCCGGGCGGCGCTCGACGCCGAGGCGGGGCGGATCGACGCGATCGTCCGCCGCGACCGCTCGGGCCGCAGGGTCTCTGAGATCAAGGCCGAGCTCGGCCAGGTGATGGACAAGTACGTGGCGGTGTTCCGCGACGAGGCCGGGCTGCAGACCGCTCTCGAGACCGTCCGGCGTCTCAAGGAGGAGGCGGAGAACGTCGCGATCGACGACAGGGGCGCCGTGTTCAACCAGGACGTGCTGGGCGCGCTCGAGCTCCAGTTCATGCTCGACAACGCCGAGTGCATCGTGATCTCGGCGCTGGAGCGCAAGGAGAGCCGCGGGGCCCAGTATCGCACCGACTTCCCCTCGCGCAACGACGAGGAGTGGCTCAAGCACATCAACGTCGCCGTGAACGCGAGCGAACCCGAGATCTCCTACTCCGAGGTCACCATGACCCAGTGGGAGCCCCAGGAGAGGACGTACTGAGGCGGCCATGGCCGACTACACGCTGAAGATCCGCCGCTTCGACCCCGAGTCGGGTGAGGCGGCCTACTGGAAGGACTACACGGCCGAGCTTCCCCCGGAGCGCTCGGTGCTCGACGGGATTCTGCAGGTCAAGGACCGCGAGGATGCGTCGATCGGCATCCGTTGCTCCTGTCGGGCGGCGATCTGCGGCTCCTGCGGGGTAAAGATCAACGGGCGCTCGGCGCTCGCTTGCAACACGCGCCTCGGCGAGGCCGCCAAGCGCGCTCGCGACGGCGCGATCACGATCGAGCCGATGGGCAACATGCCGGTGCTCAAGGACCTGATCACGGACATGGAGGCGGTCCACTGGAAGAAGGTCCGGCGCGTGACGCCGTGGCTCCTGCCGGCGGAGGAGCCGCCCGAGAACCAGGAGTACCTCGTGCCGGCGGAGGCGATGCTCGACGTGACGCAGGCGATGGCCTGCATCCACTGTGGGGTGTGTGTCTCGTCCTGCCTCTCGATGGAGGTCGACGCGGAGTTCATCGGGCCCGCCGCGCTCGCCAAGGCCTACCGCTTCGTCGGCGACCCGCGCGACGGCGAGCACGAGGCCCGCCTCAAGGACCTTGCCGAGGACCCGCATGGCATCTACGACTGCACTCACTGCTTCGCATGCGTCGAGGTCTGCCCGAAGGACGTCGCGCCGATGGACCAGATCATGCGGCTGCGCCGGCGCGCGACGGGCGACTTCGAGATCAAGGACGAGAACAACGGCTACGGCCACGAGAAGGCCTTCGTCAACATCATCGAGAAGTGGGGCACGCTGCACGAGGCCCAGCTGCTGCCGCGCTCGTTCGGTGACGGCTCGCTCGTCAAGGGCCAGCTGCGACCGAGCGGGGCGAAGCAGCTGACCGAGAACCTGCCCACCGTGATCGACGGGCTGAGGTCCCGCAAGGTCAGTCCCAGGAAGGCGCTGGTCCACCCGAAGCTTCCGGACCAGAAGCAGGTCCGCCGCATCATCAAGGAGATCGAGACCAAGGACGAGCGCCTCGAGCTGAACCTCTACATCATCGGCGAGATGGCGGACGAAGCAACCGAGGTCGGCGCGTTCGCCGAGGACACGGAGGAGTCGTGAAGCTGGCCTACTGGCCCGGGTGCGTGTCGCGCGGGTTCACCCCGGAACTGCACGGCTCGGTAGCGAAGGTCGCTCCGCTGCTCGACATCGAGCTGGTCGAGCTTGACCGCGCCAACTGCTGCGGCGCCGGCGTGATCGCCGAGCACAACCAGGAGCTCGTCGACACGCTCAACGCACGCACGTTCGCGATGGCCCAGCGCGTCGACGACGCGGCGGGCATGATGAACATCTGCTCGACCTGCCAGGGCGCCCAGTCGGAGTGCCAGTCACGACTCGACGCGAGCGGCGAGTACCGGCAAGTGGTCAACTCGCACCTGGAGCCCGAGGGCCTCGCATATGAGGCCGACGGGCGCTGGTGGAACAAGAACTTCCTCTGGATCCTCGTCGAGGAGATCGGCCTCGAGACGTTGCGCGAAAAGGTCAAGCGCCCGCTCGAGGGTCTGCGCCTGGCGCCCTTCTACGGCTGTTACATCGTGCGACCCTCGAAGCGGCTCGGCTTCGCCGACAACCCCGACCGCGATCTCTATCTCGACTGGGTGATCGAGGCGCTCGGCGGCGAGGCGGTCGACTACGCGGGCGCCCGCAAGTGCTGCGGCTTTCCCGTGATCACGTTGAACCGCGCGACCTCGCTGCGCCAGGCGGGCCGCCACCTGGCCGACGCGATCGACGCCGGCGCGGACGCCCTCGTGACACCGTGCCCGCTCTGCCACCTCAACCTGGACCTGTCGCAGCCCGCCGCTGCCAAGTTCGTCGAGCGGGACCTCGGCATCCCGGTGCTGCACCTGCCGCAGGCGGTGGGCCTCGCCCTCGGGCTCGAGCCCAAGGAGCTCGGGATGACGAAGCACGTCGTTTCGACCAAGGAGGTCTCGCGGAAGGTCGCGGAGCTGGCGGCCGCATAGCCGGCTGCGGCGCGACCCCGCGGTAAGGCGCGAAAAAGCCGACCATCCTGGTCGGCTTCTCGCTAGGACGTACCCCATTCCGCCCTGGTTAAGTTCTTGCCGGAAGTGTGCCCTCGGGAGCGCGACTCGACGCCACCCCTCGCGAGTGATCTTGGGGGGATGGGAAGGAGGAGAAGCGGGTAACCCGCGGGGGATGCCGACGGTCGTCTCAGCGAAGTTCGAGGATCTCGTGGCGGTGGGGCTCGCCGTCCTGATTCGTGACGATCCGAACCTGGAGCTCGTCGCGGCCGGCGTCCCGGTCGATGAGATCGAGGCGGCCGTCGAGAAGCACGCGCCGGACGTGGTGCTCCTCAACTTCGGCACCCTGCGGGCGCCGGCGCAGGTCTTCCAGCTCCACCAGGCCTATCCGGAAACCAGGATCGTCGTGCTCGCCAACGGCCGACGGCGGCGGAGTGCAACCAGATGCTGTCGTTCGGGGCGACCGCCTGTCTATCGAAGGAGACCGAGGCGCGCGACGTCATCAACGCGATCCATCTCGCCCACCAGCTCTCGATCGGCATCGAGACCGTCCGCACGCACGCGCGCAACATCTACAGAAAGCTCGGCATCGGCTCTCGACGTGAGCTCGTCCGGATGAACCGGGGCGACTCTATAGTCGGAACTGATGGGAAAGACCTGGGTACTCGACACCGAGACCAAGGGCACCGGGGCGAACATGGTGCCGCTGGAGAAGGTGCAGAAGAAGCCGGCCTCGGAGGAGAAGCCGGCCGCGCGCCGACGCAAGGCGCCGACTGAAGCGGCGCCTGCCGGCGCCGAGCGCAGGCGGCCGCGGCCCAAGCGCGCACCCGCCGAGAAGACGTCCACCGAACTGCCCGCCGGACACGTCCGCAAGCGTGCGACGGGCGAGATCGGCCGCGTCGAGGCCGTTGACCCCAAGGCAGGCACGGCCCGAGTGCGCTGGCTCAAGCGCGGCGCCTCGTCGACGGTGCGGCTGAGCGAACTCTCGCGACGCTGAGCCGGCGCGGCTCAGGCCGCCCGCGCCGCCCGCAACAGGCCGCGCAGGTTCAGCAGCTCGGCCACCTGAACCGCGTTCGTCGCGGCTCCCTTGCGCAGGTTGTTGCCGACGATCCAGAGGTTGAGGCAGCGCTCGTGGGACGGGTCGCGGCGGATTCGGCCCACGAGCACGTCGTCGCGGCCGGCGGCGTCGAGCGCCGTCGGGTAGAGGGCGTTCGCCGGATCGTCGATCACGGTCAGGCCCGGCGCGGCGGCGAGCAGCTCGCGACACTCATCGGGCGACAGCGGCTCGCGGGTCTGTACGTTCGCGGACACCGAGTGACCGGTGAACACGGGCACGCGCGCGCAGGTGGCTGAGACGCCCACGTCGTCGCGGCCGAGGATCTTGCGCGTCTCTGCCATGCACTTGCGCTCCTCGGTCGTGTAGTCGTCGCCCTCCTTGAATGTCTCGACCTGCGGCAGCACGTTGAACGCGATCTGATGCGGGTAGACCGCCGGCCGCGGCAGCTCCCGCGCCTCGATCACCGCCCCGGCCTGATCGTGCAGCTCCTCGACCGCCCGCTGGCCGGTGCCGGAAACTGCCTGGTAGCTCGACATTACGACCCGCTCGATCCCGGCCCGCCGCAGGATCGGGCCGAGCGCCACGACCGTCTGCATGGTCGTGCAGTTCGGGTTGGCCACGATCCCGCTGTGGGCGTCGAGCGCCTCGGCGTTGACCTCGGAGACGACCAGCGGAACGTCCTCGTGCATGCGCCACTGGGAAGAGTTGTCGACCACGACCGCTCCCGCGTCCGCGAAGCGCGGCGCCCATTCCGCGCTCACGCCCGACCCGGCAGAGAAGAGCGCTATGTCGAAGCCCTGGATCGTCTCGTCGCCGAGCGGTACACAGGTCAGCTGGGAGTCGCCCCAGTCGATCTTGCGGCCCGCCGAGCGCTCGGACGCGAACGGCACCACCTCGTCGGCCGGGAAGGAGCGCTCGCGCAGAACGCCGAGCATCGTCGAGCCGACGGCCCCCGTGGCGCCGACCACCGCGACGCGCATGGTTAAGCCACCTTCGGGCGGTGGACGCCGGCGACGTCCTCGGGGAGCACGGCGTCCGCACCGAGCCCGAAGGCCGTGTGGAGCCGCTTGACGGCGGTCTCCACGTGCTCCTCGCGGACGACGCAGGAGATCTTGATCGGGGAGGTCGAGATCATCTCGATGTTCACCTCGGCCTCGCCCAGGACGGTGAAGGTCTTGGCAGCCACGCCGGGGTGGCTCTTCATTCCCGCCCCGACCACGGACACCTTCCCCATGTGCTCGTCGGTGGCGATGCCCTCGAAATCAACCTCCTCCTTCAGCCGGTCGAGCGATGTCCGCGCGAGCTCCAGATCGTCGCGCGGGACCGTGAACGACATGTCGGCTCGGTGGACGTCCGATCGCCCTTCGTTCTGGATGATCATGTCCACGTTGATGTTGGCGGCGGCCAGCGCGCTGAGCACCCGGCCCGCGACTCCCGGCACGTCCGGCAAGCCCGTGACGGTGACCCGCGCCTCCGCGGTGGAGTGGGTAACGGCGGTGACAAGCGGTCGTTCCATCGTCATATCCTCGTCCTGGACCACGGTACCTGGCCCATCATCGAAGCTGGCTCGGCAGTGAATCGTGACGCCGTGGTTACGCGCGTACTCGACGGAGCGCAGCTGCAGCACACCCGCTCCGCTCGCGGACATCTCGAGCATCTCCTCGAACGTGACCACGGGGAGCTTGCGCGCGTCGGGCACGATCCGGGGGTCGGCGCTGAAGACGCCGGCGACGTCGGTGTAGATCTCGCAAACCTCGGCCCCGAGCGCCGCCGCGAGCGCCACCGCCGTGGTGTCCGAGCCGCCGCGCCCGAGCGTCGTTACGTCGAGCGACTCCTGCGACACACCCTGGAAGCCCGCCACCAGCACGATCTTGCCCTCGTCCAGCGCCGCCCGGATGCGATGCGCCTTGACCTCGAGGATGCGTGCCTTGGTGTGGCCGCTGTCGGTGACGATGCCGGCCTGCGACCCGGTCAGCGAGATCGCCTCGTGGCCCAGGTCATTGATCACCATTGCCGCCAGTGCGCAGGTCACGCGCTCGCCGGTCGAGAGCAGCATGTCCATCTCGCGCGGATGCGGCCGCGGCGACACCTCGTGGGCCAGCGACACCAGCTCGTCGGTGTGCCTCCCGCGCGCGGACAGGACCGAGACCACGCTGTTGCCGTTCTCGGCGCTTTGCACAATGCGCCGGGCCGCTCGCTGGATCCGCTCGGCGTCGGCCACGGAGGTGCCGCCGAACTTCATCACCACCGTCTCCGCAGCGGGTGAGGGCATCGCCGGCCAAAGATAGCCGCCTCACCGACGGCTAGCGTTTCGCGCGTGCCAGCGACTCCGGCCCGGCGGCGGCGACTGATGATCGCGGGCCTCACTGCACTCGCGCTGGGGTCCGCGGTGAGCGGGGCCGTGCTCGGAGCGGGCCAGTCGGACGAGGCCGACGATGCCCCCCTGCTCGAGCCGGGGCGCGCCAAGCCAAGGGAGAGCGTCTCCTTCCTCGCGCGCATCGTCCCGCCGGCTGCGCCCGCGGCGGAGGAGCGGGACCCGGCGGTGCCGCGCACCATCATGGAACGCGCCCGCCAACTCCCGCTCGAACGCCAGGTGGCACAGCTCTTCGTATTCGGCTTCGAGGGAACCGATGCCGGCGCCGACATCTTCCCGCGTCTGCGCCGTCTCGACGTTGGCGGCATCCTGATCGGACCGGGGAACTACGCCGACCCTGCGCAGCTGGATGTGCTGGCCGGCGAGGCGACGGCGGTGGCCCACCGTTCGAGCCACCTGCCGCCTTTGGTGGTCGCAAGTCAGCATGGCGGGGACCTCAACTCGCTTCCGGACCTGCCCCCGAGCCGGGCCCCGGCCGACACGCCGTCCGCCTCGGCTGCCGCCGCCGGCGCGCTCGACTCGGCCCGCGCCCTGCGCGAGCTGAACGTGACCGGCGTGCTCGGTCCGGTGGTGGACGTCGGGCTCGAATCGGGATCGCCCCTGGGCGCGCGGGTCTACTCGGACGACCCCGAGGAGGTCGCGGCGTTCGCCGAGGCGACCGTCGATTCCTACCGCCGGGCGCGCGTGTTCAGCACCGCCGCCCACTTCCCGGGACTCGGCGGTGCGGACCAGTCGACGGAGGAGGGGCCGGCCACGGTGGGGCTCGACCTGGCCGAGCTGCGCGAGCGCGACCTGATTCCCTTCGAGGCGGCAATCGACGCCGGTGTGCCCGGCGTGACGCTCGCGCACGCGCTCTATCCGGTCGGCGACTTCACCGTTCCCGCCTCGCTCTCGCGCCGCATCGCCACCGGCCTGCTGCGCGACGAGCTCGGCTTCGAGGGTGTGGCGCTCACCGACGATCTCGCCGACCCGGCGATCACGACGCTCTTCACGGTTCCGGACGCCGCGGTCGAGGCCGTCCGCGCCGGGGCCGACATGCTCGTCGTGTCTGGACCGCCCGGCGATCAGCAGGCGGCTTACGTCGCGGTACTGCGCGCGGCGCGCTCCGGCCGGATCCCGCGCGCCCGGCTCGAGCGGGCGGTCGGCCGGATCCTCGTCGCAAAACGCAACTACGGGCTCACCCGCTGAGCGGCTCGACCTCCACGCGGTTGTCGTTGAAGGTCGGGGCGTTGCCGACCTCCGTCAGCAGCTGCGGGGTCGTGGCCTGGCTGCTGCGGCCGCCGTCGTAGTCGCGATTCCACCAGCCCATCGGCGCCACCAGCACACCCGGGCGCGCGTCGTCTGAGACCCGGGCCGGACAGCTGAACGCGCCGCGGTCGTTCCAGACCCGCACCCGCGCGCCGTCCTCGATGCCGCGGGCGTCGGCGTCGGCCGGGCTCAGCACCACCTCCGGGTGCGGCTGGGCGGAGTGCTGACGGCGTTGGTTCGCGAAGGTCGAGTTGAGGAAGAGATGGGTCTTGGGGGTCAGGAGCGCGAGCGGGAAGCGCTCCGCGAGCGCGACGTCGGCCACTTCGGCGGGCGGCACGTACGCGGCGCGCAGCGCGACTCTGCCGTTCTGGGTGCCGAAGCCACCCTCGGCGTGCGGGGTGGGGCCCTGGCCGAGGTCGATCTTCGTCCAGCCTCGCTCGCGCAGGCCGTTTTCGTCAAAGCCCTCGAGCAGCCGGTCGACGAGCTGCTCGTCGCTCTCCTTGAAGAGCGGGTCATCGAGGCCCAGGCGCGCGGCGATCAATCGAAACGCCTCTGTGTTCGGCTTGGCCTCCCCGAGCGGCTCGATCGCAGGCGCGCTCCAGGTCAGGTAGTGGTGGCCCCAGGAGAAGATCACGTCGAGGTGCTCGAGCTGCGTCGTCGCCGGCAGGACCACGTCGGCGTGCGCGGTGGTGTCGGTCATGAACTGCTCGAGCACGACCGTGAACAGGTCCTCCCGGCGAAGGCCCTCGAGCACCCGCTCCTGGTCGGGGGCGATCGTCGCCGGGTTCGAGTTCCAGCAGACGAGGGCCTTAACCGGCGGGGCGAGCGCCGGATCGGTCAGCGCGGCGCCGACCTGGGACATGTTGATCTTGCGCACCGGCCCGGGCCGGAGCTCCCTGCCCTGGAGTGGCTTCGAGCTCACTGCGTCGGCCGTGGCGATAGGTATGTAGGAGCAGCCACCCCCGCGATCGCGCCAGGCACCGGTCAACGCGGGCAGCGACGCCAGCGTCGCGTACGCCACGGGGGCGCCGAGGTGGCGCTGGGCCCCGACGCCCAGGCGCAGCAGCGCTGGGCGGGTGGAGGCAAACTCGCGGCCGACCCGCGCGATCATGTCCGCGTCGACGCCGGTGATCGCGGCGGCCCGCTCAACGCTGAACTCCGCGAGCGCCGCGAGCAGCTCGTCGTAGCCGTCGGCGTGGGCGCGACACCAGTCCTCGTCCTGAAGGCCGGAGTCGACGATCGCGCGCATCATCCCCATGCCCAGCGCGGCATCGGTGCCGGGCAGTGGGCGCAGATGCTCGTCGGCCACGCGCGCCGTGCGGCTGCGGAACGGATCCACGACGACGATCCGCGCCCCCGCCTTCCGCGCGTCGAGCAGCTTGCGCCACAGGTGCGGGGCGGTCGACATCGGATTCCAGCCCCACACCAGCACGTAGCGCGCCTTCGGCCACTCCTCGGGGTCGACCTCGGGCGAGACCCCATGCGCCATCCGCGTGCCGGCCATCCCCGCGGTCGCGCAGATCGTGCGCTCGAGCTCGGTGGCGCCGAGAACGTTCATGACGCGCGCGCTCATGGTGTCGCCCTGGATCAGCCCCTGCGTGCCGGCATACGAGTAGGGCAGGATCGCCTCGCCGCCGTACTCCTCGCGCACGCGCGCGAGTCCCGTCGCCACGCGATCGAGCGCCTCGTCCCACGAGACGCGCCGGAAGCTCCCCTCGCCCTTCGCGCTGTCGCGCACGAGCGGATGCAGCAGCCGCTCGTCCGAGTAGACGCGGTCAAGGTAGTTCGACACTTTGCCGCAGAGGAACCCGACCGTGATCGGATGGTCGGGGTCGCCGGCCACCTTGACGGCGCGCCCGTCCTCCACGGTCACGTGCATCGCGCAGGTGTCGGGGCAGTCGTGCGGGCAGGCGGCGCGCACCAGGCGAGTGGCCATGCCCAGATGGTACGTCCGCCTGAGCCTTCTCATACCTGCGACGGATGTAGCACGCGCGGCGATGGGGCACGATCGGGGCATGCGGTGGCCCTGGAAATCGGCAGGTCTGCGTGGTTTCGCGGACGTTGCGGTGCCCTGGGCCGTCGGGATCTTCCTCGTCCTCGTCGCTCTCGGGGAGGGCGAGGACGGGGCGCCCTTGGGCGTCGTGCTGCTGCTCATCGCGCTCGCCGTCCTACAGGGCGTCGCGCTGCACTGGCGGCGCAGCCACCCGATACCCGTCACGGCTGTGAGCCTCGTCGGAGGGGCGGCCTGGCTGCTGATCGCGCCCGAGACCGTGCTACCGGTGGCGGGTTACTTCGCCGTCTTCGCGCTCGCGTCGGTCACACCGCCGCGGGTCTCGCTGTTCGGCCTGGTGGCGCTGACGACCGTGACCTCGATCAACTTCTTCTCGACCTCGGCGGGGGATGCAGGGTTCGCGATCGTGCTCGGCGTCGGGGCCTGGGCCCTGGGCGAGGCCGCGCGCAACCGAAGGGAAGTGATCCACGAGGAGGCGAAGCGTGCGGTCGCGGACGAGCAGGCCCGTATCGCCCGCGAGCTTCATGACGTGGTCGCGCACTCGGTATCGGTCATCGTGGTGCAGGCGGCGGCCGCGGACGACGTGTTCGAGGAGCACCCGGACAAGGCGCGCGCGGCGCTCCGGTCGATCGAGCAGACGGGCCGCGACGCGCTGGGTGAGCTGCGCCGCGTGCTCAGCGGCGTGCGACCGGTTGAAGAGGCCGGGCCGCATGAGCCCGCGCCCGGGCTGGATCGAGTCGAGGAGTTGGCAGAGCCGCTGCGGGCGGGCGGGCTCGACGTGGTTATGCGTCATGAGGGGAACGCCGTCGAAATACCGGCCGGCGTGGATCTCTCGGCCTACCGGATCGTCCAGGAGGCGCTCACCAACACTCTCCGGCACTCACGCGCCACGCGGGTGGACGTCCTGCTGCGCCTGGGCGCCGACGCGCTCGAGGTCGACGTCCGCGACAACGGGCGCCCTGTCGGCGACGGCAGCGCCGGCGGCGGCCGCGGCCTCGTGGGCATGCGCGAGCGAGCGGCGCTCCTCGGCGGCACGTTCGAGGCCGGTCCCATGGAAGGCGGCGGCTACCGGGTCCACGCGCTGCTGCCTCTCGAGGCCGAGCGTTGAGCATCCGGGTCGTCCTCGCCGACGACCAGGCGCTGGTGCGCGGCGGCTTTCGCATGATCCTCGACGCCCGGCCCGACATCGAGGTCGCGGGTGAGGCGGGCGACGGCGACGAGGCCGTGGCATTGGTCGAGCGGGTCGTGCCCGACGTCGTACTCATGGACGTGCGCATGCCGGGCACCGACGGCATCGAGGCCACGCGCCGGATCGCCGCGTCCGGCAGCCCGGCACGCGTGGTGGTGTTGACGACCTACGACCTCGACGAGTACGTCTTTGCCGCGGTGCGCGCCGGTGCGAGCGGCTTCCTGCTGAAGGATGTGCGGCCGCCCGACCTCGTCGAGGCGGTGCGCGTGGTCGCCCGCGGGGACGCACTGCTCGCACCCAGCGCCACCCGTCGGCTCCTCGACCGCTTCGCCGGGACGCTGCCGGACCCCGGCCCGCCGCCGGCGGAGCTCGAGGAGCTGACCGAGCGCGAGCTCGAGGTTTTCCGGCTCGTGGCGCTCGCGCTCTCCAACGCCGAGATCGCCCGGCGCCTCGTGCTCACCGAGGCCACCGTCAAGACCCACGTGTCGTCCGTGTTGCGCAAGCTGGGCCTGCGGGACCGCGTCCAAGCCGTCGTGCATGCGTACGACGTCGGACTGGTGCGCCCGCGCTCATCCTGAAGTAGGACACCGAACACCCGACCTCGGCCCGATGTCGCGGCGGGCCCCGAGGCTTAGCTTGGCGGACATGCCAGCGATCGAGATAAACGACCTCAGCAGGAGCTTCGGATCCGTCCACGCCGTGCGCGACCTCAGCTTCACCGTGAGCGCCGGCCGCGTAACCGGATTTCTCGGCCCCAACGGCGCCGGCAAGAGCACGACGCTGCGGATGCTGCTCGGCCTCGTGCACCCGGATGCGGGCGTCGGGACCTTCGACGGCCGCCGCTACGAGGAGCTCGAGCGTCCGAGCACGCACGTCGGGGCTGTGCTCGAGGAGGCAAGCTTCCACCCCGGCCGCAGCGGTCGCAACCACCTGAGGGTGCTCGCGGCCGCTGGCGGACATCCCGACGGCCGCGTCGACGAGGTGCTCGAGCTCGTGGAGCTCAATGGCGCGGCCGATCGCCGGGTCAAGGGCTACTCGATGGGCATGCGTCAGCGCCTCGCGATCGCCGCGGCGCTGCTCGGCGAGCCGGCCGTGCTCATCCTCGACGAGCCCGCGAACGGTCTCGACCCGCCCGGCATCCGCTGGGTGCGGGATCTGCTCCGGGCGGAGGCCGCACGCGGCCGCGCCGTGCTCGTCTCGAGCCACCTCCTTTCGGAGGTCGCCCTGAGCGTCGACGACGTCGTCGTGATCGCGAAGGGCGCGCTGCGCGCGAACGGCACGCTGGACGAGGTGCTCGGAGGCACGGACGGCTCCGTCACGCGCGTCAGAAGCGGCGAGCGTGAGCGCCTCGCCGGCCTGCTCCAAGAGGCGGGCACGATCCCCACGGACGAGGGCGCTGACGCCCTCGTCGTGCAGGGCATCTCCCCGGAGGATGTGGGTGCGCTCGCCGCGCGACACGGAATCGCGCTGCGCGAGCTGGCGCCATTGTCACGATCGCTCGAGGACGCGTTCCTCGAGCTGACTGCGGAGGCCGCATGACCAAGCTGCTGAAAGCCGAGGTAATCAAGCTTCGGACAACTCGCACGTTCATCGCCCTGGCCGGTGTGGCAGTAGGCCTAGGGCTGCTTCTGACGGCCCTCACCGCGATCCTGGGCGAGAACTCCAAGGAGGACGTCCTCGCCGCCGTCTTCGCGAACGACACCAGCAGCTTTTTCATCCTGGTGCTGGCCGTGGTCGGGATAAGCGGCGAATGGCGGCACCGCACGATCACCTCCTCGCTGCTCGCCGCGCCGGATCGCCTCCGTTTCCTCGCCGCAAAGACGGTGGCGTTCTCCGTCGTCGGGGTGGTGCTGTCCCTCGCCATATCCCTGTCGGTGGCGGCGCTCGGCTTCGCCATCCTCGAGGTGCGTGACCTGCCGACACCCGACAGCGCCGACCTCATCGAGCTCTACGGTCGCAGCGCGGTCCTCGCCGCCCTGCTCGGCGCCTTCGGCGTGGGGATCGGCGCGATCGTCCGCAGCCAGGTGGTCGCGGTGGTCGGGATCCTCGCGGTGACCTTCATACTCGAGCCGGTCCTGCTCACCGTGATACCGGAGGTCGGGCGCTTCGGGCCGTTGGCCGCGCTGCCGACGACCGCCACCGGCCTCGATCCCGAAGCCATGGGCCTCGAGGAGGCGGGCCTGCTTCACCCCACGACGGCGACGCTCCTACTGCTGGCGTGGATCGGAGCCGCCTTCGCGGCCGGCGCGGCGCTGCTGCGGGGGCGGGACGTGGAGAGCTAGCGGTGGTGGCGCCGGGTCGGTCGCGCGTATGGGCTGGTAAGGGGTTGGGTTGACGGCCGGTGCGCGATCGAAGATCGTTCGGCTGCAGCGCTCGAGAAAGCGCGATCTGTCCTGGATTGACCACACATACGGTGGTCGATCCAGGATTGATGGCGCGAGATCCCGGGATGGCGGGTCCCGGTGCCGATGAAGGTCCGGCCAAACCCTGGCTGAGCCGAAGATATTCATCGGGGCCGCGAGCCACACCATCTTCCCCAGCCCCAACCGGGCCGGCGGAGACCGAACCCGGCGAACCCGCCCTCAGATCGCCTGCCGCCCCCGCAGCGCGCGCCCCAGCGTTATCTCGTCCGCGTACTCGAGGTCCGAGCCCACCGGCAGTCCGCTCGCCAGGCGCGTGACGACCACGTCGGGCGAGCGCTCGCGCAGGGCGTCGGCCAGGTAGAGGGCGGTGGCCTCGCCGGTGGTGGTCGCGTTGGTAGCGATCACCACCTCGCGTACCACGCTGCCGTTGTCGACCCGTCCGAGCAGCTCGGTGATGTGCAGGTCCTCGGGATCGACCCCGTCGATCGGGGACAGCGCGCCGCCGAGCACGTGGTAGCGGCCGCGGAACTCGCCCGAGCGCTCGATCGGGATCACGTCGCTCGGCTGCTCGACCACGCAGATCGTCGCCGCCTCGCGGCGCTCGTCCTGGCAGATGCGGCAGGTGGCCTCGGTCGCGAGGTTGAAGCAGACTTCGCAGTGGCCGACGGTGGCCTTGACCTCGCGGATCGCATCGGCGAGCCCGAGCGCCTCCTCGTCCGACGCGCTGAGTAGGTGGAACGCGAGCCGCTGCGCGGTGCGCTGCCCGATGCCGGGCAGGCGCGCGAGCTCGGTGATCAATCGGTTGACCGGTGGGGCGAACAAAGGGCCGTCAAGCGTAGCTCCGGCCGCGGTCGGGACCGGGCCCGGACGGGCCTCAGAACCCGGGCAGCCCCAGCCCCCCGAGCCCGCCGGGGCCTGCGAGGCCGCCGGTGGCCGCGTTCATCTTGGAGGCGGCGAGCTCCTGAGCCGAGCGAATCGCCTCGTTGACGGCCGCCTGGACCATGTCCTGCAGCATCTCAACGTCCTCGGGGTCGACCGCCTCGGGGTCGATGGAGAGGCCCTTCAGTTGGAGGTCGCCGCTCATTCGCACTGTGACCATGCCGCCGCCGGCACTCGCCTCAACGGTCTCGTTGGACAGCTCCTCCTGCGCCTTGGCCATGTCGGCCTGCATCTTCTGGACCTGCTTCAGCATCTGATTCATGTTCGGCTGACCCATCTACTGCCTCTCTTCCTCGGGCTCCTCGAAGACCTCCTCCGCGCCGAACTCCCGGCGCAGGCGCTCGATGAGCTGATCGTGATCGAGTGTGGCAGGCCCCGCTGCCACCGCGTCCTCGCTCAGCTCGAAGACCAGTGCGAGCGAACGACCGCTGAGGCCACGCACCGCGGCCGCCACGAGCTCGCGGTTGGCCTCGGCCTTCTTCTTGACGAATGCGGCGTCGGCGGGGAACGCGACCGTCAGGCGCTCGCCCTCGACCGCGGTCGGCAGCGCGGCGCCGATCGCCGCGCCGAGCATGCCGTTCTCCTCGCCGACCGTCTCCGCCACCGCCGGCCAGAGCGCCCTGACCTGCTCGAGCTCGATCGCTCCCGCGGGTTGGGGATCCTGCTCCTCACGCGGCTCGACCACCACGGCAGCGGCGGGCCCGCCCCCGCTCCTCTGAGGCGTGGGCGCGGAAGCCGGCGCCGCGGCGGGCTCGGCCTCGTCGTTCTCCGAGGCCGGCTCGCCACCAAGCCTCCGCTCGAGCTGCTCGATCCTGAAGATCAGTGTCTGGAGCGACAGGTCCGCCTGGGGCTGGGTGGCCTTCAGCAGCGCCATCTCGAGCTGCAGCCGCGGCTCCGAGCCCTCCTTGACCGCGCCGAGCGCAGCCGCCAGGAAATCGAGCGCGCGCAGGATCTCTCCCTGGGAGAGGCGCTCGGCCTGAGAGGCAAGCCGGTCGCCGTGCTCGGCTGTAACCGAGAACGAGTCCGGCACCTCGCCGAGCGTCTGGACGACGAACAGGTGGCGCAGATGGGCCGAGAGGTCGCGCATGAACTGGGTGTAGTCGCGGCCGGAATCGGACAGGCGCTGCACCCCGAGGAGCGCCTCCTTAGGATCGCGCCTGGCCAGGGCCTCCCCCGCGGCCAGCACCTGTTCGGCATCCGCCACGCCGAGAATGTCGAGCACGTCCTCGAGCTGGACCGTCTTCCCGCCGTAGGTGACGAGCTGCTCCAACGTCCCGAGCGCGTCCCGGAAGGAGCCGGTGGCCGCCCGGGCAAGCATCCCGATGGCCGGGTCCGGGATCTCGATCTCCTCGTCCGCCGCCACGCGCCGCAGCACGCCGGCGATCTGCTCGAGTGAGGGGCGCTGGAAGTCGAAGCGGTGGCAGCGGTCCACGATCGTTGCCGGCACCTTGTGCGCCTCGGTCGTGGCGAGCACGAACACCACGTGCTGGGGCGGCTCCTCGAGCGTCTTCAGGAAGGCGTTCCAGGCCGCGGTCGACAGCATGTGAGCCTCGTCGAGGATGTAGACGCGGCGATGGCCCTGCATCGGGGCGAGCGCCACGTTCTCACGCAGCTCGCGAATGTCGTCGACCGAGTTGTTCGAGGCGGCGTCCATCTCGACCACGTCGAGGGAGGTGCCGGCGAGGATTGCGCGCGCGCCGGGGCTGTCGGGGTCGAAGTCGGCGCTTGGGCCTCCATCCGCGTTGAGCGCGCAGGCGAGGAGCTTGGCCATCGAAGTCTTGCCGGTGCCGCGCGAGCCGACGAACAGGTAGGCGTGATGGACCTTGTCCAGGGCGATCGCGTTGCGGAGCGTGCGGACGATGTGCTCCTGGCCGACCACCGAATCGAAGGTGCGCGGGCGGTGGCGGCGATAGAGCGAGAGCATCGGTCGCCCCATGCTAGCTGCGCGCCGGACGGTGGACAGCGCACCCCCGGGCGGAGATACTCGCCCGCATGATCTCCACTGTCGCCGTCGGCACGGACGGCTCCGAAACGGCGAGCCGCGCTCTGGAGGTGGCGGCCGACATGGCCCGCCACTACGACGCGAAGCTGGTCCTCTTGAGCGCCTTCACGTCATCCGGGCGGGCTCCCGTCAACCTCAGCGGATCCGCGCGCGAGGTCCAGTGGACGTTCAGCCCGATGGCCCAGCTCAACGAGCAGCTCGAGCGCACCGAGGCCGATCTGCGCGAGACGGGGCTCGAGTGCAGCACGCTGGTCGCGGAGGGCGAGCCGGGGGACGTGCTTGTCCAGCTGGCCGAGCAGTGCGGTGCCGACGTGCTCGTGATCGGCAATAAGGGCATGCAGCGGCGGGTGCTGGGCAGCGTGCCCAACACCGTCACCCACAAGGCCGGCTGCTCCGTGTTCGTGGTGAAGACGACCTAGCGCTAGCCGAGCAGGTCGAGCGCGGCGCCGACCACTGTCTCGGCGTCGATCTCGTGATGGCGGTAGACGTCGGCCAGGTCGCCCGACTGTCCGAAGTGAGTGACCCCGAGCGGGGTGAGGGGCACCTCGTTCACGGTGCCGAGGAAGGCCAGGGCATGCGGATCGCCGTCGAGGACGGTCACGATCGGGGCGGCCCGGTCGCGGGGCAGCAGCTCGTCGAGAATGGCGTCGTCGTGCTCCCCGAACCCGGACCGGGCCCGCAGTGCGCGGAAGAGGAGGTCGGCGCTCGTCACGCAGATCACGTCGACATCGTCGCCGAGCACCTCGGCCGCCTCGACCAGCTCGGGCATCACCGCGCCCATGCCGACCAGCGTCACGCCCGGCGCCGCGCGCGCTCGCCGCAGCGGATAACCGCCGGCCAGGACGAGATTACGGCGCTCCTCGCTCGTGTCGGCGCCGGTCAGTCCCTGGTCGATCGGTCGCGTGGAGAGCCGGAAGTACGCCGATCCGCCGCCCCGACGCCCTAGCTGCGACAACGCGTGGAGCAGTGTCCACTCGAGGTCCTGGCCGAAGGCGGGCTCCCAGGCCGTGCAGCCCGGCTGTCCGATCCCGATAGACGGCGTCACTATCGACTGGTGGGCGCCGCCCTCGGGCGCGAGCGAGACCCCGGACGGTGTCCCGACGAGGATCGACTGGCCGCCCGCGTAGATGCCGAACGACCATGGCTCCAGAGCGCGGCCTACGAACGGGTCGTAGATCGTCCCGATCGGCAGCAGCGGCTGGCCGTAGCGACTCCAGGTTGCACCCAGCTCACCGAGCAGCCCGACAAGGTTGGTCTCGGCGATGCCGAGCTCGATATGCCCGCCGCTGGGCGTCTCGTGCCAGTGCACGAGCGTCTGCGAATCGTCCTCGAACCAGTCGCGACGCTCCCCGACCGACCAGATACCCGCTTTGTTGATCCAGCCGCCAAGGTTGGTGGAGCTCGCGACGTCGGGGCTCACCGTGACCACGCGCTCCGCCACCTGCGGCGCGTCGTGGACCAGGTCCACGAAGAAGCGACCGAACGCCTGCTGGGTCGACTCCCTGCCGCGATGCTTGCGGCCGAGGTGCACCGGGACCGCCGGGGGCTCGCGCGGCTCGGGCTCCTCCCTCGCGAGCGCGGCCGCCGCAGCGGCCGTGAGCTCGGCCTCGGGGCTCGCGGCGTCGAACGGCGCCCAGGGGTGGTCGGCATCGGCGCCGAGCTGCTCCGCCAGCTCCGCGAACTGCTCGACCGTGAGCAGCGCCGAATGGTTCTCGGGGTGGCCTTCGATCGGCAGCGACCAGCCCTTGATCGTGTAGGCGAACACCACCGTGGGGCGGTCGTGCTCCACCGCCCTGTAGGCCTCGATCAGCTTGCCGAGATCGTGGCCGCCGAGGTCCCGGAAGCCGGCGCGCAGCTCGTCGTCCTCGAGCTCGCTCACGAGCTTCGCGAGCTCACGGCGATCCCCCGGCAGCCGCTCGCGCAGCTCATCCGGGGGCGCGCGCAGCAGGCGCTGGTACTCCTCATTCGGCATCTCGTCGATGCGATCGCGAAGCTCCGGCCCGCCCGGCCGCTCGAAGAGCGCCTCGAGCCGGCGCCCGTACTTGACCGTCAGCACCTGCCAGCCCGCCGCCTCGAACATTCCCGCGAGGCGGCCGAAGGCGATGTCCGGCACCACGCGGTCGAGCGACTGGCGGTTTAGGTCGACCACCCACAGCACCTCGCCGAGATGCGCCACCCACGGATCGGCGATCGCCTCCCAGACGGCGCCCTCGTCGAGCTCGGCGTCGCCCAGCAAGGCGATCTGGCGGCCCATGGGCGGGGCCTCGAGCCGGTGGTACTCGAGGTAGCGGCGAGCGATTGCGCCCCAGATCGGCGCGGTGGCGCCGATGCCGACCGAGCCCGTCGAGTAGTCGACCGGATCCGGGTCCTTCGTGCGGCTCGGATAGCTCTGGAGACCGCCGAACCCGCGCAGCGACTCGAGGTAGGGCTGGTCGAGCAGGCCGAGCAGGTAGTTGATCGCGTGCAGGACAGGCGAGGCATGCGGTTTGACCGACACGCGGTCCTCGGCGCGCAGCTCCGAGAACCAGAGCGCTGTCATCAGGCTCACCATCGACGCGCTCGATGCCTGGTGTCCGCCCACCTTCACGCCGGAGCGGTTCTCCCTCACGCGGTTGGCGTGGTGGACGATCGCGGTGGCGAGCCACAGAACCCGCCGCTCGACCGCCCTCAGGGCGGTCAGGTCAGGCGCCGCGGGCGGCGGAGACGGCTGAGTCGCGGTCGGGGAACCACTCAAGCACCGCGATCTTCCCATCTCTGACCGTGAGGACGATGAAGATCGGCATCTCGCCGTCGACGCCGCTGGCGGCGCCGCGCATCACCCAGGCCCCGGTCCCCACGACCTTGTCCCCGTGCTCCTCGACCGTCTCGAGGTCGATCCGGACGCGCTGCCACAGCGACGCCCACTCCTCGGTCGTCGCGCGGATCTCGTCGCGCCCGCGGTAGGTGGTCGCCTCGGGCCAGTGCGCGCCGGTGCGCATCTCCGCGTCGTCGGTGTACATCTCGAGCGCGCCCTCGAGGTCCCCGGCGTTCCACCTCCGGGTGAGCTCGCGGATGACGTCGGCGTTCGACATGGGTCGAATTACATGGACCGTGCACCCGGCTTCGAAGCTGGTCCTCGGGCGTGCCCGCCGGTCGTCGGCTCCGGCCAGGCTGGTCCGCGGCGCACGAGCGGTATCGCTTAAGGCTGCTTCCTCCCGGATCTGACCTGGTTCGCGAGCGCTCGCCGCGCGGGACCCGGCCATCGACGCCTCTGTCCGGCGTACTGGCCCCGAGGGCGGAACCCCTCAGACGGGAGTTCAGCCCCGCTAGAGCGGATTGCGGGTGACAGGGCACCGCTACCTCCCCGCCTAGCACGGTCCGCTGCAGAGCATAGAGCCTCCTCAGAGCCGTCGCGAGACGAACAGCGTGCGGCCGGGCGGTTTCGGCTCGGTCGTGAAGCCGAGCCGCTCGTAGAAGGCGAGCGCCTCCGCGTTCTGCTCGTTCACGTCGAGCTCGATGCGCCGGCAGCCGCGCGCCGTCGCGCGCTCGAACGACTCGACCACGAGCGCCCGCCCGAGCCCGGCGCCGCGGGCGGCGTCCACGACGTAGAGGTCCTCGAGCCAGCAGTCGTCCGTGCCCGTCCACACGCTCAGCCGGTAGCGGAGCTGGCAGACCCCCGCCGCGGGATCGTCTTCGGTGGGTGCGGCGAGGAGGAACTCGGTGGCCGGATCGGATACCAGCACCCCTACCGTCTCCCGGATCTGCTCGAGCGGCGGGTCGTCCTTCCCCCACCAGTCCCGGAACGCCGCGATCAGCGAGCTCACCGCGTCGGCATCGTCCTCCCCCGCGAGCCAGACACGTGGTGCCATGCCCGCACTCTAGAGTGCCGCCAATGCCCGACCGCCAAGCCGTTTCCACCGACTCCGCCCCCGCCGCCATCGGCCCCTACTCGCAGGGGATGAGGGCCGGCGACCTCCTCTTCTGCTCTGGCCAGATCCCGCTCGATCCGGCGAGCGGCGAGCTGGTCAAGGAGGACATCGAGGGCCAGGCGAGGCGCTGCCTGCAGAACCTCGAGGCCATCTGCGAGGCGGCCGGCGCCTCGCTGGCGAACGCCGTGCGCTGCACGGTCTACCTGGGCGACATGAACGACTTCGCCCGGGTCAACGAGGCCTACGCCGAGTTCTTCGGCGAAGAGGACGCCCCGGCCCGCGTGACGGTCGCCGCCGCCGGGCTGCCGAAGGGCGCCGACGTGGAGATCGACGCGATCGTCGCCCTGTAGGGCGGTCCGCCGCCGCGCTCCCGCCCGCCGGCCGCTGGGCGGCCGGGGCGCGAGGAGTCTCGGATCCTCCCCACGCTCCCGGCCGCCCTGGCCGTCGAGCCGAGCCGCACGGTCGGCGGCCGCGGTCACCTCCGCTGATCTCCCGCTCTGCGGAGGGCGAGTCCGCTCGCCATGAGGGTCAGGCCCATGGCGAACATCGCGAGCAGCCCGAGCCCCGTCACGGGGAGGCTGCCCGCCTGAGCGCCGAGGACGCGGACGGAGCCGGCGGAAGCGTCCCCTTGATCCGCCCCGCCGTCTCCGCCCGACAGCACCTCGGCCGCAGGCTCTTCGTCTACCGGTCCATCTCCGTCATCGACCAGCTCGAGCGTGTCGCCCGTCGCCGGCTCCTCGGCTCGCCGGTCCCCGCCGGAGGCCGGCGGCGAACCGCCGTCCGACGGCGCAGGGCCTGGATCCGCCGGCGCTGGATCGGACCCGCCCGGCGTCGTCCCGCCGCCGTCGTCGCCGTCGCTGATGACCCTGACCGGCGCGTTCGCGGAGGGAGATCCGACCTGGGCCGCCCCCTCCGAGTCCGTCACCGTCTGCGAGCCGCCCGCGGAGCCATTCGAACCGCCCGGCGACGCGTTGTCGCCATCGCTCGCCACCCGCACCGGCACGTCGACCTGGATCGGCCCGATCTGAGCCGCGAGGGTCCCGTCGTCGACCGACTGCGAGCCCGGCTCGGAGCCCGAGCCGCCGTCTGCGGCCCCGTTCCCGCCGTCGCTCAGCACCCGCACCGGCGCGTTCACCTGCACGGATCCGGTCTGGACCGACCCCGTCGAGTCGGCGGTCACCGGCGAGCCGGACGTGGTCGCGCCCGGAGGCGGGTCCTCGCCCTCGCTCAGCACCCGCACCGGGGCGTTCACCTGGGTCGAGCCGGTCTGGCCCGCGCCCTCGGAATCGCCGATCGACTGCTGACCGCCGGTCGAGCCCGAGCCACCGCCCGCCGACCCGTTCTCGCCATCGCTCAGCACCCTCACCGGCGCGTTCGCCCCGATAGGACCGGCCTGGCCCGTCCCGGTCGAGCCGCTCGCGGTCTGCTCACCGCCGGTCGGTGCGCTCTGCGACGCGTTGTTCCCGTCGCTCAGCACCCGCACCGGGGCGTCCACCTGCACCGGGCCGGCCTGGCCGCTGCCCGCCGAGTCGGTGATCGTCTGGTCGCCGGGTGCGGCAGCGGCCGGCCCGGCTGTCAGCGCCAGGGCGAGCAGGGCCGCGCCCAGCGCTCTCGCACTGCGTTTCATCTCACTCTCCTTCGTACGGAAGTTGCGTTCGAGCTGGGCGGGCGCTAGCCCGGGCGCTCGAGCAACGGCACGAAGGCCGACGGCCAGGCGGTGACCGTCAGGCGCGGCAGGCGCCGGCGAAGGGCCGGACCGGCCAGGGAGAGCGTGGCCAGCAGGACAGCCAGCCCGCCCATGAGGAAGCTCGCCGCCCCTGCCGAGAGCGCGGCCCCGCCGCCCGCGGCGGGCGCGGGGTCGGGGCTCGAGGGAGGCGCCGGCGCGGCTGCGTCGGCGGCCACGGCGGCGGGGGCGGCGCCGGAGGGCGCAGGGTCGAGGCTCGTGGGGGCCGGGAGCTCCGCGAGCGGCGCGGGCTGGAGCACGCCGTCCGGGTGCTGCGCCGCCTCGGCGCGCACGGCGAGGAAACGTGCCGCCTGGGCCGTCGTACCGCCGGCCTCGGGGCGGGTGTCGCGCAGGGCCGGCGCTGGCCTCGGGGCGTCGCCACCGGAGGGCGGGCCGCCGGCGCGGTCAATGGCGGCGCCGGCGCCATCGCGGACGGTCCGCGCCGCCTCGCCGGCCGCGGGCGAGACGCGGGAGCCGACCGCGGCCACGGCATCGGCCGCCGGGTGGACCGGAGGCACCGCCGCCGCCGTCTCGACGACGGTGCTCACCGGACGCGCAGCCGCCACCGTCTTGACTGCGCCACGCACGGGACGGGTCGCGGTGACCGCTCCCACCGCGCCCGAAGCGGAAGCTCCGGCCGAGGTCGCCGTGGACCCCAGCTGCTCGGAGACCGCGGCTGCGCTCGCGGCAGCCGGCTCGACCGCCGTGGGCTGCCCGTCGAGAACGCCGGCCGCCCCCGCAGGGGCAGCGAGCCAGCACGCGCCGACCAGCACGGCCGCGGTAAGACGAAGCGTGCCGCTCAGAAGCTTGGGAGAACTGGCCCCTGCCCCCATCTGGCCGGCATGTCCCCTCCGCGAGCCCGGCGCGAACGCGCCGCACAGATACGAGTCAGTCTCGCGAGGGAGATCTTGTGCGCAATTGCACTAGGTCACACGTGTTCTGGCCGCTTGTACGAGCCGGTGCTCCCCCCGCTCGACGAGCGCGCGGAGGCGTTCCAGGGCGTCGTAGACGTCGACGAAGCGCGTGTACAGCGGCGGCAGTCCCAGCCGGATCGAGTCCGGTCCGCGGAAGTCCGGGACCACGTGCGCACGGTCGATCAGGGCCCGGCAGATCGGCCATGCCTCGGGATGCGCGAGGCTCACGTGACCGCCCCTCAGGGCCGGATCGCGCGGCGAGGCGAGCTCGAACCCGAGCGCGGCGAGCCGGTCGTCGTGCAGCTGGACGACCAGCTCGGTGAGCGCCCTGGTCTTCTCGCTGAGGGCGGCCATCCCGGCCTCCCCGATCAGCCGCGCGCCCTCCTCGACGGCGGCCAGCGCGACGATGGGCGGGGTGCCGGCGAGGAAGCCGCGGACACCCGGCTCGGGGTCGTACGAGCGGTCCATCTCGAACTGCTCGCGCTGGCCGAACCAGCCCTGGATCGGGGTGCGCAGCCGCCCCTGGAGCTCCTCGCGCACGTATAGGAAGGCGGGCGCGCCCGGACCGGCGTTCAGGTACTTGTAGGTGCAGCCCACGGCAAGCTCGATCCCGCGCTTCGTGAGGTCGACCGGGACCGCCCCGGCCGAGTGGGACAGGTCCCACAGCACCGGGGCCGGCGCCGCGGCGGCGATGGCCTCCATGTCGGCCAGGGCGCCGGAGCGGTAGGCGACGTGGGACAGCGACACGAGCGCTGTCTCGCGCCCCTCGCAGGCCCTTTCGACGTCCTCCGGGAGCGGCCCGAGGAGCGGATCGGCCTCGAACAGCCTCAGCTCGCGCCCATGGCTGCGGGCGATGCCGTCGAGCACGTAGCGGTCCGTAGGGAAGTTGCCCGTGTCGGTGACGATGTCCCCCGCACGGGTGGCGAGCACCGCGGAGGCGAGCTTGAAGAGGTTGACGGTGGTCGAGTCGGTCACGATCACCTCGCCCGGCCGCGCGCCGAGCACCTCCGTGGCGAGCACGTCGCCGGCGCGCTCGGGCATGTCGATCCAGTCGTGCCAGGCGGAGACGAGCTCGGAGCCCCACTGATCGACGATCGCCCGCAGCCGCTCCCGGGTGGCCAGCGGCAGGCGGCCGAGCGAGTTGCCGTCGAGGTAGATCGTGTCGGGGTCGTCCACCACGAACCGCTCGCGGAAGCGGACTAGCGGGTCGGCGGCGTCGAGCCGCTCGGCGTGGGCGCGATCGATCACTGTCGCTCCAACCATTCCCTCACGACCCGCCAAGCATGACTCTTCGGGTCGAGGTGCTCGAAGTGGCCGCAGCCCGGCAGCTCCACCAGCTCGCAGGGGTCCTCGCCCTCCGCCGCCCGCGCGGCGTAGCGCCGCGACAGCTCCACAGGGACCGAGTCGTCGGCGTCGCCGTGCACGAGGAGCTGCGGCACGCCTATCGGAAGGCGCTCGATCGGCGAGGCCAGGTCATAGCGGGCCGGCCGCGTGATCGGGGTGCCGCCGAGGAGGCTGACGGCGGCATTGCGCGAGAGCTTCAGCAGGGCCGCCTCGCGGAGGTCGACCACGCCGGCCTGCGCCACGACGGCGCCAAGGCGGATCGCCGGCTCGGCGCCGGGCGCGCCGGCCGGGAGGCCGCGCCGAGCGGCCGCCCACAGCGCGAGCTGCCCGCCCGCGGAATGGCCGATGGCGACAACCCGGGCAAGGTCGAGCGGCGCGTCGATCCGTCCGAGCCGGTCGATCCCGGCCGCGACGTCCTCGAACGTGGCGGGCCAGCCGCCCCGGCTGCGCCAGCCGAGCCGCCGGTACTCGAGGTTCCAGACGGCCCAGCCGGCGCGCGCGAGGTCCTCGACCAGCCGATCCTGGAGGCGAAGGTCGTAGCGGGCCCGCCAGTAGCCACCGTGGATCAGGACCGCGACGGGCCACGGCCCCTCCCGGCCCTCGGGCGGCGTCAGCTCCCCGAACTGGTCCCGCCGCCCCCCGTACGAATGCCGCCGCCGCTCGATGCCGGGCAGTATCGCGAGCCGCCTACAATGATCCCTCTCCCGGGCGCGTAGCTCAGCGGGAGAGCGCTCGCCTCACACGCGAGAGGTCGCTGGTTCGAACCCAGCCGCGCCCATCGGAAATACCTGCAAAACGCCTACTTTTCGACCCTCCGCCGACCCCTCTCGGCGTCCCGGCTAGCCGGTTGCCTGTGAACGCGCGTCACCGGCCGTCCTCGGGAGGCACGGCGAGCACAGGCACGAGAACGTTGTGAGTCAGGTGGTTGGTGACGCTGCCGGCGAGCGCTGAGCGAACACCGGAGAGGCCGCGGGTGCCGACCACGACGAGGCGGGTTCCGTTGCCGGTGGCGTAGTCGACGATCGCCGCGCCGATCGAGCCCTCGGTGCGGAGCGCGTGCGCCTCGGCGTCGAACCCGGCGGCGCGTGCCAGGATCGCGCCCTCCTCGGCGGTTGCCTCAGCGCGCTCGGCTTCGAGCTCGATCTCCGCCTCGCCGCTACCCGCTGCCAACGCGGGCGTGCCGACGGGGCCGTCGCCCGTGAGCGGCTCCCAGACGTGGACGACTGCTGCCCGGTGGCCGCCGAGCTCGCGTGCCGCGACTTGGATCGCGTGCCGGGCATTCTCCGAGCCGTCGAAGGCGATGAGGATCTCTCCTCGTTGTGCCCGGCCCGCGGCGACGCGGCGGAGTTTCGCGGTCTGGGGTGCTTGGTCGCGTCGACGCAGGGCGAGGGTTGCGACGACGCCCGCGGCAACGAGGAGCAGCGTCCCGCCGAGGATGCCGCTCTGCCAGCCCTCGACGAGCGCGTGCGTCTCGGCTTGCGGCGAGCTGGCCAGGACGTCCGTGGTTCGGCTCGCCGCGATCGACGCAAGGGCGGCGAGGCCGATCGCCGACCCGATCTGGAGGGAGGTGTTGATGACCCCGGAGGCGAGCCCGACCTCGTCGCTGCGTACGCCTACTGTCGCGGTCAGGAACAGCGTCGGATAGACGAGTCCCGCGCCGGCCGCGTTGACGAGGAAGCCGGGCAGTAGGTCGGAGGCGTAGCTTCCGCCCTCGGACATTCCGCTGATCAGGAAGAGGCCAACGGCGCCGACGGCGAGGCCGACGACGAGCGTTGGGCGTGCGCCGAAGCGTGGGATCAGGCGCTGCGCGAGCGCCGAGGAGGCCGTGAACGCCAGCGGCCACGGCAGCCAGGCCAGGCCGCTCTCGATTGGGCCGTAGTCGAGGACCTCGGCCATGTACAGCGTCGGGAAGAACAGGGTCGCGAACTGCCCCGAGATGAAGATGAGCATGATCGCGTTGGCGGCTGCGAGCGAGCGCAACTTGAAGATGCCTAGCCTGACCAGCGGTGCGCGGGAGCGCAGCTCGATTGCCACGAAGGCCAGCAACAGAAGCGCTGCGCCGGCGGCCGTCAGGATCAATCGGGTCGAGCCCCAGCCCCAGTCCTGCCCGTTCACGATCGCGTAGACGAGGAGGCTGAGCCCGCCGGTCACGGCGATCGCTCCGGGGACGTCGATGCCGCGAGCTCGGTCGCCGGCGCGGCTGTTTGGCACGTAGCGCAGGGCAAGCAGCACGCCGGCGACGCCGACCGGGACGTTCACGAAGAAGACCCACCGCCAGGAGAGCTCGGTGAGGATCCCGCCGAGCACGAAGCCGGCGGAGGCGGCGCCCGCGGTGACCGCCGTGAAGACGCCGAGCGCCCGGGTCCGCTCGGCCGTGTCCGTGAACGTGGAGACGATGATCGCCAGCACGGCAGGCGTGACGAGGGCGGCGCCGAGGCCCTGGGCGGCCCGGCCCGCGATGAGCACCCCGCTCGTCTGCGCGATGCCGCTGACGAGCGAGGCCGCGGTGAAGAGCGTGAGCCCGAGGACGAACAGGGTGACCCGGCCGAAGAGATCCCCGGCCCGGCCGCCGAGCAGGAGGAAGCCGCCGAACAGGAGGATGTAGGCGTTGAACACCCACTGCAGCGACGTCTCGCTCCCGAAGCCGAGGCTCGACTGGATCGAAGGCAGCGCGACCGTGACGATGGTGGTGTCGAGCACCACCATGAACTGCGCGACGAGCACGAGCCCGAGGATCAGTCGCCGCGAGGCGGGAAGGGCGGTAGTGGAGGTCATCGAACGGCTCCCCTCATCGGTGTCCTTTGCGGTTCTGGGGAAACTTGTGTGCTCAAGCATCTTAGCGACAGATGCTTGAGCTATCAACTGTCGACTCCTCAACTATTGCCTCCCGGGACCGGGGGTATGCTTGAGGACGCAAGCAACTGTCATGGCCCGGCGTTCAGCGACACCCGCCACAAACTCGGTCGAGATCCAGGCCTTCACTCGCCTGGTGGGCGCGAGCCTCGCCGTGACCCGCGAGCTGAGCGCACAGCTGCAGGCCGATCACGGCCTGAGCATCAACGCGTACGAAGCACTTCTACGGCTTGCCTTGACTCCCGGCTCGCGAATGCGGCGCGTGGATTTGGCGAACAGCCTCTCGCTGACGGCGAGCGGCGTGACCCGGCTGCTCGACGGCCTCGAGCGCGAGGGGTTCGTCGGCCGAGAGGCGTGCGAGAGCGATCGGCGCGTCACCTACGCCGTCCTGACCAAGACCGGGCGCGACAAGCTACGCCAGGCGGATCGAACCCACACCAAGCAGATTGGCGAGCTGATGAGCGCGCACTTCGACAAGGCCCAGCTCGAACAGCTCTCGGAACTGCTCGCGCGACTGCCCGGCGCCGAGCCGGCGGACCCGCACGACGACAAGAGCTCGTAGGCGTAGAGACGGGAGGCTTCTGCCTCACACGCGAGAGGTCGCTCTAGCTGCCGCTCACACCTGGTGTTGTTTGGGCTCCCGCAGGTGCGGTCGCGCCCTCGGGCTCCTCCTGCGGCTGTCCGAAACACGGCACCGGGACCTCCACACCGCCCTCCAGCTGCTTCCGGCAGTCGCGTGAGCTGATCGTCAAGGCGGCCACGATCGCGCCCAGGAGTGCGAACCCGGCGCCAACGAGAAACGCCGTCTGGAAACCCTCGTTCAGCGCCACCGCTGCGTTGCCTATGCCGTCCTCAACCGCGCTCGCCGTTTGGCTGGTGGCGACCGAGACGAGGATCGCCAACCCGAGCGCGCCGCCGATCTGCTGGCTCGTGTTGATCAGGCCGGACGCGAGGCCGGCCTCGTCGGGGCGGGTCCCCGTCACCGCGGCGATTGTCACCGGGACGAAGGCGAGGCCGAGGCCGACGCCGACAACGAGCGCGGGGAACAGGACATCGCCCACATACGAGCCACCGGCCGACGCCTGCGAGAACCACACGAGGGAGCCGGTTATGAGCAGCATGCCGACCAGGAGCGTCGGCCTGGCGCCGGTGCGCGTGACCAGTTGCGACGCGACGGTCGAGCTGATGATGATCACCAACGCCAGCGGGAGGAACGCGAAGCCCGTCTCGAGCGCGCTGAAACCGAGAACCTGCTGCAGGTAGAGCGACAGGAAGAAGAACATCGAGAACAACGCCATGCCGAGCAGCAGGCCCACGGCGTTCGCGCCGCGCAGGGTTCGCAACCGGAAGATGCTGAACGGCATCAGCGGGTCGCTCACGCGCGACTCCCATACGACGAACGCGGCAATCGTGGCCAGCGACAGCGCCCCGAGGCCGAGGGTCTGCGTCGACGTCCAGCCCGCCGACTCCGCGTCGACCAGGGTGTAGACGAGGAGGGCGAGGCCTCCGGTCACGAGGACCGCGCCGGTCGCGTCGAACGCCCGAGCGACGCCCACGTCCCGGCTCTCAGGCAGCAGACGCGGCGCCAGAGCCACGGCCGCGAGGCCGATCGGGACGTTGACGAACAGCACCCACTCCCAGCCGGCCCATTCAGTGAGCATGCCCCCGAGGAGCACTCCCGCGGCGCCACCGGAGCCGGCCACTGCGCCCCAGACCCCGAGCGCCCGGTTGCGCTCGGCGCCTTCCCTGAAGATCGTGGTGACGAGCGCGAGCGCGGCGGGGGAGACGAGCGCGGCGCCCAGGCCCTGCGCCGCGCGCGCGGCGATCAGCCAGACATCGCTCTGGGCGAGACCGCCGAGCAACGAGGCCGCGGTGAAGAGGACGAGGCCGGTCACGAACATGCGCCGCCGGCCCATGAGATCCGCAAGGCGGCCGCCGAGAAGCAGGAAGCCGCCGAACGTCAGCGTGTAGGCATTGACCACCCACGAGAGATCGTCCTGCGAGAAATCGAGCGCGGAACCGATCGAGGGCAGCGCCACGTTGACGATCGAAGCGTCAAGGATGATCACGAACTGCGTCACCGCCAGCAGCGCGAGAGCCAATCCCTTCGCTCGTGCGTCCAGTTGATCTGGGCTCATCGCTCCTCCATCATCCTCCTTTCGACCGCAAGGCGAGCGACGGCTCGACCCGCCTTGCCCTATCGGGGAATCGCGCCTAGGCGGGAAGAGGTGTAGATCCCGTTCAGGCTCTACGAGCCCAGGTAGTTCCGAGTGCGCCGTGGTCGCCGCGGCGGCCAGGCGCGCGCCGCTCCCGCTCCGCCATCCACTCGTACTCCGCGCGCAGCCCGGCCTCGAGCGGAGTCGTCGGAGCGAAGCCGAGGTCCCTGCGGGCGCGGGTGATGTCGGCCCCCGTGTTCGCCGCGTCGCCGTGCTCGCGGGGCTCGAAGCGGATGTCGAGGGGGCGCCCGGACACGGTCGCGAGCACCTCCAGCGTTCGCCTTATGCTCACCCTCGAGCCGCCGCCCACGTTGTAGACGCGTCCGGGGGCGGCATCCGCCACGGCGGCGGCGCATGTGGCGGCCACCACGTCGGCGACGTAGGTGAAGTCGCGGGTCTGGCGGCCGTCGCCGAAGATCGTGACCGGCTCGTCCGTGAGCGCCGCGCGGCAGAACCGGTTAAACGCCATGTCCGGCCGCTGGCGAGGGCCGTAGACCGAGAAGTACCTGAGCGCCACGGTCCGCATGCCGTGGTTTACGTGGTAGAGGAGGCACAGCTGCTCCGCCCCCAGCTTCGTCACCCCGTATGGCGAGAGTGGTCGAGGGGGCAATTCCTCGGGTGTGGGCAGGGTCTCGGCGTCGCCGTACACCGAAGACGACGACGCGTAGACGAAGCGGAGGTCGCGGCGCGGGAGGGCCGCCTCGAGCAGACGCTGGGTCGCCGCCACGTTGTTGCGCAGGTAGACGTCGAAGCGGGCGCCCCAGCTCGACCTCACGCCGGGCTCGGCCGCCAGGTGGAACACGACGTCGCGACCGTCCAGGAGCCGGGACACGTCGGCATCGGCGAGATCGCAGCGGGCGAAGCGGAAGCCGTCGAAGTGGAGCGCCGTCCTGAGGTTCGCGAGCTTCTGGGAACGCTCGTAGTTGTCGTTGAAGCAGTCCACCCCGAGCACGTCGTGACCGTCGCCGAGGAGCGACTCGGTCAGATGGGAGCCGATGAATCCCGCACAGCCCGTCACCAGCGCGCGCATCTAGATCAGCACCCTCTCCGCCGCCGCGACGGTGGCTTCGACGCGCTCCGGCCATCGCGGCACCTGGCGCTGGAAGGGGTGCGCCGCCCGCCCGAGGATGGCAGCCGCGAGGTGCCAGTCGAAGCACTCCGGCCGCTCCCCGTAGCCGTCGAGCAGCGGCTCCAGCACCGCCGCGATCGCGTCGGCATCGCCCGGCCTGCCACGTACCACGTCCGCCGCATAGGTGGCGAGGTCGAGCGCGGGCGGCGCGAGGCACATCTGGTCGAAGTCGATCGCCAGCAGCTCGCCGCCCCGCGACAGCAGCTGGTCGACGTGGAAGTCGCCGTGGGCAACCACCAGAGCCGGAGCCGGCGGAACGGCCTCGCCGAGGCGCGCGAGCAGAGCGTCGAGCCGCGGCCCGAGCTTCGGGAGCACGGCCCGCACCACGGTCGCCTTGCGGACCGCGGCGGCGAGCTCACGGTCGCAACCCGCCGCCGTGAGGCCCTCCGCCGGGGAGCGCTGCAAGCGTGCGACGAGCGCGCCCGCAGCGCCTGCGACGTCGGCCGCGTCTCCCGGTGTCACGCCGTCCACCGCCGACTGGACCGTGAGCCTGACCTCTGGGAACGCGGCCTCGAAGGCGGCCGTCCGCACGGTCGCCTCACGCGTCGCGACCAGGAGGCCGTCGCGGGCGGCTTCGAACTGCCTTTGCTTGCCGTAGGCCTTCAGCACATGCCCGTCGAGGCGCAGCACGGCACGCGCCCTGGGCTTGTAGCCGATCCGGCTGAGCTCCCCCGCCTCGCCCTCCACCGAGACCCCGGCCGACGCGAGCCGCCGCGCGAGCCGGGGAGCGGGCTCGAGCAGCGCAGGAAGCCGTGGATCGAACGGAAGCCACGTGACGAGCGCTTCGAGCTCGGGGTCATGGCGCAGCGGTGCAGGCACGGGCGAGCGTGCCGCCGCCTGTCTGGCCATCGCCTCGTAGCGCGGGTTGCGGGCGATCGCGGCAAGGTCGGAATTCGCCAGGCGCGTGACCACGATGTCGTGACGCTCGCCGCCCACCCGGCACCCGTAGTGGACGGCCAGCCGCTCACCGGGCGCGTATGCGACCCGCGCGACCTTCACTTCGGCGAGCGCCGCCTTGTCTCCGAGCGAGCGCTGGAGCGAGGCCGCCACGGCCGCCGGATCGAGCAGCCGCTCCCCCGCCGGGAACCCCGGATCGACTGCCGGGTCGGCCGCCCGCGGCCGTCGCTGTGGCAGGCCTGCCAGGCGGTGGAACGAGCTCTCGTCGGGCACGACATCGGCCGGCGGACCGCACGCAACGACACGTCCCGCCCGCATCACGATCACGCGATCGGCCCCGCGCGCCAGCTCGAGCGAGTGCGTGATCAGGATCGTGGTTCGTCCCTCCATGAGCTCGCGGAGGCCGTCCATCAGGCGGGCCTCGCTCTCGCGATCGAGCGCGGTGGTCGGCTCGTCGAGCAAGAGGATGGGCGGGTCGCGCAGCAGCGTCCGGGCGATGCCGATCCGCTGGCGTTGCCCGCCCGAGAGCCCCACGCCCTGCGGGCCCAGCTCGGTTCGGTACCCGGCGGGCAGCGATGCGATCACGTCGTCCGCTGCGGCCGCTCGTGCGGCCGCGACGATCCGCTCGCGCGGGGCGGACGTCCCGTAGGCGATGTTCTCCTCCACCGTGCCCGTGAACAGGACGGTGTCCTGCAGCAGGATCCCGATCTGCTCGCGCAGCCAGGCCAGCGAGCAATCGCGTGCGTCGTGCTCGTCGATGACGACGCGTCCAGACCCGGGGTCGTGGAAGCGGGCGATCAGCGCCCCGAGCGTCGACTTCCCCGAGCCGGAGGGACCGATGACGGCCACCCGCGACCCGGCCGGGATCTCGAGGGAGACGTCTCGCAGTGCGGGGCGGTCGGACTCGTAGGCGAACGAGACGGCCTCCAGGCGGACATCGCCGCGGGCGCGGGCGCCGTGGTACGCCCCCGGACGCTCCTCCAGCAGCTCGTCGGCCGCGAGCAGCTCGGCGATGCGCTCGGCGCGGGCCATCGCGCGGGCGACCTTCGTCGCCTCCCGCGCCAGGCTGCGCAGCGGGCTGTGAGCCTTGCGCGCGTAGCTCACGAACACGATCAGCCCGCCTGGGCTGAGCGCTCCGGACGCCACGCGTAGGACGCCGACCACGATCACGAGTGCGGTCCCGATCGCGCCGAGGACGCCGACGAGGCCGTCGAACCGCGCTTGGAGGCGAGCCAGGTGCATGCCGATGGCCATCCGCTCGGCGCTGCGGGATCTCACGCGCTCGTGCTCGTAGCTCTCCGAACCGAACGCCTTGACCACCGGCATCGCGGCCAGGGCCTCGCCCGCGAGTGACGCGATCTGACCTTCCTGCGCGCGCTGCAGCCGTGCCTGGGCGCGCACGCGGCGCCGGTAGACCCAGCTCACCGCCGCGAGCGCGGGCATCATCGCCACCGCGACGAGGCCCAGCACCGGGTCGAGCACGAAGACCACCACGAGCATGCCCAGCAGGACGAGGCCCTGCTGCGCGATCGAGCCGAGCGAGTCGGAGAAGAGCGTGCCCACAGCGGTGACGTCTCCCGTGAGCCGGTTCACCAGATCGCCCTTCTGCCTGCGCTGGTGGAAGCCGAGCGACAGCCGCTGCAGGTGCGCATAGACCGCCACCCTGAGCTCGTGCGTGATGCGCTCGCCCGCGCTCTGCAGCCAGAGATCCGCGCAGTATTGGGCGACGGCATCGGCCGCGGCGATCGCGACCACGAGCAGCGCCAGCAGCGCCAGCAGCCGAACGTCGCCCTGATCGAGCGTGAACGGCCCCTCGCGTCCGCTCAGCAGCTCGTCGATCACCAGCGCGAGCGGCCACGGCTTCGCGAGCTCGGCGGCTGCGACCACCACGCTCGACGCCCCGGCCCCTGCTAGCGCGCGCCACTGGCGCGTCACGAAGTGCCACACGCCACCCGGGGGAGTCATCGCGCGGAGGCCTCCCACACGGAGTCGTGCTCCGCCAACAGGCCGCTGAGGACGCGGGACGAGGTACGGGCCCCCTCCAGATCGAGCCGGGGCCACCGCGGCCGGAAGTCGAGCAGCCGCCGCGCCTCCGCGGCCAGGACATCCGGTGTCAGCCGCTCGGGGTCGAGCATCCGCACCGCGCCGAGCGCGGCCAGCCGCCGGGCCCGCGCCGTCTGCTCGTCCTCCTCCGCTGTGGCGAAGGGCACCACGAGCGCGGGCACGCGCGCGCTCAGGATCTCGATCGCGGTGTTGTAGCCGCACTGGCTGATCGACGCGCCGGCCGAACGCAGCTCGGCGCCGAGATCGGGCACGGACCGGAGCAGCTCCAGCTCGCCCTCATCGCGCACCGTCGCGCGGACCCTGCGCCAAGCCGGATCGGGCAGGAACGGGCCAGCGATCAGGGTCATACGAAGGCCGGTCTCCCGCGCCACGACACGCGACGCCCGCGCGGCGGCGGTGAGGAGGGCTTCCCCGACGCGGCCGCCTCCCGCAGAGACCACCACGCGGCGGTCCCGCCGCAGCGGCCGCGGGCGGCCACCCGGCTGCACGAAGCCCGTGTAGTGGACCGGCACCCGCAGCCGGGAGCGCATCCCGAACGAGTCCTCGAGGCGCACGAAGGCCGGATCGGCGTGCACGAGGATCGCGTCGAAGTACCGGTTGGCGATCGAGCACGCGCGCTCGTCGTGGCGGGCCTGGTCGGGGCGCCGGCCGACGAGGATGTCGCGCAGGCTGCAGGCCACCAGCGGGCGGTGACGGGCTTCGGTGCTCGCCTCTTCGAGCAACGGCAGGAGCTCCGCCGCGAACTTCGCCCGCCCGAACGGAAAGAGCTCGACCACCACCGCGTCTGGCCGCAGCGTGCGGAAGGTCCGGAGGATCACCTCGCGCCGGACGACGCGTGCCTCCTCGACCGTCAGTCGCGTGTCGTGGCTGGTGAACGCGCCGTTCGACCCGATCCCGAGGGCGGGGAGGGGCACGAGCTCGACCCCCGGCGGGGGGGTGAGCGAGGCCGGCACGCGGCCGCCGCACAGGAGGACGACGCGGAACTGCTCGGCAAGCGCCGCGGCCAGCGCGAACGAGCGCACCAGGTGGCCGAGCCCGACCGAGTGCTGGCAGTAGAAGAGCAGGGCCGGGCGAGCGCTCACGGAACCTCCTCCAGGGCTCGCTTCAGGTGGCGCCGGGCTCGTGCATCGCCGTCCGGGCGCAGCGAGCCGGCCACCCGGAGCGCCTTCGCGAGCCGCCGGTGAGCGCGATACATCGCCATGACGCCGTCGTCGAGCGCGACTCCGGCCTCCCCGTAGCCCGCGAGGAAAGCGGCGCGGAGACGCTCGAGCGGCAAGCGGGTGGGATCCTCGAACTCGAGCGCCGCGAGAAAGGACGCAGCGTCCAGCTCCGCATGACCGAGCGCCAGTCCGTCGAAGTCCACGAGTCCGAGCCGACCTTCGTCGCCGATCCACTGCCCCGCGTTCGGATTGCCGTGCACCGGCACGAGCGTGAACCGCCCCGCGCCGGCCGCCGCGTGTGCACCCCGGAGCCGCGCGAGCAGCTGGTCCACGTCGCGCTCCACGTCGGGGACGAGCCGAACGAGGCTCCGACCCACCCACGCCGCGCGGCGGAGCATCGCCGCCGCCGTCATCACCCGGCGCGGCGCAAGCTCCGCCTTCGCCAGCGACGCGAGCGCCCGGCCCATGTCCAGCGCCAGCGCCGTTCCTCTGTCCCGCTTCAGCTCCTCGCCGAGCGGTCGGCCGGGCACGCACGACTGCCAGAGCGTGCGGCCCGCCGGGTCATAACGCTCGGGCCGCGGCACCGCGAACCGGAGCTGGCCTCGCTTCGCCGCCGCCCATAGGCGTGCTTCGTCGTCTCTCATGCGGCGCCCGCGCCGTTCGGCGAACACCTTCGCGTAGACGCTCCGGTCCCCATCGTCGAAGCGCACCGTGCAGCGGCGGTAGGGTCGGTAGCGCACGACAGTGTGTCTGCCGGGACGGGCCAGCAGAGCGGGAAGCGGCGCGAGCGCGGGATCGCAGGGAAACGGCGTGACGCGGAGCCATCCCGCGTCGCTCGCCACTACGACCTCACGGCCGCCCGGCCGCTCCGCGTGGGCCTCGACGCGCAGGAGGGGCTCGCGCTCGCCGGGGGCCCTCAGCACCAGCGTCGCGAAGGGCTCGCGGTGTGGATGGAAGCGCGCGTACTCGCGCTGGAGCCGCCCGTCGCCGGCCGGGAGGCCGAGCCGCTCCGTGGCTCGCGCGACCGGGGGAAGGAAGGCCTCGTCCGCCCGCAGCGCGGCGAGCCGCGTCTCGTAGCGAGTGTGCGCCGAGGGCGAGGCGCCGGTCACGAGATCACCTCCTCGGCCCGCCCAAGCACGGCTTCGATCCGAGCCAGGGCGCGTGGCCGGAAGCGGCTCACGCTCTTCGCCGCGTGCCGCACGAGGAGCGTCGCCGCCACGTGCCAGTGCAGCGACGCCGCCTCCGGGACCGATGCCTCGTCCGCGTAGCCGCTAAGGAGCTCGTCGCCAAGCCTCAGCTCCTCCCGCAGCGGAAGGTCCCCGATCGCGCTGTGGTCGGCGAGCACCGCCAGCAGGCGCGCCAGGTCAGCCGCGCGCGGCCCGATGCAAACGTCGTCGAGGTCCACCAGGGCGATCGCCTTCGGGTGCACGAGCACGTTGTGGAGGTGGGGGTCGCCGTGGAGGCAGGCCGGCGCCTCGGCTGGCCGGGCCCGCGGCCTACGGGCGTCGAGATCGACGGCGAGCCGCTCGACCGTCGCGGCGAGGTCCGGTCGCACTAGCGCGATCAGGCCCGCCGCCGTGTGCAACCGGCCGGAGTCGAGGCGGTCGAACCGTGGCGCCGCCACCGGCGCCGGCAGCGCGTGCAGCGAAGCGAGGGCGGCGCCGAGCCGGCGCATCGACCGCGTCGCGGGCCCGGCCCGCGGCTCGAGCGGGGTGGGGCCGTCGAGCGCTTCCAGCAGGAGCGTCCGCCGGGCGGTCGAGCTTGCGATCACCTGCGGGAGCCGCAGCTCGCACGAGCGGGCCTCGACGGAGTCCGGCAGGGCCTCGCGCAGCCGCCGAGCCCGCTCCGCCCCCTCGCCAGCGTGGACCTTGGCGTATGCGATGGTCCGCCCGCGGTCGTCCAGGCAACGGGCCGTGGCGGAGGTCTCCGGGACGTATGCCACGAGCCGCGCGTCCGCATGCGGGCGGCCGAGGAGACCGCCGAGGGTCCGCGGTTCGCCGAGCAGGCTCAGATCGCGAATGCGGCGGTCGTTGGGGAACACCCAGAAGACCGCGTCGAGCTCCTCGTCGCGAGCCACCGGCGGGAGCGGGCCTGCCGGCACCGCGGTCTCGAGCGCCAGGCAGCAGGCCTTGGCGCTCCCGCCGCCGCGGAACGTGCGCACCGAGACCGGCACACGCCGGCCTCGCACCGTGACCGCGTACAGCACCCGGAGGCTCTCGCCCACGCGGTACTTCACCAGCAGGCGCTCGCAGCGATCGATCCCCGGTTCCTGGAAGGACGCCCCGATGCGCGCCGCCGCCGCCCGCGGATCCAGCAAGACGTCACGTGCCGGTACGGCCGGATCCGGTGCGAGCGCCGGCTGTACGGAGGCGGTCGGCGTCACGAGCCGCCTCCGGGCTGGAATAGCCCCTCCTCGAGCGCGAGCCCCCGCTCGTCCACCCGCCAGGCGAGCGCGTGTCGCTCATCCCGACCGCCGAAGCCGCGCACCTCGACGGCGGTGCGATTCGCGTGCCGCCGAACGGTCAGCGCCGGCAGCGGGTCCCCGGCGTCGAGTGGCACGACGAGTGTGACGAAGGCGGCCTCCGCCGCACCCTCGACGACGGCGCTCACTACCGGTGCCTCGATCCGCCTGCCGTAGCTGGGCGCGACCCATCCGCGCTCGAGCCGTAGCGCCGCACCGGGGGCGAACACCAGCCCCAGATCCGGCGCCCGCACCGAGCGCGGACCGACGCTCGTCTTGCCGAGCGCCTCGGGACCCAGGTGGAAGCGGAGGTCGTACCGGTGCGCCCGCTCGCCGCGCAGCCTGTCCTCGACGATCCAGTAGCGATCGGCCACGAAGGCGACCACGCGTGTATGGATCGCCTCGTAGACGGGGCTGCGGGCCTCACCCCCGAGCAGGTCGAGCTCCGGCCGCGTCACGCGTCCGAGCGAGCGACCTTCGGCCACCGGCCCCTCGGGCCTGCCGCGCCGGTAGGGCGTCTGGTCGAGTCCGTCGACGCAGACGGTGTTGTGGGCGGCCGTCCCCTTGAACCAACGCCGCAGGTTGGGCGGCTCCTCGGAGTACGTGTAGCGGCCTGGATCGACCACGAGCGGCCGCCCTGCGGCGGCGATCTCCACGCTCAGCAGGTCGTAGTGGCCGTGCCCGCCGTCGCCGAGCGGGCCGCAATCGAAGATCAGGAAGCGCTCGTGCTCGTAGGGGGTCGTTCCCTCGCCCCAGCCGCTTCGCTGCACGTGGTAGCCGCCCGCGTGGAAGCTCGCGTGACGCCGGCTCGGCCGGGTGCCGCGGGCGCCGCGGCTGGAGGCGTAGACCAGGTCGGGGCGGCCGAGCAACTCGCCGGCGAGCGCGAGCACGTCCTCGTAGCGGCCGGTGTCCGCGTCCGAAAGGGCGGGGATCGCGCCGTCCGGTCGCGTGCAGTGGAGCGCGAACTCACAGGCGCGCTCCAACCCCGCGTCGAACTCCGGCGAAAAGCGCAGGCCGAAGCGCCGGGCGTTCTCACGGGCGCCGACGAACGAGCGAAGCGCGATCAGGTGGTAGTGCGTGGAGCTCTCGCGGTGGACGCCGTCGGGCCGGAACTCCGCGCGCAGCGCACGCTCCAACTGGTCGACCGAGAAGGCCAGTAACTCCAAGTCGGGATCGAGCTCGGGCAGCGCGAGCGGGACGAGGAAGAGCGCGTAGAGCTCCAGCGTCCGGTGGTTGCGCTCGGGCGTCAGGTTCGCGCGCACGTCCGCCGCCTGCTCGGCGATGCTGGCGGCGAGCCGTTCGGCGAGCCCGGGCGCGAGGCCAGCGAAAGCCCGTGCCGAGGCGAACTCCTGCCATGCGTAGATCCAGTTCTGGATGCGGCGCGCCGCCACGTCGCTCGTCTCCCACCCCGACGGCGCCTGCGCGATCCAGGACCCGACCAGCAGCTCCCAGGCGCGCAGGAAGCGCGCCTCCCCCGTCTGGCCGAATGCGTGCGCCAGGTCGCGCCCGTAATAGAACTTGCTCCACTCGATGCGCCACTCCTCGTCGGGCGGGAGCTCGGCGGCCAGCCAGTCGGGCTCGGTTCCGAGCCGGCGACTCGTTCCGGCGAAGGTGAAAAGACCCGCGCTCACCTCCTCCGCGACCCTGCGGTCCCGGCGCTCCTGTGCGGTCACGCAGAAGACCGGGCGAGGCACGATCGACCGGCCGTGGCGGTCCGACGCCAGTTGGGCGCCCCTCACCAGCCGGGCTCCAGCGCATCGAGAAAGAGATCCGCCAGCCGGCGCGCCAGGACGTCGCCGTCGAACCTCTCGCGGACCGTGGCGCTGCCCGCTCGCGCGAGCCGCCCGGCGAGCTCGCGGTCCTCGTGCAGCCGCACCAGGGCGTCGGCGAGCGCCTCCGGCTCGTCCGGGGGCACCAGCAGACCGTTGGCCTCGTGCGAGACGAGCTCGGGAATCCCAGACACGCCGGTTGTCACCACCGGGACTTCGGACGCCATCGCCTCCACCAGGACGTTGGGGAGCCCGTCGCGGTCGCCGGGGAGCACGCGGCATGGCAGGCAGAAGACGCTGGCCCGCCGGTACTCCCTGCTCAGCTCCGTCTGCCCCATCGGGCCGGGCAGGAGGACGCGTCCTTCGAGCCCGAGCGCCGCGATGCGCCGGCGCACGTCCTCGCCGTGCTTGTCGTCCTGCCCCACGATCAGCGCTTCGAAGGGCACGTCGCGACGCGCGAGCACGCCGCACGCGTCCACCAGCACGTCGAACCCCTTCTTCGCCACCAGTCGGCCTACGCCCAGCACCCGAAGCCGGCCGTTGGCCGCGGGTCTGCCCGCGGGCCCGCGTTCGACCAGTCGGGCGAAGTCGGCCCCAAGGCCGTGGTAGACGAGGTGCACCGTCGCGTCGGGAGCGAGCCGGAGCAGATGTCGCCGGTTCGCCTGGGTGCAGGTGACGGCAAAGCGCGCGGCGCGGAGCTTGCGGCCCAGGAGACCGTTCGGATTGAGCTCGTCCGCGTAGATGTCGCGCGCGTGGCCGGTGAAGGAGAAGGGCAGCCCGACGATCTCGGCTGCGAGCCAGGTGACCGTGGTGGTGCCGTGCGCGAAATGGGCGTGGAGGTGGCGGACCTCAGGCGCGTCGAGGAGCCGGTCGGCGAGCGCCACTGCCTGGAGCAGCTCCTTCACGTGGACCTTCCTGGGCCCGGCCCACAAGCTGCGCCGGTTTCGCACGGCCTGCCCCAGGGCCATGGCGGTGGCTCGCAGCAGGCCGCGTGGGCGCTCGCGGGCGGCGCGCCTCAGCGCGGGGAGGAACGGGCGCAGGTGCGCCGGACGCCAGAGGTGCAGCGGGAGCGTCAGCGACGCCGTGTCCGGGAGGTACTCCGGCTGGACACGGATCGCCTCGACGACCGGGTGTCGCAGCGACCGCTCGCGCTCCTCCACGGGCTTGATCACGAAGAGGCGCAGCGGCACGCCCGCCCGTTCCACCCGCAGCACCTCGCTCGCGATGAAGGTCTCCGAGACGCGCGGATACCCCATCAGCACGTAGCCGATCGACCGGTGCGGCCTCATACCCGAACGACACGCGCGCGGCGTGAAAAATCACGCACCCTCGTGTTGCATTCATGTGAAGGGCGCTCGAGCGTCGTGGCTGGACCCCCTGCGCGACGCGCTGGACGCCGCCCCTGAGCCGGTCGTCTGCTTCGTCCGCGACGACGACGTCGGTTGGCGCACCGACCGCCTGCGCCACCTGCTCGACCTGGTCGGGGAGCTCGGCCTGCCCATGGACCTCGCCGTCATCCCCGCCGTACTCGACGCGCGAACGGCGAGCGAGCTGGTCGCTCGGATCGAGCGATCCGACGGCCGGCTCGGGGTTCACCAGCACGGCTACGCGCACGTGAACCACGAGCCGAGCGGGGAGCGGAAGTGCGAGTTCGGGAACGCGCGGCCGCGGGATGCTCAGCTGCACGACATCGCGACCGGCCGCGAGCGGCTCGGCCGACTGCTCGGCCCGGCCGCCGAGCCGATCTTCACCCCACCCTGGAACCGCTGCACCGAGACCACGGGCAGCTGCCTGGCGGAGCTCGGCTTCGAGGTCCTCTCGCGCGAAGCGCGCGCGGCGCGCCTGGATGCGCCCGAGCTGCGCGAGCTCCCGGTCAGCGTGGACATGCTGAAGCGCCGACACGGCGCACGCCTCCCGGTCGAGCAGATCGCCGCGATCGCCGCGGCCGCCGTGAAGCGCGGCCGCCCGCTGGGCGTGATGCTCCACCACGCCGAGATGGCCCAGGGCGAGATGGAGGTCGCGGCCGAGTTGCTGAAGACGCTCGCAGAGCACGACCGCGCGCGCTGCGTTCGCATGCGCTCGGCGACCGCCTTCGTGTAGGGGCCGTGTCCAAATGGGCGAACCGCGGCGCCGCTCTGGGCGTATCCCTGGAAGGGATGACGCCGAACTCGCTTGTCTCGCCCGCGCGCCTCGCCGGTCGTTCCCTGCTGGGGACGCAGACGGACGAGCGGCTCGTCGATCTCGTGCGGGCCGGAAACGAGACGGCGTTCGAGGTCATCGTGAACCGCTACCGCAGGGCCCTCGTCCGCTACGTAGCGCGCCTGCTTCCAGATGGGCGCGCCGAGGACGTGGTTCAACAGACCTTCGTCAACGCGTATCGGGCGATGCAGAGCCATGACGCCGAGTTGCGCCTCCGTCCCTGGCTCTACCGGATAGCGCACAACCTGGCGCTCAACGTGCTGCGCGACCGCGGCCGAATGGTCGAGGAGCTCCACGAGAACATCGACGCCGTCGAGCCACCCGACCACGCCCTCGAGCGCCAACAGGGACTGCGCGAGGTCCTCGCGGCGGTGAAATCGCTCCCGGAGCGTCAGCGCAGCGCACTCGTCTTGAGGGAGATGGAGGGGCGCAGCTACGACGAGATCGCGGCCGAGCTGGGAGCGAGCAGCGGCGCGGTGCGGCAGCTGCTGAGCCGCGCCCGCGACGGGGTGCGGGCCGCCGCCACGGCGGTCACGCCGCCCGCGCTCCTGGGGCGGATCCCGTGGGCAGCCCAAAGCGAGCCACTCGCGGCGCGCGTTGCCGAGCTGTGCGGCGCGGGCGCCGCCGGGGCGGCCGCGGCCAAGATTTGCGCCGGGGCACTGGTGACCGGTGCCGTAGTGACGGGCGTGGTCGCATCGCCGAACGACCTGCCTAGGCCGGAGCGCGAGGTGAGCGCCCGTCCGGGAGCGGTGGCTCCGGCGACGAACGGCCCGGGCGATACGAGCGGCGGAGACGGCCCCACCCGCAGCGTGAGCAACCTTGGCGAGGATGGCTCGATCGCCGGGGAAGCGCGCGGCGAAGACGAGGACGACTCGAGCGGGCCCGGCTCCGGCGACGACAGACGCGACAGCTCCGGATCGGGAAGCTCGGGGTCCGGCGACTCCGGGTCCGGGTCGGGCAGCTCGGGGTCGGGAAGCTCCGGGTCCGACAACTCCGGACCCGGGTCGGGCAGCTCGGGATCGGAGAGCTCCGGCTCCGGCCATTCCGGCTCCGGGTCAGGCAGCTCCGGCTCCGGGTCAGACAGTTCCGGTTCCGGGCCCGGCTCCGGCACCTCCGGCTCCGGGTCGGGCAGCTCCGGGTCCGGGTCGGGCAGCTCCGGTTCGGGAAGCTCGGGCTCAGGTGCCGGCAGCTCTGGCCCGAGCGGTTCGGACTCGGGCAGCTCCGGCTCGGGCTCGAGTGGCTCGGGCTCGGGATCGAGCGGGTCGGGGCCGGGCAGCCTCGAGACCTCTAGGGCGCCGTTGGACAGCTCAGGATCCGGCAGCTCGGGCTCGGGGTCCGAAGGCGACGAGCTCGAGTCGAGCGGCGGCGTATCGGGCTCGTCTGGCTAAGACGCGCCAGCGGGTCGACTCAGCGCCTGAGCGGCTGGCCGATCCCGAGCATGTTGCCCTCACTGTCGCGGAACCATGCACCGCGCTCGGCGTTTCCCTTGCTCGGGTAGTTGCCCTCGATGTCCGCGATCCCGTCGACCGTTCTCAGGCCGGGGAGGTCGTACTCCTCGAACACCACGCCGCGACTTCGCAGCTCGCGGACCGTCGCTTCGATGTCGTCGACCTCCCAGCCCATCTGGGTGTGATCTCCGGTGGCGGCGCCCGCCGATTCGAAGAGAGCGAACTCGCCGGCCGCGCCGACATAGCGCAGGCCGCCCTCCCGCTCCTCGACCGGCTCCAGGCCGAGCTTTTCGGCGTAGAACGCCTTCGCCCGCTCGAGGTTCTGTGCGGGGAGGCGTGTGGCGACCCTTCCGTCCCTGAGCATGTCAGTCCTCCGTTCGCTTCGCTTTCAGGCGCGATCGTCTATACGCACGGCTCGACCGCGACCGCCGCCGACGGGGCCCGCTCGCCGGTACGCAGCAGCCTCATGACGATGAGCGCCGCGGCGACGACCATTAGGCCGCTCACCGTGGCCGCGACCTGCAGTCCTTGCGTGAACGCCTCGCGGGCGGGCTCGAGCAGGTCGGCCGCGAGCGCGTGCGGCAACCCGTCGGCGACCTCGACAGCGCCACCGAGCGTGTCGCTCGCGGTCGCGGCCGCCTCGTCGGGGACCTCTGCAGGGACTCCCTCGCCGGCCTGACCGCGGTAGACGGCGGTTCCGACGGTTCCGAGGATCGCGAGGCCGAGGGCGCCACCCAGCTCCGAGCTGGTCTCCGAGATCCCCGAGGCAGCGCCGGCGCGCTCGGGTGGAGCGCTTCCGACCGCAAGGTCGGCGGCGAGGGTGAACAGCGGTGCGAAGCCGAGCGAGAGGATGACGATCCCGGCCACCAAGAGCCCCGCGCCACCGGCGGCCCCCACCTGGGTGAGAAGCCCGACGCCGACGATCGCGACGAGGATCCCGCCCAGCATCACGACGGGCGGGTGGAAGCGCGCCGCCAGCGGCGGCGTCAGCTGCGAGCCGACGACGAAGGCCGCCGCACCGGGCACGCTCCACAGTCCGGCCTCGAGCGGCGAGTAGCCGAGCACGAGCTGGAAGTACTGGGCCACGAAGACCTCGATTCCGAACACGACGGCGAAGCCGAGCGTGTTCGCGCCCAGCGCCAGGCTGAAGGCGGGGCGACGGAAGAGCCCCAGGTCGATCATCGGGTCGGCCAGGCGGCGCTGGCGGTCGACGAAAGCGGCGCCGATCGCGAGCCCGGCGAGCGCCGGGGCCACGCTCGCGAGGCCGATGCCGTCCTTCGCGATCGCCTTGATGCCGTAGATGACCGCGAGGACGGCGACCAGCGAGAGCGCCGCGCTCGTCAGGTCGAGCCGGCCCGGCTCGGGGTCCTTGTACTCGGGGAGCAGCCGCGGGCCGATCGCCAGGAGCAGCGCCATCACCGGCACGGCCAGCAGGAAGACCGAGCCCCAGTGGAAGCTCTCGAGCAGAAGGCCGCCGACCAGCGGGCCGATGGCGGCGCCGACCGAGAAGCTCGTGATCCAGATCCCGATCGCCACCGTGCGCTGCTGGTCGTCCTCGAACATGTTTCGGATAAGCGACAGCGTCGAGGGCGCCAGCGTCGCCCCGGCGATTCCGAGCAGCGCGCGCGAGGCGATCAGCATCTCCGGGCTCGACGAGAACGCGGCGACGACCGAAGCGGCGCCGAAGGCGGCGGCGCCGATCAGCAGCAGCCGGCGGCGGCCGATCCGGTCACCCAGCGTTCCCATCGTGATCAGGAAGCCGGCCACGAGGAAGCCATAGATGTCCACGATCCAGAGCAGCTCGGTGCTGCTCGGGCGCAGGTCGGCGCTGAGGGCGGGAACCGCGAGCGTGAGGACGGTGAGATCCATCGCGTAGAGCAGGGACGGCAGTGCGATCACCGCGAGCCCGATCCACTCACGTCGGGTCGCGCGCGGGGGCGGCGTGCTTGGGCCAATCGACTGTGCGTTGCTCGGCGTCATGACCTCGCTGTTACAGCGAGAGCCGCGGGCGTTACGGCACAGCTCAGGGCTTGCGGAGGTCGGCGAAGTCGGCGATCAGGCCGTCACGCATCTCGGCCGGGAACGAGTCATCGGTGACTCCCCTGAGCGAGCCCGCGATGGTCCGCAGCTGCTGGAGGTACTCGGCGCAGCCGGGGCAGGTGTCGAGGTGGCGCCGAAGCCGCCGCGCCTCGCCCTCTGACAGGGCGCCCTCGAGGTAGTCCGCCATGATCTCGACCACCTCGACGCAGGCGAGGTGGTCAGCCTGGCTGTTGGCGGGCTCGTCGGCCATCACGCGGAATCCGCTTCCGTCTTCGCAGTGTCACGCATCATCGCCGCCGTTACGGCGTCGTAGTCGACCTCCTCGACCGCGCCGTAGTACCTCTCGATCGCCTCTCGCACGCGGTTGCGAGCGCGGTGGAGCAGGATGCGCTGGTTCCCGGCCGAGATCTCGAGCGCCTCGCGGACCTCTTCCGAGCTCCAACCCTCGACGTCCCGGAGCGCGATCACGGTCCGCTGCGCCGCGGGAAGCCCCGCGATCGCCCCCGCGATCACCTCGCGCGTCTCGCCCGCCAAGACGCCCTCCTCGGGCGTCGGCCAGGGGGTCGGCATGACCGCCCAGTGGCCGGGGAACACGGCGTGATCGGCGGGCAGGAAGCGATCGGGGTCGACCGACGGTGCGCCGGTGTTCTCCGCCTCGGCGAGCGCCGAGAACGGCATGCTCCGACGTTCCCTGGGCCCGATTCGCATCGCGACGTTCGTGAGAATCCGAAAGATCCACGTCTTGAGGGAGGAGCGGCCCTCGAACGCGTCGATGCCGCGCATCACCGCGATCCAGGTCTCCTGCACCGCCTCCTCGGCGGCCGCCCGGGTCGGCACGTAGGCCAGCGCGACGCGGATCATCGCCCGGCTGTGGCGGTCAACAAGCGTCGCGAACGCGTCCGCATCGCCGCTGCGAAGCGCGGCGATGAGCGCCTCGTCGTCCTGCACCACGGGATGGGTCGTCACGAAGTCTTGAACGGGGGCGCCTCGCCCCACCCCCAACGCGGGACCGGCGCGTGTTCGAAGACCTTGGCTCCGGGCTGGGAATTGTGCATTGCCAGTCGCGTTCCCCATTCTACGTAGGCCACGAGCGCCGACCGGAACTCGGGATCGCCGGGCAGGCCGGCGTCGTCGGCGGCGAGGCTGAGCAGCGATGCGAAGCGAAAGCGCTCCTCGGGCGTGATCGCCAGCCCGCGGTGGTGGGCGAGCATGCCCTCGTAGCCGCCCAGCTCCTCGGTGTAGCGGGCGGGGCCACCGAGCACCTCGGACCACCACACCGTGACGTTCGCGCGGTGCTCCTCGCTCACCCCGCCGGGGAAGTAGGGCGAGAGCAGCTCGTCGCGCTCGACGCGGTCGTAGAAGGAATCCATCAGGCGCCGGATCGCAGGCTCCCCGCCGGCCCACTCGTAGAGGCTCGGTGTCGCGTCGTCAGGCTGGGGCATCGCGCTGCTCCGGATACAGCCATCCGCGCAGCAGCCACGTCGCACGGGGCATCACCACCCACGTCATCAGCGGGACGGTCAGCGCGGTGGTGATCGCCAGTCTCACTGCCTGCGACTGCTCCTCGACCAGTGGTCCGATTATGGCGACGATGGCGGTGATCAGCGGGAAGATCGTGACCCACGTCAGGAGCGCCATCTTGTACGGGGGCGGCGGGGACGTCCCCGGCTGGCCGGGCAGCGTGAACCAGGTCTCGAGACCGGTCACGAAGCTGGTGCGCATCGGGCCGATGACATGTGGCTCGGCGCGTTCGAGCCCGGCGGCGCGCTCGTCGGAGGCGAGCCATGCGCGAAGGTGCTCGGCGGTGTCGAATCGGTAGACGATGCGGTAATCGCCGGCGCTTCCGCGCTGCGGCCGGAACACCTCGACGCCGAGATGGCCGGGGAACTCGCGCGCGGCGGAGATCATCCCCTCGAGGATCTGCTCGTAGTGGGCCTCGTGACCGGGCCTGACGCGCCGGGTCACGGTCGTCGTGACGGTCATGTCGCCTCCGCGCCCTTGAACTGCAACAGTCCGATCGAGTTTCCGTCCGGGTCGACGAGCCAGGCGGCGAGCGCAAAGCCGACGTCGGCGATGCCGTCGACTGCGACGTCCCGCGAGCGCAGCTCCGCGACCTCGGCGGCCAGGTCGCTGACTCGCCAGGACGCCTTGGTCTGCGGCTCACTGCTGCCGGTGGAGCTGCGAGTGACGACGAGGCGGCTGTCGCCGCCGCACTTGAAGGTCACGAAGTCGTCGCTCTCGATCAGAACCTCGAGCCCGATCCTGTCGCCGTAGAAGTCCCGGGCCGCGGCGAGGTCGGTCGCGAGGAGCATCGGGTCGATTGGGTGATTTGCAAGCATCGCCTACTGGACCTCCTCAGGCGCCCAGCGCCTCGATCATCAGACGCGCGGCCTCCCTGCCCGAGTACTGCTGCTGGCCGGTGATCAAGTTTCCGTCGCGCACGGCGTGCGGCTTGAAGCGGGCGCTGACGATGAAGTTCGTGTTCTCGAGCTTCTTGGCCTCGTCCTCGATCCAGAACGGCTGGATCTTCTGTCCGACGAAGTCGTCGGCGAAGCGCTCCTCGGAGTTGGCGAAGCCGGTCCAGGTCTTGCCTTCCACCAGTAGGCCACCGTTCGAAAGCCGCGTCTTGAGCAGCACGCACGTGGCGTGACAGATCACCGCCGTCACCTTGCCGGCCTCGTAGAAGGAGGCGACCAGGGCGTGTACGCGCTCGTCGCGCCAGAACGTGTACATCGGGCCTTGACCACCGACGAGCAGCACGCCGTCGTAGTCGTCGACGTGAACGGCGGCAATCGGCTTCGATTCCTCCACAAGCCTCATGTGGGTGGGCGAGTTCACGAAGCCGAGGCTGATCAGGTCTTCGGCCGAGTAACCGGACTTGTCGCGCGGGTCACTCCATGAGTCGGCCTTCAGCGGACCGCCCTCCGGGCTCGCGACTTCCACCGCATAGCCGCGCTCGGTGAAGTCCCAGAATGGATGCGCGAGCTCGGCCCACCAGAAGCCGATCGGCCACCCGGTCTGTTCCGAGACGGCTGGATTCGACGCCAGGATCACGATCCGCTTCGGCCGCTCGGGGTTGAGGATGTCGACGCTCGCGGGCACGCCGACGACGCTAGGACGCCTGGTGGCTTGGAGCAACACGAACGGCGTATCGGGCTAGACGGACCCGGTCAGAGTCGTGAGCTCTGGCGGCGCGCGACCTCCACGAACGCCGCGACGGCGGGTGATCTGTCGTCGCCGCGCCAGACCACGCAGGTCTCGAGCGAGTCGGTCGGCTTGCTGATCGCGACGGCGACGATTCCCTCGGGAAGCCCACCCCTGACCGTTTGCGGGGCCATGGCAACGGCCGGGATCTCGGCGAGGACCCCGAGATCCCATCCCGTGTGGAACGACTCGTTTCGCACCCGCGGCTCGAAGCCGGCGCGGCGGTAGATCGCCACGAACGCGTCGTGGAGCCGCGGTGCGATCTCCCGCGGGAACAGGATGAACTCCTCGTCGGCGAGCGCCCCGAGCGGGATGGCCTCCTCGCGCGCGAGCGGATGGCCCTCGGGCAGCAGCGCGACGAGGCCTTCCGTGCGTATCGGGGCCAGCTCAAGCTCGGCGGCGATCTCCGGGCAGAGCGATAGGGCGATGTCGATGCTGCCGTTTGCGAACGCCGGAGGCATTCGGGCGTTCCACATCTCCTGGGCGAGGAGCTCGACGTCCGGGTGGCCTGCCCTGAACGCCCGGCCGAGCGCCGGCAGCGTCTCGAAGCGTGTGCTCCACGAATAGGCGATCCGCAGCTGCCCGAGCTCCCCGGCCGCCGCGCGCTTGGCGTCCTCGGCCGCACGCTCGGCGTCCGCCAGCGTCCGCCGCGCCCCGTCGAGGAACGCGCTGCCGGCGTCGGTGAGCTTCACCTCGCGGGTCGTACGGAGGAAGAGTTCGACGCCGAGGTCGCGTTCGAGCTGTCGGATAGCGGCGCTGAGAGGCGGCTGGGCCATGTGCATTCGCTCGGCGGCGCGGCTGAAGTTCAGCTCTTCCGCCACGGCGATGAAGTAGCGCAGGTGGCGCAGCTCGAGCATGCCAGGAGGAGCGTAACCCTCTCCCATACCTGCTCTGTCTCGGGTTAGACCTGATTCGTGTTGGCCCCGGGCAACACCGTTCCTAGGGTCGGCACGTGGCTCCGACCGTGCACACGTACCGCTCCGGCGAGCTCGGCCTGTTCGTGAACTCCTACCTGGTCGAGGGAGCCGAAGGGATCGTGGCGATCGACGCGCCGCTGCTGCTCTCGGACGGCCGCGCCTTCCGCGCCCGGCTCGAGGCGCTGGGCAAGCCGCTGCTCGGTGTGCTGGTCACGCACCCCCACCCCGATCACTACAACACGATTGGCCAGCTGCTCGCAGGCGAGGACGTGCCGGTCATTGCCCATCGCGACGTCGACCGCGAGATCCGCGCCAGCGACGACGCCAAGCGCGCCCAGTGGGGGCCGATGTTCGGCGACGAGTGGCCGGCCGGCGCGACGTTCCCGAACCGGACCGTGGAGGACGAGGAATCGGTTGCGCTCGGAGACCTGCGGTTCACCGCCTGGGACTTCGGCCCCTGCGAGAGCGAGAGCGAAACCGTCTGGCTCCTGGGCAACGGCGACACGGCGTTCGTCGGCGACCTGGCCTTCAACGGCACGCATGCCTACCTCGCCGACGGGCACACGGGCGCCTGGATGAAGGCGATCGACCGGGCGGAGGAAGCGCTCGCCGGCGTGCACACCCTCTACGTCGGCCACGGGCCCCCCGCCGCACCCGCCGTCCTGGCCGATCAGCGCCGCTACCTGCTGATGGCGCGCGAGGCGATCGCGCGGGTCGCAACCGGCCGAGCGCAGCTGAGCGAGGACGAGGCGAACCGCGTGGTGGGCCTGATGGAGCGCTACCTACCCGACGCTCCGCTCAGCTGGCTCGTGGGCGCCGGCGCCTCGGGGGTCGCGGCCGAGCTCGCACAGGAGGCGGCGGCCGCGTGATCGTGGAGTTATCCCGTATGGCTACCGCTCGAACACCTGCAGCTCGGCGGCGCGCACGTTGAGCGCCTGCGGGCTCGCGGTCCTACAGTCGGTGCGGGCCCGCGGGTCCTGGTCTTGCTCGCCCGCGTAGTCCGGAGCACCTGTGCACTGATTGGCCACCACGCGGAAGCGCACGTGCGTGGCTCGCGTCCGCGAGAAGGCAAACGACCGCATGATCAGGTCCGGCTGCCGCGGCCGCGGAGCCACCGACGGGAACGCGTCCGCCGGGCTACGGAAGACCAGCCCGAAGTCGGCATCGCTGCAGACGCCGTCGGAGCCGGCGTTGCAGGCCAGGATCTCGAAGCTCCGCAGCGCCGAGAACCGGTTCTGGGGTGGAGTCAGGGCCGCGCTCACCTGGACGCGACTGACCTGGGGCGGCGGGCCGCCCTGCGCGAGGCGGACCGTCACCTGCCGGCCAGCCACCGGCGCACCCACCGACTCCCATTGCGTGGCCTCGGTGTCGTCGATCAGGCGGGCCTGGCCGGCGCCGTCGCCCGTGGCGGTCGCGCCGCGCGCCGCGGAGGCGAGGTTGGCCGCCAGCGCGGGCGAGAACGTGGTGGTTTGTCCCGCGGCCACCTGGATCGTCTGCCGGTGCGTGCCGAACCCGTTCCCCCGGACCAACAGCTCGTAGGTGCCGGGGACGAGCTCAACGCTCGAGCCCAGCGCCGTGTCCGGATCGGAATCGGCAACGGGCACGGTGCGCGCCTGGTAGCGGCCCACGAACAGCTCCGCCTCGGCTGCGGCGCCGGAGTCGTCCCTCGGCGCGAACACGATCGTGCCCTCGGTCGCATTCGGAGAGGCGAAGCTCGGTCGCGGATCGACGTCGTCGGGGCCGGCGCTGGTCGCGCCCTGCCCGAGGCCGCGAGCCGCGAACGCGTTCCACAGCAGCGCCTGGTTGGCGCCGGTGAAGCGGATCCGGTCGGCCGCCAGCATCGCGTCGCGGGCGTCGACCATGCTCACGTCGCCGCGCGCCATCAGCAGCCACGCGTCGAATACGAGCTGCGCCCACCGCCGGTTGCCCGGGCACTGCGCGAGCGGCGTCGTGCCGTCCGCGCAGCTTGCCTGCAGGCCAGCGTTGCCCGACGGGAAGCGGGCGTCGTACGCGGCGTTGAACGCGCTGCGGATGTCGAAGTTGGTCGCGCTCCAAATCTCGCCGTCGGCGTGCACCTGCGGGCCCGTGAGGTCATAGGCGACGTTCGTGTAGTTGAGCGGGCTGGCGTTCATTCCGTAGTTGCGGATGCCGGCCTGCGGATCGCCCGTCACGTACGGGCCGACCGCGAACGGGTTCTCCCCGGCGATCGGCACGAAGCCGTACTCGTTCAGGTACTCGACCGCCATCAGGTCCGACCAGCTCTCGCCCATCGCGTTCGCCTGGAGGCCGACGAGCCGGTTGTCCGGGCCCGCGACCATCCGGTTGGAGATGGCGTGCGTGTACTCGTGCCCGATCACGGTCATGTCGTAGTCGCCGTCCACGCACGGCGCGTAGAACGCGCCGGCGATCGGCTGCCACAGGTACATGTTGGTGACCGGGGTCACTCCGTCGGGCGGGGTGATCTGGTTCGCGTTGTCGCGCGACTCGAAGCCGGGCGGGCCGCCGACGATGCCGCCGGCCTGCACGTTGCCGTGCTCGGCGTCGCGGTCGTCACCGCCGCGGCCGAAGTTGAACTCCTGCAGATTCCAGGCGGTTTCCGTGAAGCCCAGCCGGTACGACCAGTCGTGCATCCGGTTGTGCATGGCGAACAGGTTCGATGCGGCCGCGTCGATGTCGTTACGCGTCGGCGAGTCGAACGCGCTCGGGTTGCAGCCCGCCTCGAACCACTGGTTGGTCCACGGGTATGCGAAGTCGCGCGTATCGGACTCGGTGTAGTTCACGCCCCGCCTGCGCGTGTCGTTGGTGTTCCACTTCTCCGTTGCATGGGCGTTGTTGCCCTCGGTGCGGAAGGTCGGCCGCTCCCTGCGGGCGTCCACATCCCACGGGAACGGCGAGGCCGGGTTCTGCACGGCGCGCACGCAGCCCGGCGCCCCGGGCGCCCAGCACCACAGCTCGCGCGTATCGGTCGAGGAGTAGTCGATCGGCGGCGTGCCCGGGAACACGTCGAAGGTCGGGTTGTCGATCGCGTGATCGACGATGTCCTCGCGCACGAGCACGTCGCCGGTGCGCGCGTCGACATAGGAGGTGAAGCCGAGCGGCTCGGCCGCCTGCTCGTCGACCAGCACCACCTGGTAGGCGGCGCGAACGCCGTTGGCCGGCGTCGGGACCGCCACAGGGCGGACATGCACGAGGTCGGTGAGGCCGCGCGCCTCGAACGCGGTCCAGCGTCCGCGGCGACCGCGCCCGTCGATCGTCGCCGGCGACAGCCTCCGTCCCGCGTCGCGCGCTGCGGCCAGCACGGCCTCTCCGGCGGACAGGGTCGCCCTCGCGGGGGCCCCGGCGTCGCGGCTCAGCGACGACGAGGCGTACAGCACCCGCCCGTCGCGCACGCCGACCGTCACGAGCCCGTCGAGACCGGCCGGCAGGCCGCCGAAGCGCTGGCGCAGCAACACCGCGGCTCCCTCGCCGAGCGGCGACACGGAGACCACCTCGAGGTTGCTGACCGCGGCGGGTGACAGGCCAAAGAGCTGGCGATTGTCACGCAGGTAGGCGCGCGCCGCCGCCGCCGGCCCGGTGGGGCCGCCGCGCCGCAGCGCTCCGCGGCGAGCGGTCACCGTGCTCGGCGTGCCGTGCTCGTTGAAGCGCACCGTCAGGCCGCTCTGAGCCGCCGCATCGCGCTGCTGCGGGGTGGGGGCCTTGCGTCCCTGGCGGGCGTCCTTGCTGCGATCCCCGCCGTCTTCGCCCTGGAACCGTGGCGCTGCGCTCGCGGTCACTGCTGGAACACCGGTCAGCGCGAGCACGGCTGCCGCCGCGACCCATACGCGTCCACCGTTCACCATGGAGTCCCCCTCCCGTGGCAATCGAATAGAGATCGGCCCTAAGGCCACCGGCGCCTTTCCCGGTTCGGCCGGCGACAAAACGCGATGTACTTCGAGATGGACACTTTCGTGCTCGATGCAGCGCAAGCCTTGTGCGTCGCGCTGCCTGCGGCGGGCCTGCCGGCCTTTCTGCTTCGCCTGACAGGCCGTGGCTGGGCGCTGATCGCGCCGGTGTCCGTGGTGCTCAGCGTCGTCGCCATCGCCGCCGCCAGCGCCAGCGCCGACGTACTCACCTGGATCGCCCTGCTGCTCGTGCCCCCCGGGTGCGCCCTGGCGCTCGGTTGGGCGGCGCACGGCGCCCGCCCCTGGCTGGCCCTCGCGGCTCTGCCGCTTCTCGCGATCGCACTGGCGGCCCCGGACGACCCGCTCGGCAGGGTGGCCAGGCTGCTGCTGATCGTCGGATCGTGCGTGACCGTCGGCAGGCTTCTTGCGGGGGGAACTCCGCTCCTGTTCCTCAAGGCGGGGGTGGTGGCGATGGCCGCGATCGACGCCGTGTTCATCTTCGGCGACCTGTGGGGGGAGCAGAACGCGGCCTTCAACGCCGCCGCGCCGGCCGAGGGCCTCCCCCGCCTGCAGGTCGCGGACATCGGTGACGTCTCGACCGACTACGGCGACTACTTCATAGCCGGGGTGGTGGGTGGCATCCTCGCCGCCGAGCGGCGGCCCCAGGCTCTCGCGGCGGTCGCCACGCTCGCCGCGGCGGAGGCCTGGAACCAGCTCTTTCTCGTTGTCGACTCCCTGCCCGGCACGATCCCGCCGACCGCGGTCCTGCTGGCCTTCGAGGTCTGGGACCGCCGGCGGGGACCGGACCTAGACGTCGAGCACGCCGTCGACCGCCAGGAGGATCCCGCAGGCCACCAGCGCGGCGCCCAGCAGGCGGCCCGCCCACCGTAGGGCCCGGCCCGCCGGGCCGTCCAGAGGCCAGGCGGCCACGATGCCGGCCAGCAGCGCCACACCCACCGCCATCGCGCCGGCGCACACCAGGACGTTCAGGTCGGCGCCCACGCCCAGCGCCAGGACCAGCACGGCGGGGCGGGCCACCAGGGGGACCGCGACCGGGACGAGCGCCGCGCGCCTGCCGCTCAGGGCGGGCTCGGCCGCGGGTGGGCGCCGGAACAGGTCGGCGGCGCCGGCCAGGACGGCGATCACCCCGGCGGCGACCCGGAAAGAGGGCTCGCTGACGTCGAGCAGGTCTAGCAGCGGGCCCCCCGCGGCCGCCGCGGCGCAGGCGGCGAGCCCGCCGATCGCTCCGCCGGCCGCCGCCATCCCCGCAACGGCCGCCTGCGAGCGCTCGGCACGCGGGACCCCAAACGCGGCTCGGGCGGGGTTGAGCGCGAGCAGGAGCGCGGCGGCCCACAACCAGCCCGATGGCCCCTCGTCACCGGGGGCGGACGAGCCCCCCTCCTCGGCCGCCTCGACGATCGGGATGGTTCGGAGCAGCCCGGCCAGCGCGTGTTGCTGGTCGTCCATGCGGGTCACGCCGTCAATGAGCCACGCGCCCTCCACCCGCTCCGGCCGCGCCGCCTCGGCCGCCTCTTCGGCATCGGACTGCTCGTCCAGGGCCAGGCCCGCCACGCAGGTGGCCCGTTCGGCGATCGGCTCGCGGAGGTCGGCCAGCCGCCGGTCCTCGAGCGCGGCCAACCACCACCCGGTGAGGGCCTCGCCCACCACCCCGTACCAGCCGCCGCGCGCCTCGTAGGTGCCCCGCACCAGGGGGCCCCACGGCCCGTGCCACTGGCCGAGCCAGCGGGCCTGGATGCCGAACAGCTCGGCCTGGCGGCGCGCGTAGTCCAGCTCGTCCTCGGTGAGCGGCGGGCTGCCGCGCTCGGGAAAGTCCACGGTCTCGGACACGCCGTAGGCCGCCCAGTGGTCGGGGATCGGCGGCCAGTGGTCCTCGACCTCGTCCCGCGATGTGGCCAGGTACGCGCCCGTGCGGTCCGCGGCCCGGCCCCAGGTCTCGCCCGGGAAGGCTCGGTGGAGCAGCGCCAGGGCCCAGTAGGCCTCCCCGGTGTAGTACTTGGAGTACTCGCCGGGCACCGGCGCCTCCCGCACGGTGTCGTAGGACGCGAGCACCGCGCCCGACGACTCGGTCTGGGCGACCAGGAAGCGGCCCAGCCTGCGGAGGACGCGGTCGTAGCGCGCGTCGCCCGTGGCATCCCGGCGAATGACCAGCCCGGCGGCCAGGAGCGCCGTGGCGCCCGTGGTGACCCGCCCCTCGCCCTCGAACGCGGCCCACCCGTCGCTCAGGTGGAGCCGGCCGAGCGCCCATTCGGTGCCGCGGTCCGCCGACCGCAACGCGCCGGGCAATCCCGCCGCGGCGGCCTGGTAGAGCCCCATCGTCACCCCGGCGTGGCGGACCTCGTTGTACTCCGGCGTCGTCGTGTCGGCGTCCGCGTCGTACTCGTACAGCCAGCTGCCGTCCGGCTCCTGGTTGCGGACGAACCACGCCACGGTGGCCCGAGCCGAGGCCCGGAGCTCCTCGGCGCTGACGGGCGGGCACCGCTCCGGCGGCGCCACCACCAGGAACGCGAGCGCGAGGAACAGCGCAAGCGTCAGTGCGGCGCGCAGCACGCGCGCGGCGGGCGGCGTCATGCGGCCCTAGGGCTCCGTGCGCGGCGGACGGCGGGAACGAGCAGGGCCGGGAGCGCGAACCAGGCGGTCAGTGGCAGGCGACTCAGCACGAACGCGACGGCGGGGCCGCCGCGAACGGCAGTGCCGTCCCGGTCCACGACCTCGAGCGGGGACCCGGCCGGGGCCTGCTCGACCCGGAACCGTGCGAGCCAGTCGAGTCCCCGCACCACCGCACCCAAGCGCCGGTGACGGGCAGCGGTCGGGTCGATCCGAAGCACCCGATCCCGGGTCGATGGCACCGCCCAGATCACCAGCACGGCGATGGCGAGGAAGGAGAAGACCTGAACGGAGGCCGACGCCTCGATGGAGACGTGAAAGACGACCGCGACCCACACGGCGGCGTAGCGGGAGCCCCGCCACCACAGTCCGATCGCGATGAACAGCTCGGTGAGCACGATGAACTTGGCGGCCCCGGTGTGGAAGCCCCGGTCGGTCAGGACCGACACCGCCCAGTCCGGCAGCGGCCACGCCTCCAGGTCGTCTCGTGCCCGCACGACGCGCTGCCAGGTGACGGTGCCGCCGAACCAGTCGGGATCGACCAGCTTGCTCAGGCCGGACGCTCCGTAGACCGCGGCGCACTCGAACCGGAGCAGCCAGAGCGGCCACCCCGGGGCTGAGGTGTCGAGCGCCGGGAGCCCGCGGCGGCGGCGTACCCATGCGTCCACAGACAGCTCTCGTCCGCTCGGCGCCACCGCCAGCAGCCCCAAGACGATGAGCAGGTAGGCCCGGTTGTTGTGGAAGTGCGTGGTCGACAGGAAGACGTTGTAGGCGACGATCGCGAAGGTCGCCGCGGTCGCCAGGCGGGTGAGCACGCCGAGCGACATGGCGACGGCGGCCACCGCGCCGAGCAGCAGCAAGCCGACGTAGGCGGCGCCGGTCAGCTCCGGATACCAGGCGGCGTAGGGCTCGTAGAAGGCGTCGCTGTAGATCCGCCCGTCCAGGCCGTCGGAGATGAACGGCTGCAGGTGGAGGAGCACGACCGGACCGGTGAGCACCCTCAACAGCGCGAGCCCGCGCATGCTGACCGCACGGCCGAGCAGCTCGTCGAGCCGGGAGGCCAGGCCGTGTGGCCGCGCGCCTACCGCGGCCGCGGTCACCGGGCGCCTCCCCGTACACCGCTTCGGAGGAGCTCGCGGCGGGGCGGGTCGTCGTTGTGCCAGGCCGTGACCGAGGCCTCGAGGTAGCGCGTCTCACGGTCGCGTGGCGTGTTGTCCGCCACCCAATCGAGCGCGGCGTCGAGGAAGGCGAGCTGATTGTCGAGCCCGGCGTCCGCGTGGTGCCGGACGGAGGGGTAGCTCAGGCCCCGGTCCTGTACGAGCTCGTCCCAGCGGTAGCCCGACCAGGGCAGCTCGACCGGGACGCGCCGGCCGTCGGCCGTGACCCGCACCACGTCGGCGCGCCAGGTGCTCGACTCGGGGAACATCTGGAACCCGAACTCCTTGTGGTCGGACCAGTAGCCCCGGGCCACGAACCCGAGCTGGAGGACCACGACGGACACGACCACCACCCGCCGCACGACGACCCGGACCCTCGACCGCACGCGCGTACGATGACAGGCCGCGCGCGGCCTGAGCCCGTCAGGAGCGCTTCACGCGGTAGTCGATGAAGGTCGCGAACTCCGACTGACGGACTCCGATGTGCTCGAGTTCCAGCGACTTCGAGAACCCCTCGAACAGCCGCTTGCCGCCGCCCAGGACCACCGGCGCGATGATGATCGACAGCTCGTCGACGATGCCGGCGTCGAGCGCTTGGCGGATGATCTCGGCGCCGCCCATTACGTGGACGTCCTTGTCGCCGGCCGCCTCGCGCGCTCGTTCGACCGCCTCCTCGACGCCGGAGACGAAAATGAACTCACCGCCCTCCGGCTCCTCCTCCGGCCGGTGCGTGACGATGAAGAGCGGCAGGCCGAACGGGTTCTGGTCGCCCCAGTGCCGGGCCGACTCGTACGTTGCGCGCCCGCCGACCACCGCCCCGGCCCGGGCCGAGCTGTCCGCCAGCCACTCCGCGTCGTCGCCGGTCGGCTCGCCCTTCGGCTCGTTCTCGTACGACCAAGGGCCGCCGAACACCCAGTAGTGGAGCCGCTCGCCGCCCTCGCCGAGCCCCTTCTCGGGCCCGTCGTCGGGCCCCGTGATGTACCCGTCCACCGACACCGTGATACCGGCCGCGACCTTTGTCATCGCCATCCACCTCCGTTGGCAGTCGTAGAAGTCATGCCAGTAAGACGTTCCCGCCGGCCCAATCTCATCGCGTCGCGCCCACGAGCGCGCCGCCCGCCACCACCAGCAGGGCGACCACCACCAGCCGCCTGCCGATCAGCTCGCTGCGGCCGAGGAAGATCGCGGCGAACACCACCGTCCACAGCACGCCCGTGCCCACGAGCGGCGCGACGACCGTCACGCGCGCCCGGTCGAGCGCCTCGAACAGCGATGCCTGCGCCACCGCCGTGACCAGGCCGGACATGGCGAACGGCCCGAGCGCCGCTCGCAGCCGCGGCAGCGCCGAGCGCCCGCGAAGGAGGTTCGCGACGAGCACGAGCGCGGCCCCCAGCATCAGCGCCGTGGCCTGGGCCAGCGGTTCCGCGGCGACGTCCTCGGTCGCGGTGCGCGCGACGTTGTCGCGGAGGCCGAACGCCACCGCCACGCCCACCGCCAGCGCGGCGCCGTATGCGCGGTAGTCCTCCGGCCGCTCGCCCTCCCACACCAGCGCCACCCCGCCCGCGACCACCAGGAGCGTGCCCACCGCGAGCGGCCAGCGGAGCGGCTCGCCGAACGCCACGATCGCGATCGCCGCCGAGAAGAGCGGCGCCATCCCGAAGAGGATCCCGGCACGCGACGCGCCCGCCGCCCCCACGGCGTGCACGACCGCCAGCTGCGAGAGGCCGGGCACGAACGCCCCGAGCAGGACGAACGGCCAGAGCTCGCCCGCGTCGAAGTCGACGCCGGAAACGACGGCCGTCAGCCCCACGAGGACGGCCGCGACGGTGGCGATCGCCGCCGAGCCGGCATCCACGTCCGGCACGCGCGCGAGCCCGCGCCGCATCGTGACGTTCAAGGCACCCAAGAACAGGCCGGCAACGCAGGCGAAGATGACGCCCGTCACCGGATTGCGCCCGCCGAGATAATGCGCGGCCAGCCGCGCGCATGAGAGGCACCGTCCCCACCATCCTGGATTGCGACCCGGGCCACGACGACATGGTGGCGATCCTGCTCGCCGCGGCGCACCCGAGCATCGACCTCCTCGCCATCACCACCGTTGCCGGCAACGGCACGCTCGAGCGGACCACCCACAACGCCAGGGCTGTCTGCGGGCTGGCCGGCATCCACGACGTGCCGGTCGCCGCCGGCGCGGCCGGTCCGCTGGTGGGGACGCTCCGCACGGCGCCACACGTGCACGGGGAGTCGGCGCTCGAGGGCGCCGAGCTCGGCGGGGCGGAGGTGCCGCTCGCCGCCGAGCACGCCGTGGACCTGATGGCGCGGCTGCTGCGCGACACGCCGGAGCCCGTCACGCTCGTGCCGACCGGGCCGCTCACGAACGTCGCCCTCCTGCTGCGGACGCACCCGGAGCTGGCCGAGCGCGTGCGCGAGATCGTGCTGATGGGCGGCTCCACCGACGTGGGGAACGTCGAGCCGCTCGCCGAGTTCAACATCCACGTGGACCCGGAGGCGGCCGACGTGGTCTTCTCGAGCGGGCTGCCGGTCACGATGTGCGGCCTCAACGTGACGCACCAGGCGCTGGCCACGGAGGCGGTGCTGGAGCGGCTGCGCGCGCTCGGCACCCCGCTGGCCGGCACCGTCGTGCGGCTGCTGGGCTTCTTCCGCGACCGCTACCGGGACCTCTGGGGGCTCCCCGCGCCGCCGGTACACGACCCCGTCGCCGTCGCCCGGGTCATCGAGCCGGAGCTGGTGCGCTGCGAGGAGGCTCACGTGGCGGTGGAGCTGCGCGGGACGCACACCCGCGGCGCCACCGTCTGCGACCGCTTCGGGGTGACCGGTCGCGCCCCCAACGCCAGGGTGGCCGTCGAGCTGGACGCGCCCGCGTTCTGGGATCTCGTCGTCTCCGCGGTGGACCGGCTGGGGTCGGCGCGGTGAGCGGCCCGCCGGAGCTGCTCGTGATCGGCTCGATCAACACCGACATGTCCGTACGCGTGGCTTCGCTGCCCGGCCCCGGCGAGACCGTCACGGGCGGGACCTTCGAGATGTCGGGCGGCGGCAAGGGCGCCAACCAGGCCGTGGCGGCGGCGCGCGCCGGAGCCTCGGTCGCGTTCGTGGGAGCGGTCGGCACGGACGAGCTGGGAGCCCGGCTGATCGAGGAGCTCACGGGCGAGGGCGTGAACGTCGATGGCATGGCCCGACTCGAGGGTGCCGCCACGGGGGTGGCGGCGATCGTGGTGGACGGACATGGCGAGAACCAGATCGCGGTCGCCTCCGGCGCGAACCACATGCTCGGCGCGCGGCACGTCGAGCGCGCCTTCCGTGAGCTCGACCTCGGCGAGGCGCGCTGCGCGCTTATGAACCTCGAGGTCGGTGACGAGGTGCTGGTGGAGGGCGCCGCCCGCGCCGCGGCACACGGCATGACGGTGGTGGTGAACCCCGCGCCGGCGCGGCCCCTTCCGCCCGGGCTGCTCGAGCACCGCCCCGTCCTGACCCCGAACGAGGGCGAGGCCGCCGGGCTGACCGGCAGCGACGACGCGGAGGCGGCCGCCGCGGCCCTCGTTCGGTCCGGCGCGACGGCTGCGCTCGTCACCGCGGGGGCGAGGGGCGTGTTCGCCGCGGCCGACGGCCGCGCCTGGCAGATCGAGCCTCCCCCGGTAGCGGCGCGCGACACAACAGGGGCGGGCGACGCCTTCAGCGGCGTGCTCGCGGCCGGGCTCGCCCGCGGGTGGGAGCTCGACCGGGCAGCGCGCTGGGCGACCACGGCCGCGGCGCTGTCGGTCACGGAGCCGGGCGCCCGCGCCGGCATGCCGAGGGCGGACGAGATCGAGGCCGCGCTGGCCAGGAACGGCACCTAGCACGCCTGCGCCCCCCACGCGATCTGCGTTAGCCGCGCTATTCGCGGCCAGTGCAGATCGGATCGAGCGCTAGCGGACTAATGGCACCCTCAGAGTGATTGCAAACCCCAACGCCTATTTCGAGGAGACCGATCCCGTGCGCAGACTCGTCTCATTCATCGGCATCAGCCTGGACGGCTACTACCAGGGCCCGAACGGCGAGTTCGACTTTGCCAACGTCGACCAG
>Ga0081538_10000264_pt1 | contig 59881 bp, 56 predicted proteins | sample TabmetS5T2R1_FD_71022 | JGI IMG/M metagenome (GOLD analysis project Ga0081538, IMG submission 71022) | Tabebuia heterophylla rhizosphere microbial communities from the University of Puerto Rico - S5T2R1 | ecosystem: Host-associated > Plants > Roots > Rhizosphere ...
GAAGCCGCCGAAGCATGGCAACGCCGACTTGAGGAGCACACTCGAGAGGTTGCCGCTGCCAGCAATCCATCCGCCGCCGCACAGCGTGGGGAGTGGGCCAGTCCACCTCCCGAGAACTTCTCAGCTGCGCCGTCGAATGCCCAGCCGTCGAATGCCCAGCCGTCGAATGCCCAGGCCGACGAACACGCCGCTTTCCTAGCCGAACCGGATCCGGCTGGTCTCTACGTCGAGCTGCCGACCACGGCACCGGTAAGGATGTCGCATACCCGGTCAGCCAGGCGGCTCCGGATGGTCTGCTTGATCATTCTGGGCCTAACCCTGTCCGGACTGGGAATCGCTCAGGCACTTGGTCTTGCCATCCCGCTCTCCGGCTATTTGGCAGCCGCCTTGCTCGTGGTCGGCTTTACGCTGCTGGCCGCCACCTGGTTCGGTATGGCGCGTGGTCTGCTGCCCTTGGGAATTCTTTTGGCGATCGCAGTAGTAGCCGCCACTGCAGTCGCAGCGGCACCGCGCGCACCCATCGATGCCACCTCAGCCCACACGTACACCAGCTTGGCCCAGCTGCCGGCCACCGGGGACTCAGCAGACTTCGGCAAGCTTTCGGTCGATCTCAGCCAGCTGGAGGTGACGAATGACGCAACCTATACAGCTCATGTTGATCTCGGTCGGCTTGTCGTAACGGTGCCGAAGGACGCCAATGTTGTGATCAACTACACGGCTGATGTTGGTGCGATTCACGCCTATGGTGCCGAGGTCCAGGCGGGCTCCGAACTCACTGGCCGGGTCCCAGATCCGCAACCAGTCCAGCCCGGACAGCACACACTGACGCTCGACCTTTCCGTAGACGCCGGCAACATCGAGGTGCGACGATGAGAAAGACTTACGACGTCGTTGCGTTGATCTTCGGCCTACTGCTCAGCAGTGTGGCTCTTGGATCGCTGTGGCTAACCTTTGTCGGACCTCTCAACTGGCAGGTGATCAGAATCGTGGCTCCTATGGGTCTGGTCGCCGCCGGTGTTCTCGGCCTCGTCCTTTCTCGGAACCGTCAGTAGCTATCTCCTTAGTGAAAGGTGTGTCATGAGCAGCCCCTACCCGCCGCAGGCGCCCAAGAGACTGGAGCGGAGCAAGTCCAATCGAATCTTGGGTGGTGTCTGTGCTGGAGTCGCGAACTACCTCAACATGGATCCCACGCTGGTGCGGGTGCTGACCGTAGTGATCTCACTATTCACCGGCGTTCCGATCATCCTCTACATCATCGCCTTGTTCGTGGTGCCCGAAGAGGGATCGCAGCCGATTCCGCCCAGCTACCCTCCGGTCGGCGGTACTCAAGGTCAGGCGACTGGCTTCTCGCCAGGACAGCCACAGTCGGCTCAGCCCGCTTACGCCCCACCTCCGTCGTCTGGATATGCCCAGCCGCCGCAGGCAGCCGGACCGGTTTCAGCCGAGGACTCCGTGTGGGGTAGTGAGGGCGCGCCGTGGGAGCAGCGGCAGCCAGATCCCATGTCCTCCCAGCCCCAGTCCTCCCAGCCCCAGTCTGCAGCCGGGCCGGAGCCGACAGCCCCATCCGAGCCTGAGGCGCCGATAGCTCCGCCGGCCCATGAAGAGGATGCCACCGAATGGGCAGCCGAACCCGAGGGCCCAGAGGAACGGCCGGCAGGAACTACCGAGGGTGTCCCGCCAGCGGGAGCGTCCGGAACCGACTCCGCTCAGACGTCGGAGGGCGGTCAGCAAGCCGACCGCACCTGACCCGGCGCAAGCTCAACCGCGATCCCGGCGCAAGCTTCAACCAAGATCACGTGCGGCGCCTACGAGATCAACGAAATAGCGGTGGATTCGCAGATCGTCGGTGACCTCGGGATGGAAGGACGTGGCGAGCACGTTCTGATGGCGGACAGCGATGATCTTCGACTCGTTTAGGCCAGGCGGTACCACGGCACCAAGAACCTGAACGCCATTGTTGATGCTCTCCACCCAGGGTGCCCGGATGAATACTGCATGCATGGGTCCGCCTTGGATACCGTCAAGATCAACATCGGTCTCGAAGGATTCGACCTGACGACCGAAGGCGTTACGGCGAACGGTGATATCGAGAACCCCAAAAGTTTGTTGATCTTTAGTGCCGTCCAGCACCTTCTTGGCAAGCAAGATCATCCCGGCACAGGATCCGTACGCCGGCAGCCCACCTTCCAATGCAGTGATCAAAGGTTCCCGTAGCCCGAAGATTCGTGAGAGCTTGTCGATAGTGGTCGACTCTCCACCGGGCAGCACAATCCCGTCCAGACCCTCCAAGTCGGCCGGGCGGCGTACTGGTCGGACATCGGCGCCGCAGGCCGTTAACGCGCGTAGATGCTCCCGTACGTCACCTTGTAGGGCAAGGACGCCGACAATTGGCGGGCGGCTCACCAGCCGCGTTGGGCGAGGCGATGCGGCTGGGGAATGTCATCGACGTTGATACCAACCATGGCTTCCCCAAGCCCACGCGAAACCTTGGCAACCACGTCCGGGTCGTCGTAGAAGGTGGTCGCCTTTACGATGGCCGCCGCGCGCTCGGCTGGGTTGCCGGACTTGAAGATTCCGGAGCCAACAAAGACGCCTTCGGCACCGAGTTGCATCATCATCGCGGCGTCGGCTGGGGTTGCGATGCCGCCTGCGGTAAACAGCACCACGGGCAGCTTGCCGAGCTGCGCCACCTCGGCGACGAGCTCGTATGGTGCCTGCAATTCCTTCGCAGTCACGTAGAGCTCATCGGACGCCATAGAGGTAAGCCTGGCAATCTCGGAGCGGATCTGGCGCATGTGAGTCACGGCGTTGGAGACATCACCGGTGCCCGCCTCGCCCTTGGATCGGATCATTGCCGCGCCCTCAGCGATCCGACGCAGCGCCTCACCAAGATTGGTTGCGCCACAGACGAACGGCACCGTGAACCGCCATTTGTCAATGTGGTTGGCGTAGTCGGCTGGCGTCAGTACCTCGGATTCATCGATGTAGTCAACCCCCAGCGACTGCAGCACCTGGGCCTCCACGAAATGCCCGATCCGGGCCTTGGCCATGACTGGTATGGAAACCGCCGCGATGATGCCGTCGATCATGTCGGGGTCGCTCATCCGCGCCACGCCGCCCTGCGCTCGGATGTCGGCGGGAACCCGTTCCAGTGCCATGACAGCGACCGCTCCGGCGTCCTCAGCGATCTTTGCCTGCTCTGCTGTGACGACATCCATGATCACCCCGCCCTTGAGCATCTCGGCCATGCCGCGCTTGACGCGCGCACTGCCGGTCAGGCCTGTTGGCGGAGTGTTGGTCATATCGGACACGGTTGAATTCCTCTTGTTTGCGGTGTTTCCCGATGGAGCTGTTGCGGCGAACGTGCGCGCAACGACGCTTTTCACCTCTCAGTCTAGGTGCGCCGCGAATGGCCCTGGAGTGATTTTCATGACGGCAAGAGCAGGCCTCGCAGTACGAATACGCAGTACGAATACGCTCCAGCTATGACGCAAGCTCACCACATGTCTAAGCCGACGGAAGCTGGGATGGCACGGTTCTCGACACTTCTGGAGGAGCTCTCGCGAGAACGGGATGTGGTCAAAGCTTCCATGTTCGGCATGCCAGGCATCAAGCGGCGGGGTGGCAAGGCGTTCTGCGGTCTCTACGGAGACGACATGATCTTCAAGCTGGAAGGTGAGGACCATGCCCGGGCTCTGAGCCTGGAGGGCGCCCATCCCTTCGAGCCCATGGCCGGACGGCAGATGAAGGCCTGGGTTCAGGTACCTCCCGAACATGAGGCGCAGTATGGCGAGCTGGCTCGATCGGCGGAGGCAAGCCTAGAGGGCTGAGTGTTCCTTGCATTGTTGCCCGTAGCAGCGTGAGCCACTATTCCCACTCGATGGTGGCCGGCGGTTTGCTGGTGATGTCTACGACAACCCGGTTGACCTGATCGACCTCATTGGTGATACGAGTACTGATTCTTTCCAATACCTCGTACGGGAGCCGGCCCCAGTCCGCCGTCATGGCATCCTCGCTAGTCACCGGTCGGAGCACGATGGGATGTCCGTACGTTCGGCCATCACCTTGCACCCCGACCGAGCGAATGTCGGCAAGCAATACAACCGGGAACTGCCAGATGTCGCGATCAAGACCGGCCGCTGTCAGCTCAGCCCGAGCGATCGCATCCGCCTCCCGTAACACAGCGAGCCGCTCGCGGGTGACCTCGCCAATGATCCTGATAGCGAGTCCTGGTCCAGGGAAGGGATGCCGCCAGACGATTCCGGGCGGCAAGCCAAGCTGCGCACCCACTGCACGTACTTCATCCTTGAAAAGAGTGCGGAGCGGCTCGATCAGTTGGAACTGCAGGTCCTCAGGTAGCCCGCCGACATTGTGATGACTCTTAATGTTGGCCGCGCCCTCACCCCCGCCGGACTCAACCACGTCCGGATACAGCGTGCCCTGCACCAGGAACTCGACCTCACCAGCCTCGCCGACCACCTCGCGGGCCGCTGCCTCGAAGGTTCGAATGAACTGCCGGCCAATGATCTTGCGCTTCTCCTCAGGATCGGCTACCCCCGAGAGCGCAGCGAGGAACTGCTCCGAAGCGTCGACAACCTTGAGATCGACGCCGGTCGCTGCCACGTAGTCGCGCTCGACCTGCTCGGCCTCACCTTTGCGAAGCAGACCGTGATCGACGAAGACACAGGTGAGTTGGCTGCCCACCGCACGCTGTACCAGGGCAGCGGCTACCGCGGAATCGACGCCGCCCGAAAGCCCGCAAATGACATGCTTGCCGCCCACCTGCTGCTGAATCGCCAACACTGACTCATCGACGATGTTGGCCGGAGTCCAATCCGGTGTGCAACCGGCGATCTCGAACAAGAAGTTCTCCAGCACCTGCTGGCCACGTTCGGTGTGCAGCACCTCGGGATGCCACTGCACCCCAGCAAGCCGACGGTCGGAGTTCTCGAACGCAGCGACGGCCGCGCGCGCCGAGGTCGCCACTACCTCGAAGCCGTTCGGAGCTGTGACCACCTCGTCCCCGTGGGACATCCACGCGCTCAGGCTGGCCGGCAATCCGGCAAGCAGAGTGCTGGAATCGGTTACCTTGACGGCGGTGCGGCCGTACTCACGCATTCCGGTACGCGCAACGGATCCGCCAAGCACCTGAGCCATGGCCATGAAGCCGTAGCAGATCCCGAAGACCGGTGTGCCCGCATCAACCAGTGCCGCATCGAGCTGCGGAGCTCCGGGCTCGTAGACCGAGGACGGCCCGCCGGACAGGATGATCGCCTTCGGCCGGCGGGACATGATCTCTGCAGCTGAGGCGGTGTGCGGAACGATCTCGGAGTAGACATTCGCCTCGCGTACCCGACGTGCAATCAGCTGCGCATACTGGGCACCGAAGTCAACGACCAACACCAAATCGTGCTCTCGCTGGCCCATCTCGCATCCTCTCCCCGTTTGATTGGCACTCTGACAAGCTGTTTGCGCGTTCTGACTCCTTCGTCGCTCGCGTTGCACGGTGCATGCACATCGTTGCTGAGATCGCAAGCTCCTGCAGTCGTCGGAGCGAACAGCTCGTCATAGTGCCGTGTTCGGCCCGGTCCGGAAACGATGAGTCTATGGCCATTCGGCTAGGCCCGGCCGACCTTCTTCATGACCTTGAATACGCCGGTTATCAGCGAGGTGAACGACTTGGCGTCGAGACCATGACTCGGGGCGAGCGGGATCACTTGGGTAGCAACCGACTGAACCTCGACGAATCTGCGGATGCCGTCCCGACCTTGGCGACGACCGAGTCCGGAGTTCTTCATTCCGCCCATCGGTGCATCGATGCTGCCGAACGATGCGGCAAACCCGTCGTTGACGTTTACGCTGCCACATTTGATCTTGCTTGCAACCCGACGCCCCCGAGCGTGATCGGTGGTCCAGACGCTGGCGTTGAGGCCATAGTCGGACTCGTTGGCCCGCATCACCGCCTCGGCCTCGCTGGCAACCGGATACACGCTGACGACTGGGCCGAACGTCTCTTCGGCACAGCACCGCATTGTTGGCGTCACGCCGGTAAGGATGGTCGGCTCGTAGAACAACTCTCCGATGTCCTCGCGCCGCCGGCCACCGGTCAACACTGTCGCACCCTGGGACCTGGCATCTTCGACATGATCGCTGACTCGGGCCAACTGATCATGATTGATCAAGCTGCCCATGTCGTAGGAGAAGTCTGACGCATTGCCGAGTTGCATCGCCTGGGTTCGCGCGACGAACGCCTGCACAAATGGCTCGAAGATCGGCTCAGCGACATAAATGCGTTCGGTCGATACGCAGAGCTGGCCAGCGCAGGAGAATGACGCTCGCACTGCGCCCTCCGCAGCAGCCTCTACGTTGGCGTCATCCAAGATCACCATCGGGTTCTTGCCGCCTAATTCCAGGGAGCAGCCGATCAGCCGATTGGCGCACTGGGCAGCCACGGTACGTCCGGTCGAGGTGGAACCGGTAAAGCAGACATAATCGCTGACGTCTATGAGCTCTCGTCCCACGACCGCGCCAGGTCCGTGCACCACCTGCCACAGATCAGCGGGTAGGCCCGCGGCCCGCAGTAGCTCCACTGCTGCCAAAGCAGGCAGCGGAGTCTGATGATCAGGTTTGAGCATGATCGCATTGCCAGCGACCAACGCAGCCAGGCCGTCGGAGATTGCCATAGTCAAGGGCCAGTTCCACGGCGCGATGACGCCGACGAGACCCTTTGGTACGTAGTGCCGTTCGATCTTCGTCACAAGAGGTAGTACGCCCTCGCCCCGTTCCGAGTGCAGATAGCGGCGTGCGGTGCGTCCGTAGTAGCGGGCGGTAAGCGCAACATGAAGCACTTCCGCGATGGCATTCATCCGGTCCTTGCCGTCGGCCTGCAGCAGGTCTACAAAGTAGTCGCGGCGATCTAACAGATGATCATGAAAGTCGAGCAACAACCTGGCCCGCTCCTCGATGGGGCGAGCGGCCCATTCCTTCTGGGCGCGGTGGGCGATCTGGGCACCCACTTCGACATCGGCTGCAGTCGAGGTCGGCAGCTCGCCGAGCACCTGACCAGTAATGGGCGATGTGAGTTCCATGCCGGGCCCCGTTGCGGTAAGCAGCCCCCGAAGCCGCATCAGATCGGGAGAGGAAACAACAGCTGCCTCGGTCATGGAGCCCAGAGTAATGGCGTTGCCTGTCGGCGACTGAGCGAGCGAGGAAGACAGCGCCCTCCCAGCGCGCGCTGCGCGAGCGAACACTAACCCTGTTCGCGAGCGTCGGTTAGCGCGCGCGGCGCGGTCTGGACGAGCGAACGAGCAGGCGATGTCGCAAGCGGAACCAGCTTGACTTGGGGGATTCATCGCCTGCAAGAAAGCGAGGAAGACAGCGCCCTCCCAGCGCGCTGCGCGAGCGAACAATAAAGGGCGCCGGGTGGCAGCATTCCGACTATGGACTCTGACGTCATCGTGGTTGGCACCGGGCTATCAGGTCTCGTTGTCGCACACGAGCTGGCTGCGGCAGACCGATCGGTGATCATGGTGGACGCGGAGCCTCTTAGCTCCGTTGGAGGCCAGGCTCACTGGTCGCTCGGTGGCCTTTTCATGGTGAACTCACCCGAGCAGCGGCGGCTGCGGATCCATGACTCCGAAGAGCTGGCGCTCGCCGACTGGCTGGGCAGCGCCGCCTTCGATCGATTGGAGGATTACTGGCCGCGCCGCTGGGCAGAGGCATACGTACACTTCGCCGCTGATGAGCAGCGGCGCTGGTTACACGAGCTGGGTGTGCGGTGGTTTCCGATTGTGCAGTGGGCGGAACGCGGCGGATATGCCGCTCCTGGTCATGGAAACTCTGTTCCGCGCTTCCACATTGTCTGGGGCACCGGGCCTGCTCTGGTTGAGCCGTTCGCGAGCAGCGTCATGAACTCGCATCGGGTACGGATCCGGTCACGGCATCAGGTCACCTCGCTGGAGACAGATGATTCCGGCGTACGGGTCTCCGGACAGATTCTCGAGTCAACCGATGTACCACGTGGTGTCCAGACGTCGCGAAGAGCAGTCGGCGAATTCGCCCTCTCGGCGCAAGCCGTGGTGGTGGCCAGCGGCGGTATCGGTGGGAACTTCGACCTCGTTAGACAGAACTGGCCAGCCGGCTGGGGTCCGGCGCCGCAACGCATGATCGCCGGTGTTCCGGACTATGTTGACGGCTCGATGCTCAAGATCACCGAGGCCGCGGGCGGCCGGATAATCAATCTCGATCGGATGTGGCACTATCCCGAGGGAATCCTGAACCACTCGCCGATCTGGAGCCACCACGGCATTCGAATCCTGGCCGGACCATCGTCCTTGTGGCTGGATGCCCGCGGACAGCGCTTTCCAGTGCCCTTGTTTCCGGGCTTTGATGCGCTGGGTGCGCTGCGCCACGTGATCACGAGCGGATTTGACTACTCCTGGCTACTCCTTGATCAGGCAACTGTTTCGGCTGAGATCGCCCTCTCAGGATCGGAGCAAAACGGCGACCTTACGGAAAAGAACTTGCGACGGCTCGCGGGCCGGGTACGGCCGGGGCCGACACCTGAGGTGCGGGCCTTCCAAGAAGTCGGAGTCGATTTTCTCTCAGCTCAATCGGTCCTGGAGCTGGCCGCTCAGATGAATCAGCTGGTCGGTGAGCACCTCATCGACGGCGAAGCGCTGTGGAAGGTGATCGAGGCTCGAGATCTTCAGGTTCGAAGTGGACTGGGAAAGGATCCACAGGTAGTGGCCACAACTGCGGCCCGGCGGTTTGTCGGTGATCGCCTGCTACGCGTTGTGTCGCCGCACGAACTGTTGGACTCGGAGGCGCCCGGCGAAGGTCGCGCAGGGTCGGGCGGCCCGCTGGTGGCAATCCGGTTGCACGTACTGACTCGCAAGACTCTTGGCGGCTTGGAAACCGATCTTGACGGACGGGTGCTGCGCCCAAATGGCTCCGCGCTACCGGGCGTGTATGCGGTGGGTGAGGCAGCGGGCTTCGGTGGCGGCGGTGCCCACGGCTACCGAGCACTCGAAGGAACCTTCCTCGGCGGCTGTCTCTTCACTGGCCGCACGGCTGGCCGTGCCTTGGTCCGGCAGTTATAAAGGTGCAGCCCGGCTATTCCGGTGAGATCGCGATACCCGCGGAGGCTAATCGCTGCGAACGTTTCTATTCAGGGCCGCTTCGTGGTGGCGGACAACCTCGGCAATCACGAAGTTCAAGAACTTTTCGGCGAACTCCGGGTCCAGCCTGGCATCTTCGGCGAGCGCCCGCAGTCGAGCAATTTGCTGTGCCTCTCGTGCCGGATCGGCTGGCGGCAGACCGTGCGCAGCTTTCAGCTCACCGACTTGCTGGGTGACCTTGAACCGCTCGGCAAGCAGATGCACAAGCGCGGCGTCCATGTTATCGATGCTCATCCGCAGCCGAAGCAGCTCTTCGGCCACCTGGTCACGCATGGCGCTCAGCCTAGCCAGTTGGCCCGCTCTGACGAGCTTCCCGTGTGAGCCTGGACACACGGGAACCGTTCATCTCCGCTCGGTCGGCTGACGCGCCTCAAGATCAACTGATGACATTTGGCGCCTGGGCTGCCTCCGGTACTACGACGATAGGTAATCGAGCGACAGTGTCTGGCCCTGCGAGCTTCAGTGAGCCGTGAACAGCCTCGGAGAAGGGAACAGACTCGCGCGTGAACGTGATCTTGATGGTTTTAGTCTGTCCCGCACTGCTGAAGTCCAGAACCGCAGGAGTCACCGTCGCGGTTACCCCCGGCAGAGAGATGCTTGCCTGATAGGAGCCAGGCTTCACGGCGGTGACCCTTCTAGTCACCGTCTGAGAACCCACAAGCTGCCCGATCGCAATCGACGGCGAGTTGTAATCGCTCGGATCAATTGGGCTGACACCACTATCGGTCTTAAAGCCGGCGCCTTCCAGGAAGCCGAGCCAGTCCCGCTCGCGGGCGTCGATGATCAGGCCAGGATTGAACATCCGATCCGGCCGTACGTTGCCGGCACCCTGGGCGAGGTAGTCCTTGCTCAGCTTGCCATTGGCTTTTTTCACCCTTGAAGCAGTCGTCATGATCGCCGACTTCACCGCCATAGGCGACCAGTCCGGACGTAGGCCAAAGTAAAGGGCAGCAATGCCTGCAATGTGCGGGGAAGCCATAGACGTCCCGGAATAGAAATCGAATTTGCGCTTGTGATTCGACGGCGGCGCCACGGCGGCCAGCACGGAGACGCCAGGTGCGGCAATGTCTGGCTTCAGCAGGTCACCGCCATTGCCAACCGATGGACCACGGGAGGAGAAGCCCGCTATCTGCGGATACCTGATCGGCTTCGAGGACAGATTTCCTTGCCGGAGCGTTGCGGTAGCTCCCGCCTTCTTGGCATAGGACTTGACAGACGGCCCGAACGGCACGTCGAGGTGAACGGTTGGAACCGCATGAATGTCGGAGTCGGTTGAGCTATTGGTGAGATTGACCAGCACCATGCCCTTGCCGCGTACCCGCTTAACTTCTGCCGATTTTTCGACCCGCGTCACGACACCTCGGTCACAGACCACGATCTTGCCGGCGGCCTTCTTGCTGCTAAGGCTCTTGGGCGCGCAAACTGCGGCATCGGCCGCTGCAGCTGAGGCTCGCTTGACCGACCGGCCTGTCACGAGCTTGGCTGGACCCACTTTGCCGAAGACGCTGGTACTAATTCCGGCGTACTTCTTGCCATTGCCAAGCGCTACCGTCCCGGCGTACGGCGCGACAGTGCTCGCCGCCACAGTCGTCACCCATGGTGTGACGTGGTGCAGCGTCGACGACCCGGGCCCGGAATTGCCGGCTGCAGTCGCCACGAAGATGCCTGCTGAAGCCGCCGAGAGGAACGCCAAATCAACCGGATCATCGACGGTATCCGAGCTGCTGACCGAGTAGTTGATCACGTCAACACCATCGGAGATAGCAGCATCGATAGCGGCTAGGGCATCGCCGGCGTAGATGGCAGGCTCGGGATCGGTTGTGCTGGTGAAAGCCACCTTGTAGATCGCAAGCTTGGCAGCCGGTGCGACTCCGGAGATCTTCCCAAACGAGTGACCTGCGATCGATGCTGTGACGCCCGCGTTACCGGCCGCGGTGGACGCCACATGGGTGCCGTGGCCGTCGCCATCACGTGGCGACAAGTAATCGGTGCGTTGGGCTGGCGAGGTCTGCGACTCGTACGTCTTGGAGAACGAGCGAGCGCCGATCACCTTGCTATTGCATTCGTCGCCGGTAAACGAATCGCCCGCCTCGCAGGTCCCAGTAAATTTGTGCCCGTCCGCCTTCGTCATAATGATCTTGTTGTTGCCGGAACGGTAGGGCCGGTACGGATCCGACGCCGGCGGCGGAGCCGCCCCCAATGCTTCGCCAGCGAATGACTTGCTTTCCGGCCAGTAGCCGGAATCCACAATCCCGACCACAACACCGCGTCCAGCCTGCGTGTTGCCGCCCAGTCCAGCCCAGACACCGTTAGAGCCGGACAGCTTCAAGAAGTCGACGGGCTTTTTGCTGTCGGTAAGCCTGCGTGGCCTGTCCTCGGTGACCGAGAGCACGCCAGGAACGCGTTGCAGCGTACGCGCCTGGTCCGGAGTCAGCGTCGTTGCAAACCCATTGAGACTGACGGCGTAGTGCTTGAGTGGCTTGGCACCGACCCTGGCCGCTGTCTTCGCCTGCTGATCTTCCAGATGCGCTCGGTAGCGCTTGGCGCGGCTCGATGTCACATCCACCCGCTCGCCCTTCGTGGGACGCGTGGCACGCAGACCGTCTACATCACCGTCGTAGGTGGCAATCGGCTTGTCTGTCAGCGCGACGATGTAGCGACTTGGGACCGCGGCTGGCGCCGGCTCCAGCGGCTCGGCGTAGGCCGTGGGCAGCTGAACCAGTGTCAGCACGCCCACGACCACGCCAATCGCCGCGACCGCCGAGTGGGCGCGACGGGTACACAACAGCACGAAATTCCCCCGATGATTTCGAATGCCCCGTTGAGCTCTCTCGGCGGCGAGCGCGGCGAGTCGAGCAAAAGTAAGCTCGACCTTAGCAGCGGGCGAGGGGACGTGTGGGAGATCAAAAACTTTTGCCAGCCATCAAAAGGGCTGGCGCGGAACGAGGCCCCGCAGCGCACCTTTTACTAGCGTTCAGTTTTCCGATCATGCTGCTGGTTGGGGGCTGCACAAACCAGATCGCCGAACCCTCCAGCCCGAGCCAAGGGACAACCACGATGCCGCAAACGCCGTCTTCCGCGACGCCCGGCGAGGCGTCCAGTGCAGCGCCAGGCGAGGCTGGAAACACCGATCTGACGATCACCGACCTGACGATCGTCGTCAACGACGGCTCGGGCAAAACGTCGACTTGGCGATTGACCTGTGATCCGCCAGACGGTAGCCATCCGGATCCGAAAGCAGCCTGCCGTGTACTCAAGGCCAACGGTGCCGCGGCACTACCGCCGGTGCCGGAGGACAAGGTCTGCACCCAAATCTATGGAGGTCCCGAGACGGCCACCATTACGGGAATCTGGGAAGGCAAGCAAGTCCGCAGCCAGTTCGCTCGTAATGACGGCTGTCAGATCAGCCGGTGGAAGCTCATGGAGGGACTGCTGCCACCTGGTGGCACCTAGTCCGCCTAGTTCACCTAGTTCACCGACTTGTCAGCGTCTCAGCGTGCTGTAGCCCGCTGAGAGTCTGACAACTCGGCGTCAGCGGCGTCAGCCGACGACGATCTCGACCCGCTGGAACTCCTTGACCTCGGTATAGCCCGTGGTCGCCATCGCCTTACGCAGCGCACCCACCAGATTCATGGTCCCGTCAGGGACGGTCGACGGCCCTACCAAGATCTGCTCCAGGGTGCCAATCGTGGCGAACTTGGCTCGCTCGCCTCGCGGCAACTTGTCGTGCCAGGCCTCCGGTCCCCAGTGGTATCCGCATCCGGGCGCTTCCTCAGCCCTGGCGAGTGGCGAGCCGACCATCACAGCGTCGGCGCCACAGGCAATGGCCTTGGCAATGTCACCTGAGCGCACTACCGAACCATCGGCGATCACGTGCACGTAGCGGCCACCGGACTCGTCCATGTAGTCGCGGCGTGCAGCAGCCACATCGGACACTGCCGAGGCCATCGGAACCGCCACGCCCAGCACCGAGCTGCTGGTGTATGCGGTCCCGCCGCCAAAACCAACCAGGACCGCGGCGGCGCCGGTACGCATCAGATGCAGGGCGGCCTGGTAGGTTGCGCAGCCGCCCACGATTACCGGCACATCGAGTTCGTAGATGAACTTCTTGAGATTGAGCGGCTCAAGATCAGAAGACACATGCTCTGCAGAAACGGTGGTGCCACGAATGACGAAGAAATCCACCCCGGAATCCACCACGGCTTGGGCGTACGCCTGGGTGTTCTGAGGCGAAAGTGCGCCGGCGGTCGGCACGCTAGCTTCCCGAATCTGGGCGACACGCTTGCCGATGAGCTCAGACTTGATCGGCTCGGCGTAGATCTTCTGCATCCGCCTGGTCGCCTCCATGGGATCCTCGATCCGGATGATCTCATCCAGCAGCGGTTTGGGGTCGTCGTAGCGAGTCCAAATTCCCTCGAGGTTGAGCACACCCAAACCGCCCAGCTGGCCAATCCGGATTGCCGTTGTTGGTGACACCACCGAATCCATGGGAGCAGCGAGGAGGGGGAAGTCGAAGGTGTACGCGTCGATGCGCCATTGCAGCGAGACCTCCTCCTCACCGCGGGTACGCCGCGACGGGACGATGGTGATGTCGTCGAAGGCGAACGCCTGCTGGGCGCGCTTACTGCGACCCACATCAAACATGGACTACCCCCTACGGACTACTTGCCCGAGATCAGCCGGAATAGTTGGGCGCCTCGACGGTCATCTGAATGTCATGAGGATGCGACTCCCGCAGGCCGGCGGAAGTAATCCGGACAAACGATCCGCGCTCTTGCAGCTCCGGAACTGTCGATGCCCCGGTATAGAACATGGCTTGTCGCAACCCGCCGATCAGCTGGTACGCGACCGCGGCGAGTGGTCCACGGTAGGGAACATGCCCCTCGATCCCCTCTGCGATCAGCATCGAGTCCGAGTTGACGTCGCCCTGGAAATACCGGTCCCTGGAATAGGAGGCGCTACGACCACGCGAGGCCATAGCACCAAGGGAGCCCATGCCGCGATAGGTCTTGAACTGCTTGCCATTGATGAAGATCAGCTCACCGGGACTCTCCTCACAGCCCGCTAGCAGCGAGCCGAGCATCACCGTATCGGCGCCCGCGACGAGCGCCTTGGCGATATCGCCGGAGTACTGCAGACCGCCGTCACCGATCAGCGGCACGCCGGCGGGACGGCAAGCCCGCGCCGCATTGTGAATCGCGGTGACCTGCGGGACGCCAACCCCTGCCACCACGCGCGTAGTGCAGATCGAGCCTGGGCCCACCCCAACCTTGACGCCGTCCGCGCCGGCATCGACCAGAGCCTTTGCCCCGGCGTAGGTGGCCACATTGCCGGCGACGATGTCGACCTTGGCGGCTGCGGAGTCCGACTTCAGGCGGCGCACCATTTCCAGCACGCCCTGGGAGTGACCATGGGCGGTGTCGACGACCAGCAGGTCGACACCCTCTTCGATCAGCGCCATCGCCCGCTTCCAGGCGTCAACGAAGTATCCGACCGCTGCGCCCACGCGTAGCCGCCCTTGATCATCTTTGGAGGCATCTGGGTACTGCCCGGACTTGACGAAGTCTTTCAACGTGATCAAGCCCTTGAGTCGCCCTTGATCATCCACCAATGGCAGCTTTTCGATCTTGTTTTGAGCCAGCAGCCGCATCGCGTCGTCGCGGCTGATGCCTACCGGGCCGGTGATCAGTGGCATGGGTGTCATGACCTCACCCACCGGCCGGGATGGGTCGGTCTCGAAGCGCATATCCCGGTTGGTGATGATGCCGAGCAGTCGCAGTTCGCGATCAACGACAGGGACGCCGGAAATGTGGAAACGGGCACACATAGCGTCCGCTTCGCCGATAGTGGCATTCGGCGAGATCGTGATCGGCTCTTCGATCATGCCGGCCTCAGAGCGTTTCACCACATCTACTTGATGTGCTTGATCCTCGATAGAAAGGTTCCGGTGAATGATGCCAAGTCCGCCTTGGCGAGCGATGGCGACTGCCATCCGGGCCTCGGTTACGGTATCCATCGGCGAGGAGATCAACGGCACCTTGACCGTTATGCGTCTGGAGACCCGAGATGTGGTGTCTACCTCAGACGGAATGATGTCGCTCTCAGCAGGCTGAAGCAGCACATCGTCAAAGGTCAGCCCAAGCGTCTCGAAGGCATGGGGCACGCCAACGGGGCTGAGATCGTCGGAGGGGGGCAACACGGCAAGCCTTTCACCTGATGACGTAGAAGCTCATGCTAGCTGAGTCCACAGACTCCGCTATGCGCCCGCAGGTGGCGGACGTCCGGTATTGGGCAGCGCTCCGACCTGATCCAACACCCGAAATGTTCCTGCGGGGACGTCAGGGCATCGGCGTTTCGACGTGCTCAGTTGCGGCCCCCGAAACCCTGCCGTTTCTCCGCACAGGTACACATATGAGCTCAGATTGCGCGAAATTGGCAACGTTTACAGCCTGGTTCGAAGATTCCCGACACTCTCCCTGAACCCCACCTGGCCGCCACTTCGATTGTGGTAACGCATCGTGGTGCCGCCTTGCTCTCCCGACACGTTTGCCGTCTGCAGATGGCTAACAGGTGTTCAAACGCACTAGGCGACACTTGCTAGGCGTCTTGAGACGGCCCGCGTTGCGAGATCGACAAGGCCCGCCACTTTGGTATCACGATCGCACTTGGCGGGTCACGAACCCGACCGGCCACATCTTCAATGATCACAACGTGCCGCAGGCACGTCCCAGCTTGTGCGGACAGACGCCGCGCTCGGCGGCACTGGTGAGTCCTCCGGGGGCGCTGGTAATCCTCCAAAGATCAACTAGGGCTTGTCATCGCGCGACTTCAGGTCGGTGGTGGCCGGCCCCTCCAGCAGAGTGCCGTCAGCTGCAAACCGCGAGCCGTGCAACGGGCAGTCCCAAGACTTCTCGAGGTCGTTGAAGCGGACGATGCCGCCGAGGTGGGTGCAGACCGCAGACAATGCACACGTCTTGCCGTTGACTGTCGAGATGGCTACCGGCTCCCCCCGCCGGGCTCCAACAATGCCGGTGCCTTCCGCAGGCGTCCGGTCCTCATCCTTCAGAGGGTGAAGTTCAGCCCCGAGCCAGCCCTTGGTCGCCTCGAATCCCATCGCAGCATTGGCCCGGAAGTACCGCACCGCACTTGCCGGCTTGCTTACCCGCGTTCCCAGGACGCGAGCCCACTGTGGTACGCGATCGAGGATTTCCCCGCTGAGCCGCAATGCAGCCGCGACTGCGTTGGTCATCCCCCACTTGCTGTAGCCGGTAGCGAGGTAGACGTGTCCGCCGCCACGAGGCAGCTTGCCGACGAACGGCACTCCGCCGTGCGCTTCGTAGTCCTGCGCTGACCACATATGGGTTCGTTCCGCCCCTGCAAACCACCTGGCGGTCCATGCCGTCAGGTCGGCAACCAACTCGGATGTATCCGTTTGGTGCCGGCCGACCGGGTGACCGTTGCCGCCAACCAGCAGGTACTCCTCACCGTCGTGCAGCGCGGTACGCAACGACCGGGTCGGCGAGTCTGCGGATATGTACATGCCGCGCGGAATTTCGGTGGGAACCCGAAATGCCAGCGCGTACGAGCGCTGTGCGGTGACCTTGGTGAAGTACAGCCCACGGTCCAGGAACGGGATGCCGGTGGCAAGGATCACGTGGTTGGCGATTAGCCGTCCCGCGGAGGTGATCACCTGTGAGGTCTCGCCGGGCTGAACCTTGATCACTCGAACTCCATCGATGATCACGCCGCCGGTCTCACGTAACTCTCGCACCAATGCGCTAAGTACCTGGACCGGATCGAACTGAAGTTGATCACGGAGGCACACCGCCGCGTAAGTGGGATAAGGCAGCTCGACCGCATCGATCATCTCGACGGGCAGATTGAGCCGGCGGCCGATGTCGTACTCGCGACGGACGGCTGATGCGCCGGCGGGCGTCCCCGCGTAGGTGTAGGCATCTCGGCGCTGGATCTCAACGCTGTGCTCTTCACAGTAGCCCCGCAGCCATTCCTGGGCTTCACGATTCCCCTCCAGGTAGGCGCTGGCTACGTGCTCGGTGTGGTTGGAAACGATGGTGGATAGTCGAGTCCCCTGCAGCAACGTGACCTTGGCCGTCGAGTGGCCGGTTGTCACCGCGCCGACCGAGCGAGCCTCGAGCACGGCCACCTGACGACCCGCGCGGGCAAGTAACAGGGCGGTCGTCAGGCCCGTCAGCCCGGCACCGACAACGACGTCGTCGTATTGGGTGTTGGGCCGAAACCAGTCAGTTTCTACTGCCGGTGGAGGGTCTAGCCAAATGGATGGCAGCTCGTCGTTGGACACATCGTCCGGGTACCCCGTCGCTGCCGGCTCAACCGAGCTAGCCCCGCGAATGGCGGCCGATGGCTGATCGAATCAGGCTTCATTCCTGGCGTTGTGCGTAGAAACGCAGACCTGAGCAAGGGTGAGGGCCTTCCTCTGTTAAAGAGGAAGGCCCTCGTGTGTAGGAGCTGGGCGCCAGTTAGGCGTCAGTGAGCGTGCCCGTGGCCGGCAGGCGCGTTGTCTTCCTCCTCGGGCTTCTCCACTACCAAGGTCTCGGTAGTCAGCAGCAGCGCAGCGATCGAAGCGGCGTTAGCAAGCGCAGAGCGCGTTACCTTGACCGGGTCGATAACACCGTCGGCGTACAGGTCGCCGTACGTGCCGGTATCTGCGTTGTAGCCCTGACCAGGCTCCAGCTCGGCCACCTTGGATGCCACGACGTAGCCCTGCTCGCCACCGTTCTCGGCGATCCAGCGAAGTGGCTCAGCCAACGCCCGCCTGACAATGCCGACGCCGACCCGCTCGTCATCGGTGAGACCCAAGTCGCCCTTCAGCGCTTGCGCTGCATGGATCAGGGCCGAGCCACCACCGGCGACGATGCCCTCTTCGATGGCTGCGCGGGTAGCCGAGACAGCATCTTCGATGCGGTGCTTCTTCTCCTTGAGCTCCACTTCGGTAGCGGCACCGACCTTGATCACGCAGACGCCACCGGCGAGCTTGGCGACTCGCTCCTGCAGCTTCTCCCGATCCCAGTCGGAATCCGTGCGAGCGATCTCGGCCTGCAGCTGTGCCACTCGAGCCTTGACCTCACTCGCATCGCCGGCGCCGTCGACGATCGTGGTGTTGTCCTTGGTCACCACAATCCGACGAGCGCGGCCCAAGACGTCCAGACCGACCTGGTCGAGCTTGAGACCCACCTCAGGCGAGACCACCTTGCCACCGGTCAGGATGGCGATGTCCTCGAGCATGGCCTTGCGGCGGTCACCAAAGGCCGGAGCCTTAACCGCCACCGAGGTAAAGGTGCCGCGGATCTTGTTGACGACCAGGGTGGACAGCGCTTCGCCGTCGACGTCCTCAGCCACCACAAAGAGCGTGCCGGAGGCGCCAATGACCTTCTCCAGCAGCGGGAGCAGGTCGGTCATCGACGAAATCTTGCCTGAGTTGATCAAGATGTACGGATCGTCGAGAACGGCTTCCATGCGCTCCGGATCGGTCACGAAGTACGGCGAGAGATAGCCCTTGTCGAACTGCATGCCCTCGGTGAACTCAAGCTCGGTGCCCATGGTCTGGGACTCGTCGACGGTGATGACGCCGTCCTTGCCGACCTTGTCGAAGGCCTCAGCGATCAAACGACCGATCTCCTCATCGCGCGCGGAGATGGTAGCCACGTGCGCCATGTCCTCGGTGGTTTCAACCTCCCGGGCGTTCTCCCGAAGTCGGTCCTCGACCGCAGCAACGGCGGCGTCAATGCCGCGCTTGAGGGCGACCGGGCTGGCGCCGGCCGCAACTGCACGGAGGCCTTCGTGCACCAAGGACTGGGCGAGGACCGTCGCAGTGGTCGTACCGTCGCCGGCGACATCGTTGGTCTTGGTGGCGACTTCCTTGGCGAGCTGAGCACCGAGGTTCTCGTACGGGTTCTCGAGCTCAACGTCGCGTGCTACCGTCACGCCATCGTTGGTGATGGTCGGCGCGCCCCACTTCTTGTCAAGCACGACGTAGCGGCCCCTGGGACCAAGAGTGACCTTCACCGTGTCGGCGAGAATGTCGACGCCGCGCTCGAGCGAGAGACGTGCCTCCTCGTCGAACTGAAGCATCTTTGCCATTAGTTGAGATCCCCCTACTTGGTAACGACCGCGAGAATGTCGCGGGCATTGAGAATCAGCAGGTCCTTACCGTCGTATTTGACCTCGGTACCGCCGTACTTGCTGAAGATCACGACGTCACCCTCGGAGACATCAATCGGTACGCGCTTGCCGTTGTCATCAACACGACCAGGACCGGTGGCCAGCACCTTGCCCTCCTGCGGCTTCTCCTTGGCGGTGTCGGGAATGACCAGGCCGGAAGCCGTGGTCTGCTCTGCTTCGAGCGGCTCAACGAGGATGCGATCCTCGAGCGGCTTGATCGTGACTGCCACGTTCAAACCCCTTTCACAAGTGATATGTCCGGATATGTCTGATGGTTCGAGACGTCGTCGCGGGTGCCATCTCGACCCGCCAGTATGAACTGGCACACTCATGGGGAGAGTGCTAATCCGACATTAGCACTCGATGTATGCGAGTGCCAGCGGAGCAATGTGAACGTCTGGATCCGGCCTCAAGCAGGCTTTGCTCCTCGCAACTCGCCTTGTGGAGCCGACTCCTGCTGCATGCTCTATGTATGCCGGAGGCCCACTTTGAGGAGTGGATTGCTCAGCGATATCGGACCCTTTGGCCAGAGCTATTTGAACCTGCCGTCGTCGAGGCAACTGTCGACTTTCTGGCCCGTCTAGCGGGGGCCGGTTCAGCTTTGGAGTTCGGCATTGGCACTGGTCGTATCGCCATCCCGCTGCGGCGGCGGGGCGTTCTGGTTAAGGGAATCGAATTGTCCAGGGCGATGGCCGCGGAGCTGACTGCACAAGATGAGGCCTCGAACATCGATGTGACGATCGGCGACTTCGCGAAAACCAAGACCGACGGAGCCTTCCGACTCGTCTATCTGCTGCGGAACACCATTACGAATCTGATCACTCAGGATGAACAAATTGATGCGTTTCGCAACGCCGCCGCACACCTAGAGCCGGGCGGGTACTTCCTGATCGAGAACTATGTCCCCGAGCTGCGACGACTTCCTCCCGGCGAGAAGATGCATGTCTTCACAGCGACGCCCAGCCATCTCGGCTTCGAAAAGTACGACGCTGCCAGGCAGGTTGCGGTGTCTCATCATTACTGGGTCATCGATGGCCAGTTCAAGCAGTTCTCCTCGCCACACCGTTATGTGTGGCCTGCCGAGCTGGACCTCATGGCTCGGTTGGCCGGACTGATCTTGGTACAGCGATGGAGCGGCTGGAATCGCGAGCCGTTCACTAGCGAGAGTCGGAGCCATATCTCGGTTTGGCAGCAGCCGGCGTAATTCGCGGATTAGATCCGCTGGACCACCACGGCGATGGTGCCTTTCGGCGTCGGGGAAATCACTAGGGTCGCAGTGTTGGCACCAGCCAGCCGTAGCCGCTTTCGCAGGTGGGCCGGATCCATATCGACGCCCCGTTTCTTGATCTCCAGGACGCCGATCCGTGCTTCTCGGACCCAGGCTCGCAGCGCTTTGAGATGGAATGGCAGGGGTTGCTGCACCTCAAATGCAGTCGCGAACGGCGTGCTCAAGAGCTGATCATTCGTCAGGTACGCGACCTGGGAGTGCAGCAGTCCGGCACCCAGCTGGTGACCCAGCTCTGCAATTGCGCCGGCTCGGATTACGGCGCCAGCAGGTTCGTAGAGGTAGCGACCGAGATCGCGCACTGGTAGCGAAGCTGCTCCAGTCACGGTCAGCCGCGCGTCAGGCATGATCAGCGCGGAGCGTCGACCTGGGCTCGAGCCCGTGCCGGTCCAAAGCCCTACCTCGACCGTCTCGCCACGATGGGTGATCCATTCGGCTTCAACCGCCTCGGGTATCAGCGAATGCGGTAGACCCGGGCCGAGCTTGACGCCCGCAGTCCGATCGCCGTCAAGGATCCCCGTCACAATCGACCAATCGGGCATGAAGTCCTCCACTCGCCAGGCGCGCCCATGATCATTCCGCCGGGCGGGATCGCAGAACACTCCGACTTCCGGGGTGATCAATTGCTCGGAAACTTCACTGACATCGGCGCAGATGACCTCCGCGCGGCCTGCGAGATTGGCTTGCGCCACTGCGGCGGTCGCAGCATCGACATCCACTGCGACGACCTCCAGACCTGCTCGGATGAACGCCATGGAATCCGAGCCAATGCCGCACCCAAGATCGACTATGCGGCGGACACCGGCCCTCACGAACCGAGTCGCGTGATGGTCCGCGACCTCCGGTCGCGTCGCCTGCTCCAGCCCGGCTCTAGTAAAGAACATCTCCAGCGCAGCATCGCCAAACTTTGCCGTTGCCTGCCGACGCAAACTGACCTGAGTGAGGGCTGCCGCAGCAAGCTCAGGACCGAACGCCGCCCGCATCCGAGAAGCTGCTGCCAAAGACTCAGGGTCTGCTTCCGCCATCGCCGCAGCTAGTGCGTCCGGGGTTAGACCGAAGGGCGGCGACACGTGCCTATTGTCACCGCCGTGTTGGACCTGATCAGAAAGGTGCGGCCTGATTTTGCATCGAGCGATAACGGTGCTGCCCTTGATTTGCCGAAATGGTAGCCGGCGCCGGCGGCCAGCCATTACCCTCGGCGCGTGCGCATCGCTGTCACTGGTTCCATAGCGATGGACCATCTGATGAAGTTCTCTGGCACGTTCGCAGAGTCTTTGCTAACCGAGCAGCTGGATCGGGTATCGCTTTCCTTCCTGGTAGAGGATCTGCAGATCCGTCGCGGTGGCATCGCGCCCAACATTTGCTTCGGCTTGGCCGGACTCGGCCTGGAGCCACTGCTCGTTGGATCGGTCGGTGAGGACTTTGCTGACTATCGCGCTTGGCTGGAACGGCACGGAATCCAGACCTGGCCAGTACGAGTCTCCGAAACCCAGCACACCGCACGCTTCATCTGCACAACGGATTCGGTCAATGCTCAGATCGGCTCCTTCTATGCCGGCGCCATGGCGGAGGCGCGACTGATTGAACTGCAGCCCATCGCCGAGCGGGCGGGCGGGCTTGATCTTGTGGTGATCTCGCCGAACGATCCGGAGGCGATGCAGCGGCACACCGACGAGTGCCGTAGTCGGGGATTCAACTTCGTCGCTGACCCATCCCAACAGATGGCGTGGCTCGATGGCGAGCAGATCAAACGGTTGATCGACGGCGCGACGTACTTGTTCTCCAATGACTACGAGGACGGTCTGATAACGCAGAAGACCGGCTGGTCGCATGACGAAATCGTGGAGCGAGTCGGTGTGCGGGTAATCACCCGCGGCGCCAAAGGGTCCACGATCGAGGTCACAGGCGAGCCCCAGCTAGACATACCAATTGCGCGGGAGGTTGCTCGGGTCGATCCGACCGGCGTGGGCGACGCCTACCGCGCCGGATTTCTTGCCGGACTTGCTTGGCGGCTGCCGCTAGACCGCTGCGCGCAGCTCGGCTCGCAGCTGGCCAGCTATGCCATCGAGGTGGTTGGAACCCAGGAGTACCGCTTCGAGGGCACTTTCCTGACTCGCTTCGCGGAGGCCTACGGCTCCGAGGCCGCGGCCGAGATCACTCCGCACTTGTGCCATCTCCGCCTCTGACCTTCGGCTCCCCACCTTGTCGCAAGGTGTCAAATCACGATCTTGCTAACCGGCAGCGATGAGTCAGCTCCAATATCGAGCGCCGACGGTTTTCCACCAGCAGCAACGACCTCGGCACCCAGCACCGCGATCATCGCGCCGTTGTCGGTGCAGAGATTAGGGCGCGGGGTACGTAGTGAAATGCCACGCTCCGCCGCACGCTCGGCGAGTAGCGTCCGCAGCCGCCTGTTGGCTGCGACTCCGCCGCCAATTAGCAGGTCGGTCGCCCCGGTGGCGGTACAGGCATCCATGGCCTTGGCGCTGAGCACATCGCAGACCGCCTCCTGGAAGCTCGCCGCCACATCGGCAACGGGAATCTGGAGCCCGTCCCGCTGCCTGGCTTCCACCCAGCGCGCCACCGCGGTCTTGAGACCGGAAAACGAGAAGTCGAACCGGTGCCGCTCCAAATCCTTACGCGCGGTAAGGCCGCGCGGAAAACGGACATAGTCGGGATTTCCCGTGGCCGCCTTGTCGATGTAAGGGCCTCCCGGATACGGCAGGCCGAGCACTCGAGCGACCTTGTCGTACGCCTCCCCGGCCGCGTCGTCGATCGTCGAACCAAGTTCGGTGATGTTGTCGGCGATGCTGTCGACTTGAAGGAGTGAGGTGTGGCCGCCCGATACCAGCAGCGCGATGCAGCGCTGCGGAAGCGGCCCATGCTCCAGCAAATCGACCGCGACATGGCCAACGAGATGGTTGACCCCGTACAACGGCTTGTTCAAGGCGTACCCCAGAGCCTTGGCGCTGGCGAGACCAACCACCAGTGCACCCATCAGGCCAGGACCGACCGTAACTGCGACACCGTCGATCTCTGACAGATCGATGTCTGCAGCAGCGCAAGCGCGCTGCAACGTCGGCACCATCGCCTCCAGATGCGCGCGGCTTGCCACCTCCGGCACCACCCCGCCAAACCTCACATGCAGATCGACGCTGGAGGCCACTTCGTTAGCCAACAGCTCATGCCCACGGACAATGCCGACCCCGGTCTCGTCGCAGGAGGACTCGATGCCAACGATCAGCGGGCCGCCGCCAGCCGGGCTCCTGCTCACACTTCCTCCGTGATAGTTGCCATCCGTTCCGGCCAGCCTTTGAGGTCATAGAGCTTCAAGATCAACGCGTGTTGGCCCGGTCCGTAGTAGTTCTGCCGGGCGCCGAGCTGTTCGAAGCCCAACTGCTGATAGAGCGCAATTGCCGGCTCGTTGTCGTACCCAACGTCCAAGATCACCTCGCGCACTCCATGCCGCCGCACCCTCTCCAAACCCGCCTGCACTAGGTCGGATCCGATCTTGCGGCGCCGGCTGCTCGGCTCGACTACAAGGCGGTGCAGGTCTGCTAGCTCGCCAATGGTGTTGATCGAGATTACGCCGACCGGATGTTGGGCTCGGGCGATCAAGATCATGCGATGCCTAGCGAGCAGCTCGCCGCGCCAGGTGCGTTCACTCCACTGCTCTGCCGTAGGAAAGCCCAAGCGTTCCAGCAGCATGATCGCATCAAGATCATCAAGATGGGCGGGCAGGATGCTGATCTCGGGGTTGTGGGATGCTCTGATCATCGCCGCACGCCTTGATAGTGCAGTACTGATTTCGGCCGGGTCAGTTCGGTAGCATCAGGATGGCGCAGATAAAGCGGTTCGTGACCTGCATCGGGTAGCGTCGCGCCGCGGGTGGCGAGTACGCCTGGATCCATCGCCCGTGGGCCTGCTACCAGGCTGAGCTGATCGGAGTAGAGCTCAGCTGCCGGCCCGATGGCGGGCAGCGGCGGTACCTCGCTCGGCCGGGAGACGCTGGGCTCACCACTGCGTACGCCGTCGGCCCCGTATTGCGCCCAGTAGACCTCGCGCCGCCTGGCATCGGTTGCGACGATGAAGTCGCCGGAGGTTGCTCCGGCAAATTGCGCAGCCAGTACGTCGAGGCTGCAGACACCACGGAGCTCGATCTTGAGCACGTAACTGAGTATCTGAGCAGTGGCAACGCCAACTCGCAAACCGGTGAATGGGCCGGGCCCAAGGCCGACGATCAACTGGTCAAGATCACGAGGCCAGACGCCTGCGTCACTGAGACAATCGGAGATTAGTGGCATCAGCTGCTCGGCATGCGCCATGCGGTCAGCGACAGTTGCAGTTGCCAGCACACGCTCTCCCCGAGCAATCCCGACGTTGACCACCGTCGAGGTGTCGAGCGCCAGCACCAGTGCAGCCTCAGTCATGATCATCACCACGCAATACGCTGAGGTCGACTCCGCGCCATCGAGCACCGATGGCACGGATCGTGACGATTCGCGCGCTGTCATCACCGGTTGCCAGGGATTCTGCCTCAGAGGTCCAGATGTCGATCTCCAATCGGTGCTCAGACAGACCCTCAGCAATCCCCTGACCCCACTCCACAACGGTAATCGAGTCGGCCACGGCGGCGTCTAGATCAAGATCATCCAGCTCGGATTCGGTCGAGAGCCGGTAGGCGTCGACGTGCATCAAGGTAGGTCGGCCGATTCGGGACGGATGGATGCGAGACAAGACGAAGGTTGGGGAAATGATCGGGCCTTCGGAACCCAGCCCATGCCCGATTCCTTGAGTTAGCGTTGTCTTACCCGCACCAAGATCACCGGCAGCAAGTATCACATCGCCTTGTTCCAGCAAGAGCGCCAACCGTTCGCCAAGCCGCACCATCGCTTCACTGGTCGGAACCTTGATCGCCAACGGCAGCCGTTTGGCCAAGATCACGCCACTCGGCACCCGCCGGTCGAGGGTGAAACCGCGATGTTGCCAGAAGCCGACGAACTCCGGGAACTCTGTCCTGACCAAGAGCTCGACGCGATGGAAGCCACGGATAGCCGCGAGCTCTTCAGCCGCGGTCACCATGGCTGAAGCGATGCCATGCCGCTGCAGGTCCGGGTGGACTGCCACCCTGGAGAACCTTGCGACACCATCCGCCTCAGGCAGGACGACGATGACACCTGCCGGACGGCCGCCGACCTGGGCAAATATTCCGCTGCCACGGCGCATTTTGGCAGCCAGGGTGTCCGCGGTCTCCGCAATGGCATCAGACGGCGGATCGACCTGGGGCCGCGCGCCGAAAGCACTGTGGATGACTTCAACCATCCCGGCCGCGTCCTGCGGCGACGCGATCGAAACCACAAGATCAGAAACCGAAACACTCACCAGCGGCAATGGTAATGGCGTTCAGAGGGCCGACTTGCACACTTCCACAGTGCGCATTACCTGCACCGGGCGCACGCATGCCTGAGCACACCTATATGTGCCCCGAGCGCACATGTGCCCTGAGCCTGTCGAAGGGCAGGCACTTCAACGGACGCCGTCCTGAGCCTGTCGAGGACTCAGCGGGCGTTCTGTGATAAATCGGCGCGTACCCGATCGATCAGCCCATCCAAGGCGTCATTAAAGATCTCATGCTTCTCGATCATGCCTAGATGCCCACAGTTCTCGACACGGATAGCCTCCGCCTTGGGAAGCAAATCGATGATCCGAGCCGTGTGCTCGATGGGAGTGATCACATCATCCTCACCGCCAACTACAACTATCGGCACGGTGCTCAAGATTTCCAGCGCGCGAAACTCGTTAAGTTCGCTGAAGGCGGGGAAGTAGTCAGCCACCACTTCCAGAGGAATCTCTGCCAGCATCTCTGAAGCGAAGTCCACATAACTCGGCGGCACGTCTGGTCCAAACGCCAGGCGGCGCGTCACCACATAGCCAAGATCGCTGCCGGCGCGGCGGCCATGAGCAACGAGTTCTGGGATTCGGTTCAGGCCAGCCAGCAACGGCTCCGCGACTCGGTGAAAGGTACGCGCGGGAATACCGCGGATCGGTGAATGCTCCGTCATTTCCCCGGCGGAGGTACACAACAGGGCCACGCCAAGGATTCGATCGCCGAACAGTTCAGGGTGAGACTGCGCCAGCCGCATGATCGCCATGCCGCCCATTGAGTGCCCGATCAGGATGACCGGCGCGTCGCCCACAACCTCCCGGAGTACCTGATAAAGATCTTCGGCAAGCTGGGGAATCCGGCAGAGCCCAGCCTCCGAGCGGCTCGACCTGCCGTGAGAGCGCTGGTCGTAGAACACCTCGCGAAATCGGCCACGGAAGTAGCGGCGCTGAAAATGCCAGCAGTCAAGGTGCAAACCGTAGCCGTGCACAAACAGCAGCGTGAATTCCCCCCGGGGGTGCGGGGGGGTCGTCCCCCCCGGGATCAGCACAGCGTTGGCGGGTCCCTCATCCACCTCGGTATGCAGCACGACGCCATCCGGGGTGATGACCTCCGGCCCGTCGGACCGCAGCGAAAAGAACTCCTCGATGGCGGCTTGTGAGCTGCGCGCGATCCGTTTGGACACAATCCTGCGTTCCAGCTCGACACCCATCGCGACGCCACCGGCCGCGAGGGCGGCAGCGCTGGCAACCAGCCCTAGGCCTGCGGCGAGCCCGCCACGCCTAGCCGCCATTACGCGATCTCCTCGCTGGCATTGAGATACCGGCGTGGCACCCGAGTCCCGATTCGCGTCACGATCTCGTAGCCGATGGTGTCGCACCAGAAAGCCCAGTCAGCAGCGGTCGGTTCACCATGATCACCGGGGCCGAAAACGATCACTTCCTCGCCGGGCTGGCCAACCCGCCCCTGGCCCAGCTCCACGACGAATTGGTCCATGCAAATCCGCCCGCGAACCGGGACCCGGCTTCCGGACCAGCCCACCGATGCCCGATTCCCCGCATGTCGCGGTATGCCATCGCCATAACCGAGCGGCACCAGGCCGACTGTTGTGGACTCCGGGGCGATCCAGGTCCAGCCGTACGAGACACCCGCGCCAGCCGCAATCTGCTTCACATTGACCAGCTGGGCGCGAAGTCGCATGACCGGCCGCAGGGCAACTCCGGCAAGCGCCGCGATCCCTGGGGCCGGGTCGATGCCATACGTAGCAATCCCGACCCGGACCAGATCCAGCCGCGCCTCTGGCACTACGAGAGTGGCGGCGGAGTTGGCCAGGTGCCGCAGTGTGGGTTCAAGGCCGGCAGCCCGGGCCTCTTCGTAGGCCCGCTGGAAGGCTGCAATCTGAAGCGGAACCGACGGGTGGCCGGGCTCGTCGGCTGCGGCCAGGTGTGACCAGATGCCGACCACCTCAATAGCCCCTGCCTGTTCGGCCTCTGACGCCGCGGCGCAGACCTGCTGCCAGTCGTAGCCCGGTGCGCCGTTGCGGGAGAGCCCACTGTCGATCTTGAGGTGTACGCGGGCGCGGCGCTGCGCGGTGGCCGCTGCCGAGATCAGTCGGCCGATTTGCTCAACGGAGTGGGCACCGACGTCGACATCGGCCGCGACCAGTGGTGTCAGGTCTTCATCAAGCCCATAAAGCCAGCAGAGCAAAGGCCCGGTGTCGCCGGCATCGCGCAGCTGCAGAGCCTCCGTCGGGGTCGCCACGCCCAGCCACTCCGCACCTGCTACCCGAGCCTGGACAGCACATTGCACAATGCCGTGCCCATAGCCGTCTGCCTTCACTACCACCATCACTGGAACCCCGGCGTGAGCCTTGAGGGTTGCGACATTGGACCGGAATGCGGCCAGATCGATCTCTGCGCAGGCCGTCGCGGGGTTAATGCCAGCCATTGCCGTGGGCGCCCGCAGCTGACTGATCACTGCTTCCTCGCACGTTCCTGGAGGCGTCCCAAGGTCTGGCCGATGGCGCGCGCCAGCTGCTGGGGTGCCAATACGCCAGGATGCTGGGCTGCGGCGACAGCTTGTACCGAAGCCCCCAGCTGACCGGCACTCGTAGGATCCAGGCCATTGGCCAGCAAAGCGGCGCAGACCCCGCCGAGTACGTCCCCGGAGCCGGCCTGTGCGGTCCACGCGGGTCCCGGCACTGCCACCAGCACCGGACCACCGTCGGGGGCTGCTACCAGCTGTGTCGCGCCCTTCAACAGGACATTCGCTCCGGTTTCACTGGCGCCTGCGCGTACCGCTCGGACCGGGTCATCCTCCACCCAGCTGCGCTCCTGCTTCAGAAGCCTTGCCAGCTCACCTGCATGAGGCGTCAGGAGCCAGTTGGCTGGAGCCGGTTTGGGCAGACAGCCGAGCCCATCGGCGTCCACCACCGCCGGCACTCCTTCCTCGGCGGCGCGCGCCAACACCTGGGCACCATCGGCGCGTTCGCCCCAGCCCGAGCCAAAGAGCTGGGCCTGCACCCGACCAGGCGAGAACACAACATTGGGCAGCTGGGCAGAGATGATCTCGGCCGGTCGTTTGGCACCGAGGAAGCGGACGTAACCGGCGCCGCCGTAGACGGCACCATAGACCGACATCACGGCAGCACCCGGGTACTGATCCGAACCTGTGTCGACTCCGACGACGCCGCGGGAGTACTTGTCGCTGCGCTCGGTTGGATATGGCCAGGAACGTGCTAGCTCATCCTCATCGAGGCCAAGCAGATCAGGCGTCTCATCATGATCAGTGCCGAATCCGATATCGACCACGGTTATTGCGCCGCAGTGGGAAAGCGCCGGCTGTAGCAGGTGACAAGGCTTCATCTCGCCAAAGGTCACTGTCGATGTTGCGCGAACCGCTGCACCTGGCACTGCGCCGCTGTCCGCGGCAACTCCGGAGGGTAAATCGACAGCCACGACGGGGATGCCGCGTCGTTCGACGGATTGAATCAGTCGCGCGATCGGGTCGGGCAGTCCGGGCCGGCCACCGATACCCAGAATCCCGTCGATCACCAGGTCCCAGGCCATGTCGATGACGCCATCATCGAGGTCAATCAGTTGCCCGCCTGCCGCAATCAGAGCAGCATGGCCAGCTGGGTGCGGGGTGCCGAGGCACTTGACGGCGGTGACACGTACGCCACGGCGGGCCAGCCGTACGCCAGCGAACAGTGCGTCGCCACCGTTGTTGCCAGCCCCGACCATGATCATGACATGACGGCCGTAGCGGCCGCCAGTCGTGGCCAGCAGCAGGTCCGACGCGTTCGCGGCTACGCCCGCAGCGGCTCGCTGCATTAGCGCATCGACGCCTTCAATGGCAATAGCCCGCTCTTCGATGCTCCGAATCTTGTCCACGCCGTACGCGCGCATGATCACGCTTCGCAGATTACGACGGCCGAGGCAATACCGGCGTCATGGGACATGCTGAGGTGGATGGTGCCGATGCCGAGTTGGGAAGCTCGGGCAGCGACCGTACCAGTGATCTTGAACGAGGGCTTGCCCTGGTGATCTGTTAGCACTTCGGCATCCAGCCACGACAGGCCGTCCGGCGCTCCCAGCGCTTTCGCCAACGCCTCCTTTGCGGCAAATCGAGCGGCTTTGGATGCCATCGGCCGCTCCGCCTCCGCAGGAGTGAAGATCCGCCGGACGAGGCCCGGCCGGCGCTCTATCGATTCGGCAAATCGATCGACGTCACAGACATCGATGCCAACCCCAATGATCATGAATGGGGGATCATTCACGCCCGAAGCGTGATCATGAACAGGCACCTGATCATCGCGCTTACTCGACTGTGACGGACTTGGCGAGATTGCGCGGTTGATCTACGTCGTGGCCTTTCTTAGTGGCAAGTTCGCAGGCGAACATCTGCAACGGCACGGTAGCCACCAAGGGCTGCAGTAGCGGCGACACCTTCGGCAAGCTGATCAAGACGTCCGCGTACGGGCGTACCACAACGTCACTCTCTTCGGCCAGCACAATCGTCTTGGCACCGCGGGCGCGTACTTCTTGAAGGTTGGAGAGAACCTTCTCGTGCAGTATGTCATCGGGCGGCGGAACCACGATGAACACTGGCAGCTGGTTCTCAATGAGCGCGATCGGGCCATGCTTCAGCTCCCCGGCCGCGAAGCCCTCGGCGTGGATATATGCCAGCTCCTTAAGCTTCAGGGCGCCTTCCAATGCCACCGGATAGCCAACGTGGCGGCCGATGAAGAGCACAGACCGCTTATCGGCGAATTCCGCCGCGAGCTCATTCACCGGTTCCATGTCGTCGAGCACCTTGGATATGGCATCCGGCATAGTTGTCAATTCCCGGAGGATCTCAGAGATTTCACGGCATTCCTTGGCCTCACGCACCTGTGCCAGGTAGAGGCCGAGCAGGTAGCAAGCAACGAGCTGAGTCAGGAAACCCTTGGTAGACGCCACTCCAATTTCGGGTCCGGCGTGGGTGTAGATCACCGCATCCGACTCTCGTGGAATGGTCGATCCGTTGGTGTTACAGATTGCGAGCACCCGAGACTGCTGCTCTCGGGCATGCCGGATAGCCATCAAGGTGTCGGCCGTTTCGCCCGATTGGCTGATTGCAACGACCAGGGTGGTGGGACCGACAATCGGGTCGCGGTAGCGGAACTCGCTCGACAGTTCAACCTCGCATGGGATCCGCGTCCAATGCTCGATCGCGTACTTGGCGACAAGTCCGGCGTAGAAGGCGGTGCCGCAGGCGACCACGATGATCTTGTCCACGCGCCGCAGCTCGTCCTCGGGGATACGAATCTGGTCCAACCTCAGACGATCGTCCGCGTCATGCCGGCCCAGGAGTGTGTCGGCAACTGCACGCGGCTGCTCGTAGATCTCCTTCCGCATGAACCAGTCGTAGCCACCCTTTTCGGCCGCGGACAGGTCCCAGTCGACGTGGTACGGACGCACCTCGGCTGGCACGCCATCGAAGGTTGTGACCTCGACCCGGTCGGGCGTAATGCTCACCAATTGATCTTGGCCGAGCTCAATAGCCTCGCGGGTGTGCTGGATGAATGCCGCAACGTCAGAGGCGACAAAGTTCTCTCCGGCTCCCACGCCGACGACGAGGGGGGAATTTCGACGGGCAGCGACGACCGTGTCTGGTTGCTGACTGTCTACTGCTACCAGGGTGAACGCACCGTTGAGGCGTCGACAAACCTGACGCATCGCCTCATCGAGGGCCAAGCCCGCGGCCAACTGTTGGCCCACCAGTTGCGCAACGATCTCGGTATCGGTCTCCGATGCGCAGGTGATCCCGGCCTCTTTCAGCTCCTCCCGCAGCGTCAGGTAGTTCTCGATGATCCCGTTGTGAACCAGCGCAAGGCGGCCATCCAAAGAGGTATGTGGATGGGCGTTGACGTCATTGGGTGCCCCGTGGGTTGCCCATCTGGTATGACCGATGCCCAGATTGCTTGGTGGTAGCTGCTCCTCGGCAAGCAGCTTCTCCAGATTGCCGAGCTTGCCCGCCTTCTTGGCGACGTGCAACATCGTGTCGGAGACGATCGCGACGCCTGATGAGTCATACCCGCGATACTCAAGACGGCGCAGACCCTCGATTATGACGTCCAGCGCCGCCTTGTCTCCGACGTACCCGACGATTCCGCACATAGGCGGAACTGTACCTTTCCAGCCCCGCCTGTCAGGTGCGTCAGCGATACCTTGAGCACGATGTCAGCCGATCCTTCGTCCGACACTAGATTTCTGTTTATGCCGGACGATGCCCAGCTCCACGGAGCGTATTTAGAGCGGAGTCGGGCAGACTGGGCCGAACTCGCGGAACATATGCCAATCCCGCTCGATGAGACGACCCTGGAAAAAATCCGCGGTCTGGGTGATCCGACCAGCATGCTCGACGTCCGCGAGGTGTATCTGCCCCTGACGCGGCTCTTGAGCCGGTATTTCCTGCACACTAGCGAGTTGCATACCTCGACGAATGAGTTTCTGCAGCTATCGGTGGAGCGTACGCCGTTCGTAATCGGCATCGCCGGATCTGTAGCCGTCGGAAAGTCCACGACAGCTCGCCTGCTGCGCGAACTGCTGGCCGCTTGGCCGGAGCATCCACGGGTCAGCCTGGTAACGACGGACGGCTTCCTGCTGCCCAACGCCGAACTAGAACGTCGTGGCTTGTTACAGCGCAAGGGGTTTCCGGAGTCGTACGATCGGCGCGCCCTGTTGCGGTTCGTGATCGATGTCAAGTCTGGCCAGGAAGAGGTGTTTGCACCCGTCTACAGCCATCTGACCTATGACATCGTGCCTGATGCTCAGATCAGAGTGCGGCGGCCCGACATCTTGATCTTGGAAGGTCTGAATGTGCTGCAGCCGGCGCGCCCGCGCCTCGACGGCGCAACCGGCCTTGCGGTCAGCGACTTCTTCGACTTCTCGGTTTACGTGGACGCCGACGCCGATGATGTGCGGGACTGGTACGTGAGCCGCTTTCTGTCGCTGCGTGACACGGCCTTTCGGGATCCCAGGTCCTACTTCACCCGTTATGGCAGCCTGACGACCAGCGAGGCGGTCCGGCAGGCGCGCTACCTGTGGGACACCATCAATGGGCCCAATCTGACGGCCAACATCCTCCCGACCAAGGGACGGGCCACCGTAATCCTGCGCAAGGACCGTGATCACTCGGTGCAGTGGGTGCGGATTCGCAAGGTCTGATCGCCAGCTCTAGCCAATCCCGGTCCTTGATAGGGACCTTCCTCGAGTCGGAAACCTACGTTCACGTAGCCTGCGGTCGCTCTGCACTGGTTGCAACCTGTGCAGACCGTCAGAAACCTATGCAGAGCTGTCGTTCTTGGAGCGCCGCCTGGGCCTGCTAAACGGAGCCCGAGTACCGTCGGGACATGACCACCGAGTACGTCACGATGTCGGACAAGGTCCGGATTGGAGCCGGCACTGCCCTCAAGTTTGGCTTCTTTGCAGCCTTCGGAGTCTTCTTGTTCTACGTGATCTTGTCTGTCGTGTTGGGCATTGTGGCGCTCCTACTGGGAGCGGCTGGTTTATACGACATCAACAGGCTGCTTCCCGGCTAAAGGGCCGGTGCAGGCCATTTTCCGGAGCTGCTCGCGCATCCGACGCTCGCAGCTAGAGGGCCAATGAGGCCCTCACCACATCAGCGAGCCGATGCGCGATGGCAGTAGCAGCCTCGTAGGTTTCGGCCTCCACCATGACGCGTACCAGCGACTCAGTGCCGGACGGGCGTAGCAAAACCCGGCCCGAATCGCCGAGTTCGGCCTGCGCTTCATTCACGGCTGCATTGACCGTGGGATCTGTCGCTGCACGGCTTTTGTCAACATTGGGCACGTTGACCAGTACCTGGGGCAGCCTGGTCATCACCGAAGCCAACTGAGCTAGGGATTGACCGGAGGTCGCCATCCGGTTCATCAGATGAAGGGCGGTCAGTACGCCGTCTCCGGTGGTGGCGTGCTCCAGCATCACGATGTGCCCGGACTGCTCCCCGCCGAGAACGTAATCGCCGGCTTTCATGGCCTCCAGCACGTAGCGATCGCCAACCTTGGTCTGCTGAACCGTGATCCCACGGCTGCGCATCGCATTGACCAAGCCCAGGTTGCTCATCACCGTGGCCACGATGGTGTCGTTCTTGAGCCGCCCCTGCTCTAGGAGTGCGAGCGCCAAGATCGCCAAGATTTGATCGCCATCGACAATCCGGCCGAAGGTGTCCACCGCAAGGCAGCGATCGGCATCGCCGTCGAGCGCGATTCCGAGGTCCGCATGCTGCTCGAGTACGGCTTCTCGTAGCGAGTCCATGTGGGTGGAGCCGCAATTGTCGTTGATGTTGACACCGTCGGGCTGGGCATGGATTCGGTGGACTTCAGCTCCTTGAGCCTCGAAGGCAGCAGGCGCTGCCTGAAAGGCGGCTCCATTGGCACAATCCACAACGACCTTGATTCCTTCGAGGCTTACCGGCCGCTCAAGGCTGTTGACCAAGTGCGCCACGTACGTCTCGACCAGTGATTCGTCGACACTGACGCGGCCGACGGCCGCTCCGGTAGGGCGGGCCCAGACCTCGGTAAGCCGTGACTCGATGGTGTCCTCAAGCTCGTCGTCCAGCTTGTTGCCGCCCCGCGCGAAGAACTTGATGCCGTTGTCGGGCATGGGGTTGTGGCTGGCAGACAGCATCACACCAAGATCGGCATTGCAGGCCTCGGTAAGAAAGGCCACCCCGGGAGTCGGCAGAATGCCGAGTCGTACCACATTGACACCGGCACTGGCCAGACCGGCAACGACCGCCGCCTCGAGGAACTCTCCGGAAGCCCGCGGATCCCGGCCAACGAGCGCTACCGGCGGATCTCCGGTGAACTGCCCGCTCTCATCCAGTACGTGGGCCGCGGCAACCGATAGGCTCAACGCGAGCTCCGCGGTAAGTGCCTCATTGGCCTTACCGCGTACGCCGTCGGTCCCGAAGAGTCGCCCCACTGGTCTTTATCCGCGCGACTACCTCTTGCTGTACTGGGGAGCCTTCCGGGCCTTCTTCAGACCCGCCTTCTTACGTTCCTTGATCCGCGCGTCACGGGTCAGCAAGCCGGCCTTCTTCAGCGCGGAACGGCTGGCTTCGGCATCAACGGCATTGAGAGCACGCGCGATACCCAACCGCAGAGCGCCAGCCTGACCAGTAACGCCACCGCCGTGGATGCGGGCAATAACGTCGTACAGGCCGTTCACCGAGGCTGCTGCGAAGGGTTCAGAAACCAGCTGCTGGTGCACCTTATTGGGGAAATAGTCGTTGAGGGTGCGGCCGTTAATGGTCCACTGCCCGCTGCCAGGGACGACGCGGACACGGGCCACTGCCTCCTTGCGGCGACCGGTGGCAGCACCGGGCGCCACAATGGCCGGGCGTCCCGCCGGGCCATGAGAAACCTGCGGCGTCGCCTCCGAACGAAAGGCGATCTCACGGTCGTCCTCGAGGAAGGGGCTGATGTCGTCCTCGTCGACCGGCTCGGTGGCGCTGTTAGTCACTGCGATGCTTCCTTGCTTTCCTCTTTTATCTATGTGTCTTGCTGCGAAGGTACTGGGCGATCTGGTAGGGCTTCGGCTACTGCGCGATCTGGGTGATCTGGTAGGGCTTCGGCTACTGCGCGATCTGGGTGATCTGGTAGGGCTTCGGCTGCTGGGCGGTGTGCGGATGCTCAGGCCCGGCGTACACCCTGAGCTTTCTCATCAGCCTGCGACTGAGCTTGTTCTTCGGGAGCATCCCCCAGACAGCAAGCTCGACGGCCTTGCGCGGATCCCGGTCGAGCAGTTCTCCGTAGGGCACAGACTTCAGACTTCCAGGCCGGCCGGAGTGTCGGCGGGCCAGCTTGTCAGTGCGCTTGTTTCCGGTGAGAGCGATCTTGGACGCGTTCACGACAACAACAAAGTCCCCGCCGTCGACATGCGGGGCGTAGGTCGGCTTGTGTTTGCCACGCAATAGCGTCGCGGCGGTCACCGCAAGCCTGCCCAGCACAACATCGTTGGCATCAATGAGGTGCCACGACCTCGTGATGTCGCCAGGTTTCGGGCTGTAGGTGGACATAACCGGCTTCCATTTGTGACGCGAGCGAGCTCTAGGTGTGAACGAATCTTTGTCGCATCCAATACCTGATTCCGGGCACGCGAGACTACACGCGTGGACGCAACAGCCGACCAGATTACCTGCGGTGGCTACCGCCGGTCAAAAGCGGCGATGTCAGCCCCGGCTGGAAGTATTTCTCTCTCCACTATTAGAGAGGACATGTGATGCTGCGCGGATTCACCACAGTCAACTACTGGGCCGATGACGTAGAGGCAGCTCGGGACTGGTACGCCAGGCTTCTTGAAATCGAGCCATACTTCCAGCGCCCTGAAGAGGGTCCGCCAGCCTATGTGGAGTTCCGAGTCGGAGCTGACGAGGACGAGCTCGGCCTGATTGACCGCCGGTACGCCCCACCTGGTTCCGCCGGTGAGCCGGGCGGAGTAGTCATGCATTGGCAGGTCGACGACGTGTGGGCGGCCGTTGCCCGGCTGCTCGAACTCGGTGCCACGGAATACCAGCCGGTCACCGAACGCGAAGCTGGGTTTGTCACCGCCTCAGTGCTGGATCCCTTCGGCAACATTCTTGGGCTCATGTACAGCCCGCACTTCGTGGAGATGCATCGACCTCAGTGAAACCACTTGGCTAGGGTCGCGCGTCTTTCCCTCGCTTCGTAGCTTCCTCGGCCACTTTCTCAAGCTGTAAGCGGTAGTTGGCCCACTCCTGTGCGGTCTGATCGGGAAGGTTTCCGTCCTTGTCGCCGGCATCGCCGTCAATGAGCTCGCGGATAATGTCGGCGTGTCCGGCATGCCGAGCAATCTCTGCCGTGACATGCACCATGATCTGTTGCAGCGTGACCTGCTAGCGCTCAGGATTCCACCACGGAACTCGCCCCTGGGCGTCGAGCCTGAGCGCTTCGATGGTGGCGTCGGTGTGTGTCGCTGCCTGCTGATAGAGCGCGATGATTTCCTCTCGTGACTCCTCGGCCGTGGCCCACATGTCAGCGTTGATCTCAGCGTCTTCGTCTAACCACATCTGTGGCACATTCGATGGCCGATTGAACACTTCACCGAAGTAACCCAGTTCGACGCTGGCCACATGCTTGACGAGCCCGAGCAGATTTGTGCCGGTTGGCGTCATCGGCCATCGCACGTCACGCTCGCTGACGCCGTCCAACTTCGCCAGCAGCGCCTGACGATGCTTCTTCAAATACCTGTGAATGATCCGCTTCGGCTCCATCCGGCGAACCTAGTGCCTCGCACGAGGGGTGTTCGCCTCGCCAACTGCAGGAGCCGTAGCAGTGGCCGAAATCATATGGCCCCCGACTATTCAGCCTCGCAGGCCCCGCGTAGGTTGTGCGCATGACGGACACGCCCATGGTTGATCCCCCCAAGGATTCCCTGAGCATTCGTGACAACCGTACGGGCCGCGAATACGAGATCCCGGTCACTGATGGCACGATCCGAGCCACCGACCTCAATCAAATTGCCGTCGAAGGCGAAACCGGGCTGGCCACCTACGACCCGGGATTCGTCAACACAGCCTCCTGCCGGAGCGCCATCACCTACATCGACGGCGAAGAAGGGATTCTGGAGTATCGCGGATATCCCATCGAGCAGCTGGCCGAGCACTCCACCTTCCTGGAAGTTGCATACCTGCTGTTGAACGGCGAGCTACCCACTCAGGCTCAACTTGATGAGTGGGTGCACAACATCACCTACCACACCTTCGTTCACGAGAACCTCAAGCAGTTCATCGAAGGCTTCCGATACGACGCCCATCCCATGGGAATGCTGATGACCACAGTCAGCGCACTGTCGACGTTCTATCCAGCCGCCAGCAAGATCAGCGATCCGGAGAATCGGCTGCTGCAAATCACGCGGCTGATCGCCAAGATGCCGACTCTTGGGGCATTTGCCTTCCGCCATCAGCTGGGCAAGCCGTATGTGTATCCAGACAATGGACTCTCCTACACCGCTAATTTCCTGGCGATGTTGTTCAAAATGAGCGAGCCCACGTACGTGGCCGACGAGCGTTTGGTGCATGCGCTTGAGGTGTTGTTCATTCTGCACGCTGATCATGAGCAGAACTGTTCGACAAATGCGGTGCGCTCCGTCGGCTCTTCGCAGGTCGATCCCTATTCTGCGGTCGCGGCGGGCATCGCCGCGCTTTATGGACCGCTCCACGGTGGTGCCAACGAGGCTGTGCTCGCGATGCTGAAGCGCATCGGTAGCACCGACAACATCAGTGACTTCATTGCCGGTGTCAAGGAAGGCAAGGAAAGGCTGATGGGCTTCGGCCACCGGGTTTATAAGAACTATGACCCTCGTGCCAAGATCATCAAGAAAGCCTGTGACGACGTCTTCGAAGTGACCGGAGTCAACCCGCTGCTCAAGATCGCCCAGGAGCTGGAGAAGATCGCTTTAGAGGACGAGTACTTCGTCAAGCGAAAGTTGTATCCCAACGTCGACTTCTATTCGGGGCTGATCTACGAAGCATTGCAGTTCCCGGCGGAGATGTTCACGGTGTTGTTTGCCATCGGGCGTACGCCGGGCTGGCTCGCCCAGTGGTCAGAGCTGGTGCAGGACAAGGAACAAAAGATCGCGCGGCCGAAGCAGATCTATACCGGCATGCGGAACCGGAACTTTGTTCCCAGGAGCGAACGGTGATCAAGAAGCGCCTTATATAGATAGCCGCCAGCTACGGACATGTTCCCAGCGCATGTCCCGCCACCAACTACCTGTCCAGGTGTTGTGAGCGAAGCGGTACAGCATCACTGTGTCGGCGGTGAATGAGGCTGGTGGGATGATGCCCAGGCCGTTGACGTAATCCTCGATTTCCTCGCGCAGGTCGGCACGGATTCGCAGTTCGTGTGAGACCAACGAGATGTGAGGCATCCAACTATCCGGCTCGTACAGGTCCGGAGGCAGACTGCCACTTGGACCCAACAACGGCCGGACGACCGAATCGACTGCACCAGCAAGATCATTAAGCCGCCTGTTGGGCGCGCCGTCCAGCGCCGATACATCGTAGGCGAGCGCGTCTCCCAGCCGCTGGATGCCAAGATTCTGCACCGTGAAGGCGGGCGCTCTGCGCAGCACAAAACCGATGAGCTGTATCAGCTCAGCGAGCGGCACGACGACCGGCAGACTGCCGGCCAGGGTGACGTGCGGGGGGAACGCGCCTGCAGAGATCAATCCGTACTGTGCTCGCAATTGGCCGGTGATCTGCGTTACAGCCGCACACGTCTTGGGGTCCGGCCTCAGAAACACCCCAAAGCGGAACTGGTTTTCCACCAGTGATCGTCCTCTCTCATTCCGCAAGACGCGGTCGGCCAGCGATCTTCCGCATCTCAGCAAACGGTAACGAAGCCCAGACACGCCAGCAACGGAACCCGCCGTTGCCTTCCCGTCGGCTGCCTGTTGACGATCTTGAAGAGGTAGACAGAAGTTAGCATTTGATGATCGGCACTCTGACCGCACTGATCATGGACTTCGCCAACCCGGCTAGGCGTTAGCGTTGGGGCGGTGAGCATTGAGATCCGACCCGCCACGATTGCACGTTTTGATGATGTTGCGATCATGCTCGGGCCCAAGAACCCTGATTCGTCGGTGTGCTGGTGCCTAAGCCACAGGGTCGACTCCAAGACCAACCGCTCGCTCGTCGGCCCGGCACGCGGCGAGTATGTGAAGCAGCTCTGCCGCCGCAAGGTGGCGCCGGGCGTTCTGGCATATGAAAATACCGAGGTTGTCGGATGGGCGGCCGTCGCGCCTCGCTCGGAACTGCCGTTCGCGAGGTCTACCACGATCCCCCATATCGATCAGCTGCCCGTCTGGTCAGTGTGGTGTATCCGAGTTCGCCCTGGCCACCGCGGTAAAGGCATCTCACGCGCCCTTCTCAAAGGGGCTGTCGATTACGCACGATCCAAGGGTGCGCCGGCGATCGAGGGCTACCCCGTGGACAACAAAGGCAAGAAGGTCGATCTGACAATGGCCTACGTGGGGACCCGCAGGCTCTTCGAGGACGCCGGGTTCGTCAAGGCAGCGGACACCCGATCGGTCTCTGGCGGGTTTCCCCGAGTGCTGATGCGGCTGGACCTGCGCTGATCCCGACACACCTCTCCCAGCAATCTGCACTCCGCGGCAGTTACTTCCACTCCGCCTCAGGCACATCTGATGCTGAGTGCAAGTAACCGATGCGGAGTGCTGTTATAGGTTGTGCCGCACCACAGCAGGCCCAGCTTCGCTCCTCAGCGCGACCGGGAGACCCTTGCCTCGTCCCAGATGGGTTCTACCGATTCGTAGACACTGCCATCGGCGCCGAAGATCAGATACCGGTCGAAGCTGCGTGCGAACCACCGATCATGGGTAACCGCGATCACCGTACCCTGGAACGAATCCAGGCCCTGCTCCAACGCCTCGGCGGACTCCAGGTCGAGATTGTCGGTCGGCTCGTCAAGGACCAAGAGCGTGGCGCCGCTGAGCTCCAGGAGCAAGATCTGGAGACGGGCCTGCTGACCTCCCGACAACGTCTCGAATCGCTGCTCAGCAGCCTTGGCCAGCTCATAGCGATCGAGCTTGCGAGACGCTTCCTCGCGGCCCATGCCGGCCCGATGATCATCACCGCGATGCAAGATCTCCAGCAATGTTCGACCGAGCAGCTCGGGATGATGGTGGGTCTGAGCGAACCATCCTGGTCGTACCCGCGCACCGAGCTTCACCCTGCCGGTATGCGGAACCGGGGCAATGTCAAGATCGCTGACGGGCCAATGCTCCCGATCAGGATGGGAGCCGCCCCGCGCCAGCAGGCGGAGGAACTGCGACTTGCCAGATCCGTTCGAGCCCAGCACTGCAACCCGATCGCCAAACCAAATCTCGGCGTCAAAAGGCTTCATTAGGCCGGTCAACTCAAGATTCTCGATCATGACCGCGCGCTTCCCGGTACGCCCTCCGCTCAGCCGCATGGACACCCTTTGCTCGAGCGGTACCGCCTGCGGCGGCCCGGCCTCCTCGAACTTGGCCAGTCGGGTCTGAGCCGCCTGGTAGCGGGAGGCCATGCCGTCGTTGTAGGAGGCCTTGTTCTTGTACATCAGCATCAGCTCGCGCAACTTCCGATGCTGCTCATCCCACCGCCGCCGCAACTCCTCCAAACGGGCAAGCCGCTCGCGGCGGGCCGTCGCAAGACTCGGGAAGCCGGAGCCGTGGATCCAGACTGTATTGCCAGCCGCGCCGAGCTCCAGCACTGCGATTGTCCTGGCTGTCTGGGCCAACAGCTCACGATCATGACTGACAATCAGCACTGATTTTTGCGTGCCTTGAAGCTGATTCTCCAGCCAGCGCTTGGCGGGCACATCCAGGAAGTTGTCCGGTTCGTCAAGAAGCACGACCTCGTCGGGCCCGCGAAGCAAGGCTTCCAGCGCCAGCCGCTTTTGTTCCCCTCCCGACAAGGTAGTGATCTCCCGCCACTTGGCCTGGTCGTAACTGATACCGAGGGCCTCGGTGCAGCAGGCGTCGAAGATCACTTCGGCGTCGTAGCCACTGGCATCGGCGTAGTCGACGAGGGCCTGCGCGTACCGCAGCTGGGTCTGTTCGCTGTCGTCCTCCATCAACAGCAGCTCCAGTCGGTCCTGTTCGGCCACTGCCTGGCGCAAGGCAGGTGGCGAGAGGGAGAACAACAGGTCTCGCACGGTTGAGGAGTCACGGATGCTGCCGATGAACTGGCGCATGACGCCCAAACCACCGCTGCGGGACACCGATCCTGTGGTCGGGGTCAGATCACCGGCAATGATCTTCAGCAGCGTGGTTTTGCCAGAGCCGTTAGGCCCGACCAAGGCGACCGTAGAACCCTCACCGACGCGGAAAGAGACGTCATCGAGGAGCGCCCGCCCGTCGGGCAAGTGATAGCTCACGCCGGCGAGCTCGACATGTCCCATGGTCGGCCATGCTAGGCGCGTCCCGATCGAGAAGCGATTTGATTAAGTGCTGATCAGGCGGCAAGCAGCATTGCAAGGGCGGCGGTGTCGGCGTTCACCTGAGGATCGATGCCAACCTTGCTGATCAGCTGTGTCACCGTGCCCTCGACGTCGGCCTCTACCCAGGCCGCCCGATGATCGAGACCGAGGTACGGCAGGCCGGGCAGGAAGACACAACCCGACGCCACCTTGTACTCCGGAACACTCGCAAGCGTGCTGGAGGGCGGGTGCAACACGATAAGGCCAGGCGGCTGCTTCGCGGCGAAATGGCCGGGGCGAAGAGGATGCTCGCCCAATAGCGGACCCTCGGCAACAACAAGCCCGACCGCCCCGGGATGCGGTTGCTCAGGCAAGTCCTCACGTACCCGGAAAACCGTGCTGGTCGGGAGCAATCCCGGAACGGCGGCCATTTGCACTGCAAGGACTAAGAATCTGGCCCACTCGACGGTGTCGTTTGGCCAGCGCCCTAACAGCATGAAGCCGTAAAGCGATCCATCTGCCTGCAGCGGTGCAACTTCGATCGACGATGGCCGAAAGCCGTCCATGATGACCTCCCAACCCACTGCTCGATGCAGCGCCTCAGGTGGCACGTCGTTGATCACCAGCCGAACTTGGCTCAATGATCCGCACGCAGCAGTTAGCAGACAAGGGGGTGAGAGTGCCAAGTCATAGCTGCGAGCGTCGGGAAATCGCGTGCCGCCGTGCCGAGGAGTGGTGAGCGGAGGTGTTGTTCTCCTCCGCGAACGACGACGAAGGTGGATTCCAGCGCTCAGGATCGCGCGCCGCTGTCCTGGACGACCGAGCGTGCAGACACGCCTTTCGTCTGCGAGTGAGAGAGGAAGGCAGCGGCTGCTGCAAAGCGCGATCCTCGCGGAGCGAGCGAATCAATATTGCCCGAGCAGCTAAGAAAAAGGGTTGGTAACAAGATCGGTACGCAATTGTTGTGCATCGGCCATCGGCAGTCGCAGTTCGGCCCGTGTAAGCCATGGAGACTCGGCATCCGTAAGCCTGACCTCTCCCCCGGCCCGTGTGATGAGTTCACGAACGATGGCCAAACCAAGGCCCGCCCCGCCTGAGTCCCGGGCCCGGGCATCATCCAGTCTGGTAAAGCGTTCGAAGACGCGCTCCCGGTCCTCGGCTGGGACCCCTGGCCCATCGTCGCTGACGCTGATCACAAGCTGATTCTGATCAACCCGGGTGGCCACCTCGACGCCCGTGTGTGCATGCCGCACCGCATTGTCCACCAGGTTCCCGACCGCGCGCCGCAGCTCCTCGGCATCGACCATGATCATCACCGATCCGTTTGTCACCATGCTCACCGGGACTCGAGCATCTCGGTATGCATTGGTCACCTCAGCCACAAGATCACGAGCATCAACCCGAGCCAAGCGTGCCGGTGGTCGGGTGTCGGCATCGGCACGTGCCAGCAGCAGCAGATCTTCGACCAGTCCTGACAGTCGCTTGACATCGACCATCAGATCGGCCGGCAAAGTCCGGCCCTCGCCGAGCCGTTGCGCAACTTCTAGTTGCGCCTGAATGCTGGCAAGTGGGCTACGCAGCTCATGAGCCGCATCTGCCACAAACGAGCGCTGCCGCTCCAGGGCTTCTGCCAGCCGGTCCAGCATCTCGTTGAGGGTGATAGCCAACGCGCGGATTTCGTCTGCGGCCGGCGGTACTGGAAGCCGTTCACTCCCGGGTGGACCGCTGATCCGGCGCGTTCTGCTGATCTTCTCGGCCCCAGCGCGGAGTTGTTCCACCGGCCGTAAAGTCCAGCCGATCACCCGCCATGCGATAAGGGCCAGGGCGCCGAGCAACAGTGGAAACGTGATGAGTAGGGCGTTCCGCAGCGCGGTACGCGTCGCGAGCACATCCCCGTACGCCAGCCCGACAATCACACTGACCGGCGCGGCAGCCGGTCCAGCATGAATGGCCCGCACTCGCAGTGGGCCGGTGACGCCGCTCCGTACCCCGTCCACCACGACGGCCTCCCCGCTGAGAGCAGTTGCCAGCTCATTGGGACGCAGCAGCGGAATCAATCGGTCGGCGGTTAGCGAACCTCCGATGACCCGGTCCTGGGCATCGACGACTTGCACCACCTGTGCTCCCGATACAGGGATAGGGCTGGACAGCCGGTTCTCGTTGACCATGGCGGCAACTTCCTGGGCAGTGGCCAGCGTCTCATTTTCCAGAGTGCGATCAACTGAATATGTCAGCGCGCCGAAGAACGCCAGACCGCCTATGATCAATGCCGTACTGACGCCCGCGAGCCCGATGATCATGAGCCGAACTCGTAGGCTCAATGTCCAGAATCTTTTCACCGTTGAGGCCCCGTGCTCATGATGCCAATCGGTACCCGACACCGCGTACCGTGATCAATCGATCGTTGCCGATCTTGCGCCGCAAGTACCCGACATAGACCTCGACAGCGTTGGGTGCTACATCAGCAGCGCTGTCCCAGACATGATCGAGTAGCTCGGCCTTGCCGATCACGCGTCCAGCGTTGCGGATCAGGTACTCCAGCAGCACGAACTCACGTGGGGTTAGGTCCGCTCTGACTCCCTTTACCCAGACCTGGCGGCTTGCCGGATCCAGCTTCAGCTCGCCGGCGCTGAGCACCACCGGCCGGGCACGTGCGCCACGGCGCAGCAGCGCTCTCATCCGGGCCAACAGCACGACGAACGAGAACGGCTTGGTCAAGTAGTCGTCAGCACCATCGTCCAGAGCGTCAGCTTGGTCGTATTCGCCATCCTTGGCCGACAGCATCAGGACTGGCACCCAGTTGCCCTGCGCACGGAGTCGGCGTACCACTTCATACCCGGAGAGTTTGGGCAGCATGAGGTCGAGAACTACGGCGTCGAAGTCGCCGTGCTGGGCGAGCCACAGGCCGGCCGCGCCGTCCGCGGCGCTCTCAACGACGAAGCCCTCGGCCGCGAGTCCTCTTCGCAGCGCGGCCACCATCCGCTCTTCGTCGTCGACTATCAGGACGCGCACACGCCAAGTATGGGTCTGAAGCTGACCCATAAGTTCTCACTGTGCGCGAACTAGCTCAGGGTTCTCACAGTAAGCCAACGCAACAATTGACACATGCGGATCTTCGCTAACAAACCAGCCCAGCGCTTGCTGGCACCGCTGGCCATCATCCTGGTTGTGGCAGGAACTGGCCTGGTTGCCGCCACGGCGACTGCGGAAAAGAAGTTGCCGACACGGACGCCGCAGGAGTTGCTTGTCGATCTCCAGAACGCCAAAACCGATGGGCTCTCCGGCACGGTGGTCGAGCGCGCTGATCTTGGCATTCCAGCCATTCCGGGCGCCAGCGGACAAGACGACCCTGAACTGACTTCTCTAGTCTCCGGCACCCATACGCTCCGGGTGCGCTATTCCGCGCCGGACAAAGCGCGCCTCGCGGTGCTCGGCACGTACAGCGAGTACGACATCATCCGGAACGGCAAGGACATCTGGACCTGGTCCAGCGAAGAGAATGCGGCGACTCACCGCACAGTGACCGAGGAACCGGGCAGTGCGCCGTCGGAGACGCCAAGGACCCCGGAAGAAGCTGCCAATAGGGTGCTGGAGGCGCTGGAGCCGACAACGACTGTGACCAGTGACAGTTCGGTCGAGGTTGCCGGCCGTCCGGCATACGAGCTGATCTTTAGTCCGAACGACGCGAACTCCCTGATCAGTCAGGCGCGGATCGCGATCGATGGCGATATCAAGGTGCCGCTCCGGGTACAGGTGTTCGGGACCGATAACAAGATCGTGTTTGAGGTTGCGTATACGTCGGTTGACTTCACGCGGCCAGACGACGCCGAGTTTGTCTTCAATCCGCCGCCGGGCGCCAAGGTGACTGAGATCCAGCCCGACGAGACGCCAGGCGCCCAAGATCGCAAGCGAGCAAACGAGCAGGCCCAGGATGCCACCAAGATCGTCGGTAGCGGCTGGACCGCGGTAGCGGTGAAGAAGATCGAAAATCCCTCGAATAGCCAGACTGATCAGCAGCTGAAGGCTTTCCGTGACAAGCTGCAGCCGGTGCAGGGCTCCTGGGGTTCGGGTCGGCTGCTTGCCGGGACCGCCTTCTCGGCCGTTTGGACCGATGATGGCCGGGTGGCTATCGGCGCAGTACGCCCCGACGTGATCTATCAGGCGCTCAGCCGGTGACATCGGCACTCGCCGATTCCCCGCCCATCGTCAGCAGCGGGCTGACCAAGAGGTTTCGGCGCCAGATTGCCGTTGACAGCATCGATCTGGAGGTTCCAGCTGGCGCCGTTTACGGCTTCTTGGGCCCGAACGGCTCTGGCAAGACCACTACGATCCGGATGCTGCTGGGCCTAATCTCTCCGACCGCCGGCGAGATATCGCTGCTGGGTGTGCAGATGCCGACCGCCGCCCGAGATGTGCTCCGACGCGTCGGCTCATTGGTCGAGGGTCCGGCATTTCACCCCTACCTGTCCGGCCGCGCTAACCTCGGCAGGCTGGATGCAGCTGACCGCTACAGCGACCCACGCACGTCCCGGAAGCGAATCGATGCCGCACTCGACCGAGTCGGGCTATTGGCGGCCGCGAGCAAGCGCTATCGGGCGTACTCGTTAGGCATGCGTCAGCGGTTGGCGATCGCCACCTCTTTGTTGATGCCTCGCGATCTGCTGGTGCTGGACGAGCCGACCAATGGGCTGGATCCACAGGGCACCCGCGAGGTTCGCCATTTGATCAGTGATCTAGCAAGCGAGGGCGCCACCGTGCTCGTGTCCAGCCACCTCCTTGCTGAGGTGGAGCAGATCTGTACCCACGTTGGAGTCATGTACGAAGGTCGGCTGGTGGCGCAGGGGCCGCTTAGCGAGCTGCGCGCTAGCACCGTGCAAACCGTACGTGTCGACACCGATCGACCCGAGGATGCGGCGCGGGTTTTGGCCGAGCTCGGTCTGAGCGAGATCGCAAGCTCGACTGGGTATGTCACCGCAACACTGGGCGACGTGGCGGTCGAAAAGATCATGCCCAACCTGGTCAATGCCTGCGTACCGGTGCTGGGGTTCGCGGTCCTACAGCCCAGCCTTGAGGACGTCTTCGTGTCTTTGACCGGAGAGGGGTTCGATGTCAGCGGCTGAACTCCTTGTTGTTGAACGTCCATCCCGCCTTCGGGCGTCGACCCGATTCCTGAGATCCGAGCTCAAGATCATCTTTGGTCGCCGCCGCAATATCGCAGGGTTGGGCGTGCTTGCTGCATTTCCGGTGATCTTGGCAGTCTCGGTACGCCTCTCCCCCGGGCAGGGCGGTGATCCAAACTTCATCGGCTCGATCACTGGCAACGGGCTATTTGTCGCCTTTGCGGCACTCGCCTTGGAGCTCCCGCTGTTCTTGCCGTTGGCCGTCAGCGCCATCTCCGGCGACTCGGTCGCTGGCGAAGCCAACCTCGGCACGCTGCGGTATCTGTTGGCGGTGCCAGCCGGCCGTACCCGCTTACTGGTGATCAAATACACCGCAATCGTGATCTTCGCTCTGATAGCGACGCTCATTGTGGCGCTCGTCGGGACGATCATGGGCCTGGCGCTATTCGGCGGTGGTGACATGACGCTGCTCTCGGGCACCCAGGCCTCAATGGCTGATGGAGTATGGCGCCTGTTCTTGAGCTCGCTCTATCTCGCGGCGCAATTCTCAGCACTTGGTGCCATCGGGTTGTTTATCTCTACCCTGACCGAGCAACCGATTGGCGCAACTATTGCGGTCTTGCTGGTGAACGTGCTGATGTTCATCCTCGGCACGATCTCACAGCTGGACTGGCTGCACCCTTGGCTGCTCACTTATTGGTGGACGGCATTTGGTGATCTGCTGCGAGATCCCATGGCCACTGAGTCGATTCAGCGGGGACTGATCACGGCTTTGGTGTATGCCGGCGTGTTTTGGCTCGCTGCTTGGGCACGGCTGTCGACGAAGGACATCTCAAGCTAGCCACTATATTGGCCAAGATCATGACTGAGTCGGCTGCCGAGCTCGAGGACCACCGCGTACGCCGGGAGGTCGTCTCCTTCGTGCGTCGCAGCAACCGGATGCGCGCCAACCAGCGCCGTGCCTGGGAGGTCTACAACGACCGCTTTGTGCTGCAGGTTCCTCGATTGCAGACCTCCACTTCCATTCATCCGGCTGCGGTGCTTAATCTTGCCGAAGCATTTGGCCGGGAGGCGGAGCTGATCGTGGAGATTGGGCCAGGCACCGGCGAATCCCTGATTCCTATGGCTGAGGCTAGGCCGGAAGCTAACGTGCTGGCATTCGAGGTTTACCGCCCTGCCATTGCACGCGTGCTTGGTCAGCTCGCGCGCAGGGGCCTGAACAATGTGCGGATTCTTGAGGCCGATGCGGTCGCCGGCATGGAGTGGCTGCTGCGACCTGGATCGGTCGACGCCATCTGGATGTTCTTTCCAGACCCCTGGCCGAAGCCGCGCCATCACAAGCGTCGACTTATGACGCCCGGCTTCGCGGCCCTGGCAGCCTCTCGGATGAAGGTCGGCGCCACCTGGCACATCGCGACCGATGCCGCCGACTATGCCGCATGGATGCGCGATGTTCTGGACAACGTCCCCTGCTTGGCAAGCGAGCATCCCAACCGCTGGGCGCCGCGCTGGCAGGCTAGGCCGATCACCCAGTTCGAGCAACGGGGCCTTGACGCAGGACGTGAGATCTTCGACCTCGCGTATCGCCGTGTCGGTTGATTCGACCAAAGCGTCCCTGGTCCGGTGGCGGTTCGACATCGCCTACGACGGCACGAACTTCTCCGGATGGGCGGCCCAGGCCGGGCTGCGTACCGTACAGGGTGAGCTGGAAACCTGGATCGCCCGCGTGCTGCGGCTAGCTGAGCCGCCGCGAATGGTTTGCGCTGGGCGTACCGATGCCGGAGTTCACGCCCGAGGCCAGGTCGCCCACCTCGACCTGGGTCCAGCAATGATCACAGACGGCGGCGAGAATCTGGCCCACCGGCTCAACAGTGTGCTGGGCGGCGACTGCGTGGTGCGACGCATCTCGCTCGCGCCGCCGGGATTCGACGCCCGCTTCGGGGCCATCTGGCGCCGCTACGTCTATCGGCTGAGCGATGCCGGCAAACCGCCAGATCCGTTGTACCGCTATCAGATTGCCCAGGTGCTTGCTCAAGTTGATCTTGCCAAGCTCAATGAGGAGGCGGCGTCACTGCTTGGTCTGAAGGATTTCGGGGCTTTCTGTCGTCGTCGGGAAGGGGCCAGCACCATCCGAACCCTGTTTGAGCTCACTGCTCGACGTATTCCATCCGGTCCGATGGCGGGTGTCATCGAGTGCACCGTACGCGCGGACGCGTTCTGCCACTCCATGGTGCGCTCGCTCGTCGGGGCACTGATTGCCGTCGCTACCGGTCGGCGTGATCATGAATGGCTGACTTCGGCTGCTGAACGTGGTGAGCGTGATCCGACGATTATGGTGATGCCGGCTTCCGGGCTGACTCTCGAGGAAGTCGGTTACCCAGCTGATCATGAATTGGCCGCTCGGGCTCTTCAGGCGAGGGCAACCCGAGATCTCAGCCGATCATGAAGGAACAATCTTCGCAGTACTTCAGTGAGCAGCCCAGCGGTACTGAGGTACGGCGTACCATCACGGCGCAGATCTGGGGTCGAGAGCTGCCGTTCATCACGGCCAGCGGAGTCTTCGCTGCCGACGGCCTGGATCGCGGTACTGCCGTGCTGCTACGCGCGTCGCCGATACCAGAAGGGCGGCCGCGGATTCTGGATCTCGGCTGCGGCTACGGACCTATCGCGCTGGCTCTTGCGGTGCATTGTCCCGGAGCGCTCGTTGATGCTGTTGACATCAATGAGCGGGCACTCGCGCTGTGCCGGGAAAATGCTGAGGCGCTGGGCGTAGCGGACAGAGTGCGTGTGCTGCGGCCCGAGCAGATAGAGCCCGATATGCGCTACGACGAGATTTGGTCCAACCCGCCAATCCGAATCGGCAAGCAAAGCCTGCACGAGCTGTTGCTGACCTGGCTTGCCCGGCTGGCACCCGATGGCGCCGCGCGTCTGGTGGTCGGCAAGAATCTCGGCTCGGACACGCTACAGCGCTGGCTGATCGAGCAGGGATACACCTGTGAACGGGTCGCGTCAGCCAAGGGATTCCGCGTTTTCGAGGTACATCGCCGTGATCAACCACCTTCCGCTCCGTGAGCCCTCATTGTTGGCTGACGCCGCGTTGGTTAGGAGGAAAGCTGTTGCGCAAACGCCGCCATGATCTCGAGGTGGCGGAGCAGGAAGGCACGCTCATCGAGCCGCCTTCGTCGCAGCCAGACGGTAACTTCATCGCTGCACTTGCTGGTGTTGCAGGAGCGGCACGCCGGCACCACGTTGTCAAGCGTGTAACGACCGCCACGCGAGAGGGCCTGCACGCAGTCCCGCTGCAGTGGCAGATCGATCGCGCCGCAGTACGCGCAACCTCCCCAGGCTTGCTTGAGCGCGAGCCACTGCTCGTCGCTGAGATCATGCTCCACGCGATCCATGCGGCGCTTACGTCTACGTGCGGCCCGGGCCTTGCGATCTCGTCTCACCGCCATCGAGGTCAGTGTAGGCAGCACACTAGCCCTGGGCCGGACAATGGCAGGGGCTCGGTGGGAAGCGTCGCCGAGAACCGTCAACAACGTCGGCTCCGACTCGGCGCGCGGCCTGAGGGGGTTGTGCCTCAGCTCAACGATCCGTGGTCGTAGCATGAGCGGAGTTTGACTTCCTGATCCGCACCACAAAAAAGAGAGGACTGGAATGGCTGCCTACGAACTACCCGATCTTCCCTACGACTACGGCGCATTGGAACCACACATCTCCGGCGAGATCATGGAACTGCACCACTCCAAGCACCATGCGACGTACGTGAAGGGTGTCAACACCGCACTTGAGCAACTAGCTGAGGCGCGGGATGGGGATTCGTTCGGCAACATCAACAGGCTTGAGAAGGATCTGGCCTTCCACCTCGGCGGCCATATCAACCACTCGGTTTTCTGGCCCAATATGTCTCCGGAAGGTGGTGATCGGCCGGACGGCGCCCTGGGAGCAGCAATTGATGAGTACTTCGGCAGCTTCGACAAGTTCAGTGCGCAGTTCTCCGCGAACGCCAATGCCATTCAGGGTTCTGGATGGTCGATGCTGGTTTACGACGCGCTCGGTGCTCGGCTCAACATCGTGCAGCTGTTTGATCAACAGGGCAACCTGCCGCTGGCTCAGATCCCGATCTTGCTGCTTGACATGTGGGAGCACGCGTTCTACCTGCAATACCGCAATGTCAAGGCTGACTATGTGACGGCCTGGTGGAACGTTGTGAACTGGGCCGATGCCCAGGCGCGTTACGCGGCTGCCACCGCACAAACCGCCGGCCTGGTCGCTCCCCAGTGATCAACTTCTAGGGTGCAAGACGGCTGCGGGTCCACCCCAGTCCAGCACGTCGGTACTGCAGCCTGTCATGCATCCGGCTCGGTTGGCCCTGCCAGAACTCGATCATGCTCGGGATGACCCGGTAGCCACCCCAATCCTCCGGGCACGGCACAGGAACATCTTGGAACCGACGTTCAGCAGCGGTATACGCGCGGGTCAGTTCCTCCAGGGAGCCGATGGTCGCCGATTGCTCAGAGGCCCAAGCTGCTAGCTGTGAGTCTCGGGGTCGGGTCGCGAAATAGGCCTCCGATTCAGCCCGCGGCACCAGTTCGGCAAACCCCTCGGCGCGGACCTGGCGATGCAGCGGATACCAGCCGAAGAGCAGTGCCACCCGGCGATTGCGGCTCAACTCGCTGCCCTTGCGTGAGTTGTAGTTGGTGAAAAAAGTGAAGCCTTCGTTCGAGACGTTCTTCAGCAGCACCGTTCGCGCCGATGGCTGGTCATCCACAGAGGTTGCGACCACCATTGCCGTTGGCTCTGGCAGCAGTCCCTTTTCCTTAGCGAGAAATGCGTCGACCAGCCAGGCATCGAAGAGCACGAAGGGATCGGACGGCGCATTGGACTCCAGCAGGTGCTCGCCCCGGTAGTCGGTACGCTCCCCGTACAGATCCTGCATGCACCTCAGTCTGGCGCGCTTTACAAAGAGCTGCTCGCGCATCGCGCGCTTTGGATCCGCCTACTTCGTCGTCGCTCGGGGGACGAAAAGTGTGTCCCCTCCCTCCTCCTCAGCACGGCGGGCGCGCGATTCTCGACGCTCGCAGCCATACAAAGAGCTGCTCGCGCATCGCGCGCTTTGGATCCGCCGTCGGCAGCTAGGGTTTGCGTGCCAAAGCGACAACAGTCCCTGCCACAAGCGCCACGAACCCGGCTAGCCCGACGGCCATCAGCGTTCCCTTCTGATTTTGGATTGCACCCGTCCGGTCGTCAGGAACATCGGTTTCGGCACCTGGATCTTCGCTCGGAGTCGGCGTCGGGGTCGTCTCGGTCGGCACCGGAACGGCGTACACCTTCGACCTCTTGCCCTCGCTGCCGACCAGAAGAGACCGCTGGTCCAGGCTCAGTGTCAGCGACTCCGCCTGCGGTTGAGGAGGAATCGGCGAGCTGGTCAACACCTGATAAGTACTCGCATCGATCACGCTGATTGTGCTGGGGGTCAGCAAGGCAATCTTGTCGCCACCGGGCAAGAAGGTCCCGTCGGTGACCCTGGAGGGAGCCGAACCGACCCTTTTGAGCTCATTGACGCCTTGGCGGCTCGGTTTCCTCGGAGCGGCATAGACCGCGCCCTCTTGACCCTTCGTCACAATGAAGAGCCGCCCGGAGTCATTGACGAGCAGTGTCTCGGCGTTTTGTGGTCCATCCGGATAGCTGAAGTCGTACGCGTGATAGGTGACAGTCAGGCCATTGGCGCGCGGATTGTCGAAGTAGAAGACCCGAACGAAGTCCCGCCGGCGGTTGTTGTCCCCGATGTCGGCCACATAGAGCCGATCGTCGTGTACCGCAACCGCCTCCACATCGAACGGTTGAGCGCGGTAATTGAGGGTGCCCTGAACTTCTCCGTCGAGCCCGATGCCGTATGCCACACCACGATCGCCCGAATCGTTAACGGTCCAGTAGATGTTCCCGCCCGGATCAACCGCCAGACCTGAGGATTCGGTGATCCGGGCGTCCTTGATGGTGAATGCGACGGTGTCCTCAGCAGCGGCGGAAGCCGGGATGATGGCAAAGAACAGCCCAGCGATAAGGAGCAAGCCGACGCGGCTCAAGGCACGGCCCAGTGACATAGCGTTGGTTGCGCCAGTCCCCACGAACTGCGAGCGTACGCGCCACCAGACGTCACCGTAGCCAGTTCCATGCGGCAGTTACGACGACTATCAGCAATAGGCCGCCGAGTACGCCGGAGACGATGAGCCGACGTACCCGTGGGTTCATGGGCCCAGAATAGGGCGGGCGTTTTTTGAGGGCTGCTCGCGCAATGCCGACGCCCGCAGCCGGGAGACAGCCGGCGTAATGCCGACGCTCGCAGCCGGCAGACAGCAGGGCGTAATGCCAACGCTCGCAGCGGAGAGGCAGCAAAAGCAGCGCAGCCTGCTCGGCACTCGATTACGGTGTCATTTATGGGTGAACTTCGCTTGTATGCCATCGGCATCGAGGAGGTTCGGGGCATGTTCGGAGCCTCACCGCAAGTCGCCGAACACCTACGTGCGGTCGCCCAACGGGCCTTTGCACCGCCGAGCACTGAAGGTCCCTATCCCGTCGGAAGGGGCGGTCTGCTCTCCAAGCTGGGACCCATCTTCAAACGGGTGCCCGCAACGCCAGTGATCTCACCAACCCAGCCCGAGCCGCACGATGTGGAGGTATTGCTGGCCGGTGAGTACGTGCCACCCAACCGGACGGGGGCGACGTGGCGCCTGCTCGAAGCCCTGGTGCAGGGCATCGCATGGGGATCAACCCGCATGGGCCTAACCGCACAAGAACTCGATGATCTCGACTTCGCCTTGGCCCGGGGTGGCGCACCGGCGTCGGTCGGGCTGCGGCATCTGCTGAACAGCACCTTGAGCCTCAGCCTCCATCCGGTAAGCGGACTGACCGTCGGTTGGCATCCGCACCAGAAGGCCGTAGCCATGGCGGCGGCCTATCGATCGGCAATAGCCGAAATCAAGAGCGACGAACAACGTGAAATGATCAACTCTCTGACGATCTGGCTGGATAGCTTCGCGCCCTGGGCGCAAGTTGCAGCATCACTGGGGCGCCCGGTGCCCGATCTTGTTGGTTTCTGGGCGAGCTGATTATTAGGCGTAGCTATGGACAAAGTTAATTTCAAGAAGGAATTCTCGCAGCTATACAGTCCCAAAAATACTGACTGGGAGCTCGTTGAGGTTCCGGCAATGAACTTTTTGATGATCGACGGCAAAGGTGATCCAAATTCCGCCAAGGATTACAGTGATGCGGTCGAGGCTCTATACAGCGCTGCCTACGCCATCAAGATCAGGAGCCGGAGGACTCTGGGCAGAGACTACGTCGTGCCTCCACTGGAAGGCCTCTGGTCTGCTGACGACCCTGCTGCCTTCACGAACGCTGACAAAGCCAAGTATCAGTGGACGATGATGATCATGCAGCCGGATTGGATTACCCAGGCAAGGGCTTCTCGTACTATTGACGCGATACCGGCGAGAAAGCAGCTGCCAGCTTTATCCAAAGTGCGATTCGAACCATACAATGAGGGCCTCTCGCTGCAGTTGTTACATATCGGCCCTTACGATGCCGAGGCGCCAAAACTCAAGTATCTCCATGCCGAATACATGCCGACGCACAATTTGGCATTCAATGGTCGGCACCATGAAATTTATCTCAGCGACCCAAGAAAGACTGCGGACGCAAAGCTGAAAACGATTTTGCGACAGCCGATTAGACAAGAGTAAAAGTCGGCAGCCAGCTGCGGATTGCGTGCCGCCGATCTGCAGGAGCATCTAGTGAAACCGCCGTCCGCGAGAGAGAGGCCTGGCCGACAGCTGCGGTTTCGCTAGCTGCGACGAAGACGGCGGCTTCCAGCGCGATCCCACTGCGAGCGCACGAGCAATTCAACACAGAATTACCCGGCAGCAACCACCAGCACAAGGTCGCCGCCCTCCACCTGCTGCACATCAGCGAGTGCCAGCCTCTGTACCACGCCCGACACCGGCGTAGTAATCGCGGCCTCCATCTTCATCGCCTCGATCGTGGCAACGGTGGCACCAGCCTGGACCTGATCACCCTCACGCACCGTAACGGTGACCACGCCGGCGAAGGGCGCCGCCACATGGCCTGGATTGTTCGGATCCGCACGCTCGGCAGTCTTGACATCGACCTTGATCGACTTGTCGCGAACTCGGATGGGCCGCAGCTGTCCGTTGATCGTGCACATCACGGTACGCATGCCCCGTTCGTCGGCGTTGCCGATCGCCGAAAGCCCCAGTATCAGGCTGACACCCCTACCGATCTTGGCAAGGTGCTCCTGACCAGGCTGCAACCCGTAAAGGAAGTCCAGGGTGTTAAGGCGGCCCACATCGCCGTAGGTTTCCCGGTTGGCCAGGAACTCCTTGGTTGGCCCGGGGAACAGCAGGCGGTTCAGCGTGCGCTGTCGCACCAGACCCTTGTCGTCAAGGTTGGCTGAGTCCTCGGGCGAAAGCTCGATGTCGCGTACCGGGACGGTACGCCCCTGCAGCGCCTTGGTGCGGAACGGTTCCGGCCAACCGCCGGGCGGATCACCCAGCTCACCGTTGAGAAAACCGATCACCGAATCCGGGATGTCGTACTTGTGAGGGTTCTCGGCGAAGTCGTCCGGATCGGCCCCTACCGCAACCAGGTGTAAGGCAAGATCACCGACGACTTTTGAGGACGGGGTGACCTTGGGCGGCCTGCCCAAGATGCGGCTCGCGGCGGTATACATCGCCTCAATTTGCTCGAACTTCTCCCCCAGTCCCAGCGCGATTGCCTGCTGCCGAAGATTGGAGAGCTGGCCACCGGGGATCTCATGGTCATAGACCCGGCCGGTAGGGCTCGGCAATCCTGACTCGAACGGCGCGTACACCTTGCGCACCGCCTCCCAGTACGGCTCCAGCTCCATCACCTCTCGCAGGTCAAGGTTGGTGGGCCGCTCCGTATTCGCGCAGGCCGCGACCAGTGCTGAAGCCGGCACCTGGCTGGTGGTGCCCGCCATTGGGGCGCTGGCCACATCAACCGCATCGACTCCAACCTCGATGGCCGCGAGCAACGTCGCCAGCTGACCACCAGCAGTGTCGTGGGTGTGCAGATGCACCGGGAGGTCGAAGTTCTGCCGTAGTGCGGTGACCAACTTCCGAGCCGCAGGCGGCCGGAGCAGCCCCGCCATGTCCTTGATCCCGATGATGTGCGCGCCGGCCTTGACCATCTTCTCGGCCAGTCGCAGGTAGTAGTCCAGGGTGTAGAGGTCCTCGGCCGGTGAGTTGAGGTCGCCGGTGTAGCACAGTGCTACCTCGGCGATGGTGCTGCCGGTCTCGCGTACCGCCTCGATAGCCGGCCGCATCTGCTCGACGTCATTGAGCGCATCGAATATGCGAAAGATGTCGATACCGACTTGGGCGGCTTCGGCTACGAACGATGTGGTGACCTTTGTGGGGTAGGGCGTATAACCCACGGTGTTGCGGCCGCGCAAGAGCATCTGCAGGCACAGACCTGGCATGTTGTAGCGCAGCGCGGCGAGGCGTTCCCACGGGTCCTCGGCGATGAAGCGGAGCGCCACGTCATACGTTGCGCCGCCCCAGCACTCGACCGAAAGCAGCTGCGGTGTCATGCGCCCCACATAGGGCGCAATACGTATCAGATCCTTGGTACGAACCCGAGTCGCAAGCAGGGACTGGTGCGCGTCACGGAAGGTAGTGTCAGTTACCTCGATCGGCACCCGTTGCCGCAGATCCTCGGCGAAAGCCTCTGGACCAAGATCAAGAAGCCGCTGCCGTGAGCCGGTGGGGGATGGAATGGTGAGATCGATCCCGGTAGGTCGCTTCAAGCCTGGGTCGAGCTGAGTCGGCGCTGGTCCATGCGGCTGGTTGACCGTTACCTCCGCCAGCCAGCGCAGCAATTTGGTGCCGCGGTCGGCGGGCGCGTGCGCGGTCAGCAGGTCGGGGCGCTCCTCGATGAAGGATGTCGAGACGTCACCTGCTCTGAACTTGGGATCTGCCAGAACCGCTTGCAGGAAAGGAATGTTGGTGCTTACGCCGCGGATCCGGAACTCCGCAAGCGCCCGCCGGGCTCGGGTCACTGCGGCCTCGAAATCCCAGCCGTGGCAGATGAGCTTGACCAGCAGGGAGTCGAAGTATGCGCTGATTTCGACGCCGATGTCGACCGTGCCACCGTCGATCCGCACGCCCGCACCGCCCGCAGAACGATAGGCGGTAATGGTTCCAGTATCGGGCCGGAAGTCGTTGGCAGGATCCTCGGTGGTGATTCGGCACTGCAGCGCAGCGCCATTGATCCGAATCACTTCCTGTGACAGACCAAGATCAGTAAGGCTTTCCCCCGCGGCAGTCCGCATCTGCGCCTGCACAAGATCAACATCGGTGATCTCCTCGGTAATGGTGTGCTCCACTTGGATTCGAGGATTCATCTCGATGAAGACGTGCTGGCCGACCCGCTCGCCCTCGGTTTCGACCAGGAACTCGACAGTACCGGCACAGGAGTAGTCGACCGATTCAGCGAAGCGCACCGCATCACGACACAACGCCTCGCGCAACTCAGTCGAAATATGCGGAGCCGGTGCAATCTCAACGATCTTCTGGTGCCGTCGCTGCACCGAGCAGTCACGCTCGAACAGGTGGATGGTGTCGCCCTGGCTGTCAGCGAGTACCTGCACCTCGATGTGCCGCGGCCGGCCTACCGCCTGCTCAATGTATGCCGTCGGGTCTCCGAAGGCGCCTTCGGCCTCGCGCATGGCGGCAGATATCGATTCTCTGAGCTGATCGCGGTCCGCGACCCGCCGCATGCCGCGGCCACCGCCACCGGCAACCGCCTTAACGAACACCGGAAAGCCGATGCTTTCGGCACTTGCCATCAGTTCCTCGATGTCGGCCGACGGTGGCGTTGAGCTGAGGGTTGGCACGCCTGCGGCCTTGGCTGCCTCGATGGCGTGGACCTTGTTCCCAGCGAGCTCCAGGACCTTTGCGGGCGGACCGATGAAGGTTATGCCGGCGTCGGCACACGCCCGGGCGAGGTCGGGATTTTCGCTCAGGAAGCCGTAGCCGGGATAGATCGCATCAGCATCAGACTGCTTGGCAGCGCGCATGATCTCGTCGATATCGAGGTAGGCGCGTACCGGGTGACCGCGTTCACCGATCAAGTACGCCTCATCGGCCTTGATCCGGTGGACAGCGTTTCGGTCCTCGTAGGCGAACACCGCGACGGTCCTCACGCCCAGCTCGTACGCCGCGCGAAAGGCTCGGACCGCGATCTCGCCACGATTAGCGACCAGTACCTTGCCAAACATGGGTCGAATCTAGCGGCAGATTGTTACCGCAGCGATACGAAGTCTGCGTGCTACGGCTAGAGCGAAACGGGCTTCACACTGAACCGGACCGTCAGATGGCCGGTAACGGTTTGGGTAGCCGGTTCAAAGTCGAACGCGGCATCATCGGCTCCTTTGGCCATGGCGAACGCCCGCATTTCGCGTACCCCAGCGAAGCTCGTGTCGAGATCAGATACCTCAACCAGATTTGCCACCGTCGTGCCGAACGCGGCCGCGTAGTCGTCCGCGCGACGGCGGGCGTCGGCGATTGCGGCGAGCCGCGCCTCCCGGAACAGGTGGTTGTCTGGACGCAGGGACCACCAAGGCCCATCGATCTGGCTGTTGGGCAACGCGGTCAGCTCCAACACCAGCGTGGACAGTGACTCGAGATCAGCGACAACGATTTGTGTGGTGAAAGTGCCCTGGTAGCCGGTGACCCTGGCTGGGGTACGTCGGTTGAAGACCGGTGAGACATGGAGTCCGCTGGTGCTGGACCGTTCAATCGCTGCCTCGAACCGTTGCATCAGCTGCGATATCGCGGTCGACCCCTCTGCGAGCTGGGATCTGGTCCTCTCCGCTGAATCCGCGGACGCGTGCAGAGTTACGGTGAGCGTCGCAAGATCCGGCGGACCCTCGAGCTGAGCCTCGCCGCGTACGGTCACCAAGGGCCCAGACATGGGCACAGTCCCGCTGGGTTCGGTCATGGGAAGACCCTACTTCGGCCAACGACTGGCGGTCTGGCGCAAGGAACCCGGTGTCTTTCCGCACAAGGCCACAGAAATGCGCGACTCAGCCTGATTCGCGGTTCATTGTGGCCGTGTGCGGCGGAACGCGAGGAGAGAAAGCCCCCGTGCCCAGAGGGAGGAGCGCCCTGAGCCTGTCGAAGGTTACGCGGTTCGACAGGCTCAGCGCGGAGGTCAGTCGCGGCGTACCAGGTCCGGAGCGAACTGCGCTAGTGCTACCTGCTGGGCTGCTGAAATCGAATCCGCATCGGCAGTTCCTGAGGCTTCAATGGCAGCGACCCACTCCTTGATCGAAACGACATTGAACTCCTGCGCCTCGGGACTGTTGGCCGCTTCGACTGGGTCGGCGGGGACCTCACCAGCCAGGTATAGCCCGATGCCGAGCAGGGCACCATCCCAACCGGGTCCGACGTAAAGAGCGCCGGCGACACCGCCGGCCAGCTCGACGGGTACCGAATGGGTGAGCTCGAGCAGCGTTTCGTCGCCGCTCCCGGAGAGCACCACATCGACGATGCTGCTTTCACCGCCGAAGGTCACCACCAGATGGCGAGGCGGCTGACAGGTCAGAATGTCACCGCCAGCGTTGCCTTCCAGTTGGAAGTTCCCACCCTGACGGAGATC